>Ga0307507_10000140_pt1 | contig 125574 bp, 118 predicted proteins | sample 7_EM_MG_FD_207223 | JGI IMG/M metagenome (GOLD analysis project Ga0307507, IMG submission 207223) | Populus trichocarpa ectomycorrhiza microbial communities from riparian zone in the Pacific Northwest, United States - 7_EM | ecosystem: Host-associated > Plants > Roots > Unclassified | place...
CCCACGGCCACCCGCCCTTCTTCGAGTCCTTAGATAACTCCGAAGAATGCCAGGTGGCCGTGCCTATTGCCAGTCGATCACACGACTGCACCACAAAAGATCTTGCCGTCCTCAAATCTCAAGCTCATGGCGCGTTTCTCCCTCAATTGACATGCTATGGGCGATTTTGCGGGCCGGGGTCAGCGGCGCAGGACGTCGCGGGCCGTGTCCGCGGCTGCGCGGTGGTGCTGCAAGTCGGTCCCGCGGGCGCGGTCCCGTAGCGCCATCGCGGTCGCGGCTCGCGGTAGGCGAACGCCGCGCCCGCCGCCGCGATCGTCCGCGTCGGGGCTTCCCGATCGTCGTGTGTTGCGCGCCGCCGTGGCATGTCTTTCTCCTGCGGTCTCGTCCCATTCGCCTTACCCGAGTACGCTCAACTATGAGTTGACTCAGATTCTTTGTCAAGGGAGGTCGCCATGGGACTCGGGCGTATGCCGATCGGGCGCCGGGAGCGGGCCAAGCAGGACAAGCGCGAGCGCATCATGACCGCAGCTCGCGCGCTGTTCGCCGAACACGGCGTCAGCGCAGTCACCACGCAGCAGATCGCCGGCCGGGCCGATGTCGCGATCGGCACCCTGTACCTGTACGCGTCCACGAAGGCGGAGTTACTGATCATGGTGCAGAACGAGAAGTTCGCCGCCGCCATCGACGACGGCCTTGCGGCCGCGAACAGCGCCGTAGGGCAGGGTGTGTTCGAGGCGGTCGTCGCCCTCATCCGTCCGGTGGTGGCGTGCCTGAGGGAGCAGATCGAGAACGGCCGCACGTACCTGCGCGAACTCGTCTTCGGCGACCCGGCCGAGCCCTACCGCCGTGCGGGTCTCGCCCTTGCCGCACGCCTCGAGGACGGCGTCACCCGCCTGCTCACCCGCGACGAGTACATCGATGCCGCCGACGCGGCGGCGCTGGCGCGCGTGATCACCGCGATCATCCACATCGGCACCACCGCCACCGTGTACCTGCACCGCAGCAACGACGCCGTCCTCGCCGACATCCGCGACCAGATCCGCGCCACCCTGGCGCCCCGCCACCGCGCGGCATGACCGCTCGCTGCGCGAGCGGACGATCGACACATGATGAGGAGCACTCCATGAGCACGCACTACGACCTCGTCGTCCTCGGCGCCGGCCCCGGCGGGTACGTCGCCGCGATCCGCGCCGCCCAACTCGGCAAGTCCGTCGCCGTGGTCGAGCGGCAGTACTGGGGAGGCGTGTGCCTCAACGTCGGCTGCATCCCGTCCAAGGCACTGCTGCGCAACGCCGAACTCGCCCACACCTTTCACCACCAGGCCAAGCAGTTCGGCATCTCCGGCGAGGTGTCCTTCGACTACGGCGCCGCGTACGAGCGCAGCCGCACCGTGGCCGACGGGCGGGTCAAGGACGTGCACTTCCTCATGAAGAAGAACGCCGTCACCGAGATCAACGGCCACGGCGCCTTCACCGACGCCCGCACCATCGACATCGCCCTCACCGCGGGCGGCACTCAAACCGTCACCTTCGACGATGCCATCATCGCCACCGGCTCCACCGTGTGCCTGCTGCCCGGCGCCGAGCTGAGCGAGAACGTCGTCACCTACGAGGCGCAGATCCTCAGCCGCGAGCTGCCCGGATCGATGGTGATCGTCGGCGCCGGCGCCATCGGCATGGAGTTCGCCTACGTGCTGGCGAACTACGGCGTACACGTCACGATCATCGAGTACCTCGACCGGGCCCTGCCCAACGAGGACATCGAGGTGTCGAAGGAGATCACCCGCCAATACACCAAACTCGGCATCCGCATCCTCACCTCCACCAGGGTCGAAACCGTCCAGGACGACGCAACGGCGGTGACCGTCGCGTTCACCGCGGCCGACGGTGAACACTCGAGCGTGCGGGCCGACAAGGTCCTCATGTCCGTCGGCTTCGCACCCCGCACCGCCGGCTACGGGCTGGAGAACACCGGCGTGGCGCTCACCGACCGCGGCGCGATCGCCATCGATGAGTACATGCGCACCACCGCGCCAAACCTGTACGCGATCGGCGACGTCACCGCCAAGCTCCAGCTCGCCCACGTCGCCGAAGCCCAAGGCGTCGTCGCCGCCGAGACCATCGCCGGCGCGCAGACCATGGCGCTCGGCGACTACCGCATGATGCCCCGCGCCACCTTCGGCCAGCCGCAGGTCGCCTCGTTCGGCCTCACCGAGCAGCAAGCCCGCGACGAAGGCCGCGACGTGAAGGTCGCCAAGTTCCCCTTCACTGCCGACGGCAAGGCCCAGGGCCTCGGCGAGCCGGGCGGGTTCATCAAGCTCGTCGCCGACGCGCGATACGGCGAGTTGCTCGGCGGCCACATGATCGGCGCCGACGTCGCCGAGCTGCTGCCTGAGCTCACACTCGCCCAGAAATGGGACCTGACCGCCGCCGAGCTGGCCCGCAACGTCCACACCCATCCCACACTCGGCGAAGCGCTGCAGGAAGGATTCCACGGCCTCACCGGACACATGATCAAGCTGCAGGAAGGATTCCACGGCCTCACCGGACACATGATCAACCTGTGACGCGGCGAGCGGTCGATGCCCTCGATCTTGAACCGGCGGGCGGCGACCTCGGTGACGCGTGCCCGCGCACCTCGCCGCACCGCGCGCTCGTTCACCCCGCCGGGCGCGCTGGCGGGCTTCGTCCCGCGCCCGTCCAGAATTCGGTCATAAGGTAATTTTCTGGACGCCTTGCCCCTGAAGCTGCCGTCATCTGTGGTCGTACGAACGTAATGTAAAAAGTCAGGAGCCCGTGATGGCAGCAACTCGGCAGGTCGCGCTCGTGACCGGCGCTTCCTCAGGCATCGGCAAAGCGGCGGCGATCGCGTTCGCCGCCGCGGGTTTCCAGGTGATCGGAACCGGCCGCAACGCCGCGCGCGTCACCGCGCCCGCCGGGGTGAGCTACCTCGACCTCGACGTGACCAGCGACGAATCGGTCGCCGCAGTGGTCAAGCAGGTCATCGACCGGTTCGGGCGCATCGACGTCCTGGTCAACAACGCCGGCGTCGGCGCCAACGGCGCCGCCGAGGAGTTCTCCCTCGCCCGGACGCAGGACGTCTTCGACATCAACGTCTACGGCGTCATGCGGATGACCAAGGCCGTCCTGCCGCACATGCGCGCTCAACGGCGCGGACGCATCATCAACGTCTCCTCCCTCAGCGGTTTCGTCCCCAACCCGTTCATGGCCATCTACACCTCGACCAAGCACGCGCTCGAGGGCTACTCCGAGTCCCTCGATCACGAGGTCCGCGAGCACGGCGTCCGCATCCTGCTCGTCGAACCCGGCCCGATCAACACCCCGTTCGGGGACCACAGCGTGCAGGGCGACACCCCCATGCCGCTCTACGCGTCGGGACGGCGCACCTTCGACGAGGTGCTGGCGAAAAACACCAACGGCGGCGACGATCCCGCCGTCGTCGCCAAGGTGATCGTCGCGGCGGCCACCGACCGCAAACCGAGACTGCGGCGCACCGCCGGCTCGACGGCCGCAAGCATCAGCGCGCTACACCGCGTCCTTCCGGCCCGGATCTTCGACCGCGTCGTCCGCAGATTCAACCGGATGCCACGCTGACGCCCACCGCGGCAGCCTCGACCGGCCGCCCGGTGCACAACCCCAGCGTGCCCGGGCATGAGACGCAGAGGCGCCGTGGACCTGGCGTTGCGCCGCGTGAGTTCGTCGTGGCGTGAGTCACGCGATGGGCTCCGGTTGCACCCCAGAGATTCCACGACGTCCCGGACGCCGCCGTCAGCGGCAACGACATGTTCGCGACCCTCAGCACCCCGCGACTGCCCTGGCCGGACCCCTCAGCTCCGCCCGCACCAGCAAGGCGATAGCAGCCACCGTGTTCACCGAGCTCACCGTCGGCCGCGACGTGACCGCCCTCGGCCGATACGCCGCCGGCCCTTACATTTCGCCGAGCCAGCATGAGACGGCGAGGACGGCGCAGGCTCATGTGGGCGCGCTCGGCCAGATCGGCCAGGGTCGGCGGCTCGTGGAGGTTCTTCAGCGCCCACCGGCGGGCGGCGGAGTTGTCGCTCGCCGTGGCACCGGGGACCGGGCGCTCGATGTACAGCGCCTGGCCGCCGTCGCGCCACGGGGGCTCATCGAGCACGTCGTCCCCCCGTTCGACGGTGATATTATGTACGTCATACCACGGGCTATGCTTGGTGGGCATCGGCCATGCCGAGTAGATGGAGGAGTCCCGGTGGCGCGTTACGACAAGGAGCACAAGCAGGCGACGCGGCAGCGGATCCTCGACACGGCCGGCCAGCGGCTCAAGACCGACGGCATCGACGGCTCCGGGGTGGCCACGTTGATGGCGGACGCGGGATTGACCAACGGCGCGTTCTACGCTCATTTCTCCTCCAAGGACGACCTGGTCGCCAACGTCGTCGCCGACCAGTTGGGCGCCCAGGCGCAGAGCTTCCGTGAGCTGCCGCCCGGGCCGCAGGGCTTGGAGGCGTTCCTGCGCGAGTACCTCTCGCCTCAGCACCGGGACAACCCCGGCGCCGGATGTCCCGCCGGCGCCCTGCTGGACGAGATCGGGCGCTGCGCGAGCGGAGTCAAGGAGGCCTACACCGACGGTGCGCGGGTCATCCTGGACGAGATCGCCGGCCGCCTGGCTCCCGCGGACCCGCGGTCCGCGTACGGCAAGGCGCTCGCGCTGTACACGATGGCGGTCGGGACGCTGCAGCTGTCGCGCGCCGTGTCCGACCCGAAGCTCGCCGACGAGGTCCTCGAACAGGGCATCCACAACGCCCTGGTGTTCCTTCACTGAGCGAGAGCCGGGGCCGTGCACGGCACGGCCCCCTCGACCGCGAGGGGGCCGTTTTGCCTGCGGTGCTATCGCTGGAGGAATGCGAGGGCCTGCTCGACGAACTGTGCGTGAAACTGGAAGATGCCGCCGTGTCCGGCGTCGGGGTAGATCGCCAGGTCGCTGTCGGGCAGGCGCCTGGCCAGGTCGACCGAGTTGCGGGTCGGCACCATCCGGTCGCTTTCGCCGTTGGCGACCAGCACGGGCTGGCCGATGACGGAGAGGTCGTGGGGCCGTTCCAGTCCCTGATCCGTGTGTGACGACAGACATAGAGACCCTCATCACGGCGCTGTACGTGAAGATCGACGACCAGCTGACCCGGCCACGGTGGCCCGGCCGCCCGCCGCTGTTGACCGATGCGGAACTGATCTGCCTGGCCGTGGCCCAGGCGCTGTTGCAGGTGCACCCGGAGGCACGCTGGCTGCGGTTCGTCGGCCAACGGCTGGGCGCGCTGAGAGGCGGCTTTCCAGGCTCTCGCCGCCACGTAGGGCAATCAGAGGTTCTGGTTGATCGCGCCGAGGTATTCGCCCAGCTGGTATTCGACGTCCAGTCCCTTGTCGGCGGCCAGCGCTGCCAGTGCCATCGCCCGGGGCGGCAGCGCCGGGCCGGTCAGCGCGTCCACGAACTGGCCGTAGGAGGCGATCAGGTCGGCGTCCGGCGGCAGGGTGGCCCGGCCGACCATCGCCTTGGCGCTCGCCACCGCCTGCCGGTCGAAGGAGGCGAGGCGGGCGACCGTGGCGTCGACGAAGGCGTCGAGTTGCGCGTCCGGCAGGGTGCGGGTGACCCACCCCCAGCGCTCGGCCACGTCGGCGTCGTAGTCGGCGCTGCCGAGGATCGCCTCGAGCGCCCGGTCCCGGCCGATGGAGCGCGGCAGTCGCTCGGCGCCGCCGCCTCCGGGGACGATGCCGACCCCGACCTCGGGCTGGCCGAAGAACGCCTTCTCCCGGCTGGCGTACCGCAGGTCGCAGGCGAGGGCCAGTTCGTTGCCGGCGCCGCGGGTGCGGCCCCGGATGGCCGCGATGCTGACGTAAGCGGCCTTGCTCAGCCGCAGGACCAGGTCGGTCCAGACCGGCGCGTCGTCCTCGTGCTCGGGCACGGGCAGGTTGCCCGCGTCGGCGCCGTCGAAGTGGTTGAAGAAGAAGTCGGGGACCTCGCTGGCGAACACGACGACCTGGATGTCGGGGTCGTCGTCGAGTCCGCGGACGATCTTGTGCAGCGCGACCACGGTCTCGGAGACCACCAGGTTCATCGGCGGGTTCGCGAAGGTGATCCTGGCGGTCTGCGGGGTCGTGCGCTGGAGGCGGATCGTGCTGGACGGGCTCATCGGATGCCTCTTTTCATGGCGGTCGCTTCGATCGAGATCGACGGGTGGGTGGCCTGCCCGGACGTGGGGGTCGGTCCGTCGAAGCAAGCGTTGGATTACGACCGTACGACCATAATCTGAGAAAGAATCCGGATGCAAGACCCCTCGGCCATGAGATTGCTTTCGTACGTCCATGGGATCCCGGCGCCGGCGGCGAGGGCCGCCCTATCGCCGGCCGTCGGCGCCGTACAGCGTCAGGGCGCTCTGGATGCCCTGTTCGAGCAGGGCGTCGGCGAGCTGCTGGTCGGCCAGGGCGCGCGAGAGTTGCAGCGTCCCGACCATCAGGGCGTAGATGGTGAGCGCCTGCGCGCGCACCGATTGCGGATCGTCGGGTGCCACCCGGGCGGCGACGTCGTCGATGAAGGCCAGCACGCCGTCGGTGTACGCGCGCCTGGCCGCGTCCGCGCTGCGGGCGATCTCGTCGAGCAGGGCGGCGGACGGGCAGCCGTCCTCGGGGCTGTCGCGGTGGTGGATCGAGAGGTACTCCCGCAGGTACTGCTCGGCGCCGGCCGCTCCGGGCGGCGCGGCGCCCAGGCCCTCGCGCTGTTCGCGCAGTTGGTCGGCCACCGTGGCGGCGACCAGGTCGTCCTTGGATTCGAAGTGGGCGTAGAACGCGCCGTTGGTCAGTCCCACGTCGGCCATGAGCGCGGCGATCCCCGAGCTGTTGATGCCGTCGGCCTTGAAGCGGCGCCCGGCCGCCTCGATGATCCGCCGCCGCGTCACCTGCTTGCGCTCTCTGCCGTACCGCACCGCACACTCCTTCACCCGCCGCCAGGCCGGTTCGGCCGGCGTCCGACCAGATTGAGCGTACGGCCATAATTTAATTTCGCCTAGCATCTTGCCGCCGGCCGTCCTCCCGCACTATGGTATTACGAGTGTAATCCGATTGCTCGTTCATCCCCGCTGCCGACCGCGTGCCCGAGGTCGACCAGGCGATTCAGCAGATGGCCCGCCGCGTGTCTGCGACACACCCCGTGCAGCGGCGTACTTCTCACCCTTCCGGAGAATGGCATGACTCAGCTCGCCAACCAGACCGTCCTCGTCACCGGCGCCAACCGCGGCATCGGCCGCGAGTTCGTCCGTCAGCTCCTCGAGCGCGGCGTCGCCAAGGTCTACGCCGCCGCCCGCGACCCGCAGACGATCGTCGAGGACGACCCGCGCGTGGTCGCACTGCAGCTCGACGTCACCGACACCGACTCGGTAGCCCGCGCCGCCGAGACCGCGCAGGACGTGAGCGTCGTGGTGAACAACGCCGGCATCGCCCGCGGCATCTCGGTCCTGGACGTCGACACCTCCACCCTGCGCGGCGAACTGGAGACGAACCTGTTCGGCACGCTCGCCGTGGCCTCGGCTTTCGCCGACCGCCTGGCGCAGCGTTCCGGCATCGTGATCAACATGGCCTCGGTGGCCTCCTGGCTCCCCACGGGCGGCACCTACGGGGTGTCCAAGGCGGCCGTGTGGAGCGCCACCGAATCCATGCGCCTGGAACTCGGGCCCCGGGGCGTGCAGGTCGTCGCAGTGCACGTCGGGTTCGTCGACACCGACATGGTCGCCAGCATCGACGCCGCCAAGTCGGATCCCGCCGACGTGGTGCGCCAGGTCCTCGACGGCGTCGAGAAGGGCGACGTGGAGATCCTGGCCGACGACTTCACCCGCGCGGTCCGCGCCGGCCTGAACCAGCCGATCCAAGCCCGGCTCGCCGCGCTGCTTCCCTAGCGCTCAGGAGCGCCGGAGCAGATCCGACCGGCTGCTGCGGGCGAACGCCGTGAACACCGAGAAGGACGTCGTCCGCATGAAAGGACCGCACCCGCCGCTGCAGGCCGCCGGGCCGGCACGCCCCCGCGCACACAACGCGTCGCCGTTTCACACGGGGGCGTGACCCGCACCAGCGCCCGAAACCGTCACCCACAACCGACTCACCGGAGGATCACATGGACACGTCGCAAAGCTCCCGAAGTTCACAGCAGTCCGCAGGACACATCATCGTCGAAGGCCAGAGCGGGGTACTCGTCGCCCGCATCAACGGAGGCCCGCACGCGTTGTTCGACGCCGCGCTCACCAAGCAGTTGAAAGAACTGGTTGATCGCGCAGACCGCGATCCGGACATCCACGCGGTCGTGTTCACCAGCACGCACCCCGACCGGTTCTTGAGCCACTCTGACGTCGGCTGGCTGCAGAAGGGCGGCACCGGGTTCCCGCCCATCAACACGCGCATCGCCGGGCTTGTCGCGCGCACGGCGAGACTCATCAACAGGGTGCCGATCGTCCGAACGCTCGCGGGCATGACCCGGCTCAAGACGCTTCTGCAGCTCGACAGCTTCCACGCGACCTTCCTGAAGATGAACGCGAGCGGCACCATCTTCATCGCGGCGCTCAACGGTTCGGCACTCGCCGTCGGCGCGGAACTGGCGTGGGCATGCGATCTGCGCATCATGGCGGACGGGGACTACGTCATCGGCTTGACGGAAGTCCTGCTCGCACTCACGCCGGGCGGCGGAGGCTCCCAACGGCTGCCTCGCCTGATCGGCACCCAGCAAACGCTGGCTGCCGTTCTCGAAGGCAGGCCGTTTACGCCGGCACAGGCCCTCGCGCTCGGCGCGGTCGACGAGGTGGTGCCGCAGGACCAGGTACTCGTGCGGTCGATAGAGCGCGCAGAATACCTGAGCCTGCGATCGAAGGAATCGCTCGGAGCGATCAAGCGATCCATATACTTCGGCAGCTCTCTGCCGCTCGAACAGGGCTTGCAGTTCGAGCACGCCGAGTTCCTGGTCAGGGACCAGTCGAAGGAAGCTCAGCGGCGGATGCTCGACTACATCGCCGCCACGGACGCCACCGGCGAGCTTCCTCTGCTGGATCGGGAGACGTACGCGCGGGCGCTGAGCGCCGGTGGTATCGGAGGCAGTTCACGCGAGTAGATCGGGCCCTTTTGACGGCCTCTTTCTGTTCAGCGGTTCATCGCCTCCCGCGGGCCGGCTCGGGGACGGCGGCGTCAGAGCAGCGCACCACCCGGCGGTACGGCCGCTGCTCGGCGTCGTCCCGCTCGCGGGCCCGGCAGATCAGCCACCGGTCTTGGGCGGCGATCCGGGTGCGCGCTCCGCCGGTCGTCGCTGTCGCGTCGAGCACGGCGTCCAGCGCCTGCCGGGCGACCTTCAAGCAAGCAGACACCTGGGCGGTTTCGAACCCCAGGCCAAGGGCGCGGGCAGGGGCGGGCAGGCAACCGCCCCCGCACCGCAAGCGCCGTGCTGAACCCGGCCCGCCGCGGCGGCAGTGCGATCGGGCGCCGAACTCGCAAGCCGGCTCGCACCGCTCCACGTCACCTCCGAGGTCCACCCGCCGCCCGAAGGAGAGCACTCCTTCATCCTCCCCGCCGGGCGCGTGCCCGAGGTCGACCAGGCCATCGAGCGAATGGGCAGGTGGCTGCGCCGGCACCTGGGCGCCTGAACACAAGGCCGACCCGTCGTCGGCGCGATCCGTGCCCGCCGGCCGCCACATCGGAGAGACAGGACATGAAGGCATTCATCGTCGACCGGTACAAGGGCAAGGACGGCGTGCAGGCCGGCGACGTGCCTTCGCCGCAGATGCGCGACGACGACGTGCTGGTCCAGATCCACGCCGCCGGCGTGAACCCGCTCGATGTCAAGATCAGCGTTGGCGAGTTCATGCTTACCCTGCCCTACCGCGTGCCGTTCGTCCTGGGCAACGACCTGGCCGGCGTCGTCGTCCAGGTCGGGCCCCGGGTACAGCGCTTCAAGCCCGGCGACGAGGTGTACGCGCTGCCGGACAAGGACCGGATCGGCACGTTCGCGCAGTTCATCGCCATCGACCAGGCCGCTGTGGCGCACAAGCCCCGCACCGTGAGCATGCAGGAGGCAGCCTCCCTGCCCCTGGTCGCCCTGACCGCGTGGCAGGCGCTGGTCGAACGCGCAGCGAAGAATAGGGGCGTCTCCATACCCTGCCGGTCCATGCGCAGCATGAACTGTCTAGCGAACGAGTACCGCTCGTGCATCTCGTTCTCATCGGTGCCGGTGAACAACGCAACGTTTAACTTCGACGTGCCCTGCTGGCCGGGACCCGGAACGACCAGATCGATGTCCGGGGCCTGAGTGCTGGGCTCGGTACCGAGCAGTGGCAACCCTGCCAGGTCGAACGAGACGACGGTGGCCACCTGGCCGCCGGCCGGATCGTCCAGCGGCGGCCCCATAATCGGGCCGATGCGTCGCTGCTTTGCAATGTAGGCGTGAGCCTGTCCCGTGTGCTGCAGTGAGAGCTTGACCTCCCCGAAGACAGCGGGCGCGGTATCGGCTGGCGGCCGGCGCGCACACCCAAACCAACCGATCCGATTGAGAAAGGCCTTACTCGTGTCCGGAAAGAATGTCGTCGGTGCCGCAGCCTTCGGGCTGTTTGTCTACCACCTGATCGCCCTGGCGGTGGACGCCGAGCGCTGGCAGGTCAACAACCGTCGGTACCAGGCCGTCCCGAACCGGGCGAATCTGCTCCGGCTCCTGCTGGCGGAGGGGGTGCTGATCAAGGACGTCGGATTCCTGCTGTGACCGCCCGCGGTCCGCGCCGCGCCCTCCCGATGAACGGTCGGGAGGGCGCCGTGCTATCGGTCTCGGGACGTCGCCGAGGCGGTTCCACGTGTCTGGAAACGACCGTAGACGCTGGCTGGTGTCGGCTCAGAGGTGGGTGTCGGGGTCAGGTGCAGGTGGCTTGGACGACGTCGGCTGCGGCGCCCGGTTTCGTGGTGGTGCCGGCGTCGGTGATTTCCAGGTCGATGACGCCGGTGGAGAAGGAGACCGCCGGGCTGCTCGCCCAGCCGCCGGCGTCATACGTGTGCTGGTCGAGCGTGAAGGAGGTGATGGGCGCACCGTTGTAGCCGTTGTCCGTGTCGCCGGGGTATGCCTCGTACAGCACGCTGGCGGCCCAGGTGCCGGTCGGCACGTAGATCTGGAAGCGGCACGAGGTGACCGCGCCGCCGGGGGTGAACACCCAGTCCGCGTGGTTCTGCCACGTTGTGGCCTGGCCGGATAGGTGGGTGTATTGCGGGTCCTGGCATCCGCTGTAGCCCTCGGGTCCGCTGACTGCGGTGGCGTGCCACGGTGCGGAGGCGCCGGAGGCGTTGTGCAAGGAGAACGCGGCGGCGCCGCTGGAGTGGCATTTCGGCCCTGAGTACGCGCTCCAGGTGACGGCCGCGGGCGTGGACGGCGGGGTGCTCGTGGCGGCCGCAGCGCGCGTTGCCGGTGATACGGCGGCGACGGGGGCGATCGAGACGGCGCCTGCCGGGTCGGCCGAGGGGCTGGGCGGGGCGCCGGTCTGGGGCTGCGCCGGTGCGCTTGGCGTGGGCGACGCCGAGCGGTGCTGCATGCCGGGTGAGGCGGTGGGCTGACCGGGTCCGGGGCGCAAGAACACGGCGGTGACGACCGCCGCGGCCACGGTCAGCGGTATCGCCGCGACGCGGGCCCGCGTACCGCGCCGGCGGCGGGTGGGGGCGGGCTGTGTGTTGCCGGTGCCGCTCGTGTCGGTCTCGTGGTGGGGCGGTGGGGCCGGTTCGTGCGGCTCGCGCGTCTGGATCGGTGTCACGGCGCCGCCGGGGCTTCTCGCTTCGGACGCGGTGGCGCTGAGCGCGGCGGTCAGTTCCTGCCAGCGTTCGCGCCATTGCTGCTCATCGCCGCCGCAGGCGCGCACGAAGGCCAGGGTGACCGGCAAGGTGGGTTGTTTGCGGCCGCCGGCCGCGTCGGACAGCGTGGTCGCGGAGTAGTGGGTCTGCTCGGCCAAGGTCCGGTAGGTCGGGTTGCCCGCTTGTGCGCGCAATTCGCGAAGCTGCGCGGCGAACGCGGCCAGGGGGCCCGCGCCCGGGTCCAGGGGTCGGTCCGGTCGTCCCATCGCTGTCCTGTTCGGGGTTCGCCGAAGGCTGACCCGGTTGACCGTATCAGGCCTCTGGCCGGACCGGACAATCCCGCGGCGTACCCCGGCGCCGGCCCGCGTGCCCGCCCCTGCCCTGCTGTCAGCCGTGGATGCGGACAACGCGCGGTTGTCCGCGTCTGGCGCGGATTGATTGTCCTTTGCTGCGGGGCGTTGCCGGTCAATGCCCGTCCCGGCTGAATCGAGTGCGACGGCCGCAGGTACGCGGCCGTCGAGCCGTCTTCGGGAAGAGGAGCGATGGCCCAGTTCCCTGGAAGCGTCCGGCCGCGTGCGGGCGCCTATCTACTGTCGCGAGTGCGCGGCCTGCCGGCCGGCTCGCCGCGGCTGGCCGGCGCGGGCGTGCTGCTGCTGGTCGGCGCGCTGATCGCGGCACTTGCCGCGCTGGCGCTGCCCGCGTCACCGCGCGCCGCGGCCGCACCGGCTGCCGTCCCGGTGCTGGCCGCCTCCAGCCCGGTGCCGCGCACGCCGAAGAGCCCGCTCGCGCACAAGACGACACCCGTGGCGCCCTCCCCGGCGCGCATCGCACCGACCCGCAAGCCGGTAGCGGTACCGGTAGAGCAGGTCACAACCGCGATCCGGCTTCGGGCCGGGGACACCCTGTGGGCGCTGGCCCACCGCTACGCGACCAGCGTCGCCGAACTGCAACAGCTCAACGGCCTGGGCGACTCCAGCGTGATCTACGCCGGGCGCAGCCTGCGCGTACCGTCCGCCGCTGCCCCCGCCCACCACGCGAGCACCGTGGCGCCGGCGGCGGCGAAGCCCCTGCCCGTCGGCCGCGCGGCCGTGGTCATCGCCTACGCGCGGGCGCAACTAGGCAAGCCGTACGCGTGGGGCGGGGTCGGGCCGGCCGGCTTCGACTGCTCCGGGCTGGTGCAGCGCGCCTGGCAGGGCGCCGGGGTGGGCCTGCCGCGCACCAGCTACGAGCAGGCCGGCGCCGGCCGCATCGTGACCCGCACGCAACTGCAGCCCGGGGACCTGGTCTTCACCAACGGCCTGGGCCACGTGCAGCTCTACCTCGGCGGCGCAAAGGTGATCGAGGCCCCGCACAGCGGAGCGCGCGTGCGCATCGCGCCGCTACCCGCCGCGGACCAGGTCGACCGGTACGTGCGCGTCGCCGAACCCGCACCCCAGCCCGCCACCTCCCACCCGGCCGCCACCGGCGCGCACCCGGCGACCCCCGCGCCGACACCCACAAAAGCCACGGCGACCTCGACGGCCCCGTCCTCCAGCCCGCGCGGCATCTACGCGTTCAGCGGCGCCAACACCTCGACGCTGGCCACCGACCCGGACCTGGCCGGCCGCTCCCTGGTCTACTACTGGGCCCAGCTCGAACCCAAGCCCGGGGTGTACCGCTGGGACCTGATCGACAAAGACATCGCGCCGTGGGCCGCGGCCGGCAAGAAGGTCATCCTGCGGGTGTCCACCTCCGGCTGGGCCTCCTGGGACAAGGCCGCCGACTCCGCACACGGCACCCCCGCGTGGGTCTACTCCCAAGGCGTCGAGCACGTCACCGAGACCGACGGCGCCGTGCTGCCGCAGTACTGGAACCCGGCCTTCCTCAAGGACTACGCCGCGTTCCTGACCGCCTTCGCCGCCCGCTACGACGGCAACCCGCACGTCGCCCTGATCGACGCCGCCGTCGGCATCGGCGGGGAGACCAAACCGGACAGCGAGAAGAACCCGAACCTGCTCGCCCTCTGGCAGAAGATCGGCTACAGCGACCCGCTCTGGTGGAGCGCCGTCCAGCAGATCCTGACCGCCTACACCCAGGCCTTCCACAAGACCCCCGTCGCCGTGATGCCCGACAAGACCTTCCTGGCCGCCGCCGCCGGCTACAACGAGGCCAAAACCGTCGCCGTCGCCGTCTCCAAGGGCCTGTGGCTGCAGGACAACGGCCTGATCCCCGGCCGCACCCTGCCCACCACCTGGGCCGGCACCACCCTCGTGTCCGAACAACGCGGACCCACCGCCCAGACCGGCGACACCCTGGGCGCCGACCTGCACGCCGCCCTCGCGGACCACGCCGCCCTGATCCTGGTGTTCACCAGCGATCTGACCAGCGCCAACAGCGCCGCCATCCACCAGGCCGCGCAGCAGTTGCGCACCGTCGCCCCGACCACCGCCGGGAGTACCCGATGAGCGGCCTGCTGCACGCCTGGCCCCAGGCCAGGCCCGACCTGCTTCGGGTGAGCCTGCTGATGCTCGCCGTCGCCGCGGCCTGCCTCGCCACCGCGGCCAAGCGCACCCGCCACCCGCGCGCCGGCCCCGGGGCCGGCGCACCCTGACCGCCACCCTGTTGGCCGCCGTCATGGCCGCCTGCCTGGCCCCCGGAACCGCCGCCTACGCCTGCGTCGGCACCGTGACCGGCGTGTGCGTGCAGACCCCGAGCCTCGGCAGCAACCAGAACACGGTCCACGACACCACCATCAAGAACCTGATCAACAACCCCAGCACCACCAAGACCGGCAAGACCCCCACCATCACCTTCAGTGCGCCGAAGATCACGATCTACAACCCGATCACGGGGGACAACAAGTCCTCCAAGCAGACCCAGGCGTCGAAGGCGGTCACCGCCTCGGGCTCCGACCAGAACACGACGAACACCAAGTCCACCACCAAATCCAGTGACCAGAACACGGTGCCGCTGCTGACCAAGGTCACGCCGCCCGGCAAGGTCAACAGCAAGGCCGCGGTCGGGACGAACACCACGGCCAAGACCAAGACCAAGCAACAGAGCAAGTCCAGTGACCAGGTCACGGTGCCGCTGCTCTCCACGGTGACCTGGCCCGCTACCGCCAAGAAGAGCAGCACGGATTCCTGCAAGCAACACCCGCAGGACGCGCAGTGCGGCCAGTCGCAGGCACCCGCCCCCCAGCCGCCCGTCGACTGCCTGACCGGAGATCCCGCTTGCACCGCGCAGCCGGCCGAGCAGACCTGCCAGCTGACCGACACGCAGCAACAGCAACTGCTCCAAGAAGCGATGGCGCAACACGCCGCCAACGAGCAGCTCTACCAGCAGCTGCTGCTCAAGGCGCTGCTCGACCAGGCCGCTCTCAAAGCGGGCAGCGCCGTGCTGGCCCAGCACCTGGCCGGACACACCGGCCTAAGCCCCCAGGACGTCGCCGACCTGATCAAGAACGGCGCCGTCGGCCCCTCCGACATGGCCATGGCCGCGCTCCAGGCCGCCCAGGAACTCGACCAGCACACCGGCGGACACAACAGCCAGAACACCGGCACTACCTGCAACTCCGCCGGCCAACAGCAGGGTCAGGGTGGAAACGCGGCGCCCGGCGCCAACCACTCCAACTCCGGCAAAGGACAAGGCCAGGGCGGCGGGCAAGGCAGCGGTGACAAGCCCAGCACCGGCTTGAAGACAGCTGACAAGGCCGGCATCGCGCAGACGCTGCGGAACCTCATCAACGAGATTCACTCCAAGATGAAGGCCCTAGGCATCCCCCAGACCTACACCGCCGGCCTGCTGGCCGCCGAGAAGGACGGACAGGTATACCTGTACGGCTACGCCACCGGTCAGAACAGTGCGGCCTGGCCCAAGGACCCCACCATTGCCAAGATCAACAAGATCATCGACGAGGTCAACGCCGCCCACGCCAACGACGACGTCTTCATCACCCGAATCCCGCAGCAGGGCGAGCACGCCGAGATCGAACTCATGAACTACGCCAACGCCAAAGGCCAGAAGGGGCTGTTCATCGGGGCCACCAACCCGGCGTGCCTCCGCTGCTCACCGAAGATCGTCGCCGCGGGCATCTACCCGGTGACACCGCTCATGTCCCCTATCTACGGGGCCAAACTTGATCCCAGTACGACGTGGACAAACGCGGTCGGCAAGCCTGTTTTCACGCCTCAGCAGTATCAAGACATGGTGAACATGCTGAAGCCCATCTACACCGCCAAGCCGACTGATCCCGCTAACTTCAGCCAGATAATCGAGAACTTCTTCGCGGATATCGCCAACGGCAAAACCCCCAGCCTGCCGCCCCGCTGGCCGTAAAGCAGTCACCCGGGTTCCCGGGTCCGCACCGGGTTGCACTGGGTGCTTCAGAACCCGACATGATCGGGTTCTGAAGCACCCGGTCGTTGCTCGCCGAGTACCTGCACTGGGGACAGCGGGTACAGGAGAACAATCGTTCGCAAACACCGTGAGACTGCGTCATGCACTGCAGGTCGCTTGCGTAACGCATGCCGCTAAACAGGCCGCGTGTTGGCGGCGCCCTGTTCTACGCGATCACCGGTGGCCTGGTCGTCGCCATCCTTCTCGCGGTGCTTCACCACGTGCACGTCATCTGGAGCTGAGCGTGCAGTCTCCGTCCGGACACCAGTGGCCGTCGAGTGTCTGCAAACGAACGATTGCCGACGCCCGGCGGCTGTCAGTTTCCGAAGTCGTCTGCGCGGATGTCCGAAGTCCTCTGCACGGCGGTGATCGTTTGCCTCGTCAGTCAGCCGGAGGATCGTTCTCGGTAGCTTCGGGAACGTAACCACACCGTTGTGGGTCGCATTCGGCCTTGTGGTCCCGGCCCCACAGGTAGGTGTCTCGTTCGGTGGCGCGAGCGAGGTGCACCAGCCGCAACTGCTCCCTCTGGGCAAGGCTTGAGGGAAGCGCGGCGAAGGTCTCCGGGAGCACGGCGATCATGCTGCTGACCTGTTCGCCGTCGTACATCCGCAGCAGTGCGGTGCACTGCCACCAGCGAATCTTGCCGCCTCGGCCGTCTTGGTTGCCCGGCCAGTAATAGTTCGCCGGGTCCGGAACCAGGTAGTGGACAGCGTCGGGCGCCAGGTGAGCCCGGAGCCATGGTCCGCCCGTGCCGAGACCGAGTCGCAGGTGTCCGGCCTCTTCGAATAGGGCGCAGACCGCATCGGTGTCGAGGTCCTTGAGCACGTGCGCTTCCGCCGGCAGCTGCTGGCGTCCGGCCGGGGCTTGGACCGGCCAGCGTCCGAGTAGGACGTCGGCCCGCTGCTGCAGGGTCATCGGGCGCGGACTCTGGCGGTTGGTCGGCAGTGGCGGCGGTGGCGTCCAGCTTCGTCCGTTCTGCTCGATGTGGCGCAGCATCCACGCGCGCCCGTCTGGGCCGGCGGTGTTCCAGGTCCAGCTCATCGGCCGCTTGGCCATCGCCTGGTGAAAGCTGCTGGCGGGAGCGCCCTTGCGCGACGGTCGCCAGCGTCGCGGGCGGGTCGCCGCCGGCAGGTTGTGAGCCAGATTGGCCAGGAACCTGATGCGGTCCAGGTCTTCGTTGGCGGAGTGGTCCTCCGGGCTGCGCCGCACGTGCCCGGCCAGGAAGCGGATCTCGGTGAAGGCCATGGCCGATAAGAGCGCGGCCACGTCCCGATCGCGTCGTGCATCGCGACGGCTCATGCCGCAACGCCCGTCTGGCCGTGGCCGGCGCGTTCGAGGACCCGATAGACGGTGGCGCGCCCGACGGAGAACATCTCCATCAGGTCGGCGATGGAGTACTCGCCACTGACACGCATCCGGACCAGTTCGGCCTGTTGCCGAGTGGTCAGTTTGGGCTGTTTGCCTTTCAGCTTGCCCTTGGCGCGGGCGACGGCCATGCCCTCGCGGGTGCGCATCTTGAGCAGGTCGGCTTCGAATTCGGCGAAGACGGCCAGCATGTTGAAGAACATCTTCGACATCGGGTCGGCCGGGTCGTAGACGCTGCCGCCGAGTGAGAGGCGCACGCCGCGAGCCAGGAGGGTGTCGCCGATGTCGCGGGCGTCGGGGACCGAGCGGGCGAGCCGGTCGAGCTTGGGCACCACCAGGGTGTCGCCGGAGCGCACCGCCGCGAGCGCCTGGTCCAGGCCGGGGCGGGCGCGGTTGGTTCCGGTCAGGCCCTTGTCGAGGTAGATCCGGTCCTCGCCCACCCCGAGGGAGGCGAGGATCTCGCGTTGCGCGGTGAGGTCCTGAAGGACGGTCGAGCATCTGGCGTAGCCGATGAGTTCTCCCACCCGCGCGAGTGTACCGTTTAGCCTCCCTTCACCGGACACTTTCGCGGACCACCTATGTGAGACAGCGTCCGCGCTGGTCGGCTCGTCCCGTCGCATCCCTGACGGCGTGTCCGGTGGACGGTCCCCTAACGGACACCGATTTTGCGGGGCCGATGCCGCGCTCGCCGGACTCGGGCAGGAACGGTGGGCACGGGGATCTCATTCACAACCAGTCTTCAGCCGATGGCAGAGACGCGACTTCCCGCGCAGGCCACCGCCTGGGCCAGAATCACCGCTGCCATCGAAGTCGACCGATTGGGCGGCTACGCGAGAAGGACTCGCTCTATCAGGGTGCCGCGAAAAGCGTCAATGGCCTACTTCCTCGGTCGGGCGGGAGCGTACTCTTCCACACCGACTCGCGAAGGACTTGCCAGAGCCATAACGATGATGCGCGCATGCCGGGGCAACGGAACTTGCGGGACAGCCCCTTGCGCCGGACTCGGGAGCAGATCCGCTGGATCTTAACCGGTGGTGCCGCGTGAACCGCCGTGCTTGAATGCCGCGGTGGCTTTGGACGTGGGGGAACTGCTGGAAGCGCACGATCGCAGCCTGCGAGGCACGGGTTCGGCGCATCCGCGGCTCGGCACCGTGGTCGAGCAGATCGGACCGCTGGTTCTCACGCACTACGGCACCCACTGCATCGTCGACCACCCCGCCCTGGAGTCCTCGGCCACGCGGCTTGCTACGCAGGTGCAGGCGTGCGCAGCCGCGCGTGTGGAACCTGTGGAGTGGCGCGTGTTCGCCCACGACGCAGAAGCGTCGCAGTTGACGGCCATGCTCGAGGCGGCAGGCTTCACCGCAGGATCGGAGCGCAGCGTCCTGGTCGGCGAAGTCGCCGAACTCGACTTCCCCCAACTGCAGCCGGAGTGGAAAGTCGAATCGGTCCGGTGGGGCGAACTGCAGGCGCAGCAGGCGCTCGACCTCTCCGCCAGCTCCGGGCCGCATCGCGTCCCCCTGTCGGCCTGGCACGCGATGGGCTCGACCCCGTACTGGGACGTCGACGTCCGCGTGCTGACCCACCGCGGAAGGGTCACCGCTGCCTGCTGGCTGGAATCCGTCCGCGGCACCGCGTTCGCCGCCGTCGGGGGCCTGACCGCGGCACGTCCCGAACTGCTCACTCAGCTGCCATTGTGGCGGTTCCATCCGCCAGCGAAGGAGTTCCTGGTCGCCGACGCCGCCGGGCAGCTACGCAGCGCCCTGCTCGCCGCCGGGTTCCGTGAGGTTACCTCCGTCCGCTCCCACCACTGGACCCCGCCAGGCGAGCCCGCTGCGACCCCGCCCGCGAGGCATTCTCTCCACGACTCCGAGGCCGGACTGATCGCGCGTCGGTGCGAGGCCCGCATCGGCTTCGACTATGCCCGCGGGAGCGGACGGTATATCGCGCCGCTCGACTCACGCCGCTGGTTCTACGGCATGCTCGACCGCGGCACCCCGGTGATCGCAGCCGCCGAAAGCGTCATCGAGCGCGGCCTGCGCGCCTGCGTCCGGCCCGGCGAATGGGTCTACGAACACCGCCCCTGTCTCAACGGCTGGGAGTTCGACCCGCACCGCATCGGCGGCCCGGGACAGCCGCCCTGGCCAGGTGGCGCCATCGCCGACGACGAGTTCCAGTTCCTCGCTACCGCGGACGCCCGCCTCGGCACGTTCGCCCACTACGCCGAGCAAGCCCTCATCGTCTTCGGAGACGACCTCATCGAGCAGGTCGCGGACGACTTGGACCACCTGCTCGGAGGCAACGCCTGGACCTTCGATTAACAGGCGGTGTTCGCAGAGCCGAAGCGGCCGTCTCCGGGCTCGGGTAGGAACGCGGCGGAGATGCCGTAGTCGATCATGAAGTCGCGTTCCCGTTCGTATGCCTCTCGGCTGCGGGCGTAGTGGGTGAGGATGCCCAGGATCTGGCGGGCGGCGGCGGGATCGGTGCGGGCGGCCTGGAACCAGGCCTTGACGTCTTGCTCGGCCTGCTCCCAGGTACGGCGCAGGAGGTCGTGGGCATTGGCGCGCGCCCCGGCGGCCGGGCTGGGCCGGTCTCCGTCGTAGACGTCCCGGTCGGGCTGGCGGGTCAGCAGGTAGCCAAGTGTGCCGTCCACCCCGCTCCCACCTGGCTTTCAGCAGGCCCTGGGAGCTTTGGAACGGCCAGTCCCGCTAAGGAAGATCGACTCGGTGGCTTAACGGGACTTTTCGTTCCGTTGCTCCGAGGGCCGGATCGGCCGCGCCGCGGTGTTGTCAGTCGGGGCCGTCGGCAGTCGGCGAGGCGATGTCCGAAGCACACTCGATCGGTCATGTGCGGTAAAGCTCGGTAAGAAGCTCGATCACGGTGCGGGTGGCCGGGTGGGGGTCGTCGCGCCACCAGACCAGTCGTACGGCGATCGGTTCGGCGTCGCGTACCGGCAGGTAGACGATGCCGGGCCTTGGATATTGGTCAACGACGGACTGCGCGGTCACCCCCACGCAGCGGCCGGTGGCGATGACCGTGAGCCAGTCGTCGATGTCGCGGCTCTCCTGTGTCGCGGGGCGCGCGTTCGCGGGCCACAGATCCGCGGTGGTCGTTCCGGTGCGCTGGTCAACGAGCAGGACGCGGCTGCTGAGATCGGCCAGGCATACCGAGCGGCGCCGCGCCAGGGGGTCGGAGGCGGCCAGCGCGCACCAGCGTGCTTCCAGACCCACGATGGCGCCCTCGAAGCGGCGGTCCTCCAGCGGCCTACGCATGACCGCGAGGTCCGCGGTGCCCTCGGCCAGGCCGGCGCTCGGGGAGTTGATGCGAAGCAGGTGCAGTTGCGTTTCCGGGTGCGATTCCCGCCACCGGTGTTGAAAGGCGAGTGTGAGTCGGCCCAGTGCCGACCAGGCGTGGCCGATACGCAGATCAACGTGGCCCGAGGTCGCTTCCTGTACCAGGTTGTCCACCTCGGTCAGCACGCGCCGGGCGTGCGCCACGACGCGTAGTCCGATCGCAGTCGGCGAGGTTTCGCGGGACGTACGGCGCAGCAGCCGTACGCCGAGGCGCTTCTCGAGCGCCGAAAGTGTGCGGGAGACCGCCGCCTGTGAGATACCCAGAGCGATCGCGGCGTCGGTGAACGTGCCCTCGTCCACGATCGCGATGAGGCAGCGTAGCTGACGCAGCTCGACATCCATAACCAAATCGTATAGCCGGCGAGCTCCATGCATTTTGCGCATGGTCCGGCGCGGCACAGGATCGATGCATGCAAGCAGCCCCCACTCGCCCAGCAGACCGCGCCGTCCTGCCCACGAACCGGGGCGCCGTGCCCATAGCCGGGGTCTGCACGATGCTCGCCAGCGGCCTTTCGACGCAGCTCGGCGCCGCGATCGGGTCGCTGGGCTTCCCGGTGCTCGGCCCTGTCGGCGTCGTCGCGGTCCGCCAGTACGTCGCGGCGGCGGTGCTGCTCACGGTCGGCCGGCCCCGCCTTCGGTCCTTCACGCGGCGCCAGTGGGGGCCGGTGCTGCTGCTCGCGGCCGACTTCGGTGTGGTGAACCTGTCGCTCTACACCGCGATCGACCGGATCGGTCTCGGCCTGGCGGTGACCCTGGAGTTCCTCGGCCCCCTCACGATCGCGCTGGCCGGCTCGCGCAGACGCGTAGACCTGGGCTGCGCCGTACTCGCCGCGGCGGGAGTCGCCGCACTGATGCGCCCGCGCCCTACCGCCGACTACCTCGGCATGGGACTCGCTCTGCTCGCCGCTGCCTGCTGGGCCGCTTACATCCTTCTCAACCGTTCCATCGGGCAGCGCATCCCCGGGGCACAGGGCACGGCCGCCGCAGCGGGGCTGTCCGCCTTGGTCTACCTGCCCATCGGAGCCGGCGTCGCGGTACACCACACGCCTTCCGCCGGGGCGGTCGGTGCGGCTGTCGCGGCCGGAATCCTATCCTCCGCATTGCCGTTCCTCGCGGACCTGTTCACGCTGCGCCGCGTTCCCGCTGAGGCGTTCGGATTGTTCATGAGCGTCAACCCGGTGTTCGCCGCAGCCGTCGGCGTACTCGTTCTGGGACAGAAGCTCGACGTGGCCGCCTGGGTGAGCATCGCGGCGATCGTCGCGGCCAACGCCATCAGCATCCTCGCGAACCCGAGGCACACTTGACGCCGCGACGGTGCTTGACGTACGCCGAAGCAGCGCCCTTATCAAGATCACTCCATCGCCGCAAAGGAGCCTTCCATGCCCGGTGTCACGCTGACCGATCATCTCTTCTCCGTCCCCCTCGACCATGATCGGCCGGAAGGCGAGCACATCGAGATCTACGCTCGCGAGGTCGTGGCCACCGGACGCGAGCGCGAACGGCTTCCCTGGCTGCTGTTTTTGCAAGGCGGCCCCGGCATGCCGCCGCCGCGGCCGGTCGGCCGGGACTCCTGGCTGGACCGCGCACTCGACGACTACCGCGTCCTACTGCTCGACCAGCGCGGCACGGGCCGCTCCAGTCCGATCACCCGTCAAACGCTCCCGGCCCGTGGCGAGCCCGCCGCGCAGGCCGACTACCTCACCCATTTCCGCGCCGACGCCATCGTCCGCGACGCCGAACTGATCAGGCGCGAACTGACCGACGAACCGTGGTCGGTGCTCGGCCAGAGCTTCGGCGGCATGTGCGCCGTCACCTACCTCTCGTTCGCGCCCGAGGGCCTGCGCGAGGCAATCATCACCGGCGGCCTTCCCGGTTTGCGCGTCACCGCCGACGAGGCCTACCGCGCCGCCTATCCGCGCGTGCACCGCAAGAACACCGCGTACTACCGCCGGTACCCGCAGGACGCCGCCTCGGTCCGCCGCATCGCCGCACACCTGATCGAGCACCCGGCACCCATGCCGGACGGATCCTTGCTCACCGTCGAGGCCTTCCAGTCGCTCGGGCTGATGCTCGGCACGAGCGACGGCGCAGACGTGCTGCACTACCTGCTCGAAGACACCTGGGCCGGAGCGGAGCTGTCCGACAGCTTCCTCGCCCGCGCCGCGGCTTTCCTCAGCTACGCCCAACTGCCGCTGAACCCGCTCATGCATGAACTCAGCTACGCCCAGCGTGGCACCGGTGCGACGCACTGGGCGGCTCAGCGCGTGCGCGGCGAGTTCCCCCGGTTCGACGCGCGCATGGCGTTGGCCGGGGACGACCCGGTGCTGTTCACCGGCGAGATGACCTACCCGTGGCAATTCGACCAACCCTGTCTCGCGCCCCTGCGCGAGCCGGCCGAGGTGCTGTTCGCCCGCGGGGACTGGCCCGACCTCTACGATCCTCAGCGCCTGGCCGCGAACGACGTCCCCGTCGCCGCAGCCGTCTACCTCGACGACATGTACGTCGATGCCACTTACTCGCTGCAGACCGCGGAGACCATCAGGGGCCTACGGCTGTGGGCGACCAACGAGTACGAGCACGACGGGCTTCGCGTCAGTGGCGGACGCGTCCTGGACCGCCTGCTGCGAATGCTGCACGGCCAGATCTGAAGCGGAGCGCACGTGAAAGCCGATCCCACGCAGGACGCGGACGACGCGACGCGTGTCTCCGGGCGTCAGATCCTCGCCCTGGCGATACCCGCGCTCGGCGCGCTGCTGGCCGAGCCGCTGTTCGTGCTCGCCGACAGCGCCATCGTCGGGCACCTCGGCCCCGCCCAGCTCGCCGGGCTCGGCACCGCCGGAGCCGCCCTGAGCACGCTCGTGAACGTGTGCATCTTCCTCGCCTACAGCACCACCGCGCAGGTCTCCCGGCTCATCGGAGCCGGACGGCGCAAGCAGGGCCTGGCGCGCGGGATCGACGGGCTCTACCTGGCGGCCGGACTCGGTCTGCTGCTCGCGGTCCTCGGCGTGCTGGGGGCGGACCCCATCGTGCGCTGGCTCGGCGCGGGAACGCAGGCGGCCCCGTACGCGGCGACCTACCTGCGTGTCAGCTCCCTGGGGCTGCCGGGGATGCTGCTCGTGCTCGCCGCGACCGGGCTGCTGCGCGGCCTGCACGACATGCGCACCCCGCTGGTGGTCGCGGCGGCGGCGGCGGTCGTCAATACGCTGGTGAACTGGATCCTGGTGTACCCGTGCGGGTTCGGGATCGCGGGCTCGGCGGCCGGAACGGCGAGCGTACAGACGGCGATGGCGGTCGCGTACGCGTACATCGTGGTCAGGGCGTGCCGCGCCGAGGGGATCGCCCCATGGCCGGATGCGCGGGCGGTCCGCGCGTCGCTCTCCGCGAACTTCGCGCTGCTCGTGCGCACGATCGGCCTGCGGGTCTACTGGCTGGCCGCGGTGTGGGCCGCAGGCCGGCTCGGCACCGACGCGCTGGCCGCGAACACCATCGCCGCGAACCTGTGGATCACGCTCGCCCTCGCGCTCGACGCCCTCGCGATCGCCGCGCAGGCGCTGGTCGGGCACGAGCTGGGCGCCGGGCGGATCGGGCAGACGAGGCGGGTGGTCGCGCAGATGAGCTGGTGGGGGCTCTGGTTCGGGGTGGTCACCGGCGTCGGATTGGCGGCGCTGAGCCCGGTGCTGGCCGGGGCGTTCACCAGCGATCAGGCGGTGGCGCGCGTGCTCATGCCGGTTTTGATCGTCGCCGCGGTCTTCCAGCCGGCCGCCGGGGTCGTGTTCGTGCTCGACGGCGTGCTCATCGGCGCGGGCGACACGGTGTTCCTGGCGTGGGCGTCGCTGGCGTGCACGGCCGTGTTCCTCGGACTGCTCGCGATGCTGTTCGCGGCGCACGGCGATCTGACCTGGCTGTGGATCGCGGTGGGTGTCTTCACCCTGGCGCGGCTCGCATGCCTGTGGTTCCGGGCGCGGGGCACGGCGTGGATGCGCGTCGGCGCGCAGGCGGAGCGATAGATCGTGTCCGCGCGGCGATTCAGGGCTCGACGAGCGTGATCGCCGCGATGTCCCCGGTCCCCGGGCTCGGTCCGTCTCGAACCAAGAGGTCTGGAAGATTTCGCTGAGGACCTGTTCGGAAGTCAGCTGCAGGCTCAGGGCCAGCACGTTCGCGTCATTCCAGCGCCGTGCCCCGGCCGCCGTCGCCGCGTCCGTGCACAACGCGGCCCGCACTCCCGGCGCCTTGTTCGCCGCAATCGACACGCCGGACTCACCTTGCCAGAACACCACGGCTGGCCTAACCCCCTGCCGCACGGCGGCGCGGGCAGCGACGGCCTGGTCGGCGTCCTGGTCGTTCGCGGCGACCCCAGCGGGCAGCTACGCGCCTGCAGCTACCGTCGACACGTTCTGCCTCGGCGTCGAGAACACCATCGGCCCGGACCTGATTCCCCGCGAGGCCCTGCCGGCCTTCCGCGACAACTACTTCGCCGTGTTCGGCGCCGGATACGTCGAGATCCCCGCCGCCCTGGCGATCGAGCTGGTCCGCGGCGCCGTCGACTACGCCGCCGCCGTGGCGGGGCGCCCGCCCCGGGCCGGTTTTCCGGCGTCAGGCCGAGGCGGAGCCCTCGCTGCTGCCGAGCCTCGGGAACGGGACGGTTGAGAAGATCACCTCTACCGGGATCTCGAAGTACTCGGCGATCCGCAGCGCCAGGTACAGGCTCGGGCTGTACTCGCTGCGCTCCAGGTATCCGATCGTCTGGTAGTGCACGCCGAGTTTGTCGGCGAGCTGCCGCCGGGAGACCCCCCGCTCGGCCCGCAGCATCGCGATCCGGTTGTAGACAACCTCGCTCACGCCTTGCCCTTCGCTCGTTCACGGCCTGTACCGGTGTCTCGTCTCGCACTGGCATCCGGCCGCACTCTGCCATCTGATCTCATTCACGCCGTCAGTGCCGGGTCAGGACCCGCTCCCGCCGGGCGGCCACGCTCGATCCGGCCTCGCGGCGTGCCACGCGGCGCAGCAGGATCGGGGCGAAGAACAGCCCTGCGATCGCCCAGGCACCCAGGACGCCGGCTGTGGCGAGATGCCGCCACGAATGCCCGATCTCCACCGCTGCCAGGTTGCCCGGCAGCAGCGCCGAACGCACGCCGAGCCCGAGCCAGTACAGCGGAAACGCCTGCCCGACCCACTGCAGCCACGTCGGCAGCTGGGTGATCGGGTAGAAGATCCCTGAGATGCCGATCAGCCCGATGTTGCCGAACATCATCACGGTGGCGCTTCGGACAGTAGGGAACAGCGAACCCAGCATGGCGCCGATCGGCAGCGTGGCCAGCAGCCCGAGTACCAGTACCCAGGCGAGCGTGAGCCAGGTCACGGTACGGCCGAGCGCAAGCCCGCCGAACGGGGCCAGCCCGACGATCAGCAGGCTTATCACGGTGAACATGATGGTGCCGGACACGACCACGATCTTCCCGATCAGGTAGCCGAGCACTCCGTTCGGCGTCGCCTTCGCGCGCAGCAGCGTGCCGTCCTCGCGCTCCGCAGTCAGCTGCATGCCGAGTGAGGTAATCCCGTTGAGGCCGACGTTCACGCCCACCATGCCGGCCAGGATGGTGCTGCCGATCGGGAAGTGCGTGCCGGGGATCTGTACGTGCTTAGAGCCCGTCGCCAGCAGGAGCACGACGCTTATCAGGGCGAGGGGCAGTATCTCGAACGCGTCTTCGATCATGGTGAAGCAATGCGACAGCTCGATCCATCCATGGTTGAGACCGGCCCGCACCGCTGCCCGGGTCGCGCGGCCGCGGCTGCGGCCGCGCACCGGGCCGGCGCCGATCACGCGAGCGCCATCAGTCACGAGGTCACCACCCTGAACTTGCGCTCGGCTCCCTGGCCGTGCCCGGACTCGAACTGCCGCACCAGCGCCATATAGGTGTCCTCCAGGCTGCCCCGGCTCACCTCCAGATCCTTGACCGACCCGCCGTACTGCCGGAACAGCTCGCGGACGAACACGGCCGGGTCCCCGGCCGAATGCACGAACCGCTGCCCGTCCCGGCTCCACCGCACCTCCGCCGCCGTGGGCATCCGCCGGGCCAGCTCGTCGGCGGACCCGTCGGCGATGATCTCGCCGCCGGCCAGGATCAAGATCCGGTCCGCCAGCTTCTCCGCCTCGTCCAGGTCGTGGGTGGTCAGCAGGATCGTGGCCTCCTCCCGGTCCGCCAGCCGGTGCACCAGGTCGTGGAACTCACGCCTGGCCGCCGGGTCGAAACCTGCCGTCGGCTCGTCGAGGAACATCAGCTCGGGCCGCCCCACGATGCCCACCGCCACGTCCAGCCTGCGTCGCTGCCCGCCGGAAAGCTGCCGGATCCGCTTGTGCGCGTGCTCGGTCAGGCCGATCATCGCGATCAGCTCGTCGGTGTCCCACGGACGGCTGGCCCCGGGGCTCGAGTACGGCGCGTAGTAGCGGCCGAGGTTCGCGAGCAGCTCGCGCACTCGCCATTTACCGTGGTCGCGCCACGATTGCAGCACAACGCCGATCCGCGCCCGCCAGGCTTCCCCGCCGTGCGCCGGGTCGACGCCGAGCACGCTGACCTGCCCCGCCGATCGCATCCTGAAGCCCTCCAGGATCTCGATCGTGGTGGTCTTGCCGGCCCCGTTCGGACCGAGCAGGGCGAGTACCTCCCCGCGCCGCGCGGTGATCGAGACTCCGTTGAGCACATCGGTCTTCCCGTACCGCATGCGCAGGTCGCGCACGTCGATCACGGGTTGATCATCGGGGTCCGTCGGCCGGGGCAGGCCCGGCTCCGGCAGGGGTCCTGGCTCATTCAGCGCCACACAACCTCCACTGCTTTCAGTATTCTCTGTACTGCGAAAGATAGCAGACATACTACATGTGGAGTCAGGCGTCGCTGCATCCTGCGATTCCGCGTGCTGCGTTCCGGATCTCGATTCCGTGTCACGCCCGGGACCCGGTTCGGCTGCAACCGGAGACGGCCAGTGGAGGTGGACCGGGTGGTTTCCGGCCTCGGGGGAACATGTGGGTGGGCGGCCGGTGACGTTGTGGGTCGACACCCGCCGACCGCGCCAGCGGCCGCAACGGTCACCGCGGAGCGCATCGTCTCGGCCCAGGACACGTTCCTGCCGGCCGGCCAGAAGGTCGGGGCCGGCAAACAGCACGCCCACGCGGTCGTGCAGGTCGCCGTGGACGGCGCGGTGATCCAGGTCCTCCACGTCGCCGGGGTACGGCCCCTATCCCATGACGTGGAACTCGATCCGATACAGGAGCGTGTCGTCGTGGACAGGCCCAGCATGGGCAGCCCGCCGACGCAGCGACTCGAGATCGGTCTCACCAGAGCGCCGCAGGTCGGCGTCATCGATGCACGAGAAGGGGACCAGTTCGACCGCGTCGACCACGATCTGGCCGCTCCCGACCCGGTAGCAGCCGCCGGGCTTCACCTGGGCCCGGCGCCAGAGCCGGAACGAGACGGTGATCTCGCCGGAAAGCACGTCCTCACGCAACTCCTGGCTGAACTGCATAGGCACACGCTACGACAGCCGCAATCCGGCGCGGCGCGCCACCCGCGGACGGATCAGCCACACCCGCCAACCCCAGGCCATCCTGTCGGCAGGCTTCCCTGCGCGGTCATGACCTGGATGCTTGCCAGAAGAATTCCAGTTGGATGTTGTCCGGATCACGGAAGGTGATCATGGCGTTCGCGGTGTACCGGGGCTCCTTGATGCCGGAGTGGTGTATCCCCAGTTCATCCAGCCGCGCGGCCCACGCGTCAAGGTCACCTCGCTGCGCGACCAGGAACTCCAGGTGATCGAGTCCGGCCCGCAGTTCGTCGAAGGTACCCGGGACCGCGGCGTGCTGGACCAGGCACAGCTGCAACCCGCTGCGCGGCCAGGCAAGCAGCACCTGAGCGCCGCTACCGTCAGGCTCGACGTAACGGCCGACTTCCTGCGCTACGAGCAGAGCGCAGTACCAGGCCGCGCTGCGGTCGGCGTCGCTGACAGTGAGGATGACGACCTGACCGATGATGTCGGGCACGGACCAAGCCTGCCGGTGGGAAGCCGCGCCAGCAAGCACAGAAGATGGACGCCGAACGAGCCGCCCGTGCACGTGCGGGTAGACCACCTGCAGCGCGATCCCGTCCGGTTCGGACAGCGCCGCCTCCGCGATCTTGAACAGCAGGGTCTCCTCGCCGCCCACCTGCTTGAACGCGTTGACCGGCTCGTCGGCGATCTGAACGGATCGGACCCGAAGGCCGGCTCAAGCCTGAAACTGTGCGTGATCGTCTGCCTGTTCGGGCTGGGATGGTGCGGCAGCGCGCCATTACCGTGGCGTCGCAGTGTTCGATGTCGAATGGTGGAGGTCCGGGGCGTGGCGGTGCAGAGCGAGAATGTCGAGCAACTGATGGGCTGGCTGGCCGACGGCAGCCCCGCCCGGTCCGCGCACACCGCGGCCGAGCCGCTCGTCCAGAGGCTGGCCGCGCTGGTGTTCCAGGGCGACGCGAGTTGGCCGAACCACACCGACCGGGTCGACACCTACCGGGACGCACTGTCCGGCTGGTTCGCGAACGACAAAGGCGGTGAGTCGCAGTTCGCCGACCTCACCGGCCCCGGCGCCGACCCCGGCGCGCTCATCGACTGGCTCCAGCAATTCGCCCAGAAATCGGAACAGCGGGCCGCCGGCAGCGAGACCGGCACCGCATCGGACGGCGCGCCACCCCTGGGGCAGCAGAACCCGCACGGCGATGGAACGCCCGGCACCGAGTACTACCGCCACGACGAAGCCACCGGCCAATACCTCTACGCCGCGGCCGCGGACAGCACGGACTGGGCGACCTACGAGGCACGTCGCTACACCGAACGCGCCCACGACGACAACTACGGCCTGGACTACCGCCTCGACCGCACCGGCCAGGTCTACGAGTGGTACGACGAAACCACCGCCACCTGGCAGGACCAGACCTGGGCCGACCTGCACGCCGCGGCCGGGCACGACCCGGACTCCACCGCGCACCCGGCCGACGGCGGCGCGCAGCCCGAGTGGGACGAGAACTGGACGATGTTCTACCGCGTCGGCCCCGGCGGCGTGTACGAGTTCGCCGACGCCGTCACCCCGGGCGACAAATCCAGCGGCTGCACCGATCAATGGCTCAGCCACGAACAGGTTCTCGCGCGCGCCGCCCAGGGGCCGGACGTCACCGGCCGGTCGCAGGGCACCGCCGCCGCGGCCGACGGCGACCGGTCGGTGGCCCCGCAGGTCGCCCTGGATGCCGCTACCGAGGCTGCGATGGAGGAAGTCCTGGCCGGCGACGAACGCTTCGCCAGCATTCCCGAGGAGCGCCGCCGGGAACTCGCCGCCGAGGTCCTGCGCGAGCAGGCAGCCGCCGGCTGAATCCGCCACACGACAAGGAGAGCGCCATGAGCGTCCCGACCGAAGAGGCCTACAAGCAGGCCCTCGCGGCGAAGATCACACCGACGGCACCGGCTTCATCGTCGAACACCATCACGTACCGCGGCAAGACGCTCACGTACCTGACCAAGGATGAGCGCACCGAGCAGGGTCTGGGGGACGACGACGACGCTGCCGCCCGGGTTGCGGAGAACGGCCGGATCGCCCTCTACGACAAGGGCGAGAAGAGGTGGTTCTACCTCGACGGCGGAGAGGAGGTCCTCTCCGACACGGTCTACGACTACGGCGGCCAGACGCACTACAACTATGAGGGAGCGGAGTACCGAGGAGAGGCGATCGTCGTCCCGATCTCACAGGTCGACACCGCGGGCATGGGCAACAGGCAGGAGGACAAACTGAAGCGCATCAGGGAGGGAATCACGACCGGCACAGCGCTCCCTCCGATTGACGTCAAGAAGGTCTCCGAGAACAGCTACCGGGCCGTGAACGGATTCAACCGGGTCGAGGCGTCGAACGACAAGGGTTTCACCCACATTCCCGTGATCATCTCTCAGAGCTGACGTGGCTGCTGCGGGCGTCGCGAGCTGCGCGCCCAGCGTCGACGGCCTGAGCGGCGATGACGTGGCCCGCGTGATGGCGGCGGGACCACCCGATCACGTGGCGCACGTGGCGTCGGCGGCGAGCGTCTTCAGAGTGTCTTCATGGCGACGTAGCTGGTCACCATCGCCACGCCGGGCAGGCTGGCCAGGCGGTTGGCGTGGAAGTCCTCGTAGGCCGGCAGGTCGGCGACCTCCACCTGCAGCAGGTAGTCGAAGTTGCCGGTGACGTGGTGGGTGTGCGCCACTTCGGACAGCCGGACGACCGCGCGCTCGAACGCGACCACGTCCGCGCGGGCATGGCGCACCAGGCGGACCCCGGCGAACACCCGCAGGCCGCGGCCGACCGCGGCGGGATCGACCAGCGCCCGGTAGCCGCGGATCGCCCCGGCCTCCTCCAGCCGGCGCACGCGCCGCAGGCACGGCGACGGTGACAGGCCGACCCGCTCGGCGAGATCGGCGTTGCTGATCCGGCCGTCCTTCTCCAGCACGGCCAGGATCGCCCGGTCCACATCATCCATGTCGGCAATTTTATTGCTCCGGTGCCCCGCCTACCACAACTGAGTGCCCCCTGCCCGGCGCTACTTGCTGCCAAATTGCGGGCAAGTGCTTTCGCGGGCGTGCTGGTCGGGCCGATGCTCGTGGAGTCACAGCGGGTGGTCCACGAAAGGGCGAGCCATGTCGGACAGCAGCAGCACGGTGGCCATCCACGCCGATCGCGCCGTACATCCCAGCCGCGCCGTGGCGCCGCCCATCTACCAGACCGCGGCGTTCTGGGCCGAGGACGCGCAGCAGTTCGCGCAGGCCGCCGTCGACCGGCGGGGCCACGACTTCTACACCCGCTACGGCAACCCGAACCACGCGCAGGTCGCGGCGGTGGTCGCGCAGCTCGAACACACCGAGGCGGCCATGGTCACCGCGTCCGGCATGGCCGCGCTCACCACCGCCGTGCTGGCCCTGGTTTCCGCCGGCGACCACGTGATCGGCCAGAAGTCCACCTACGGCGGCACGGCCTCGGTGCTGCTGAACCTGCTGCCGCGCCTCGGCGTGTCGAGCACCCAGGTGGACCAGAGCGACCCGGCGGCGTTCGAGAAGGCCCTGACCCCGCGCACCCGCCTGATCCTGCTGGAGTCGCCGAGCAATCCACTGCTGCAGATCACCGACCTGCGCGCCGTTGCGAACCTGGCCCGCGCGCACAACGTGCTGACGATGGCCGACAACACCTTTGCCACGCCGCTCAACCAGCGGCCGACGGACCTCGGCATCGATCTGGTCTGGCACAGCGCGACCAAATACCTCAACGGGCACGCCGACGTGTCCGCCGGAGTGCTGGCCGGGCCGGCGCAGATCCTGGACCGGATCTGGGACGTCGGCCTGCTCACCGGCGCGGTGCTCGGCCCGTTCGACGCGTGGCTGCTGCTGCGCGGCCTGCGCACCCTGCCCTTGCGGATGGAACGGCACAACGCCAACGGCCAGGCGCTCGCGCAGGCCCTCAAAGACCATCCGGCCGTGGCCCGGGTGCACTATCCCGGCCTGGCCACCCACCCGCAGCACGCACTGGCAGCCGACCAGATGAGCGGCTTCGGGGGAGTGCTCGGGATCGAACTGGCCGGCGGGTTCGAGGCGGCCGACGCGTTCCTGGGCCGGCTGCGCTACGCCCGCCGATCGGCCAGCCTCGGCGCCGTGGGATCGCTGGCCGTGCATCCGGCGGCGATGTGGCGCGGAATGCTCAGCGACGAGCAGCTCGCCGCGTCGGGGGTTCCGCTGAGCCTGGTCCGATTCGCGGCGGGCGTTGAGGACACGGCCGACCTGGTCGCCGACGTGATCGCTGCGGCCGACGCGGTGATGTCGAATCATCCGGAAACTCTTGGAGAGGACCTCGTCCCATGAGAACCCTGCTCACCGGCGGCACCGTGGTCAGCATGGACCCGGCGGTCGGCGACCTGGAGCGCGGCGACGTGCTGCTGCAGGACGGCGTGATCGTCGAGGTGGCCGAGCGGATCGACGCGCCGGACGCCGAGGTGATCGACGCGGCCGACCGGATCGTGCTGCCCGGCTTCGTCGACACCCACCGGCACACCTGGCAGACGGCGTTCCGCGGCGTCGGCGCGGACTGGACGTTCGCCCAGTACCTGGTGGCGGTGCACGGCACCTTGAAGCCCCACTACCGGCCCGAGGACGTCTACCTGGGCAACCTGCTGGGCCGGCTGGAGGCGCTGCACTGCGGCGTGACCACCATGCTGGACTGGTTCCACTGCGCCCAGAGCCCCGAGCACGCCGACGCCGCCGTCGCAGCGCTGCGGGACGCGCCGGGACGGTCGGTCTTCTGCTACGGCGCCGGGTGGGGCGCCCTCGACCCGATCGACGCCGAGGCTCGCCGCGTGCGGTCCGACCTGTCCGGGGACGGCCTGGTCACGATGGCGCTGGGGCTGCGCGGACCGGAGCTGACCCCCGTGGACACCGTGGCCGAGGAGCTGAAGCTGGCGGCGGATCTGGACCTGCGCACGAGCATGCACATCGAATCCGGCGGGACCCGGCGCGCGATCGCCGAGCTGCAGGAGCGCGGCCTGCTGCGGGATACCTCGACGTTCGTGCACGCCAACGCCGTCGGCGACGACGAGTTGCGGATGCTCGCCGAGGCAGGGGCGTCGGTGTCGGTCAGCCCGGACGTCGAGCTGAAGATGGGGATCGGCTGGCCGATGACCGGCCGGATGCTGGCCGCCGGCCTGCGTCCGACGCTGTCCACCGACGACTGCCCGTCGGCCGCCGGCGACATGTTCGCCACCATGCGCACCGCCTACGCCGTGCAGCGCGGCCTGGACGGCGCCCTGCAGTCCCGCGACGTGCTGGCGTTCGCGACCGTCGACGGGGCGCGGGCCTGCGGCCCGGGCGCCCGCACGGGCAGCATCACACCCGGCAAGGACGGCGACCTGATCCTGCTGCGGGCCGACGATCCGACCGTGTTCCCGCCCAACAACCCCGTCGGCACGATCGTGACCGCCGGCCATCCCGGCCTGGTCGACACGGTTCTCGTCGCCGGCCGCGTGGTCAAACGCGACGGTGTGCTGGTGGGCGTGGACCTGCCGGCGCTGATGGCGCGACTGGTGCAGTCGCGCGACCGGATCGCGGCGGCCGCCGACGTTGCGCTCGACGGCACGTGGCGTCCGCGGCCGGAATCGGGGTGAGCGTCGTCCATGTCGCGCTCACGTGCGTTCACGCAGGTTGATGTGTTCTCGGCGACCCCTTTTCTCGGCAACCCGGTCGCCGTCGTGCTGGACGGCACGGACGTGACCGACGAGCAGATGCAGCGCGTGGCACGCTGGACGAACCTGTCCGAGACCGCGTTCGTCCTGCCTCCCGCCGCACCGGAGGCGGACTACCGGCTGCGGATCTTCACCCCCGGAGGCGAGCTGCCGTTCGCCGGGCACCCCACCCTCGGATCCGCGCGCGCATGGCTGGACAACGGCGGCACACCCCGGCGCGCCGACCGGATCGTGCAGGAGTGCGCCGCCGGCCTGATCAGCGTGCGCCGCGATGAGAGCACCCTGTCCTTCGCCGCCCCGCCGCTCGTGCGCCAGGGCCCGCTCGACGAAGAGTTCGTCGAGCGGATCGTGGCCGCTTTCGGCATCGGGCGGGACCGCGTCCTGGCCCACCAGTGGGCCGACAACGGGCCCGGCTGGGCCGTGCTCCGGCTGCCGTCCGCCGAAGAGGTCCTCGCCCTGGAGCCCGATTTCTCCCGCATCCCGACCGCCATGGTCGGCGCGCTCGGGGCCTACCCGGCCGGGTCCGCGCACGCTTTCGAGTTGCGCACCTTCGCCCCCGGCGCCGGCGTGCCCGAAGACCCGGTGTGCGGCAGCATGAACGCCTCGGTCGGGCAATGGCTCACCGCCACCGGCGCCGCGCCCTCCACCTACCGGGTCTCCCAGGGCGCACGGGTGGGCCGGGCCGGGACCGTCGAGATCACCGCCGAGGCGGACGGCACCGTGTGGGTCGGCGGCGCCTCCATCGGCCGCATCCACGGCACCATCACCCTGTGACGGATCGGCCGCTTCGACTCGGCCCACCGCGTTGTCGCCGCGGCTATTCTGCGTCATCCGGTAGCTGCCGCCAGGCAAATCGGCGTGTTCTCCGATCTGTGGCGGAAACGCTCAACGACAAGAAAGACGGAACGTGGAGTACCAGAAGCTGGAAAGGACCGGTCTCGAGGTGTCGAGGCTCTGCATCGGCATGATGGGGTTCAGCGAAGACACGGGTGGATGGAAATTAAGTGAGGATGACGCCGAGCCGATCATCCGGGCAGCGGTCGAGGGCGGGGTCACATTCTTCGACACTGCGGAAACCTATTCCGACGGTGCGAGTGAGCGCGTGACCGGACGGCTCCTGCCGAAGTTCCTGAAGCGGGAAGACCTGGTCGTCTCGACGAAGGTGCACCCCTCTGCAGCGCTCGGCTCCAGGAGCCGTGGCCTGGGCCGCAAACGCATCATGGCGGCCATCGACGGATCCCTGGCCCGGCTGGGAATGGACTACGTCGATATCTATCAGATCCATCGCTGGGACCGGGACACGCCCATCGAGGAGACCATGTCCGCTCTCGATGACGTCGTCAGGGCCGGAAAGGCCCGCTACATCGGTGCGAGCTCCATGTTCGCGTGGCAGTTCGCCAAGGCGCAGCGCGCCGCCGAACGGGCCGGTGGGACCAAATTCATCTCGACGCAGCACAATCACCAATGTGCCATACGTCGATTCGGTAACGATGCCGGGCGGTCGGACTGGTCACGATGCCGGGCCGCGCCCATGGCGGGGGCTGAGGGTCGGTCATCTCCTCGGCGGCAGGCTTCGTCTTTCCGGACGCCGGGCGGTATGCCAAGCCGGGAAGACGTGGCTTGACATACCGCCCGGCGTCCGGAAACCCTTCGGGTGGCGCTGAGGAGGTGGCCGGGCCGACTCTCACCCGACCACCTTCTCAACTGTCGGCCTCCCACGGGAAGCGCTGCACCGCTGCATCTCCGAGGTGGTCGCTGCCTGCTTTTGACTGTTCGCGCTGGTCAGGTAGCGGCCGGATCGTGGGTCATGCCTCGGGCGGTTGCCCGGCGCGGGTGTCGATGGCGGTGATCCAGTGTTCGCCTTCTTCTTTGTAGCCGCGTTCGGTGAGGGCGTCGGCGTAGCTGGGTAGGTGTCCGGCTCCCCAGACCAGGGCGAAGCTGTGGCCGGGGGTGTCGGTGAGCTGCTGGTCGAGGGCGGTGAGCACGATGGCTTCGCGGGCGGCGGCCATCTCGCGTTCCGCCTTGGGGAGTACCTCCTCGATGGACGCCTCGCCGGTGATGAACTTGACCGAGGCTGCGAGGGTTTGCAGCATCATCGCGCTGCGCAGGTCGGCGGTCATGTTCGAGAGGAAGTACTCCGTCTGCTGGCGCTGGTCGTCCTGGCGGCGTAGTTCCTCGTCTCCGTAGATCTCGGCGGCTTGCAGGGTGGTGAGGTCGTGGTTCTGCCATCCCTCCCGCTGTGGCAGTTCGTGCTTCTGGAGCACCAGTCCGGCGTCGGCGGCGTACTTGGTGCCGAAGTCCAGCTTTTTCTTGATCGCTTCGGCTCCCCAGCGTAGGTGTTCCGGGGCTGCGGCCAGTTCCTCCGGTCCGGGGTGGGTGACCCGCTCGTAGTAGATCGTGCCGCCCTTGGTCTCCACGGCTTCGATGATCTTGGCGAGTGCCGTGTAGTGCGCGGGTTGGGCGGCGTGGATGGTGCTGACGTAGGTGATGCGGCTGCCGGTGTCGGGGTGCAGGTAGGTCCGGATCGGAACCTTGATCTCGGTGGGTTCCTGCGGGGTGGGCGTCACGTTTTCCTCATTCTGTGTGGCGTTCACGGTGGTGGTGTGGATCGTGCGGCTTGTGGTGCTCGTGCTGGTCAGTGCGAGGCGCGCAGGTAGCCGCAGCCCGCGCAGCGCACTTCGCTGTCGGCGGAGGGGCGGAAGCTCTTGCACGGGCCGTTGTCCGGGCCGTAGATGTCGTCGTCGTAGGCCGACGGGATGAGGGGGTACATGGGCGTGCCCTTCTTGGTTTGGTTTTTGGGTGGTGCTGGACCCGTGCGGCGTGTCAAGGCAGTGCGGTGCCTGGGCACGCCGCACGGGGGCTTTGGGGTGGTGCTGTGGATGGCCGCCCCACGCCAGCCGGGGGAAGAAGCGTGGGGCGGCCGGTCTGGTGGCCGTGGCTCGTCCGGGGTGGCCGGGTGCTCTTCGGCGGGTTCAGGCGCAGTACGCGCGCTGCGAGGTGAGCTGTTCGAGTCCTGCGATGACGCGCCGTAGCATCGCCTCGTCCACGGGTGGTTCCCGTCTGGGGTTCCAGGGGTAGGGCAGCGGTGCGCGCACGGCTTCGCCGAGCGGGGGCCACCATGGGTTCACCCTGGGCTCTCCTCGACCAAGCGTGCGGTGAGCTCCGCGAGGTTCTTCAGTGCGTCGGGCGGCAGCGCGTCCCGGCCGTGGTGTTCGCGGTCGCGCCACAGGTCGATGACGTCGCGTCCGACCGAGACGCCCAACGGTTCCAGTGCGTCGCGCAGGTCCAGATAGGTCGCGCCGAGGTTGATGTTGTGCCTCATGTGCGGCCTGCCGGGTAGACGATGTACGCCCAGCCGTATCCGGAGTCGGCGGCGATCCTCTTGCCGTCCTGGAGGTTGAGCGGGCAGACCTCGCCGGTCAGGCGTTCGGTCTCGACGAAGTCCCAGTTGTTGCGCCCCCAGCCTTGCCCCGCCTTGCGGATGGCGTGCTCCTGCTCGGCGGGCGTTGTCCCCCACACTTGCAGGCTTACGGGCGAACGGGGCGGTGAGGCATGTGCGCCCTCGGGCGGGACTGTCCTTCCGTCGTGCAATCGCAATGTGACCACGGCCTCGCGCTTGGTTAGTCCGACAGTCAGAGTTTAGAACTAAAAGTTCTAAACTGACAACCGGTGCGCGTCCGCTTAGGATCAGAGCGCGAACGTGTAACGGAGGATCATCACGACATGAGCGATTGGATCACTGCCTCGACGCCCTATCTCGCGCCGCGCGCTGCTGGCGAACGGGACCCCTGGGAGCAGGAAGCTTCAGAGGCGGGCCATGTCGGGCGTCACCGGTTGACCCTCGTCGGCCGGTTCTCGGCCCCGGGCCTCGTCGCCGAGCGGTTGGGGATTGATCAGGATGCCCCGGCCATCTTGCGCCGCCGTCTGGTGACTCTGGATGATCGGCCGGTGGAGATCGCGGATTCCTGGTACCCGCTCGCCGTCGCCGAGGGAACGGGCCTCGCCGAGCAGAAGCCGATTCGAGGCGGTGCGCTTCGCCTGCTCGCGGACTTGGGTTACATGGCCGCACGCCATGTCGAGGACGTCGCGATCGTTGATCCTCCGGCCGACGCCACCGCCGAGTTGGGCACCTCACCGGTGCTCGAACTGATCCGAACGAGCTACACGGCGAATGACGTGCCGTTCGAGGTCGCCGTCATGCTGATGAGCCGCGACATGGCGCCGGGAGTGCCGCGTCGTCTGCGTTACGAGTTGAGGTCCGTGTGACCCGCGAGGACAGGCGACCGCGCCATCAGCAGATCGCAGCGGACCTGCGAGCTCTGATCATGTCGGGCGACCTGCGCGGCAAGCTGCCCACTACGCATGAGCTGATGGAGACGTACACGGTTGGTTCGCCGACCGTGCAGCGCGCGATTCAGGTGTTGAAGGATGAGGGCTTCGCCGAAGGGCGGCGCGGCTCCGGCGTCTATGCGGTCGGGCGGGTCGCCATTGACTCAGTCGTGTACATCCCGGCGGAGCACGGCTACGCGTACCGGCTCCTTGATGTCACGGAAATGGTTCCACCTGCCGAGGTCCGTGACGCGTTCGGCATCGGTGCCGATGACGCGGTGGTGCTGCGCCACCGGCTCATGACGTTGCACGACGTGCCCGTGGAACTGTCCTGGTCCTACTACCCGGCGAACATCGCGGCCGGAACACCGCTGACGGGGCGAAAGCGGATCAAGGGCGGTGCGAGCGAGTTGCTCGCCCAACTCGGGTATACCCCGATGCGGTATGAGGAGCGGATCACGGCACGGTTGCCGACCACGGCGGAGCTGGAGTTGCTGGAACTTCCCGATGACGTGCCGGTGTTGCGGCAGTTCAGGATCCTGTTCGCGGCCGATGATCAGCCGATTGAGGCAACTGTGATGGTGAAGGGCGGTCACCGCTATGAGGAGCGGGTGACCGGACAGGTGTGAGCGGAGGCGGCCGGCGTTGGGCGTGTTGTTGGCCCAGGGCCGGCCGCCCGGGGGTGACCGGAAGAGCGTTGACCAGCGGTGCGGCGTGAGTTGACAGAGCGGTGACCGCGGTGGGTCCGCCGGATCATGTGCCCCTGGTTTTGGGGCGGCGGTGCTGGTCGCCGGAGGTGAGTCCGGGGCATCCAGTTCGGGAACCGGGGGGACCCGATGATGGAGAGACCGGTGAGAGAGCAGCACGTGACTGATGCACTGGCCGCGCAGACAATCGCGCTGGATGAGAAGGAAGTGGCACGTCTCGAGGAGGCGTACGTGCCACACGTGCCCATCGGACACCGGTGACGCAGATCCGTCGGGCGCGCTCGCCCGCGTAACCACCTCGTCCCGCCACTTTGTGTTCCGGGACGGGGGCTACGACGGGCGCCGTGGCAGGGTCACCGCGAACAGTGCGCCGCCGCCGGGCGCCTCGCCGAGTGTGATCCGGCCGCCGTGCGCCGCCGCGATCTCCCTGGCGATCGCCAGGCCCAGGCCGCTCGCGCCGCTCGCCCGGTCGCGGCTCGCGTCCAGCCGGACGAACCGGTCGAAGACGCGCTCGCGCTCTCCGGCCGGGATGCCGGGGCCGTCGTCGCCGATCTCGATCCTGACCTCGCCCGGCGGCGCCTGCGCGACGCAGACCGAAATCAGGACCTTGTGCCGGGCGTAGCGGATCGCGTTGTCCAGGATGTTGCGCACCATCCGGTCCAGGTGCTCCCGGTCGCCGGTCACCACCGCGCCGCCGCACGCGGCGATCTCGACGGCGACCCGCGGGGTCGCGGTGCTCGAGCGCACGTGCTCCACCAGCTCTGCGAGGTCCACCGCGACCTGCCGCGCCGTCAACTGGCCGTCGTCGCCCTTCGCCAGCACCAGCAACTCCTGCACGAGCGTCTCGAGCCGCTCGGACTGGCGCACCGCGCGCTGCGCGATCTGCGGCCACGGTGCGGCCTCCGGATGGGCGAGCGCGACCTCCAGCGTGGTGCGGATCGCCGCGAGCGGGCTGCGCAGCTCGTGCGAGGCGTCGGCGACGAAGCGGCGCTGCCGGGTGGCGGAGTCCTCGAGCCGGGCGAGCATGCCGTTCATCGTGCGGGCGAGTTGGCCGACCTCGTCGCCGGTGCCCGGATCCGGGACGCGCCGGAACAGGTCGGCGGCGGTGATCTCGGTGACCGTGCGGCGGATGCGCTCCACCGGCCGAAGCGCCCGGCCCACGACCAGCCACACGGTCGCGCAGGCCAGCAGCAGGATCCCGGGCACGCCCACCAGCAGCAGCCGGGCGAAGGTCTCGTTGACCTGGCTGAGTGCGTCCGTCGTGGTGAGGGTGATGATCGTGACCGGCTCGCCGTCGACCGTCGCCCGGGTGCCTACTACACGCACCTCGCCGGCCAGGACGGCGTCCGCCGCCTTCTGCCGCACCGCGGTGTCAGAGCCCGCGGGCAGCGTGTAGAGGGCGCCGCGCCCCTCGAGGCCGCGGCTCGAGGCCAGGACGGCGCCGTGCGCGTCGAGCGCCTGGGCCTGGGCGTTCGCATCGAGGGCGAAGGCCGGCAACGGACGGGGCCAGGCACCCGCCCGCGCGGACTGCTCGATCTGCGCGGCATAGGTGCGCAACTGGTCGTCGGCGGTCCTGTGCGACGAACCGACCTGCAGCAGGTACAGGATCACCAGGCCGAGCACCACCGCCGCCGTGAGCGCCAGCCCCGCGACCTCGGTGACGCGCGTACGGACCGAGGCCGTACCGAACAAGCCGCTGCGGCGCCCCCGGGACGTCGGCCCGCCCGCCGCCGCGCCGCTCACCGACCGTCCTCCCGGATCAGGTAGCCCTCGCCGCGCACCGTCTCGATCCACTGCGGGCCGCCCGGCGACTCGATCTTGCGGCGCAGCCGGTGGACGTGCACCTCGACCACGGAGGGCCCGCCGTCGAAGTTGACATCCCAGCAATGCTCGAGCAGGTCGCTCTTGGAGACCACCTGTCCCTTGCGCCGCAACAGGTGTTCCAGGACGCAGACCTCGCGCGCGGTCAGATCGAGTTGCGCGCCGTCGCGCGTCACCGTGCGGGTGGCCGGGTCCAGCGCCAGGCCGGCGGCGGTAAGCACCGTCGGCCTGGCGCCGAGCCCACGCCGCAGCAGTGAGCGCAGGTGGGCGAGGAGAACCGGATAGGCGAAGGGCTTGGCGAGGTAGTCGTCGGCCCCGCTGTCGAGCCCCTCGGCGTGGTCGAGGTCCTCGTCCATCGCGGTGAGCATCAGGACCGGTGTCCACTGGCCCTGCTCGCGCAGCCGCCGGCACAACTCGTAGCCGTTCATCCCGGGCAGCATCACGTCCAGGATGATGACGTCGGGCCCGGTTTCGCGGGCCTTCCACAGACCCTCGTCCCCGGTGGAGGCCACGTCCACGACGTAGCCCTCGGCCCCGAGGCCCCAGGCGAGGGACTCGGCCATGTCCGGCTCGTCCTCGATCACCAGCACGCGCATCTACCCAGCATCCCCGACCGGCAGCGCGATGCGCTCCCGCTCGCCCGCCGCATCGGGCGCGTCGGGCTTGAGCCGCAGGAGCCGGCCGGCCCGCCGGGGCATCCACCAGTTCGCCCTGCCGAAGAGCGAGACCAGCGCCGGAAGCAGCAACATGCGCACGACCACGGCGTCGAGCAGCACGCCGCAGGCCAGGCCCGCGGCGATCTGCCGCACGGTGATGTCGTTCGCGGTGGAGAGCGAGGCGAGCGCGAGGAACAGGATCAGCGCGGCGCTGGTCACCAGCCGGCCGGTGCGCGAGACGCCTTCGATGATCCCCTCCCTCGTGCTGCCCGAGCGCTCGTAGCCCTCGCGGACCCGGGCGAGGATGAAGACCTCGTAGTCCATCGAGACGCCGAAGAGGAACCCGAAGATCAGCACGGGGGCGAGGGTGTTCACGGCGCCGTAGCTGCGTGCGCCCCAGAAGGCCTGCATGCCGAGACCGTGCTGGAAGACGAGCACCAGCAGCCCGTAGGACGCCGCGACCGACAGGATGTTGAGGACCACGGCCTTCGCCGGCAGCAGGATCGACTTCAGTCCGCGGGCGAGCAGCAGGAACGTCACGATCGCCACCACGGCGAACAGGAGCGGGAACGCGCCGTAGGTGGAGTTGGTCAGGTCGATGTTGACCGCGCCCTCGCCGCCGACGAGCACGCCGTGCGGCACGGTGTGCTCGATGTCCGCGAGGGAGGTGCCGCCGAGCGAGGTGCCCACCTCGTGCTGCGGTATGACGAACACCATCGCGCTGCCGCCCTGGTGCCACGCGGTCCCGGACGGCGCGACGGCCCCGCGCAGGCTCGCCACGTTGCCCAGCGAGGAGGCTACCGAGGCGGCGTCGGCGGCGTGCGGCACGTACACCGGCACGGTGGTGAGGGTCCCGGAGGGGAAGCCGTCCGCCGTCAGGGCGTGCAGGCCGTCGGTGGCGGCGCCGCTGGTGGCGAGGTTGGTGGTGGCGGGCAGGCCGATGTTGACGGTGGCGGCGGTTGCGGCCAGTGCGCCGAGGATGCCGAGGCCCAGGGCGGCCGCGACGATCCGGTGCTTGATCACCCGCTTGGCCCACCAGGTCCAGAAGCGGCTCGCGGCCCCGGCGGAGCGCCTGCGCGGCCAGTCCACCCGCGGACCGATCTTCGACAGCAGCGCCGGCAGCAGCGTGAGCGCGACCAGCGTGGCCGTCGAGGGGATGAAGAGCCCGGACACGCCGATGCCGCGCACCAGCGAGTTGGGAACGACGATCAGCGCGAACAGGCCGAGGGAGGCGACCACGCCGCTGAACCAGACCGAATGCCCGGCGCGCTCGACCGCGGCGCGCACCGCCTCCTCGTTGCTCCTGCCCGACGCGCGCTCCTCCCGCCAGCGGGTGACCACCAGCAGCGAGTAGTCGATCGACAGGCCGAGGCCGAGCAGCGCGACGATGTACTGCACCGCCGGATTCAGCGGGGAGGACGACGGCATGACGTACGTCAGCGCGTAGATCAGCAGCTGCATCGTCAGGACGGAGATCAGCGCCATGATGAGCGGCAGCGCGGCCAGCAGCGACCCGAACACCCAGGCCAGCACGATCAGCGCGCCGACGGCCCCGAAGATCAGTTCGCTGGTGACCGTCGAGTTGCCGCTGCTGGTGGTGTTGCCCGCCTCCAGCGCCTTGACGCTCGTGGCGTTCACGGTGAAGGCGGGCGCCGCGCTCTCGGCCGCCTTGGTCAGCGCGTCGATCTGGTCCGTCGTCATGTCGTCGCCGTCGTGCGGGGGATAGGCGAGCACCACGGTGCTGGCGCCGCCCGTCCCCACCAGTGCCTGTGCGCCGGTCGAGGCGTACGAAACCAGCCGCAGTTGCGGGGCGGCCTTCGCGATCGCGGCGTCCACCGCCCGAAGCCGGGCCCCGGCGGCGGGCCCGGCCACTGTCTCGCCCTTCGGCAGTCCGAGCACGAGGATGCCCGGGTCCGAGGTTGCTCCGCCGTACTGCGCGGCGATCTGTGTGTCGGCTGCGTAGGCCGAGCCGTTCATGTGCGTGCCCGCCACGAGCCGGCCCGAGACGCTCGGGGCGATGATGATGCCGACCACGGTGACGGCCAGCCAGGCTGCCAGCACCCTCAATCGATGCCGGATGACCCATCTGCTCAGCGCTTCCACGGTTTTCCTCCTGGGTAGAGCGGTTCGCTCAACCCGGAGGCTATGGATCGCAACCTTGCGGGATGCTTTCAGCGTGCGGTCAGGTCCCGGTGGGCGGGGCCAGGCCGATGGGGTTGGGGAAGGGCAGGTCCGCGCCGGCGGCCTTGGTCAGCGGCGCGAGCAGTGCGGCCAGCCGCGCGGTCTCGCCGGCGCCCAGCGCCGCCCAGGGGCCGGCGGCCAGTTCGTCGGTCTCGGCCTCGATCCGGTCGCGGGCCGCGAGGGCGGTGGCGGTCGCCCGGCCCTGCTCGTCCAGCCAGCCGCGCTCGGCCAGCCGTGCGTGTGCGGCGTCCCACTGCTCGTCGGACCAGCCCCGCGCGGGTTGCAGGATGCGCCGGTCGGAGTCCACGGCCGCGCGCCACACCAGGCACTCGCAGCCGTCGAGGCCGGCCACGGTCAGCGCCGCTACATGGCCGTCGCCGCGGTGCTCGCGCAGCACGGTGGCCGCCTGCCAGAGCGTTTCGAGGGAGTCCTCGGGCCAGGGCAGGTGCGCGTTGGCCGCGCCGAGCGGACGCCCGGCGATCGACACGCTCTCGGCGGCCCGGCGCAGCGTCGCGGCCGCGTCCTCGAGGTCGACGGCGGCGGTGTCGGCGTCGCTGTCGGTGTCGAGGGTGTCGAACAGCCGGGTCAGCGCGGCGCGTGCCCCCGCCGCGCGGGCCTGCAGCGCCGCCTGCGGCTCGGCGCGCGACCACACGTCCGGCAGCGCCCGTTCCACCGTCTGCGGGGCGAAGCCGAAGAACGAGGCCACCACCGGGGCGGGGCCGACCGCTCCGAGCGGCGCGGCCCGTCCGGCGAAGTAACCGCGCCAGAAGCCGCGCAGCCCGACCTGTTCGTACGCGGCGCGCGGCTCCGGGCAGAAGTAGGTGACGGCGTGCAGGGGCTCGAACAGCGTCCACATCGTCCGGGCGGCGGCGGCCGGATCGTCCCACGAGGTCATGCCGCCCACCTTAGGACGTGCAGGCCCCGCCGCCCCGCCACGGGGGCGTCGGCCGGTGTCAGCAGGTCGTGAGGATGACCAGTTGCCGGGTCGCGCGGGTCATCGCGACGTAGCGGTCCACCGCCCCTTCGATGCCGCTGCCGAACGTTTCCGGGTCGATCAGGACGACCAGGTCGAACTCAAGCCCCTTCGACAGCTCCGGGGTCAGCGACCGGACGCGGGGCGACGCCCGCAACGTGCCGTCGCCCAGGTCGCCGGTGCCGATGACGCAGGCGATCCCGTCGGCGTGCTCGGCGAGCCAGGCCTCGAGGATCGGGTCCAGGTCCGACACGGGTCCGTGGACGACGGGGACGCCGCTGCTGCGGATGGAGGTCGGCACGTTGGCGTCTGGCAGCACGGCCCGGATGACCGGCTCGGCCTGCTCCATGACCTCCTGCGGCGTGCGGTAGTTGATGCTCAGCGACGCCAGGACGCTGCGGTCGATCCCCACCCGCTCGAGCCGCTCCTGCCACGGCTCGGCGAACCCGTGCCTGGCCTGGGCGCGGTCCCCGACGATGGTGAAGCTGCGCGACGGGCAGCGCGCCAGCAGCATCTGCCACTGCGCGTCGGTCAGTTCCTGGGCCTCGTCCACGACGATGTGCGCGAACGGGCCGGCGAGCAGGTCCGGGTCGGCGCTCTCCAGCGCGGCCTCGTCGACCAGGACGCCTTTGAGGTCCTCCCCGCGCAGCATCGACATCACGTGCATCTCGGAGTCGTCCGAGTCGATCAGGTGGTCGATGACGTCGGCCATGCGCTCGCGTTCGGCGGCGACCGCGGCGTCGTGCCGACGCTTGCGCCGTGACGCCTGCGGGTCGCCGAGCCGGCGGCGTGCCTTGTCCAGGAGCGGCAGGTCGGACACCGTCCAGGCCTGGGCGTCCTCGCGCTGCAGCGTGCGAACCTCCTCGGCGCTGAGCCAGGGGGCGCATTTGCGCAGGTAGGCGGGTACCGACCACAGGTCCGCGACGAGGTCGCTCGCTTCGAGCAGCGGCCACGCGCGGTTGAGGGCACCGATCAGCTCTCTGTTCTGCAGCAGCGAGGCCCGCAGCTGGTCGGGCGGGGCGTCGTCGCCGTCGTACTTGTCCGTCAGGATCGTGAGCAGTTCCTCGCGGATCTGGTCGCGCGCCTCGTTGTGCGCGGTACCCGGTCCCGGCGCGTCGAACGCCTCGGCCCAGTCGTCGGCGCTCAGCCAGATATCGGACCAGTCGGTCGCGACCGTCATCCCCTTGGCGGGCGGCTCCTCGTAGAACCCGACGGCCGCCTCGATCGCGTTGACCAGGTTCGCGGAGGACTTCAGGCGGGCCGCGTCCGGGTCGGTGTCGACGGCTGCCGCGGCGCCCTCGGCGACGAGGTCCCGCAGGGTGCAGGTCTGCACGCCCTCCTCGCCGAGGCTGGGCAGCACGTCGGCGACGTACGCCAGGTAGGGCTGGTGCGGGCCGACGAACAGTACGCCGCCGTGACGGTGGCCGAGGCGGGGGTCGGAGTAGAGCAGGTAGGCGCAGCGGTGCAGGGCGACGACGGTCTTGCCGGTGCCCGGACCGCCGTCCACGACGAGAGCGCCGCGCGATCCCGCGCGGATGATGGCGTCCTGGTCGGCCTGGATGGTGCCGAGCACGTCCCGCATCCGGGGCGAGCGGCTGGCGCCCAGGCTGGCGATGAAGGCGGACTGGTCGTCGAGCGCGGCGTGCCCCGCGGCAGTGCCGCCTAAGAGCGCGTCCACGGTGAACACCTCGTCCCAGTAGTCGCTGATCCGGCCGCGGGTCCAGCGGTACCTGCGGCGGCGCGCCAGGCCCATCGGCTTGGCGTGGGTCGCCGCGAAGAACGGCTCGGCGGCAGGGGAGCGCCAGTCGATCAGCAGCCTGCGACCCGTGCTGTCGGTGAGGCCCAGGCGCCCGACGTACACGGGCTCGGGGTCGTGCGCGCCGACGATGTGTCCGAGGCACAGGTCCAGGCCGAAGCGGCGCAGGGTGCGCAGGCGGGTGGTCAGCCGGTGGATCTCGATGTCCCGGTCCATCGCCGCCTGGCCGGCGCCGCCGGGCGCCTTGCGCGCGGCGTCGAGCTGGTCGGACAGGTCGGCGATCGTCTGCTCGAGGCTCTGCGCGATGGCCGCGAAGTGCTGCTCGTCTCCGGCGATCAGCGCCGGGTCGGCTTTGGGGGACAGGTGCTCGGGAAGGTCGAACGCGCTGGTGGTCAGGGGGTTCACGTCATCGGCTCCGTTCTGGGGCCCGGGCCCCGGCCGACGATTCTGCGCCACGACCGGGGCCTTGCCGCAAGCCCCCGGGTACGTTATAAGTTGAGAGTGGAGAGGAGTGGGTATCCTCCTCTTCCATGATCGTCCGCTGGGGGGCGGGCGTAACTTTCATTGTCGAATTACTTTCGAACAATCCCTTGAACACGAACAATGCGAAAGCGCGTGTTTACCCTCCTTGGCCTTTTCCCGGGCCCCTTTGTAGCGTCATCGGATGCTGAGGTGCCTGGGGTGGTCGGAACCAGGGGCTGGTGCCGGGCATCAACCCACTGTTGAGGAGTTGGACGCATGGGATTGCCGAATATGGGCGCTGCCGCCCCCGGGGCGGGTGCCTGGAAATCGCGGCGCCGCCGCCGTGTCGCCACGCTGCTGCCGGTGGTCATGCTCGGTCTCGGGCTGACGGTGGCCTCGGCGCCCCAGGCCGGCGCGGCGACGGGCTGCACGGCCACGTACAGCACGCAGAGCGAGTGGGGCGGCGGGTTCGTCGGGAGCGTGACCGTCAGCGACACGGGCACCTCGGCCCTGACCGGCTGGACGGTGACGTTCACCTTCGGCGGCGACCAGAAGGTGACCAGCGCGTGGAACGTCTCGCTGGCCCAGAGCATCGAGTACGTCACCGCGTCGAACCTGGGCTACAACGGCTCCGTCGCGGTCGGCGGAAGCACCTCGTTCGGGTTCCAGGGCACCTGGAGCTCCAGTGACGCCGCCCCCGCCGCCCTGGCCTGCACCCCGTCGAGCACGGCCACGCCGTCCGTCGTCGCCAGCGCCGCCTCGGTGCCGGTGATGCAGGGCTTCACCGGCGGCTTCGGCGTCGCGCTCTCGGCGGCGCCGAGCGCCAACGTCACCGTCTCGGTGGCCCGCGCCTCCGGCAACAGCGGCCTGACGGTCGGCTCCGGCTCCAGCCTCACCTTCACGCCCGCCAACTGGAACACCGCGCAGAACGTGACGATCGCCGCGGACGCCTCCAGCACCGGCGCGGCCGCGTTCACCGTCAGCGCCACCGGCTACAACCCCGCGACCGTGACCCTGACCGAGCGGGCCAGCACCCCGGCTCCGCAGCTGCACGTGTCCGGCAACCAGCTGGTCGACGCGGGCGGGAAGCAGGTGGTGCTGCACGGCGTGAACCGCTCGGGCGCCGAGTACGCGTGCGTGCAGGGCTGGGGCTTCTTCGACGGCCCGGTCGACCAGGCCTCGATCGAGGCCATCAAGAGCTGGACCCACATCACGGCGGTACGGGTGCCGGTGAACGAGGCCTGCTGGAACGCGGAGTCGTACGTCAGCGCGGCGTACGCCGGAACCGCCTACATCAACGCCGTCAAGACCTACGTCGGCCTGCTCAACGCCAACGGCATCGCGGCGATCCTGGACCTGCACTGGACCGACGGCCTGTACACCGGCACCTCCTCCGGCTGCTCCTCGGCCCAGGCCACCTGCCAGAAGCCGATGCCCGACGCCGCCCAGGCGATCCCGTTCTGGACCTCGGTGGCCAGTACGTTCAAGGGCAACAACGCGGTCGTCTTCGACCTGTTCAACGAGCCCTACGCGTCCAGGGCCACCGGTGACACGACCACCGGCTGGCAGTGCTGGCTCAGCGGCGGCACGTGCGCCGGCATCGGGTATCCGGTGGCCGGCATGCAGGCGATGGTCAACGCGGTACGCGGGACCGGCGCCGCCAACGTGCTCATGCTCGGCGGCGAGGAGTACTCCAACGACCTGAGCCAGTGGCTGACGTATGAGCCCACCGACCCGGACCACAACCTGGTCGCGTCCTGGCACTCGTACAACTTCAACACCTGCAACACGCAGGCCTGCTGGACCGGCCAGGTCGCCCCGGTCATGGCGAAGGTCCCGGTGATCGTCGGGGAGACCGGTGAGAACGACTGCGGCGGCAGCTACATCAATGCGCTCACCAGTTGGCTCAACACGCAGGGCACCGGCTACCTGGCATGGACCTGGGACGCCTGGGGCAGCTGCCCCGGGGTCCTGATCACCGACTACGCGGGCGACCCGACCCCGTATGGCGCCGCCTACAAGGCGATCCTGCAGGCGCTCGCGTAGCAGAAGGCAGACGGACGGAAGGAAAGGAAGGCTTGAGGCAGAGGCTCGTCGGCGTGGGATGACCGCGCCGGCGGGTCCTGTCGGCGGGTCCTGCCGATGCGTCAGGGCGCGGGGGCGGGGGCGAAGCGGATCTCGGGTGACGGGGCGTCAGGGGCCAGCAGGGCGAGGAGTCTGAGGCCCTCGTCGGTCAGCTGGTCGCGGGCCGCCGCGGTGGGCTTCGCGAAGTGCTGCAGGGTGAGGGTGATCTGCGCAGGCGCGGACGCGGCGCGGCCCGTACGGGGGCGCTCGGTGCGCCACAGGCCGGCCCAGACGCCGTCGAGCAGGTAGTAGCCCAGGGCCGCGCCGTTGCCGGGGAACAGCGGGATGCGATGGGCGGCGGGGTTCACGCGGGTGCGGTCGGCGTGGGAGAAGAGCAGGTTGTCGTACTCGGGCAGGAAGCGCGCGGGGGCGGGGGTGTCCGGGTCGGGGCGCGGGGCGTCGGGCAGGTCGAACAGTTCCGCGCCGCTTTCGCCCGCGGCGACATACAGGTCGGGGCGCAGCTTGTCGAAGACCTCGCGCAGGCGGGTCAGGCCGCTCCAAGCCTGGGCGTCCATGACGGTGGCGGGGCCGAACGCCGCGAGGTAGCGCAGGAGCATCGCGTCCAGGTCGGGACGCTGGTGCACGTCGCGGCCGAGCCAGGCGCGCGCGGTGGTGTGGGCGATGCGGCCGCTGGCGCCCCACAGGCCGCGCGGGGGGATCTGGACCAGCGGCACGTGCGCGCGGGCGGCCTGGGCGAGGGCGGCGGGGTCGCGGCCGGGGAAGCGCTCGGCGAGCAGGGCGCCGAGTTCGGCGAAGGTACGCGGGGCCTGCTCGGTCAGCTCGCACGCGGTGGCGGCCAGGGCGGCGCGGTCCAGCCCGTCGTAGTGCTTCGCGAACGCGGACTCGGTGCCGCGCACGATCACCGGCTCGACCAGGGGGCGCCAGGCGAGCGCGTCCTCGGCGGTGGCCAGGTGGATCGTGCCGCGCATCAGTGCCAGGCGCACGACCTGTCGCTGCTCGTAGAGGGCGGACAGGTCGGCGGGGGCGAAGTCGTACAGGCGGGTCCAGAGCCCGACGTAGGGGGCCAGCGGCGCCTGGGCCTGCATGCCGCCCAGGTGCGCTATCTCCTGCAGGGCGGTGGCCCGGGTGCGCTCGAGCAGGTGCTGGCGGGCGAGGGTGGCGCGGTTGACGGCCCGGCGGGTGAGGGTGGCGCCGGGCATGGAGGGCTCCGGGGGAGAGGAACGGCAGGACGGGCGTTGGGGGGTGGGTGGCAGGTCGGGTCAGGTGGCGGGGCCGGTGCGTAGCCAGGCGTCGGTGCGCGAGCGCGCGGCCAGGGCGACCCAGCGCGCCAGCGTGAACACCCCGATCACCAGCCACAGGCCGACCAGCGTACTGGTCCCGCCGTGCGGTACGGCGGCGTGCAGCACCGCGAGCCCGGCCACGAAGACCCCGGTGCAGCCGAGGCCGGCCCACGCCAGGTACACCGCGTCTCCGGCTCCGATGAGCACCCCGTCGAGCACGAACACGGCCGCAGCGGCCGGCTGGAAGAGCGCGGCCAGGGCCAGCACGGGCATGAGGGCGGCGCGCACCTGCGGGTCGGCGGTGAACAGCGGTACGTAGAGGGGGCGCGCGGCCCAGAGCGCGAGCCCCGTCAGCAGCCCGAAGCCCAGGCCCCAGCGCACCATGCGGCGCACCGTGGCGCGCACCCGTTCGGGGCGCCGCGCGCCCAGGTCCCGGCCGACCAGCGCCTGCGCGGCGATCGCGAGGGCGTCCAGGGCCAGGGCGAGGGTGAGCCACAGGTTCGTGGCGATGGTGTGCGCGGCCAGGGCCGAGGTGCCGTACGACCCGGCGGTCCACACCGCGGCGAGGAGGTAGATCCGCAGCGCGACCGTGCGCAGCAGCAGCGCCGCGTTCGCGCCGAGCGAGGCGCGCACGGCCGCCGGGTCGGGGCGCAGCGGCACCTGGTGGGCGCGCGCGGCCCGGGAGACGGCGGCGACGTACGCGGCGGCCATCGCGCCCTGCACCAGCACCGTGCCCAGCGCGGACCCGGCGATCCCCAGGTGCGCCGGGTACACCAGCGCCCAGTTCAGCACGGTGTTGGCCACGGCGGCCGCCGCAGCCACCAGCAGCGGGGTTCGGGTGTCCTGCAGCCCGCGCAGCAGCCCGGTGGCGGCCAGCACGGCGAGCATCGCGGGCAGCCCGAGGGCGCTGACCCGCAGGTAGGTGGTCGCGTACGGGGCGGCGGCGGCGGTCGCGCCCAGCAGCCGCACCACCTGCGGGGCGAAGATCGCCCCGGCGGCGGCCAGCACCACGCCCAGTCCGGCGGCCAGGTAGATCCCGTCCACCCCGCGCGCCAGCGCCCCGCGCCGGTCCCCGGCGCCGAGCAGCCGTGCGACCTGCGCGGTGGTGCCGTAGGCGAGGAACACGCAGATGTTGACCAGTGTGCCCAGGGCGGTGCCGGCGGTGCCGAGCCCGGCCAGCTGCGGCGCGCCGAGGTGTCCGACGATCGCGGAGTCGGCGAGCAGGAACAGCGGCTCGGCGATCAGCGCGCCGAGCGCGGGCACGGCCAGGCGCAGGATCTCGCGGGCGGAGGCCGCCGCCTGGTCGGGGGCGGCGCGCTCGGGTTGCGCCGAACGTGCGCCGGAGCCGGGGCCGTGGGCGGGATCGGGGGGCTCGGTGGGGGCGAGGTCGGCGTCGGCGCCGCAGTCGGCGTCGCACAGCGCGCGGCGGGTGGGGGTGGCTCCATGTGGCGGCACGTCAGTTGCCGTGCCCACGTAGCGCCTCCTCACGCCTCCCGATCTTGCCACGTCGGCGCGTCGGCGCGATCTGACGGCGCGCCGGCCGTGCACGCTCCGGTCTTGACGCCTTGTTAACACACGTGACGCGGGTCGCGGCCGGAAAGGCTCGCCCCGCGTCGGCGAGTTCTGGCAAGCTCTGACCCGCCGACCGCCCGCGCCGCCAGGAGCCCCGCCGTGACTGCAGCAGCCGACGACCGCCTGATATCCCGTCACCGCACCACGCCCGCCCTCACCACGCTTCCCCTCGCGGCCCGCGACATGGCCGCCGAGGAGGAGGACGGTGGGCAGGTCGAGCCGCTGGGCTCGGGATGGATCGCCGTCACCATCGTCATCGGGATCATGGCCGCGCTGATCGCGCTGGGCGGCATGGTCCTGTCGTTCCGGGCGGTGAGCGCGGAGATGGTGCCGGCGTTCGGGGCCCGGTGGGCGTGGCTGGTGCCGATCGTGGTGGACCTGACCGTGTTCGTGTTCTCGGGGGTCGACCTGGTGCTGGCGCGCCTGGACATGGGCCATCCCCTCGCCCGCTGGACGGTGTACGGGGCGACCGGGGGCACCGTGTGGCTGAACTACTCGGCCGGCGGCACGCCGGCGGGGCGGGTGGCGCACGTGCTGATGCCGGCGATCTGGGTGGTGTTCGTCGAGCTGATGCGGCACGTGGTGCGCCGGCAGACGAACCTGGCGACCGGCGGTCACCGCGAGGCGATCCCGGCGGCGCGCTGGTTCCTCTCCCCGTGGCCGACGCTCAAGCTGTGGCGGCGCATGGTGCTGTGGCGGGTCAACTCCTACCCGCGCGCGCTGGACCAGGAGAAGATGCGGCTCGGCGCGGTGGCCACGGCGCGCGAGATGCACGGGCGGCTGTGGCGCTACAAGATCAGCCCGCTGACCCGGCTGCAGATCAACCTGGGGGAGCTGGGCGCGCGCGACCTGCGGCCGGGGGACGCGCCGAGGGACGAGCAGCCGGTGGCGATGGCGGCGATGCCCACCGCCGCCGAGGTCGCTGCGGCACTGGTACAGGGCGGGTACGACGTGCACGTACCGGTGGACGGCGGGCAGCTCGCGGCGCCCGCGAACGGGGCCGGCGCGCCCAACGGGGTGAATGCAACGATTGGCGTGAATGGAGCTAACGGTGTCAACGGTGCGGGGGCGCACGCCGCGCCGAGCCCGGTGGCCGCTCAGCCGCGCCCGGCCGTGGCGCGCACGCCGCTTCCTGGACCGGGCAACGCGGGCGAGCCGATCCCCGGGGTCGCCGCTGCGGGAGCGGCCGCCGCCGGAGCCGCCTCGGCGTCGGGGCGTACCGTCCCTGCCCCGGGTCCGGGTGCGCTCCCCGGTGCGGTCCCAGCCGCAGCGGTGCCCGCGCAGCGCGGTCCGGCGCTCCCCGCCGCCACGGTCGTGCTCGACCCGCGCATCGCCGGCCCGGCCGCCGGGCGCCAGGACCCGCCGCAAATGGAGTTCCAGGCCCCGCCCCCGATGCCGCCGATGCGCCGCAGCACCCGCGAGAGCGAGCTGCTCACCGCGGCCCGCGAGGTCGAGCGCTGGCGCGGGCTGCCCTCGGCCACCCGCATCAGCCGCGAGCTGGGCATCGGCATGCCCCTGGCCACCTCCCTCGCGAACGCGCTGCGCGACGAGGACGGGCCGGGAGCCGACGACCCGGCGCTCTGATCCCCGGACCGGGCCCGGCCGGCTGACGCGTCCTCAGGCGCAGGGGGGCGGGAAACGTACTGTTAACGGAGGTTGGGGGCGCCGCGCGATCGGAATCCGCCCGCCGCGCTGATACCGTGGAGCACAGCCGTTCATCCCGGACGGGAGAGTCCCGCGCAGGCCGCGGGCGCCGAAGGAGCAACTCCTCCCCGGAATCTCTCAGGCCCACGGACCGTACGGGACAGGCGACTCTGGAAAGCGAGGACGCCGCCGCGCCGTCGGGCGGGGCGAACTCCTCCACCGACGGTGAAAGCCGCGCCGTACGACCCCCCCGCGGGGGCGGACAGGCCGGTGAAGCTCTCAGGTTCCATGACAGAGGGGGAGTGGCCGCCGCGCGAGAGCCGCGCGACGGAAGGGACCGCCCCTGGAGGCTCGCCATGGCCGACGACGAGACGACGCCCACCGCTGCTACCGCCACAGCCACGGCTACGGCCCGCACGCCCGAGCCCGCAGCCGTGCCCTTTCCGGCTGCTGCCGAGGCTCCGCGCCCGCCGCAGCCCCCCGTGCCCCCTGCCGCGCGCGTGCCGGGCGGGCCGTCGCTGACCGAGCTGGAGCAGGCCGCCCCCTTCGAGACCCGGCACATCGGCCCCGGTCCCGGGGACCAGGCCAAGATGCTCGCCCTGCTCGGCTACGGCTCCCTCGACGAGCTGGCCGAGGCCGCCGTGCCCGCCACCATCCGGATGACCGAGCGACTCAACCTGCCCCCGGCCCGCTCCGAGGCCGAGGTCACCTCCGAGCTGCGCGACCTGGCCGCCCGCAACCGGGTGCTGCGCAACATGATCGGCCTGGGCTACCACGGCACGATCACCCCGCCGGTGATCCGCCGCAACGTGCTGGAGAACCCGGCCTGGTACACCGCCTACACCCCTTACCAGCCGGAGATCTCCCAGGGCCGGCTCGAGGCGCTGCTCAACTTCCAGACCACGGTGGCCGACCTCACCGCCCTGCCCACCGCCAACGCCTCCCTGCTGGACGAGAGCACCGCCGCCGCCGAGGCGATGACCCTGGCCAAGCGCTCCGCCAAGAGCACCAGCGCGACGTTCCTGGTGGACGCCGACGTGTTCCCGCAGACCCTGGCCGTGCTGCAGACCCGCGCCGAGCCGATCGGCATCGAGCTGCTCGCGGTCGACCTGTCCGGCGGCGCGCTGCCGGACGTGGAGTTCTTCGGCGTGCTCGCCCAGTACCCCGGCGCCTCCGGCGCGGTGCGCGACCTGAGCGGGATCGCCGAGCAGGCGCACGCTCGCGGCGCGCTGCTGGCCGTGGCCGCCGACCTGCTCGCCCTGACCCTGCTGCGCGCGCCCGGCGAGTTCGGCGCGGACATCGCGGTGGGCACCACCCAGCGCTTCGGCGTGCCGCTCGGCTTCGGCGGACCGCACGCCGGGTACATCGCCGTGCGCGACGGGCTGGCCCGCGCCCTGCCCGGCCGCCTGGTCGGGGTCTCCCAGGACGCCGACGGCAACCCCGCCTACCGCCTGGCGCTGCAGACCCGCGAGCAGCACATCCGCCGGGAGAAGGCCACCAGCAACATCTGCACCGCGCAGGTCCTGCTGGCCGTGGCCGCCGCGATGTACGCCGTCTACCACGGCCCCGACGGCCTGAGCACGATCGCGCGCCGGGCGCACCGCTACGCCGCCGTGCTCGCCGCCGGGCTGCGCGCCGCCGGGTACCGCCTGGCCTCCGAGGCGTTCTTCGACACGATCACCGTGCAGGCCCCCGGGCGCGCCGAGGCGCTGTGGCACGCCGCCCGCCTGGCCGGGATCAACATCCACCTGGCCGGCCCCGACACCGTCTCGATCGCCTGCGACGAGACCACCACCTGGTCCGACCTCCAAGCCCTGTGGCTCGCCTTCGGCGCCGAGGGCCTGCAGGTGCACACCCTGGACGAGGCCACCCCCGACGCGCTGCCGTCCGGCCTGCTGCGCACCAGCGCGTTCCTGACCCACCCGGTCTTCCACGCGCACCGCTCCGAGACCGCGATGCTGCGCTACCTGCGCCGCCTCTCGGACCGCGACGTGGCCCTGGACCGCTCGATGATCCCGCTGGGCTCCTGCACCATGAAGCTGAACGGCACCACCGAGATGGAGCCGATCACCTGGCCGGAGTTCGCCGACCTGCACCCCTTCGCCCCGCTGGAGCAGGCTGGGGGCTACCTGACCCTGATCGGGCAGCTGGAGCGCTGGCTGGCCGAGGTCACCGGCTACGACCGGGTCAGCGTGCAGCCCAACGCCGGCTCGCAGGGCGAGCTGGCCGGGCTGCTGGCGGTGCGCGCCTTCCACCGCTCCCAGGGCCAGGCCCAGCGCGACGTGTGCCTGATCCCGTCCTCCGCGCACGGCACCAACGCCGCCAGCGCGGTGATGGCCGGCATGCGCGTAGTCGTGGTCGGCTGCCGCGAGAACGGCGACGTGGACGTCGACGAGCTGCGCGAGAAGATCGCCGCGCACCGCGAGCGCCTCGCGGTGCTCATGGTCACCTACCCCTCCACCCACGGGGTCTTCGAGGAGCAGATCACGGACGTGTGCGCGGCGGTGCACGAGGCCGGCGGGCAGGTGTACGTGGACGGGGCGAACCTCAACGCCCTGGTCGGGCTGGCCAAGCCGGGCCGCTTCGGCGCGGACGTCTCGCACCTGAACCTGCACAAGACCTTCTGCATCCCGCACGGCGGCGGCGGCCCCGGCGTCGGCCCGGTCGCGGTGCGCGCGCACCTGGCGCCGTTCCTGCCCAACCACCCGCTGCACCCGGTGGCCGGGCCGCAGCGCGCCGGCGCGCCCGCGGTCGGCCCGGTCTCGGCCGCCCCGTGGGGCTCGGCCGGGATCCTGCCGATCCCGTGGGCGTACATCCGGCTGATGGGCGCCGACGGCCTGCGGCGCGCCACCCAGGTCGCGGTGCTCGCGGCCAACTACGTGGCTGCGCGCCTGGCCGCGCACTACCCGGTGCTCTACAGCGGGCCGGGCGGGCTGGTCGCGCACGAGTGCATCCTGGACCTGCGCGAGATCACCCGGCAGACCGGGGTGACCGGCGAGGACGTGGCCAAGCGGCTGATCGACTACGGCTTCCACGCCCCGACCATGTCGTTCCCGGTGGCCGGCACGCTGATGGTGGAGCCGACCGAGTCGGAGGACCGAGCCGAGCTGGACCGCTTCTGCGACGCGATGATCGCGATCCGCGGCGAGATCGAGCAGGTCGCCTCGGGCGCCTGGGAGCGCGAGGACAACCCGCTGCGCCAGGCCCCGCACACCGCCGCGACTCTCGTCGGCGAATGGGCGCACCCGTACGAGCGGGCGCTCGCGGTGTTCCCGGCGGGCATGGCTCAGGCGGCGGACAAGTACTGGCCCCCGGTGCGCCGTATCGACGGCGCCTACGGCGACCGGAACCTGGTGTGTTCCTGTCCGCCGGTCGAGCAGCTCGCGGAGGGCTGATCCTTCCGCGTGCTCTTCCCGTTCATCCCGTTTCCCCTGTTCCCGTTCGCCGCGCCCCCGCGCGGTGGGCGGGTCTAGCGGCTCTGGGCTGGCAGCAGGCCGCTGTCGGGCAGCAGCGCGCCGAGGTCGTCGAAGACGATCACCCCGTTGCACAGCAGCGACCACCCCTGCTCGGGGTGTGACGCGAGCACGTGCGCGCGGTAGCGGTCGGCCGCGTCGGGCGGCGGGCAGGTCGGTTCGTGGTGGCAGATGGTGGCGGTGTGCATGATCGTGGCCCCCGTAACGGCGCGGGTGGTGGAAGCTTCGGGTTGGGAAGCGCCGGAAGTGGTAACAGGCATCTCTGATCCCTCCCTCGGGACAGGTCGTTCGCCCCTACGCACAGTGTCCGCCCGCGCGGGGCTCCATGGGGGGATTAAGACGGCCGTCGGCCCATTCGTGACCGGGAACTACCCGAACGGACGGACCGGGCATGGCCCGATTGGGCTATACCACCCGCACGAAGCGGCAAATGCCCTGCGCAGCGCGTCGCAGAACTCTCACGCGCCGTGATCAACACGGCGGCCGGGCGTGAAACTTGCACCCGGCCGCCGCGCCGCCCGCCGCGGCTACCGCTTGCCGCCGTCCTTGTCGTACTCGGCCTCGATCGCGATCGGCTCGGGCTTGTCGTCGGCCGGGGCGCCGATGCCGCGCTTGACCGAGTCCAGGATCGTCAGACCCTGGCTGACCAGCCCGGCCGCGATCTCGCCGAGGCCGTCCGCGCCGTTCAGCACGTTCACGTTCGCCCCGGCCAGGCCGCGCGCGGCCTCCTTGACGATCTGCGGCAGCTGGTCGATCAGCATCCGGTCCAGGGCCACCCGGTTGTTGGAGTTCGCGGCCTCGGCCAGGATCCGGGTGCGCTCGGCCTCCGCGATCGCCAGCAGCCGGATGCGCTCGGCCTCCGCCTCGGCGGGCCGCACCACCTCGGCCACCAGCTGCTGCTGGCGCAGCTCGGCGGCGCGCTGGGCCAGCTCGGTCTGCGCGGCGAGCACCTCGCGCTGCGCGCTGGCCTGCGCGAGGGGCCCGGCCTGCGCGGCCTCGGCCTGCGCCCGGTCGATCTCCGCCTTGTACTGGGCCTGCACGACCGCGGTGTGCCGGGAGTACTCGGCCTGCAGCCGCTGGGCCTCCTGCTGGGCCATCGCGGCGGTCTGCACGGCCTGGGCCTGCGCGATCTGCGCCTGGCGCTGGATGGCGGCCTTGTGCGGCGCGCTCATCGCCTCGATGTAGCCGCTGCCCAGGTCGTCGATCGACTGGATCTGCAGCGAGTCCACGATCAGGCCGATCTTCGCCATCTCCGGCTTGGAGGTGTCCAGCACCTCGGTGGCCAGCTTCTGCCGCTCGGTGACGATCTCCTCCACCGTCATCGAACCGATGATCGAGCGCAGGTGCCCGGCGAAGATCCGCCCGGTGAGCACCGACATCTGGTTCTGGTCGGAGAGGAACCGCTGCCCGGCGTTGACGATGCTCTCCGAGTCGTTGCCCACCTTGAACGCGATGACCGCGCGCACGTTCAGCGCAATGGCCTGGCGGGTCACGCAGGTCTCGACCACCTCCGCCTCGATCATCGCCAGGGTCAGGAACCGGACCTTGCGCACGAACGGCAGCACGAACCCGCCGTGCCCCGTCACCACCCGGAACGGCGCCCCGCCCTGCCGCCGTCCCCCCGAGATCAGCATCGCCTGGTCGGGGGCAGGCACCTTGTACCCGAACATCGCTCAACTCTCCTTAGCCGGCCGCGCCGACCTCAGGACCGAGGGGATCCTCCCACTCGGCCACGTCCACCGTCCGCGCGCCGCGCGACTCGAGCACCAGCACCGTCGTCCCGCGCGGCAGCGGAGTCTCGGACCAGGCCAGATAGGCCTCCGAGCCGCCGCGGATCTTGATCAGCACCTCGCCGGGCCCGGCCGCACCGCGCGTGGCGATCACGATCACGCCCACATGGCCGATCGCCGACTCGTCCCGCACCACCCTCGCGCGCCCCCTCGTCCCGTGCGACGACCGCTCCAGAACAGTCACCTTACTCTCGCCGCCCCTCGCGCGCCCGGCGCGTAAACACCAGTGTCGCGCGCCCCGCCCGCACGGCGGGCGGACGGCCGGCGGACGCGCGGTGCGCCGCCGTATGGACGGGGCGCGCGGCGGGTACGCACAGGACACAGGCTCGGCCGCGACCCACGCGTCGTGCCGCATGGGACGGGAGGGAGAGCCGGTGGGAGAGCGCGTCACCGTGACGGAACTGGCGTTCGACGGAGCGGACCGGTCCAGGTTCCGCAGCCGGCTGGGGGCCTGCCAGCAGGTCTTCGAGCGGATGCTGGCCGAGGACCGCTTCGAGAAGGGCCGCAAGCTGTGCGGCGTCGAACTCGAGCTGGTCCTGATCGACGCGCAGGGCCGCCCGGCGATGGTCAACACCGAGGTGCTCGACCAGATCGCCTCCGCGGACTTCCAGACCGAGCTGGGGCTGTTCAACCTCGAGGTGAACGTCGCCCCGCACAAGCTGGTCGGCACCGTGCTGTCCGAGCTGGCCGAGGAGCTGCGCACCGCGCTGCTGTACGCCGACCGGATCGCGGCCGACTGCGGGGCGCACGTGGCGATGATCGGGATCCTGCCCACCCTGGACGCCGGGCACATGGTGCGCGAGAACTTCTCCGCCGACGACCGCTACGTGCTGCTCAACGACCAGCTGGCCTCGGTGCGCGGGGAGGACTTCCACGTGCGCATCGACGGCCCCGAGCCGCTGGACGCCACCTTCACCACGATCCTGCCGGAGGCCTGCTGCACCTCGGTGCAGTTCCACCTGCAGGTCACCCCCGAGGGCTTCGCCCCGGCCTGGAACGCGGCGCAGGCGATCGCCGGCCCGCAGGTGGCCCTGGGCGCCAACTCCCCGTTCCTGTTCGGCCGCCGGCTGTGGCACGAGACCCGCATCGCGCTGTTCGAGCAGGCCACCGACTCGCGCACGGACGAGCTGGCCGTGCAGGGGGTGCGCCCGCGGGTCTGGTTCGGCGAGCGCTGGATCCAGGGCCCGGCCGAGCTGTTCCGGGAGAACCTGACCTACTTCACCGCGCTGCTGCCGCGGGTGGACGAGGAGGACCCGGCCGCCGCGCTGGCCGGCGGGCGGGTGCCGCACCTGCCGGAGCTGCGGCTGCACAACGGCACGGTGTACCGCTGGAACCGGCCGGTCTACGACGTGGCGCGCGGCAAGCCGCACCTGCGGGTGGAGAACCGGGTGCTGCCGGCCGGCCCGACGGTGCTCGACGTGCTGGCCAACGCAGCGTTCTACTACGGCCTCGTAAGGGCGCTGGCCGAGTCCGAGGCGCCGGTGTGGCGAAGGCTGTCCTTCGCGGCGGCGCGCAACAACCTGCACGCCGCGGCCCGCGACGGCATCCACGCGAAGCTGCTGTGGCCGGGGCGCGGCCCGGTGGCCGCGGCCGACCTGGTGCTCGGCGAGCTGCTGCCGCTGGCCGCCGCCGGGCTGGACCGCTGGCGCATCGACCCGCGCGAGCGGGACCTGTACCTGGGCATCATCGAGGCGCGTGCCCGCACCCGGCGCAACGGCGCGGTCTGGCAGATCGAGCAGGTCGCGCACCTGGAGCAGCGCCGCGGCCTGGATCGAGACGCGGCGCTGGCGGCGATGGTGCCGCGCTACGCCGAACTGGCCCGCGCCGGGGACCCGGTACACACCTGGCCGGTGGGGTAGCCGCTGCGGTGGCCCGCAGGGCGGTCCGGCCGGGCCCGCACCGCGCCGCACCTGCCCCGTCCCCGCGCCGCACCCGTGCCCGCTCTCGTGTCCGGCCATCAGGTCGCCGTGGCAGACTGCGCCCGGTACACCCCGGCACGCAGCAGGAGGCACGCACCATGGCCGCGCTCGAGAACGCCCCGACCCGCGCCGAGGCCGACGCGCGCGCGTGGCCGGCCGCGTACACGCGCAAGCTGATCGCCTTCGAGGTGCTCGCGGTACTCGCGCTCTCCCTCGGGCGCTCGGCGGTCTCCGCGTTCATCAGCCTGATGGGCTCGCTCACCGCGCAGAGGTCCCTGGCCTCCCAGCAGGCCACGCTCAACGGCTCGGCCGCGCCGGGCCGCCCGTGGCTGGACCTGTCCTACCAGCTCTACGGGATCGGGTTCGGGCTCGCGCCGGTACTGCTGGTGGCCTACCTGCTCACCCGCGAAGGGCAGTCGCTGCGCACGCTGGGCGCCGACCGTTCCCGGCCCCTGCAGGACCTGGGCCGCGGCGTCGCGGTCGCCGCGGTCATCGGCGGCAGCGGGCTGGGCCTGTACCTGGCCGCGCACGCCGCCGGGGCCGCGCTGACCGTGGTGCCCACGACGCTGCCGCCGGTGTGGTGGCGCATCCCGGTGCTGATCGGCTCGGCGTTCCAGAACGCGGCGCTGGAGGAGGTGGTGGTGCTCGGCTACCTGCTGCGCCGCCTCAAGCAGGCCGGCTGGTCGGACGCGCGCGCGGACTGTGCCAGCGCGCTGGTGCGCGGCTCGTACCACCTCTACCAGGGCTTCGGCGGATTCGTCGGCAACCTGGTGATGGGCCTGATCTTCGCGCGGCTCTACCGGCGCTGGGGGCGGGTCGCCCCGCTGCTGCTGGCGCACGCGCTGATCGACACCACCGCGTTCGTCGGATACGTCCTGCTGGCCGGGCACGTCAGCTGGCTGCCGCACTGAAAGGTAACTGTCGACCCGGCGCTGGGTGTGGCGCGCCCCTTTGCGCGCCACACGATCAGCGGGGACAGAGGAAGAACGTGCAACGGACCGGCGCCTCGCGGCGGACCGGTCCTAGGCGGCGACCGGCTCGCAGACCGCGTGCCGGGCCAGGCGGGCGGTGATGCGCTCCCTGGCCGCCGGCCACTCGCCGGACAGGATTGAGAACAGCGCCGAGTCGCGCACCCCGCCCTCCGCGGCCGGGAAGTGGGCGCGGCGCACCCCCTCGCAGCTCGCGCCCAGGCCCAGGGTCGCCGCCTGCGAGCGCTCGTTGCGGGTGTCCGCCTTGAACGAGACCCGCTGCACGTTCCAGGCCTCGAAGGCGTGGGTGAGCATCAGCAGCTTCGCCTCGAGGTTGACCCCGGTGCGGTGCGCGCGCGGGGCCAGCCAGGTGGAGCCGATCTCCGCCGCGTCCGGGACCCCGGAGGGGTTGACGTGCCCGGAACGGGGCGGCCAGACCCCGGCGTTCCAGTACTCGAGCTCCCGGAACCGGGTCGAGCCCACGACCCGGCCGGTCCGCAGCTCGATCGTGGCGAACGGGACCGCGGCGTGCGTGCGCAGGTCTTCTGCGGCGACGTCGAGGTAGCGGCGCACGGCCGCCCGGTCCCCGGGCACGTAGGTGTACCCGTACGACGCGCGATCCTCGGTGGCAGCCGCGAGCAGCGGCTCGAGGTGGTCCTCGCGCATCGGTTCCAGCCGCACGAGGCGGCCGGTCAGCGTGATAGGTGCTGGCATGGCGCACATCATGCACGAGCCCGCCCGCCGTGTGCAGGGACACGACGCAAATGACACCCGGGAGCCTGAATCGGCCCGCCGCGCGTCGGCCAAAGGTGATCCATTCGTCCTGGACCTGGCCAAACGATGACCAGTAGATGACGTGGCGATGGCCGGCGGACAGCCGGCAAGCCGCCTCGCATATCGTCAGGTCGACCGTACGGTCACGGCTTGAGCAGGACCTTGATGGCGGTGCGGTCGTTCATGGCGCGGTAGGCGTCGGCGGCGCGCTCCAGCGGCAGTTCGAGGTCGAAGACGGGCGAGGGGTCCAGCGTGCCGTCCAGGACGTCGGCGAGCAGTTCGGGCAGGTAGGCGCGCACGGGGGCGATGCCGCCGTTCAGGCCGACGTTGCGCACGAACATCGGGCGGATCGGCAGCGGCGCGTAACCGTCCTTCAGGTCCTGCGGCACGCCGACGTAGCCGACGCTCGCTCCCGGCCGCGCGACGGCCAGCGCGGTGTCGAAGGCCTCGCGGGTGCCGACACACTCGAGCACCGCGTCCGCGCCCAGGCCCGCGGTCAGCTCCCTGACCGCCTCGGCCGCCGCCTGCGCGCCGCGCACCGTGACCCGGTCGGTGGCCCCGAACTTGCGCGCGACGGCCCAGCGCGGCTCGCTGGAGCCGAGCAGGATCACCCGCTGCGCCCCGAGCCTCCTGGCCGCCAGCACGCCGCACAGGCCGACCGCGCCGTCGCCGACGACCGCCGCCACTGCGCCGGGGACCACCCTCGCCCCGAGCGCGGCGTGGTGGCCGGTGCCCATCACGTCGGACAGCGCGAGCAGCGCGGGGGCCAGCGCCTCGACGGTGGCGCCGTCCGCGGGCACCGGCACGAGCGTGCCGTCGGCCTGCGGGACGCGCACGTACTGGCCCTGTCCGCCGTCCACCACGCTGCCGTCGGGCCGCCGCGCGCCCCAGTTGCCGCCGTTGACGCAGGAGGTGTGCACGCCGCGCGCGCAGTGCGGGCAGGTGTTGTCGCTGTAGACGAACGGCGCGATCACCCGGTCGCCGGGACGTAGCCCCGTGACCTGCGCACCGCTCTCGCGCACGACGCCGATGAACTCGTGGCCCATCCGGATGGGGGCCTCGATCGCGGGGAACGACTTGTACGGCCACAGGTCCGAGCCGCACACGCAGCTGTGGGTGACCTCGACCAGGGCGTCGGTGGGCTCGTGCAGCACCGGGTCGGGCACGGCCTCCACCCGGACGTCGCCGTTGCCGTACAGCAGGGTCGCGCGCATGGTGGCCTCGTGTTCTGATCGTGGCGGGGGCCGCGGACCGGCCGCCTTCCATCCTAACCAGTTCAGCGGCATCATCTTTCATGCGGTGAAGTATTGTGGCGGCGGGTGCGGCGGACGGCCGCGGCGCCCGCGCGTGTTCCGCACTAGCGAAGAAGGCCTGTGACGATGACGACCACCGCCCGCGAGTTCCACCTGGCAGCCCGACCCGAGGGCACCCCGGGGCCCGAGCACTTCCGGCTGGTGGAGACGCAGCTGGCCGACCCGGGCCCGGGACAGCTGCTGGTGCGCAACGAGGTGCTCTCCGTCGACCCGTACATGCGCGGGCGGATGAACGACGTGAAGTCCTACGTCCCTCCGTTCCAGCTTGATGCGCCGCTGGACGGCGGGGCGGTGGGCACCGTCGTGGCCTCCGGCGAGGAGAGCATCCCGGTCGGCGCACACGTGCTGCACGCGGCCGGCTGGCGCGACTACGCGCTGATCGACGCCAAGCACGCCACCGTGGTGGACACGGCGCTGGCCCCGGCCACCGCCTACCTCAACGCGCTGGGCATGATCGGCCTGACCGCCTGGGGCGGGCTGCTGATCGCCGCGGAGTTCAAGGCCGGGGACACCGTGTTCGTCTCCGGGGCGGCCGGCGCGGTCGGCTCGCTGGCCGGGCAGATCGCCAGGCTCAAGGGCGCGGCGCGGGTGGTCGGCTCGGCCGGCGGCGAGGCGAAGGCGAAGGCGCTGGTGGAGCGCTTCGGCTACGACGCGGCCATCGACTACCGGGCCGGGGACCTGCGCGGACAGCTGGCGGCGGCCGCGCCGGACGGCATCGACGTGTACTTCGACAACGTCGGCGGCGAACACCTGGAGGCGGCGCTGGGGGCGGCGCGCCGCCACGGGCGCATCGCGCTGTGCGGGGCGATCGCGCAGTACAACGCCACCTCGCCCACCCCGGGCCCGCGCAACCTGGCCCTGGCGATCGGCAAGCGGCTGACCCTGCGCGGCTTCATCGTCAGCGACTACTTCGGGCGCAACAAGGAGTTCGTCGAGGAGATGGCCTCGTGGCTGGCGCAGGGCCGCGTCGTGGCGCTCGAGACGGTCGTGCACGGTCTGGAGCGCACGCCCGAGGCGTTCATCAGCCTGTTCAGCGGGGCGAACACCGGCAAGCTGGTGGTCACGGTGGATCCGGCGTAGGCGGTGCGGCGGCGCCGGCGGCCCGCCCGGCTCAGAGCGGGTCGCCGGGCACCACCGAGCCGATCCAGATGTCGGTGCGCCGGCCGCGGTGCACCATGCGCGAGCGCAGCGTGCCCTCCATGGTGAAGCCGACCGCGAGCGCCACCGCGCGCGAGGGCTCGTTGCCGTCGAAGGCGATCCACTCGATCCGCTCCAGCGCGAGCTCGGACAGCGCCCAGCGGCACACGGCGCGCACGGCCTCGGCGGTGTAGCCCTGGCGGCGCGCGTCCGGCGCGGTCCAGTACCCGATCTCGGCCTGCGCGCCGTGCCGGTCCTCGGGCCCGGTGATGCCGTGCAGTCCGACCATGCCCAGCAGCTGCCCGCTCACGGCGTGGTAGGACGCGAAGACGGCGTCGGTCCCGGCCGAGGCCCCGGTCGGGACCACGTGCTCGACGAAGCGGCGGGCGTCCTCGCGCGTGTACGGCGAGGGCACCGTGGTCCAGGCCTGGATGTCCTTGTCCTGGCAGATCCGCGTGATCGCGTCGATGTCGGCGCCGGTGGGGGCGCTGAGCACGAGGCGGCCGGTGGTCAGCATGATCCCGGTCAGGTTGCGCGCGGCGCCGGCGGGGGGCGTGTCCGCGGGAGCGTTCTGGCTGTGCATGTGCGGACGCTACCGGGCGTGCGGGCGCGGCGACCACCGGTTTTGGACCACATGATGCGCGCCGCGCACCGGGCGGCGGGTTCGCGGGCGCGGGCTTGACACGGCGGCGCGGCGCGCGGAGCATGAACCCGAGACAAACATGAGCGCGTGTTCATGTTCTGTGGGTCCGACCCGAGCCAATCCCACCCGAGGCGAACGAGGTGCCCCCGATGCTGCTGGCCGAAGAACGCGAGGCGCTCGCCGCGGCGGGCCGCCGCCTGGCCGACCGCGGACTGGTGATCGGCACCAGCGGAAACCTCTCCGCGCGCCGCGAGGACCTGGTCGCGGTCACCCCGACCGGCGCGGTGATCTCCGAGCTGCGGGCCGCGGACCTGACCGTGATCCGGCTGTCCGACGGCGAGATCGTCGAGGGCGAGCTGGAGCCCACCAGCGAGGTGCCGATGCACCTGGCGGTCTACCGGGCCACCGGCGCCGGCGCGATCGCGCACACCCACGCCGCGACGTCGACCGCGATCGGCCTGGTGTGCGAGGAGATCCCGCTGATCCACTACACGATGCTCTCCCTCGGCGGCTCGGTGCGGGTGGCCCCCTACGCCACCTACGGCACCCGGGAGCTGGCCGAGCACGTGGTGGCGGCGCTGCAGTACAAGCAGGCGGCGCTGATGCGCAACCACGGCTCGATCGCGCTGGGCTCCACGGTGGCCAAGTCCGTGGACAACCTGGAGCTGGCCGAGTGGTGCGCCGAGACCTACGCGCGCGCGGTCGCGCTCAGCGGCGCGCTGCACGGACCGGTGGCCGACGGCGGCGTCGAGCCGCGCGTGCTCACCCAGAAGGAGCAGGAGGACGTGATCAACGCGGCCCTGGCCGCCGGGTACGGCACCACGAAGAAGATCCAGAAGTAGAAGCGCAAGCACGCACAGCGACAGTGAGCAGCGGGCACTCCAGGGAAGGCGGCGCCATGGCCGGCCAGGTCGAACAGCACACCCCGAGCGCGGCGTCGGCGTACGCGATCTCGCGCTACCCCGACGTCCCGGCGATCAACAAGCGGCTGCACCACCTCGTGCACAGCCCGCTGCGCACCCTGCCCAAGGAGGCACTGGAGCGCTACGAGGCCTGGTACGAGACGCACACCCCCTCCTCCAAGGCCCTGGCCGCCGAGGCCGAGCAGTACATCCCCGGCGGCGTGCAGCACAACCTGGCCCTCAACGAGCCCTGGGCCCTGGCCGTCTCGGCCGCGCAGGGCGCGTACCTGACCGACCTGGACGGCAACCGGTACATCGACTTCCTGCAGGCCGGCGGCCCGACCGTACTGGGCTCCAACTACGCCCCGGTGCGCGAGAAGGTCATCGAGCTGCTGGCCGACTGCGGCCCGGTCACCGGCCTGCTGCACGAGTACGAGGTGCGCCTGGCCAAGCTCATCCACGACTTCATGCCCGCCGTGCAGCGCTTCCGGATGCTCGGCTCCGGCACCGAGGGCGTGATGGCCGCAGTGCGCGCCGCCCGCGCCTTCACCGGAAACGCCCACATCGTCAAGATCGGCGGGGCGTACCACGGCTGGAGCGACCAGGTCGTCTACGGGCTGCGCATCCCCGGCACCGGGTCGCTGGAGGCCACCGGCATCCCGTCGGGGGCGCTGGAGCGCACCCACGAGCTGGCCCCCGGCGACACCGAGGCCCTCGGCGCGCTGCTGGAGAGGCTCGCGCAGGACGGCGGCACCGCCGCGGTGATCGTCGAGCCGGTGGGCCCGGAGTCCGGCACCTACCCGGCCGAGCACGGCTACAACGCCGCGGTGCGCGAGCTGTGCGACCGCCACGGCGCGCTGCTGGTCTTCGACGAGGTGGTCACCGGCTTCCGCCTGGGCATGGGCGGGGCGCAGGGCTACTACGGGGTCGCCCCGGACCTGACCGTGTTCGGCAAGTGCGTCGCGGGCGGCTACCCGGCCGCCGGCGGGGTGGGCGGGCGCCGGGAGGTGATGGACGTGTTCGCCGGGGGCCTGACGGCCGCCGGGCAGCGCGCCTTCGTCGGCGGCACCCTGTCCGCCAACCCCCTCTCGTGCGCGGCCGGGTACCACGCGCTGGTGGAGATGGACCGCACCGGCGCCCCCGCGCTGGCCGGGGCCGCCGGAGACCGGCTGCGCGCCGGGCTGGACGCGCTGATCGCCGCCCGCGCCCTGCCGTACGTGACCTACAACTTCGGCTCAATCGTGCACCTGCACACCTCCGGGGTGCTGCACCTCACGCTCGACAACCCGGACTTCTTCACCGAGCTCGGGCCGCGCAAGGACACCCTCGAGCACATGTCGATGGCCTTCTCCGCCGAGGGCGTGATCACCCTGGCCGGCTCCCGGATCTACACCTCCATGGCGGACACCGACGAGGTGGTCGACGAGGCCCTCGCCGCGTTCGACCGGGTCTTCGCGCAGGTCCAGGCCTAGGGCTCGGGGACAGGGACGCCGCGATGAGCGCGCGCTACGTGCTGGGGGTGGACCTGGGCACCTCCGGGCCGAAGGTCGCCCTGGCCGACACCCGCGGCCGGCTGCTCGGGCACGCCAGGGCCCCGGTCGCGCTGCGGCTGCTGCCCGGCGGCGGCGCGGAGCAGGACCCGGCCGACTGGTGGTCCGCGATCGCCGCGGCCACCAAGCAGGCCCTGGCCGACGCCGCCGCGCAGCTCGGGCACGACCCCGCGCCGCAGGTGGCCGCCGTGTGCTTCTCCGCGCAGTGGGGCGGGGTCGTGCCGGTGGCCGCAGACGGCGCGCCCACGCACCCGGCGGTGATCTGGATGGACGCGCGCGGCGCGCCGTACACCCGGGCGCTGGCCGGCGGCGCGCCCACCGTGCCGGGCACCGGGTACAACGCGCTCAAGCTGCGCGCGTGGCTGTCCAAGACCGGCGGCGCGCCGACGCTGACCGGCAAGGACCCGGTCGGGCAGTGCCTGTTCCTCAAGTACGAGCGCCCCGCGGCCTACGCGGCCGCGGCCCACCTGCTCGACGTGCCCGAGTACCTCACCTTCCGGGCCACCGGGCGGGCCGTGGCCGCGTACGACACCGCAGTGCTGCGCTGGTGCACCGACAACCGCGACGCCGCCGCGGTGCGCTGGGACGCGGCCCTGGTGCGCCGGTGCGGCCTGGACCCGGCCAAGCTGCCCGAGCTTGTGCCGCCCGGCAGCGTCGTCGGCCCGCTCACCCCCGCCGCCGCGCTCGAACTCGGGCTGCCGCCCGGCGCGCTGGTGGTCGCGGGCACCGGAGACACCACGGCCGCGGCGATCGGCGCCGGTGCGGTGCGCGACCACGACGCGCACCTGTACGTGGGCACCTCGGCGTGGCTCAGCTGCCACGTGCCGTACAAGAAGACCGACCTGCGCACCTCGGTCGCCTCGCTGCCGGCCGCCGTCCCGGGGCGGTACTGGGTCGCCACCATCCAGGACGTGGCCGGCAAGGCGGTGGACTGGCTGATCGACAACGTGCTGCACGACGCGCGCCCGCAGCAGGCTCTCGAGGAGCTCAACGCCCTCGCCGCACTCTCCCCGCCCGGGGCCAATGGGGTGATCTTCACGCCGTGGCTCAACGGCGAGCGCACCCCGGTGGACGACTCCTCGCTGCGCGGCGGCTGGTTCAACGCCTCGCTGAGCACCGACCGCGCGGACCTGGCCCGCTCGGTGTTCGAGGGCATCGCCTACAACACCCGCTGGATGCTCGAGGCGGTCGAGCGCTTCACCGCGCGCGCCGCCCCCGACGGGATCGGCGCGCTGCGGTTCATCGGCGGCGGGGCCTCCTCCGCGCTGTGGTGCCAGGCGATGGCCGACGTGCTGGACCGCGAGATCCGGCAGGTCGCGCAGCCCGTGCTGGCCAACGTGCGCGGCGCGGCGCTGCTCGCCCTGGTCGCCCTCGGCGAGCTGACCTGGGAGCAGATCCCGCAACTGGTGGAGATCGAGCGGGTCTACCGGCCCGACCCGGCCCACCGCGCCGGCTACGACAAGTCCTACGCGGCGTTCCGCGAGCTGCACCGGCGCAACCGGCGCATCTACGCCCGGCTCAACCCGCCGTCCCGCCACTAGGGCGGCACTAGGCCGGATCCTGGGCGCCGCGGCGCGGCAGCAGCCTGCCGCGCACCCCGAACGCGGCGCAGGCCAGCGCGACCAGCACGAAGAGCAGGCCGGCGGCGAATGCGGCGCCGGCCCCGTGCACGAACACCCGGTGCGCGTCCGCCCCCGGCGCGGAAGCCTCGCGGCGCGCGGCCGAGCCGAACACGGCGACCAGCACCGAAAGGCCCACCGCGGCGCCGACCCACTGCATGGTCTGCAGCATCCCGGCGGCCGCGCCCGCCTCGGCCGGGGCGACGCCGGACAGGATCGTCACGCTCAGCGGCACGGAGGCCAGGCCCATCCCGACGCCGAGCAGCAGCATCGGGCCGAGCACCCCGCCGTAGCCGGTGGACGCGGACAGCTGCGCGAGCCAGAGCATCCCGGCGGCGGCCAGCACCATCCCGGCGGTGATCATGGCCTTCGCGCCGAGCCTGGGCAGCAGCCGGGGCACCACCCGGATCAGCGCGAACATCGCCACGGTCATCGGCAGGAACGCGAAGCCCGCGCGCAGCGGCCCGTAGCCGAGCACGTCCTGCAGGTACTGGCCCAGGAAGTAGAAGACCCCGAACATGCCCGCCGGGATCAGGAAGAACGCCGCGTACGCGAAGGCCCGGTCCCGGCTGGCCAGCAGCCGCAGCGGCATCACCGGCTGCTGCGCGCGCCGCTCCAGCAGCGCGAACGCGGCCAGCAGGACCACTCCGGCGCCCAGCGAGCCGAGGGCGGTCGCGTCGCCCCAGCCGTCGGAGGCGGCGCGCAGGAAGCCGTAGACCAGTGCGCCGGTGCCGGCCACCGAGGCCGCGCCCCCGGCCAGGTCCAGCTTGCCCCGGTGGGTCTCGGTCTCGCGCACGATGCGCGGGGTCAGGAACGCGACCAGGATGCCGACCGGCACGTTGACGAAGAACACCCAGCGCCAGGAGCCCCAGGAGGTCAGCATCCCGCCGAGCACCTGCCCGAGCGAGAGGCTGGCGCTGGAGGCGGCGGAGAAGACGGTCAGGGCGCGGGTGCGCGCGTGCCCCTCGGGGAAGTTGACCGCGATCAGGGCCAGCACGTTGGGGGTGGCCATCGCGCCGCCGGCGCCCTGCGCGGCGCGGGCGGCCAGCAGCCAGCCCGGGCCCGGGGCCAGGCCGGCCAGCAGCGAGGAGGCGGTGAACAGCGCCACCCCGGCCAGGAACATCCGGCGGCGGCCGAACAGGTCCCCGGCCCGGCCGCCGAGCAGCAGCAGCCCGCCGTAGACGAGGGTGTAGATGTTGAAGACCCAGGCCAGGCCGGTGGGGGAGAAGTGCAGCGCGCCCTGGATGCGCGGCAGCGCGACGTTGACGACGGTGGCGTCCAGGGCCACCATCATCTGGCAGGCGACGATGACGCCCAGGACCAGGCCGGGGCGGTGGGTACGCTGGTCGCCGGACGGTGCGCGCCGCCGGGGCGGCGCGCCGGTCAGCGGAGAACTGGACAAGGCGGTTTCCCCCCGGGGACGGAACAAGTTAGGGAACGGTAGTGTTCACTAGGGCAGGACGGTACCAGCTGTCGGCGCCACAGGGAACTATTCCGTTCACTATTTTCGGGGAGGTGCGGTGAACACCCCGGACACCGGCGTGCAGACGACGCCCGACCCGGCGACCGGCTCCGCGCCGAGCGCCGCGCACCAGACCCGCCGCCGCGGAGAGGCCCTCCAGCAGGCCATCTACGAGGCCGCCCGCGAGCAACTGGGCACCCTCGGCTACGCGAAACTGACCATGGAGGGCATCGCGGAGGCCGCCGGCACCGGCAAGGCCGCGCTCTACCGGCGCTGGGACAACAAGGAAGACCTCGTCTTCGCCGCCCTGGCCGACACCCTGCCCGACCCCCGGCAGGTCCCCGAATACGACAACGTGCGCGACGATCTGCTCGCCCTGCTCACCTGCTACCGGCAGCTCTACACCGTCTCGCACGGCGCCGCGTTCCAGGTCTTCAAGCACGAGGTCATGCCCGGCAACAGCCGGCTCAAGGACATGCTGCGCGCGGCGGTCACCGAACCGCTCAAGGCCCGGCTGCTCCAAGCCCTCGTACGCGGGGTAGGACGCGGCGAGGTGCGCCCGGGGGCCGACACCGCGCAGATCACCAACGTCGGCCCGGCCATGATGTCCTACTACTGCCTCACCGAGAACCCGCACCTGCCCGACGGGTACGTCGAACACCTCGTCGACAATGTCCTGATGCCACTGGTGCGGCCCTGACGCCGCGTCGCCGCCTGCCGCACGAACCGCCGGTCAGTTCCCCGCCAGCCGCCCGGTCACCTGCTCCAGATACAGCCGCAGCAGCGCCTTGAGCTCCTCGAGCACCTCCGCGTCCCCCGCCGGGCCCGACCGGAACGCGAACTGCAGCAGCGCATCCGCCACCACCACCGCCAGCCGCGCCGCGCGCGCGAGGGCCTCCCCGTCCGGAAGGCCCGCCTGGCGCATCAGGATCCTGCGCACCCCGTCCGCGATCGCCGCGTTGTTCGCCTCGTCCGCCCGCGCCAGCTCCGGGGAGACGTGCCGGCCCGACCACAGCGCCACATAGCCCGGGTTCGCCCGGTACAGCCCCGCGAACGCGTCGATCAGCGTGCCCACCGGATCCGCCCAGCGCGCCGCCTCGGACTCGGCCACCAGCTGCTCGATCGCCGCGTCGAACTCCCCGATGTACGTGCCCGCCAGCGCGTCGACCACCGCCGCCTTGTCCGGGAAGAACTGGTAGATCGAGCCCACCGGAACCCCGGCCCGCTGCGCGATGCGCCGCACCGTCAGCGCCTCGAAGCCCTCCGCCGACAGAATCGCGTCCGCCGCCTCCAGGATGTGGCGCACCCGCGTCCGCGAGCGCTGCTGGCGCGGCTGCCGGCGCATGCGCGCCTCACCCTCCACCGCCCGCGCCCCGTCCGGCTCCGCCATCGCGACCTTCCATCCTGCCCCCGCCGTCCGGGGCGCCTAAGGAAGCGGCGCCCTGCGGGTTCGCCGCGGGGTATACCGCTCGACGATACTGGTCCCTACCCGCGCGCGACGACGAACGCGCGGCCGGACCCGGAAAGGCGAGCACCGAACATGCCCACCCCGAACGAGCAGCCCCGAGTCGTACGCGTGCAGGGCGAACTCGTCGAGTCCTACCCGCGCCACGCACCCGAGGCCGAACGCGGCACGGTACGGCGCGTCACCGTGGCGGGCGAGCCGATCCTGCACCGCGTGCTCGCCCCCGTCACCGACCAGCACTACGGCACCGCCGAACTGGCCACCCTGATCGACGACATGTTCGCCACCCTCTACGTCGCCGAGGGCGTCGGACTGGCCGCCAACCAGGTCGACGTCGACCTGCGCCTGTTCGTCTACGACTGCCCCGACGACGACGGCGTGCGCCACGTCGGCCACCTGTGCAACCCGGTCATCGACGACCTGCCCGCGGACCAGCGGCTGCTCGACGAGGACGAGGAGGGCTGCCTGTCCGTACCCGGCCCGTACAAGACGGTGGCCCGCCCGCACCGCGCCGTCGCCCGCGGCACCGACATGCACGGCAACCCCCTCGTCATCGAGGGCACCGGGTACTTCGCCCGCTGCCTGCAGCACGAGACCGACCACCTCAACGGCTACCTGTACATCGACCGGCTCTCCAAGCGCGACCGCAAGGACGCGCTCAAGCAGATGGAGGCCAAGCGCGACGAGGTCTTCGCCCGCCGCGCCGCCAAGGCCGACGCGCTGCGCGGCTGACGCCCGCACCGCCCGGCCGCTCCAACCGCCCGCACCACGCCGCCGGGGCCCGTCACACGCTGGTGAACCGGTACCCCTGCGACAACAGCTCCGGCAGCACGATCTTGAGCGCGGCCACCGTCTGCGAACGGTCCCCGCCCCCGTCGTGCTCCAGGATGATCGACCCGGTCCTCGTCTGGTGCAGGATCCGCGACACGATCGTGCTGGTACCCGGCCGCGCCCAGTCCTGCGGATCCACCGACCAGTCCAGCGGCCGCAGGTTCGCCGCCGCGCACGCCTGGAACACCGTCGGGGACCACGCCCCGTACGGCGCCCGGAAGATCGACGGGTACACGCCCACCGACGCCAGCGCGTCGTTCGCCCGGGTTATCTCCGAACGCACCTTCGACATCGTCAGCTTCGACTGGTCCGCGTGGTCCCAGGTGTGGTTCACGATCATGTGCCCGGCCGCCACCACCTCGCCCACCAGCGACTTGTTGGCCGCGATCTGCCGCCCGATCATGCAGAACGTCGCCTTGATCCCGAGCTGCTGCAGCAACGCCAGCACCTGCGGGGTGTACACCGGGTGCGGCCCGTCGTCCAGCGTCAGCGCGACCACCTTCGGACCGGCGTGCACGAAGTACTCCGGCGCCGTCTGCACCTTGGCCGGATCGACCCCGCTGCCCGGATTCGTCGCGTCCGCCGAGTTCGACGGCCGCGCCGAGGCCGAGGAGGACGACACGTCCGAGGGGGAGTTCGACGGCGACGCGGACGCGCTGGGCGACGCGGACGGCGAATGCGTCGCCGATGGCGAACCCGGCCCGAACGGCGAGGCCGACGCCGACTTCGAGGAACGCGCCCCCGACAGGTTCGCCGCCGTCGCCACCCCGCACCCGCCCACCAGAGTCAGCCCCCCGGCCGCGAACAGCACCCGGCGCGAGACCCGCGGCCCGCGCTGCGCCGGCACCCCGGCCGCCGCCGCTGCTTCCGCTGCCGCCTGGACGTCCCCGGCCCGATAGTGCCCGAACACCGCGCCGTCGAACGAACGGTCCGCGGAGAACCCACCCGGCTCGCCGCGTTGCCCGCCCTCGCCCTGCGCACCCGCGTGCAGCGGCAGCGTCTCGTCGAACGGCCCGGCCTGGCCCGGCACCCCGCCGAGCGCGACCGTGCGCGCCAGATCCTCGTCCCGCGCCGCGCCCCGCCCGAGGCCGCGCCCCCAACGCCGTTCCCATGCTTTGTGATCCACGTCCCCTAATGACGGCTCACTGGCTCATCCGGTTGACTTATCTTCATACAATTTTCAGCGAAATAGTTCACAGCGCATCGCGGCGGCGCACGCCCGGCTCATTCGCGCCCCCACCCTCCGCGCGTCCCCCGATTGTGTGATACCCGAGTGACTGACGGGGCGTCAGCATGGGCACTGCGAGCGCACTTGCCGCAGCACACTGCAGAACACCGGAGGGGAACCCCGTATGTCCACCGACACCGCCGCCGCAGCCCCGGCGCAGGACGCGGAAAACCGCCAGAGCCTGGCCACCGCAGCCGCGCGGAACCTGGCCACCACCACCAAGACCAGCCCACAGATGCAGGGCATCACCTCCCGGTGGCTGCTGCGCATGCTGCCCTGGGTCCAGGTCTCCGGCGGCACCTACCGGGTCAACCGGCGCCTGACCTACACCCCCGGCCGCGGCCGCGTCGGCTTCGCCAAGACCGGCGACCAGGTCCGCGTCGTGCCCCCGACCCTCACCGAACTGCCCGCCCTGCGCGGGCTGGAGGACCCCGCCCTGCTCGCCGCCCTGGCCGACCGCTTCGTCCAGCGCGACTACGAACCCGGAGCCGTCCTGGCCTCCTGGGGCGAGCCGGTCCAGGAGGTCCTGCTGGTCGCCCACGGCAAGATCTCCGCCGTCGGCAACGGCAAATACGGCGACGAGACCGTCCTGGGCCTGCTCGCCGACGGCGACCACTTCGGCGACCAGGTCCTGGCCCGCCCCGGCAGCCTCTGGGAGTACACCGCCAAGGCCGCCACCGCCGTCACCGTCCTGGCCCTGCCCGCCGCCGACTTCGCCGCCCTCGCCCAGCAGAACCCCGACCTGCGCGCCCGCCTCGCCGAACACCTGGCCACCGCCGACCAGGCCCAGGACCGCCACGGCCAGGCCGCCATCGAACTGGCCGCCGGCCACGACGGCGAGGTCGAACTGCCCGGCACCTACGTCGACTACGAACTCGAACCGCGCGAATACGAACTGTCCGTCGCCCAGACCGTCCTGCGCGTGCACAGCCGCGTCGCCGATCTCTACAACCAGCCGATGAACCAGATCGAGCAACAGCTCAAGCTCACCGTCCAGGCCCTGCGCGAACAGCAGGAGCACGAACTGGTCAACAACCCCGACTTCGGCCTGCTGCACAACGCCGACTACGACCAGCGCATCCAGACCCACTCCGGCCCGCCCAGCCCCGACGACCTGGACGAACTGCTCTCACGGCGCCGCGACTCCAAGTTCTTCCTGGCCCACCCCAAGGCCATCGCCGCCTTCGGCCGCGAATGCAACCGCCGCGGCCTCTACCCCGAGAGCGTGGACGTCGCCGGCAACCGCGTGCCCTCCTGGCGCGGCGTGCCCATGTTCCCCTGCAACAAGATCCCCATCAACGGCGGAGGCACCACCTCGATCCTGGTCCTGCGCACCGGCGAGGACAACCAGGGCGTCGTCGGCCTGCACCAGACCGGCATCCCCGACGAGTACGAGCCCGGCCTGAACGTGCGCTTCATGGGCATCAACGACAAGGCCGTCATCTCCTACCTGGTCAGCGCCTACTACTCCGCCGCCGTCCTGGTCCCCGACGCCCTCGGCGTCCTGGAGAACGTCGAGATCGCCCGCCCCCGGGACTGACCCTCTGCCCAGGCACGCCCAGTACACCCCGGGGCGCGGCGCACCCGCCGCAGCAAGCAGCGAGCCGCCGCGCCCCGACCCCTCTCCGCGCCGAAACCGGGTGACCGTTGCACGCCTCCACGCTCGACTCCCTCGACCACGAGGACCACGACGCCGCGACCCTGCTCGCCCGCACCCGCCAGCTGGTGGACCCCGCGCTGCGCGCCGCCGTCGCCACCCTGCCCGCCGGGATGCGCCGCATCAGCGCCTACCACTTCGGCTGGCAGCAGGCCGACGGCAGCCCCGCCGCCGCAGACGCCGGCAAGGCCATCCGCCCCGCCCTCGTGCTGGCCGCCGCCCGCGCCTTCGCCCCCGAGGCCGCGGCGACCTCGTTCGTCGCGTCGGCCACCGCCATCCGGCCGGCCGCCGCCGTCGAACTCGTCCACAACTTCACCCTCCTGCACGACGACGTCATGGACCGCGACGCCACCCGCCGCCACCGCCCCACCGCCTGGGCCGTCTTCGGCGCCCCCGACGCGATCCTGGCCGGCGACACCCTGCACGCCCTGGCCCTGCGCCTGCTGGCCGAGGACCCGCACCCGGCCTCCCGCCCCGCCGCCGCCCGGCTGGCCGCGTGCGTCATCGAACTGTGCGAAGGCCAGCACGCCGACTGCGCCTTCGAGACCCGCGAACGCGTCGCCCTGCCCGAATGCCTGGAGATGGCCCGCGCCAAGACCGGAGCCCTGCTGGGCACCGCCTGCGCCCTCGGCGCCCTCTACGCCGGAGCCGGACCCGAGGCCGTCGACGCGATGGACGCCTTCGGCCGCCAGGTCGGCCTGGCCTTCCAGCTGGTCGACGACCTGATCGGGATCTGGGGCGACCCGGCCGTCACCGGCAAGCCCGCCGGCTCCGACCTGGCCGCCCGCAAGAAGTCCCTGCCCGTCGTCGCCGCCCTCACCGAAGCCGGACCCGCCGCCGACCGCCTCGCCGCGCTCTACCGCGAACCCGGAGCGCTCACCCCGGCGCAGATCCACGCGGCAGCCGAGGCCGTCGAACAAGCGGGCGGACGCGCCTGGGCGCAGGTACAGGCCGCCGAACACATGTCCGCCGCCATCGAATACCTCAGCCGCGCCGCCCCCGGCCTAGAGGCCGCAGGCGACCTGCTCACCCTCGCCGAACTGGTCACCCGCCGCGACCGCTGACCGGCTGGTGCCCGCCGCCCCCTGTCCCCGCCCCGCCAACCGCCTTCCGTCAACCCGCCCCGCCCACGTCTTCATCCCCATCCCCATCATCATCGAAGTACCTTGACACTCCCTCCGCCGCGTACGCCCCCCGATCCGTCACGATCCGGGTCACGTACCGCGGCGGCGTCACGTCGAACGCCGGATAATACCCGCGCGCCACCAGCGGCGAAGCCGTACGCACCCCCTGCACCGACAACACCTCCGCCCCATCGCGCTGCTCGACCACCACGTCACCCGCAGTGGGGGAGAGGGGATCAGGAGCCTGGATCAGCACGTAGTACGGCACGTCGAACGCGTGCGCCGCCACCGCCGCACCCAGCGTGCCGACCTTGTTGAACACGTGCCCGTCCATGCTCACCCGGTCAGCCGCCGTCACCAGCGCGTCAACGCGCCCCAACGCCGAATACGGACTGAGCACCGCCGCCGCCATGCCGTCGGTCACCAGCGTGACCTCCTGACCCATCTCAGCCAGCGTGTGCGCCGTCAGCCGCGCGCCCTGCAGGTACGGACGCGTCTCGGTGGCCACGTACCGGAACCGCTTGCCCGCCGCGTGCGCCGCCCGCACGAACTCGATCAGGTACATGTCCATCCAACAGTGCGTCAGCAGCAGCGCGCCGTCCTCCAACAACGCGGCCGCGTGCTGCCCGAGCAGCGTGCAGCGCCGCCGGAAGTACCGCGCCTGCCCCTGCGCCTCCCGCTCCACCAGCGCCGCAACCGCCGCACCGTCTCTTTCGCCCTCCAACACCCCCAACACCGCCCGCACCGCGTCCCCCACGCTGTTGTTCGTCGGACGCGCCCCGGCCAGCAGCGCCCCCGCCCGCCGCACCGCCGCCACGACCTCCTGCGGCGCCCCGTCCGCATGCTGACGCGCCGTCAGCGCCAGCCCCGCCAGCGCCGCGAAGATCGGCCCCGTGCTCTGCGTGACCATCGCCCGCATCGCATCCGCCACCTCGGCGTCCGAACGCGCCACCACCCACGAGACCTCGTGCGGAAACACCCGCCGGTCCAGCAGCAGCACCGCGCCGTCCTCCAGACGCACGCTGCCCTCCAGCAGGGGAGTGGGCAACGCCTCGTCCGCTCCCTCGTGCGCTCCCTCATTCACTGCTCGCATCACCCCCCGATCATCTCCCACCGCATCTACTGCATCCCCCCCCCCCCCCCCCCCCCCTCCCACGACGCCCGTTGACGCCCCTCTGATCCACGCGCACAGTGAGCACAAACGATTTCCATGACGTGTCATTAGCCCTGCCCCCAGCTCAACGACGAGATGGAGCCCCGCAGATGATCGGACCACACCCACCTGTGTCCGCGTTCGTGCCAGCACCCGAGCACCGGCCCCGACGCGCCGCAGCGGTCCTGCTCTCACTCACCCTGACCGCACTCACCGCCCTGGCCGCGGCCCTCGGCGCCGCCGCCCCGGCCCGCGCCGCCACCGTAACTTTCACCCCCGGCACGGCCCGGACCGACACCGCCGGCAACCCCCTGCAGCTGCACGGCCTGGGCATCATCCAGGTCGGCAGCACCTGGTACGGCTTCGGCGAGGACAAGACGGGGGAGAGCAGCGGGAACACCTCGTTCCAGGACATCCCCTGCTACAGCTCGACCAACCTGTCCACCTGGACGCGACAGGGCACCGCGCTGGCCGAACAGTCCAGCGGCGACCTGGGACCCAGCCGCATCGTGGAACGCCCCAAGGTCATCTACAACGCCACAACCGGCAAGTACGTGATGTACATGCACATCGACAACACCGGCTACTCCGAGGCAAAGGTCGGCGTCGCGGTCAGCAGCACGCCCTGCGGGCCGTACACCTACCAGGGCAGCTTCCAGCCGCTCGGCCACCAGAGCCGTGACCTTGGACTGTTCCAGGACACCGACGGCACCGCGTACCTGCTGACCGAGGACCGCGCCAACGGCCTGCGCATCGACAAGCTCTCGGCCGACTACCTGAGTGTGACCGGCACCGTCGCCTTGTTCGCCGACTACGAGGCCCCCGCCATGGTCAAGATCGGCGGCACGTACTACCTGCTGGCCTCGCACCTGAGCGGCTGGTCCGCCAACGACAACGTCTACGCCACCGCGACCTCGCTGAGCGGCACCTGGTCCGCCTTCCGCGACTTCGCCCCGGGCGGCACGAACACCTACACCACGCAGACCGCGAACATCATCCCGGTCACCGGAAGCGCGGGCACCACGTACATCTACGCGGGGGACCGCTGGACCACGGCGAACCTCGGTACGTCCCCGCTGGTCTGGCTGCCCATGGCCGTCCAGGGCACCACGGTCAACGTCGGCTGGCAGAACGCGTGGACCCTCGACACATCCGCAGGCACGTGGTCCACGGGCACCTCGAACCCGGCCACGGGCACGACGCACTACCTCACCAACGGCAACAGCAGCCTGGTCATGGACGTCAGCGGCAGCTCCACGGCCAACGGCGGCAAGATCATCCAGTGGACGAACCACAGCGGCACCAACCAGCGCTGGACCCTGACCCGCGTCACCGGCAACGTCTATACAGCCGCCAACCTCAACAGCGGCCTGTGCCTAGAGGTGCCCAACTCGTCCACGACAGCAGGCGTCCAGCTGGACCAGTGGACGTGCAACGCAGGCGCCAACCAGCAGTGGGCCTTCGACGCGGTCGGCTCGTACACCTCCAGCACCGACGCGAGCTACGTGCTGGTCAACCTCAACAGCGGCCTAGCGGTCGACGACTACGGCAACTCCACCGCCACCGGCGCAATCGTCGACCAATGGGCCAGCAACGGCGGCTCGAACCAGACCTGGACCCTGTCGTAGCCCAGCCGACGCCGACTACTACTACCTCACCCCGATCGCCAAATTATGCATCACAACACGGCAGAAGGGGCAGCGGAATCAAGCAAGATCGAACACGTCCGAGCCCGCCGTCAACTTCGAGCCCTGCCGCACCGCCCCCGTCCCGCACCCCCACGCATTCCACCGAGGGTACGGGACGGGAACACGACACCGTCAGTACCCGAAATCCGCCCCAAGATCAGCTAATTCGCCAGCCACAGAAACCATGATCAACATCCACTTCCCAGCGCCCCAGACGCCACTCTCATGCATAATCTCTCTTATGCATGAGATAAGATCCCAGGTGGGGAGGGGTGCACCCTTGATCTGGTGATCTGATAGTAAGCCATAGATGTGATAGGCGCTCGGTGGGCCAGTATTGAGAGGAAATCGAGACGAGGCTGTGCGCCCATCTCAGTTCGTCGCCTCCGGTGGTTGATGCGCACCCCCATGCCCTCGGTGATGGAGATCACTTGGGGCCATGCTTAACGAAACTTATGCATAGGCTAGCGTAATCATGCCGCTGACCAGCGAGTTTACCGACTGTATGCAAGTAGCCTGAGTTACGGTCGGGTGGAGAATTGGTGGAGATCACATCTCGCTAGTGTCAATGGACGTAGATCCTGCGACTGCTCCCCTGGGCCTGCAGCGGTGCTCGCGGCGATGAAGGCGCTGCCCAGGCTGCTGGACGGGCGCCGACATAGGGAGTTGACGGCGGCGGACGTGGATGCGGAGCTGGTGCGCGGCTCCTGGAGGCCACTGGTGTTCACCGGCGGGGGAAGATCGACAAGAACGCGCACGTGTGCTGTGCGCTGACCCAGTTCCACGCGATGCTCAAGCGTCGGGACATCTACGCCGAGGGCTCCGGACGGTGGCGCGACCCGCGCGGGCAGCTGCTGGATGGGACCTACTACGCGGTGGCCGAGCGGTTCGCCGGCCGGCGAAGGCGCGTTCGCTCGGACCCCGATGCCGTGCCGGCCCCCGCGAGGGCTGACTCCCCGGCTATGTCCGTCTTGCGCCGGGTCACGGAGCGGGGGCGTAGGTAAGCAGGGCGGGGTGGCCGCTGCCGTTGTCGGGGACCGGGTAGTAGCTGCGGTGGGTGCCCGGGTCCAGAGCCACGATGTGGGCGCCGTCGGCCAGATGCGCGGAACCGGTGACGCTCAGGGTTCGCCCGCGCTGATCCAGAACGGTGAGCCAGCCTGACTCGGCGGCCACGTACAGCCGGTGGGCGCCGGGGTCGTAGGCGAGTACATCAGGCCCCTGTCCGACGGATTGGTCGCCGGTGACCTGCCAGGTGGTCAGGTCCAGGGTGAGCAGCCGGTTGTTCTCGTCGCAGGCGATGAACGCGAGCCGGCCGGCCGAGTTCAGGGCCAGGCCGTGGTCGTGCTGACAGCCGGGCAGCGCAACGCGGCGGGTGACCTTCAGGGTGGCCGGGTCGATGACGGCGAACTGGTCGCTGCCCTGCACGTCCACCAGCATGCTCCCGGTGACCGGGTCGTAGGCGACGTTGCCGGCCTCGCCGCCGAGCTCGACCGTGCCGCGCACGGCGCCGGTGGCGGCGTCGATGACGGTTTCCGTGCCGCCGGTCTCATTCGTGGTCCACACCGAGGCGTGCACCGGGTCGTAGGCCAGGCCGTCGGGGTACGCGCCGGTCGACGCGCGGCCCAGGACCGCGCCGGTGCCCTCGTCCAGGGTGATCATCGTGTCCGAGCCGGTGGCCGTCGCGTACACCCGCCGCAGCGCCGGCACCACCAGGACCCCATGGATCTGGGACAGGCCGCTGATAGTGCGCACCACGCGGTTCGCGTGCACGTCGACCTCGATCAGCTCGCTGGCCCCGAGGTGGGCGATGAACAGCAGCCCACGCCCGGGATCCAGGCTGGCGTAATCCAGCCGCGAGGTGTCTCCGGGCAGCGGCAGCGTGCCGACCTGGCGCAACGGCAGCGCGGCGGGCGGCGGCTGCTGCCCGCCGCGCGACCCGCACGCGGCCAGGACCCCGGATGCCACGGCCGCAGCGGTACCCGCGCCGGCCAGCGCAAGAAGCAACCGCGCCTTGGCCGGGCGGGAATCGGATACCGGATGCGATCGCGACATCGGTTGCCTCGCCCTTTCTCGGTCCGGGATGCCGCACGGTTCTCGCCGCGCTGGCAGCGAGCATCACTGTAACCCCGGTTGCACCTGCGTGGGCGGCTCCCGCACAGTGCGGAGCATGACACTCCCCTGCGGCATGAGACCGACTCCCGGTGGCGGCACCTGCGGCGTCTCGAGCACGCGAACCCCGGCCAGGCGAGTCTGGTGCAACCGTGGTTACACTGCCTGTGTGGAGCGTGAGGCGGGCAGCGGGTCGTGGGTGTTGTTGTCGTACCGGGTGCCGCGCGAGCCGTCCTCGCCGCGGATCGCGATCTGGCGCAAGCTGAGGCGCCTGGGGGTCGCGCAGATTTCCGACGGCCTGGTCGCCTTGCCGGCCGACGCGCGCACCCGCGAGCAGTTGGAGTGGATCGCCGCCGAGGTCACCGAGGCGGGCGGGACGGCGACGGTGTGGCTGGCGCGGCCGGCGAGCATGGCGGCGGAGCGGGCACTGGCCCGGGGTATGGCCGACGCGCGCGCCGACGAGTACCGGGCGGTGCTCGCGCAGGCCCAGGCCGCTGCCGCCGGGAGCACGAGCACGCGGGCGGCGGCGCTGCGGCGGCTGCGCTCGGAGGTGCGGCGGATCGGGCGCCGGGACTTCTTCCCCCCGCCGGAGCGCGACGGCGCGCGGGCCGCGGTCGAGTCCCTGGCCGAAGCGGGAACCGCAACTGGGGTCGGCGTGGTCGCGCAGCCACCCGCGAGTGGGGAGGCGGCGCGGTGAAGTGGGCGACCCGGGCCGGGGTGCACATCGACCGGGCGGCGTGCGCGTGGCTGATCCGCCGGTTCATCGACCCGCAGGCGCAGTTCGTGTTCGTCTCCGACCCCGAGCAGGTACCGCCGGATGCGACGGCGTTCGACATGCGCGGAGTGGACCTCTCGCACCACGGGGCCGACTGCAGCTTCGAGACGATCCTGCGCCGCCACGACCTGGACGACCCGGTGCTGTGGCGGATCGCGGCAATCGTGCACGAGGCCGACCTGGACGACGAGCGCTACGACGCCCCGGAGGCGCCCGGCTTCGACGTGGCGCTGCGCGGCCTGTCGATGATCCTCGGCGACACCGAGATCCTGGAGCTGACCGGGCCGATCTTCGACGGCACCTACGAATACCACCGCCGGGCCATGCTGCTCGGGCGAGAACCGGCATGAGCGCCACCGCACCGCAGACCGACGAAGGGGCCGCGCCGCCGGGACGCGCCGACGCCGCTACCCCGGACGGGCCCGTGCCGTTCCCGGCGCTGCTGCGCTACTTCCTACGCCTGGGCACGCTCGGGTTCGGCGGGCCGATCGCGGTGGTCGGCTATATGCAGCGCGACCTGGTGCAGGCGCGCGGCTGGATCTCCAAGCAGGACTTCCTCGACGGGGTTGCGCTCGGCCAGACCATGCCCGGCCCCCTGGCCGCGCAGGTCGCCATGTGGGTGGGTTACCTGCGCCGCGGGGTACTGGGCGCGGCCGCGACCGCTTTGGCGTTCATCGCCCCGTCCTTCCTCATGGTCGTCGCCGTGGCCGCGCTCTACGCCCACTACTCCGGCCTGAGCATCGTGGCCGCGTTGTTCTACGGCATCGCCCCGGCCGTAATGGCGATCATCGCGATCGCCGCCTACAAACTGGTGCTGCTGACCGATGAGAAGGACAAACGGGCCTGGACGATCAGCGCCGCCGTGTTCGCGGTGACCGCGGCCACCGGCAAGGAGCCGATCTACCTGATCGTCGGCGCCGGGCTGCTCCTGGTCCTGCTGGACGCCCGCCCCGCCTGGCACCTTCCCCGCCACACGCCGCGCGCCGGCATCGGCCGCCTGCGCTCCCCCGTTCCGTGGCCACTGGCCGCTGCCAACCTCGGTACCGTGGCGGGCGGCGGGGCGACGCTCGGTGGGCGTGTTCTTCCTCAAGACCGGCGCGCTGGTCTTCGGCCCCGGGCTGGCGATCGTGCCGCTACTGCGCGACGGGGTGGTGGCCAAGCACCACTGGCTGACCCAGGCAGCCCAGTTCCTCGACGCGGTCGCCATGGGACTGATCACCCCCGGCCCGGTCGTGATCACCGCGGCGTTCATCGGCTACCTGGTCGCCGGACCCGCAGGCGCCCTGATAGCCACGGTCGCGATCTTCACCCCGATCTACCTGGGCGTGGTGGTGCCCGGCCGCTGGTTCGTCCGCCACCGCGAGAACAGGCAGATCAAGGCGTTCGTCACCGGCGCCACCGCGGCCGCGGCCGCGGCCGCGGCACTGTCCGGCGCGGTGGTGGTGCTCACCCGCCAGGCGGTCACCGACCTGGCCACCGCCGCCATCGCCCTGGGCCTGCTGCTGCGGTTCAAGAAGATCCCCGAACCCTATGTGGTGGCCGCCGCGGGAGCCCTGGGCATCCTGCTGCACTGACACCACGCCCGCCCGCCCCTCGCTCAGGAGCCTTCCATGACAACCAGCCTGGCCTCCGATCCGGTGTTCACCCACGCGCACATCCTGCTGACCGCGGGCGTGACCGCCGTGTTCGCGGGCGCCGCCGCGTTCTGGCGGCTGGGCCGCAGCGCACGGCTCGACGTCCTCGGGGTCGCGCTGGCCGCCGGGGTGTCGGTGTTGCTGTGGCGCACCAGCGCGAACATGCCTCAGCTCAACGCTGACGGCCTGTCGGGCTTCTCCGCCAACGACTGGCTCGCCCCCGTGGTGACCTACGTGTTCCTCTCTCTGTACGCCGCCGCCCGGCCGCCCGCGGACGCCCGCCGGTTCGAGCAGACCCGCGCGCTTGCCGTGCTCGCCTCCCTGGCCGTGAACGTGATCACGATCTGACAGGCCGACACGCGCACGACGACAGACACCCGACACCGGAACGAGGAGGCAGTGATGGGGCGAGCGGATGTGTACCTGCAGCCGGAGGCGAAGGACCCGGTGCTCTCGGAGGCGAGCGTGCTGGCCATCGCCGCGGCGCACACCGCACGTGCCGGGGCCGTGCTTCAGGTGGACGAGTCCGGCGGCGAGGCGCGCGCGTACCTGCTGTCCGGGGACGTGGTGGTCAAGACCCAGCGCCCGCACCGGCTGCGCCCGCGCACCTCCCTGGCCAAGGAGGCCCGGCTGCTGGAACACCTGGCCGACCCGTTGGGCGACCGGGTCCCGCAGCTGTTCGGCCACGGCCGCACCCAGGCGCCCGAGGGCACGGTGGAGTACCTGGTGATGACCCGGATGCCGGGGCGCGCCGCACGGCACGTGCCCGTGTCAGGCCCGGCCCGCGCCGACCTGCTGCGCGAGAGCGGGGCGCTGCTGGCCCGGCTGCACACTGTTTCGACCGGGCCGCTGCTCGCCGAGAGCGGCCTGTTCCCCCGCGACGGCGACGGCGCGGACCTGGCCCGGCGCCTGGAATCAGGGTTCGCCGACCTCGCGGACCTGATCGCGGCACAGCCCGAGCGCTGGCCGCTTGCCGCCGCCCCGGAGCAGATCGCGGCGCATGCCCTGGCGATGCTGCCTGACACGTTCACCCCGGTCGTGCTGCACTCCAACCCCGGACCCACCCACGTGTTCACCGACGATGGCGGCACCCTGACCGGGCTGATCGACTTCGGCGACTCGTATCTGAGCCACCCGGCGATGGATCTGCGCGCCTGGCCGGACCCCGCCGACCGCCTCAAACTGCGCCATGGCTACCTGCAGGACCGCGACCCGGGCGAGGGATTCGACGCGGCCTGGACCGCGGCGATGATCTACGCGGACATGGCGGCGCTCGCCTCCCGCCCCGAACTGGCCGACACCGCCGCAGCCGACCTCGCCCTACGCCTGGCCGACCGGTAAAACCTCTGTTGATCAGAGCACGCATGAACCACGCCGACACCGCCGCCCCGCCCGCTGGCCGCCCGCGTCTGCTGCGGCCGCTGCGCCCGTACCTGCGCCACGTCGCCGGGCTGCTGAGCATCGGCTCGGTCGCGGGCATCGTGATGAACACCGCGGTCGTGCTCCCCTCGGTGTCGCTCGGGCGCGCGCTGGACGCCGTCACCGCCTACCAGCACGGACAGGCCGGAGCCCGCGCGGTCATCACCACCGGGCTGCTCCTGGTGGCCGGCGCCCTGGCCACCGAGGCGCCTCGGATCGGCAAGCGCTACTGGCTCGGGGTGGCCCGCTCGCGTATCCGCGCGGACCTGCGCGCCGACGCCCTGACCGGAGTGCTGTCCTGGCCCGCGCACCGCCTGCACAACACCGCCGTCGGCGAGGTCATGGCCCGCATCATCGGCGACGTCGAGGTGGTGGCCACCGGCCTGGGCGAGATCATCACCGAGACCTGGGACACCCTGCTGTTCTCCGCCTCCCTGACCACCGCCATGTTCCTCTACAGCCCCACCCTCGCCCTGGCCGCCCTCGCGCCCGTGCCGCTCGCGCTGCTGCTGGCCAAGGCGAGCGGGCGCGCCGTCGCGCGGCGCACCCTCGCCGCCCGCCAGGCCAACGCCGCGCTGACCGGCTTCGTGCAGGAGGGCCTGACCGGACTGCGCGTGCTGCGGGTCGCCGGACGCAGCCAGGCCTGGACCGGCCGTATGCAGCGCCTGGCCACCGCGCAGGCCGACGCGGAGCTGGCCGCCACCCGCCTGCAGTCGGCCCTGGCCCCGGCGTACACCATCCTGACCGGCGCTGGGATCATCGCCGTGCTCTGGTACGGCGGCCACCAGGTCGTCGCGGGCGCGCTGAGCACCGGGGACCTGGTCGCGTTTCTCGCGCTGTTCGCCCGCTTCACCGCCCGCGCCTTCCGCATTCCGCAGATGGACAACCGCGTCCAAGCCGCCGCAGCCGCCCTCACCCGCCTCGCCCCCTTGCTCGCCGCGCCCCCGCCCCGCACGGGCGAGCCGCCGCGCTCGTCCTTCCACACCCACCGCGTCTCCGGGCTACCCACCGCGCCGCGCCTACAACCGGCCGCGCACCGCCCGGCCCCCGCGCCCATCGCGCTGCGCGACGTGAGTTTCACCTACCCCGGCGCGGCTCACCGCGCCCTGGACGCGGTGAGCGTCGACTTGCCGGCCGGGAGCATGCTCGCGGTGACCGGCCCGGTCGGCTCCGGTAAGTCCGCCCTCGCCCGCCTCGTGGCCGGCCTCTACCCGCCCGACCGCGGGCAGGTCACCGTCGACGGCAACGACCCGCACGCCTTCACCGCGGCGCAGCGCGCCGCCCTGGGCTACCTGCCCCAGGGCCACCCGGTCTTCTCCGGCACCCTCGCCGAGAACATCCTGCTCACCGACGACGCCTCAGCGAAACCAGCGACCGCCGGGCGGCTGGCCGCAGCCGTGAGCATCGCGGGGCTGGACCAGGACGTGGCCGAGCTGCCGCAGGGCACCGCAACCCCGATCGGGGAACTGGGCATCCGCATCTCCGGCGGGCAGCGCCAGCGCGTCGCCCTGGCCCGCGCCCTGGCCGCGCCCGCCACCCCGCCGCGCCTGCTGATCCTGGACGACCCCTTCTCCGCCCTAGACGTGGCAACCGAGGCCCGCGTCATCGCCGCCCTTCGAGAAGCGGTCGGCCCCGGCGCCCCGACCGACCGCCGGGCCACGGTACTGCTGTGCTCCACCCGCCTGGCCGCCTTCCCCCACGCCGACCAGGTCATCGTGCTGGAGCACGGACGCATCGAAGAACACGGCACCCACCACGAACTGCTCGCCCGTCAGGGTCTTTACGCCCGGATCTTCCACGCCCAGCGCCATAGCCGCACCCCGACCCCGGGGACGCGCGCATGAGCGCCTCCACCGCTCACGTACCCGCAACCGCCCCGGTGGCAGCCGGACTGCGGCAGCTGGTGCAGCCCTGGCGCACCCGGCTGGCGATCGTGGGAACCGCGGTGATCGGCGCGGCGGCCGTGGAACTGGTGCCCGCCCTCGTGGTGCGCCACGTCATCGACCACAACCTCACCCCGAGGCGCACCGCCGGGCTGGCCACCGCCGGGCTGCTTTACCTCGGCGCGGGCGCCATGGTCGCGATCCTGACCGCGCTCTACGGCTACCTGGCCGCCAGCGTCGCCCAACGCTCCCTGGCCGTACTGCGCACCCGCCTGTTCGCCCACCTCCTGGGCCTGCCCACCGCCTACCACGACAGCGTCCCGCTCGGGGACTCCATCAGCCGCGCCACCGCCGACATCGAAGCCATCGACGACCTGTTCTCCTCCAGCGCCGCCACCCTGCTCGGCGAAACCGTGCGCCTGAGCACCGTGCTCGCCGCCATGGCCGTACTCAGCCCCCCGCTGACCGCAGTCGCCCTGCTGGTCGTGCCGCCGATGGCCGCCCTGACCCGGTACCTGCGCCGCCGCGTGCGCGACGCCGAACGCGCCACCCGCACCGCCCTGGGCACCTTGAACACCCAGTTGAACGAGGACCTGACCGGTGCCGAGGTCATCCGCGCCTTCGCCCGCCACGACGCCTTCGCGAACCGGTTCCGCCGCGCCCTCGCCGCGTGGCTGCGCGCGGCCAACCGCTCCACCTACTACAACGCCTTCTACGCCCCCGCCCTCGGGGTCCTCTCGGCCACGGCCACCGCACTGTTACTGTGGACCGGCGCCCACGGCGCCCTCGGCGCCGCAGGAATCACCCTGGGCACCCTCACGGCGTTCGTCCTGCTGTTCGCCCGCTTCTTCACCCCCCTGATCAACCTCGGCGACGAATGGCAGAACGTCCAGGCCGCTCTCGCCGGCGCCGAACGCGTCTTCGCCGTCCTGGCCCTGCCCGCCGACCAGCCCGCCGCACAGCAGCCCTCCACACACCGGACCGAACGCGGCCAGACTGGAACACCGGCGGTAACCGTGGATCGCGTCGGCTTCGGCTACGCGCCCGAACGCCCGGTCCTGCACGAGATCAGCCTGACCGTGCAACCCGGCGAACACCTCGCCGTCGTCGGGCGCACCGGCGCCGGAAAATCCAGCCTCCTGGCGCTGCTGGCCGGACTCTACGCGCCCTGGACCGGAACGATCGACCTGGCCGGGCACCAACCGCGACACCTCAGCGACACCGACCGCGCCGCGGTACTCGGCTTCGTCCCGCAGCAGGTCACCCTCTTCAGCGGCACCGTCCACGACAACCTGACCCTGGGCGACGACACCATCCCCGCCGACCGGGTCCACCACGCCGCCGCCGTCGCCGGCGCCGACCGGTTCATCCACACACTGCCCCACGGCTACGCCACCATGCTGTCCGACAGCGGGCGCGGCCGGGGCGTGCAACTGTCCGCCGGGCAGCGCCAACTCCTGGCCCTGGCCCGCGCCCTGGTAACCCGGCCCGCCGTACTGCTGCTCGACGAGGCCACCGCGGTGATCGACGGCGCCAGCGACGCCGCGTTCCGCACCGCGCTGCATGAGCGCGTCCTGCCCTCCGGCGCCGCCGTGATAACCATCGCCCACCGCCTGGCCACCGCCCGCGACGCCCACCGCATCCTGGTCATGTCCGCTGGCCGCATCACCGAGCAGGGCACCGCCGCCCAACTGCTGGCCGCGGGCGGCACGTTCGCCGCCCTGGCCGCACTCGAAGACGCCGGCTGGGACTGGCACCACGACCCGGATACCCCCTGACCCCTGCCACACAGCCATGCACACCAACCCGACCGGGGTGATCCATCAGGCCCTCGCGCACGCTTGGCTCCGTGTATAGCGGGGTGGCGTCGCCGACATGCAAGGCACGATGACGCGAGCAAGCGCGCCCGAGGCCCGAGACCTGGCCGAGTCGCTGCTGCGGGCACTGCCGCAGCGGTGGGAGCACACCGCAGGCGTGGCCGAGCGCGCAGGGCGATCACGGCGGCCTTCGAGCCGGGCGACCGCGACCTGCTGATGGCCGCGGTATGGCTGCACGACATCGGCTACGCCCCGGCTTCCACCCCCTGGACGCAGCCCGCCACCTCGACCCTCGGCTGGCCGCGCCGCCTCACCGGGCTGGTCGCACACCATTCCGGAGCGCTGTTCGTGGCCTGCGAACTCGGAACTCGACCGCGATCTCGGCGGCTATCCGCACGAACTCTCCCCGGTCAGCGACGCCTTGATCTACGCCGAAAAGCCGGACCGTCCCCGGTCGATCGCGCCAAACAGGGCCAGGGCCTGAAACGCTCGACCTGTACCGATACCAAAGGCATACCGCTGGGCATCGCCTCGGCCGGCGCCAACCGCCACGACTCCAAACTGCTCGACCCCACCTTGCACGCCGCCAGACAGCAGGCCGGAGACCTCCCGCAGAGTGCGAGAGTTCACCTGGATTCGGCCTGCAATGGCACGCTCTGCCAGGCGGTCCTGGCCGCGCACCAGCTGATCGGTGAGATCGCCGCCTAAGGCATCTCGGCACCGATCCAGGTCGGTCCGCGATGGGTGGTGGAATCCACGCAGTCCAGGGTGAACGGCTACGGCAAGGGCAGCCGCTGCTTCGAATGCGCAGGCCAGGTCATCGACTTCTACCTCTACCTGGCCGCCGCGTTCGTCATCGTCCGCCCACTCATCCGCGAAGCCCGCACCCGCTACCGCGGGGACACCCGACCGACCACCCGCCGCCTGGCGTGAAGATCATTCGGCGCTCGCCCTTACTCGTCCTTCTTGAACTGGATGATCTGAAGGTAGTTCCCATCGGGGTCTGCGAACGTCCCGAAACGGCCGGAGGGGCGATCCGCGACGGGGACGAGCCAGTCCACGCCGGCCGCCCGCAGTTTGGCCTCGACGGCGTCGAAGTCGTCGACGTGGAAGTTGAGGATCATTCGGCCCGGCTCGCTGTTCTTCGCATCGATGTCGTCGCGCTGGTCGATGACCAGGAGGAAGCCGCCGAAATCGATCGGGCCTTCGCCCTTGTAGTTCGGTGCGAGCGCCCTGCGGTACCAGTCACGCAGTTCTGCGGGTCGGGTGGTGCCGAGAAGGATGCTGCCGACTTTCGCTGCGATCATTCCAGATCTCCTTGGATTCTCGCGTTGGACTCGGCGCGCTCGGCTGCCGCGACGGCGGCGTACTCTCGCTCCAGCGCCTTGGCCGGACTACTGTGCCAACCGGCGGCCATAGTCTGCGACACAGCGTCGGGGAAGATGTCTTCCTCCTCGTTCTCCACGCCGTCGAAGATGGCTCGCGCGACCGATTCCGGCGATGCCTTCGGGACGTCGAAGTCCCGGGACATGTCGGTGTCGGTCGGGCCGGTGAGGACGGCGTGGACCCTGACGCCCCGGTCGGCGAGGCGTGCCCGCTGTGCCTGCGTCAGGGAGAACGCGGCCGCCTTCGAGATCGAGTAGGCCGGGATGATCGGCAGCGGAGCGAAGGCCGCCGTGGACACGTTGTTGACGATCGCGCCGCGGGAACGGACCAGCTGGGGCAGGAATGCCTGCGTCACGCCGTGGGTGCCGAAGAGGTTGACAGCAAGGTGGTGTTCGAGCACGGCGCGGTCGTTGAGATCGTCGTAGATTCCGACGCCGGCGTTGTTGACGAGGACGTCGAGCGAGGGAACCGTCTGGGCGACCTGCTGCGTCCGTGCGGCGTCGGTAACGTCCAGGAGCAGGGGCGTGACCCGTTCGTCCGGGTGGGCGAATGGTGCGCGCGTGCCGGCGTACACCTGCCGGGCTCCCCTGCGCAGGGCTTCCTCGAGCAGTGCCCGCCCGATACCGCGGTTGGCACCCGTGATCAGGATGGTCTTGCCTGTGATCGCGTACATCTCAGGCGTTGTCCGACTCGGTGCCGGCACCGCTGGCGGCCTGAGGTGAACGCTCGGTGCGAGCCGCGGTGGCGCCGTCCTGGTGGGCCGGGGCGTTCCCGTCCTCCTTCGGGTTGGGCTGGCCCTGCCCGGTGTTGATCAGGTTCCGCAGGCTGCCGCTGATGTAGCCGCCCCACGCGTTGGAGCACACGTCGTAGCACTCGTACTGCGGGACCAGGCCCATGTGGGTGAAGTGGACCTCGGCGCCGCCGACCTTCTCGGAGATCTCGAAGATGATCTCCGTGTCCTTCCATTCGGCCTGGTCTTCGATGAAGTTGAAGTAGTTCTCCAGGACGAGCCATGCGACCTTGCGGCCGGGCACGAGTTCCGTGACGCGGATCTTGCAGCGGTGGACGTCCTTGTAACGGTGGACGAACTCGCCGCCGACCAGGTCGGTGACGCCCACTGCGTCTTCCGACCACCAGCCGCGGACATCGGTGATGGCCTCGAAGGCTTCCTGGGGGGTCCGGTCCACCGAAAACGTGGTGGTGTAGCTCTGCTTCTCATCAACTTGCGTCATGCAAGTCACGGTAGTCCACGGCGCTTTCATGACGCAAGCACCTAGGGTAAATTGGAGCGCATGCTGGGAAAGACCTACGACTCACAGGTGTGTTCGATCGCCCGCGCCCTGGAGGTGATCGGCGAGCGCTGGAGCCTGCTGATCGTCCGCGACGCGCTGTTCGCGGGGGCGACCCGCTACAACGACTTCCAGCGCGGCCTGGGCATCGCGACCAACATCCTCAAGACCCGGCTCGACGGCTTCGTCGAGGCCGGGATCATGCGGCGCCACAGGTACTCCGAGCAGCCCGAACAGTATGAATACCTGCTGACCGACAAGGGGCGTTCGCTCGCGCACGCGCTGGTAGCGCTCTCCGAATGGGGCGACCGATGGGCGACCGACGGGGAGCCCCCGATCCTCTACACCCACTCGGTGTGCGGCAGCGGAGTCACCCAACAGACAGTGTGCGCCCACTGCGGTCGCGTGGACGACCCTGCCGAGATCCAGGCCGAGATCGGGCCCGGCATGCCCCCCGAACGCATACCGCGGAAGGATTGACCATCAGCCCCGTCAGCTGGTGAGCGAGATACAGATGCCGACCGGAGACTCCGACGCCGCACGGGGAAATCACACGCCTCCGCGGACCGGGACAGCTGACAAACCCCGCAGACTCGCGAAGACCCGCAAGTCACAGCATTACCATGTGACATGAAGACGCGGACCCTACAGCGACACCCGCGCCGGCACCAGTCCTGAATATGCGGACACGGGGCGAAGATCGTAGTGGTGAGCTCAGTCCAAGGGCTCACAAGGTGCGTTGAGACATCCTCTCGGCTGTACTCATCCGGCCGTGCGCCTGCGGCGGGGCCGGCTGCGGCTGGATGGTTCAACCGGGCGCCGTCGTCCCGACGCACCGCCGCCGGTCCCGCATGCTGGTCAAGCTTTCTTCGTCATAGAGGGCTGATGCGCGGTGCGCTGACACGCGGCGGGCTGCGCGCAACCTGCCCGAGGCCGAGGATCCCGCGCGCACGGAACGGCGTGGCCGGGCAGTCACGGTGGTCGACCTCGAACCCAGCGCGCCGATGGCGGCATCGGCCGACGGGGACCCGCCTCACGAACCGGCCCTGGTCGCAGGCATCGACCTGACCCGGCAAGTGCCGCACGCCGCGCACCACCGGCCGCCCCAGCCGGCACCGTCCTCGCCGCAGGGCTGACACGGGCAACCGTGCCGACCACTGCCACGAGGCGGCATGCGAGTCCTGGCCCCGCCCGTGGAATGCACGCCGAACTCGCCATCGCCTGCGCACTCACGGCGCTGGCCCATTGCCGACCGGCCGTGCCGTGATCTAGCGGCGCTGGCGTGGCGAAATCCGGCCTTGCACTGCTCTGGCACGGGCGATAATGCCTGCCGGATGGCGGGGCGCGAGCAGGGGGAAGAGCAGGAGTGTCTGCCCCGAGCCGATGTCGTCGGTGAAGGTGGAGGCCACGGCGGTGATCGCCGTGGCCAGGACTATGGCGAGCCGATGGAGGCGATGACCTGCTGTCCTCGGGATTCGGGTCCGTAGTAGGACTTGGGTGTCGTCATTTCCCGCCGGCGGCGGCGCGGCGCCGGTACCGGCGCCGGATGATCAGCGCCGCCACGAGGAGCGCGGCGGCGGCCAGCAGGTACAGGGCGTAGCGGTTGATCTGGTCGTAGATGGTGGTGATGTGGTTTCCGGCGAGGTAGCCGAGGCAGGTCCACGTGCCGACCCACAGCGCGGCGCCCAGGGCGTTGAACGCGAGGAACCGCAGCCAGGGCATGCCGGTGATGCCGGCGATGATGCCGTTGGCCTGGCGCAGCCCCTCGATGAACCGGGCGACGGTGACGATCTTGCCGCCGTGGCGGGTGAAGAACGCCTCGGTTTTGGCCAGGCGCGCCTCGGTGAGGAAGACGTAGCGTCCGAAGCGCAGGGCGAGGTTTCGGCCGCCGAAGCGGCCGATGCCGTAGCCGAGGTTGTCTCCGAGCACGGCGGCGGCCAGGCCGATGAGCCCGACCGCGACGATGTTGAGCCGCCCTGCCCCGGCATAGACGGAAGCTGCGATCAGCACGGTCTCCCCGGGCGTGGGGACGCCGAAGTCCTCGACGAACAGCAGGAACCCGACGGCGGCGTAGCCCCAGTGGTCCAGCAGCGGGGCGAGCGTGGCCAGGAAGCCGGGTAGCGGGACGGGGGCGCTCATCGGGCGCAGGCTCTCCTCGCTCGGGGGCGCTTTCCTATGCTGGCCGCGGCCGTTTCTGCGAGACGGCTGTAGATCTTCTACATTAGTGTAGATGGCAGGTGTGCGGGAAAGGATTCGCTTGTGGCGCAGCAGGACTCCGGCACGGGCGCGCCGCGCCGTGGGCCGGGCGAGTTGGAGCAGGCGGTTCTCGCGGTGCTGTGGGAGGCCGACGGCGCGCTGAGCCCCGGCGAGGTGCGTGACCGGCTCGATGCCGGGGCTGGCGGGCTGTCCTACAGCACGGTGGTCACGATCCTGACCCGGCTGCACGAGAAGGGCGCGCTCGCGCGCCGCCGGGACGGGCGGTCGTTTCGGTACTCCCCGGTCGCCGACCAGGCGGGCCTGGCGGCCCGCCGGCTGAGCGCGCTGCTGGACCGCCAGAGCGATCGCGAGGCGGTGCTCTCCCGGTTCGTCGCCGACCTGTCGGACCGCGACGAACAGCTGCTGCGGCACCTGCTCGGCCGGCCGGCCCGGTCCAGCGCGGCAGAGGGCTGATCGGCTGTGCGGCTGTTCGTCTACCTCCCGCTGCTGATGCCGACCCTGGCCGCACCGGCGGCCCGACCGCTGGCCGCCCGGCTCGATCCGCGTCACGCGGCCTGGTTGCTGACCGGCGCCGCCCTGGTGCTGGCGAGCGCGAGCACCACGGCGCTGGGACTGCTCGCGGCCAACGCCGTGATCCGCGTCCCGCTGGTCGCCCGCCTGGGCCACTGGTCGCTCGCCATCGTGCACCGCAATGATCCCGCGTCGATCGCCATCGCCTGGGCCGCGGGAATCCTGCTGGCCGCGTGCCTGGGCGCGGCGGGAACCTTCGCGGTGCGCCGGGTGCGCGCGCTGCGCGCGGCCTACGCCGACGCCGCGTGCCTGCCCGGTGGCGGCCCGGTCATCGTCGACGAGCAGGCCGCCGACGCCTACGCCCTGCCGGGCCGGCCGGGCCGGATCGTGGTGTCCGCCGGGATGCTTCACGCCCTGGACGAGCCGGGGCGGGCCGCGCTGCTCGCCCACGAGAGTGCGCACGTGGTCTTCCACCACTACCTGTTCACCAGCGCGGCGCAGTTGGCCGCCGCCGCGAACCCGTTCCTGCGCCCGCTGGCGGCCGCGGTCGAATACAGCGTGGAGCGCTGGGCCGACGAACACGCCGCCGCCGCCGTCGGCGACCGCCGCCAGGTCGCCGCCGGCGTGGCGCGCGCGGCGCTGGCGGCCAAGGCCGGCCGGCCGCATCGGCGGATCGGCGTGGCCCTCGGCGCCGTGCTCGGGCGAAGCGGAACGCTGTCGCTGGCCGGTGCGGGTCCGGTGCCCCGCCGCGTCGCCGCCCTGCTCGATGCCCCACCGCGGCGACGCTCGCTACTGTCCGGCGCGATCCTCGCCGTGCTGGCCCTGGCCGCCCTGTGCACCCTGGAGGCCGCCAACGACCTGCAAGACCTGCTGTCCCTGGCCCACCGCCATGGCCGCCACTGATGCAGACACCGCCGTGAAGTAACTGGCGCTTCACACATTCCAGTAACGAGTGTTACATTCACTGTTGTGCCCGAAGAATCAACGATGCAGTGGACCGTGCTGGTGGTGCGGCTGCCGGCCCAGCCTTCCAAACACCGGGTGGCGGTCTGGCGGGAGTTGCGCAAGGCCGGCGCGCTCTCCCTCGGCCAGGGGATCTGGGCGGCCCCGCAGGTCCCGGCGTTCACCGAGGCGGTCGCGCGGGCCGTGGAGCTGACCGAGGCAGCGGCCGGTGATGCCATCGCGCTGCGCGCCGAGGGCCGCGCCCCGGCGGATGCCGCCAGGTTGCAGGAGCTGTTCGCCGCCGCGCGCGAGGCGGATTGGGCGGAGTTCGCCGCCGACTGCGGCAAGTACGAGGCGGAGTTGGACAAGGAGATCCGCACCGCCAAGTTCACCCTGGCCGAACTCGAGGAGGAAGAGCAGAGCCTTCAGCGGCTTCGCCGCTGGCACCGCGACCTCAAGGCCCGCGACGTGTTCGGATCACCGGGTGCCGATGCGGCCGACGAGCGCCTGGAGCAATGCGCGAGCAGGTTCGAGGATTACAGCGAGCGGGTCTTCGCCGCCCTGCACGCCTTCGGCCCCGACGCCGAGCCAGGTCGGCCGTGACCGTGCCCGCCGAGCACCACGCCGCGGCATCGAAAAGCCCTGACACCGCGCCGCGTGATCGGCGGGCGGCACGGCCGCTGTTCGCGGCCGGGTTCACCACCGCGTTCGGCGCGCACGCGGTCGCCGCGAACCTCGGGGTCTACACCGGGACCCGCCACGGCTCGCTGCTTGAGTTGGGCATCCTGCTCGCCCTCTACGACGGCGCCGAGGTCGTCCTCAAGCCGGTGTTCGGATCGCTCGCCGACCGGATCGGCGGCAAACCGGTGCTGATCGGCGGACTGCTCGCCTTCGCCCTGGCCTCCGCCGGGTTCTTCCTGGCCGACGGCCCGGCCGCGCTGTTCGCCGCCCGCCTCGGGCAAGGCGCCGCCGCCGCGGCGTTCTCCCCGGCCGCCTCCATGCTCGTGGCGCGCCTGGCCCCGAAGGGCGCGAGCGGGCGGGCGTTCGGCAGCTACGGCGCGATCAAGGGCCTGGGGTACGCGCTCGGCCCGCTGCTGGGCAGCGCCCTGGTCGTGGCCGGGGGCTACCGCCTGCTGTTCGCCGTCCTGGCCGCGCTCGCCGGGCTAGTCGCCCTCTGGGCGGTGTTCGCCGTACCGTCCTTGCCGCCGACGCACAAGTCCCGCCAGACGCTGCTTCAACTGGCCCGCCGCCTCTCGGCCCCCTCCTTCCTCGGCCCGACCGCCGCGCTGGCCGGGGCGACCGGCGCCTTCTCCGCAGGGGTCGGATTCCTGCCCGTGCTCGGCCACCGCGCCGGACTCGGCCCCCTGGCCACCGGCGCCGCCGTGTCACTGCTCGCGATCACCGCCGCCCTCGTACAACCCAGAGTCGGGCGCGCCCACGACGCCGGAACCCTGCCCACCCGCCGCGGCCTCGGGACCGGCCTGGCCGCGTGCGCCGCCGGGCTCGCCCTGGCCGCGACGCTGTCCGGCTGGCCGGGACTGGTGGGCGCGGCCGTGGCGATCGGCGTCGGCACCGCGCTGATCACCCCGCTCGGATTCGCCGCGCTGGCCGCCACCGCCCCACCCGACCGGCTCGGCGCCACCATGGGCGCCGCCGAAGTCGGCCGCGAACTGGGCGACGCAGGCGGCCCGCTGCTGGTCGGCCTGATCGCCGCCGCAAGCCTGTCCGCCGGCTTGGGCGCCCTCGCTGTGCTGCTCGGCGCGGGCGCCCTGGCCTCCACCACGCGCACCCGCCACGACACCGCACAAAGAACAGAGCACTGAGCACTGAGCACTGAGCACTGATCCGGCCACACCGCTTGCCTGCCAAGTTCACCTCATGGCCAACTTGCATCTACACTCCCGTAGAAGTTCTACAACCGTGTAGATGATGTGGGCGGCCATCCCCCGGTGCGCGGCCCGCCGGGAGGAGTACGTCTGTGAATGGCGCGAGTATCGACGGGTCCTGGTTCACAGCTGTCGCAGGATTCGCGCAGCGCACCGGGTGGCTGCATCCGCTGATGTCCGCCTACACCAACCTCAGCATCCTGCTACTGGCCGCACTGGCGCTCGCGGGCTGGTGGTATGCGCGCCGCCGCGCCGACCCGCGCGCGATGAGCGCGCTCGCCTGGACCGGGATCGGCACCGCCCTGACGGTGGCGGCCGGGCTGGCGTCCAAGCAGCTGTTCACCGAACCCCGCCCCTGCCGGGCCCTGCCACGGGTCCACATCGTCGCCGCCTGCCCCGCCGCCACCGACTACGCCTTCCCCTCCGACCACACGCTCATCGCGGTCGCTCTCGCGGCCGGGCTGTGGCTGGTCGAGCGACGGCTCGGCGCCGTCGCCGCGCTGCTGGCGTTGGGCGAGGGCTTCTCCCGGATCTACCTCGGCGAGCACTACCCGCACGACGTCGCCGCGTCCCTGCTGCTGGGCACCGCCGTGATCGCCGCCGGATGGCCGCTGGTCCAGCTACGGCTCGCGGCCGTGATGACGCGGCTGGAACACACCCCGGTGCGAGCGCTGCTGACCGCTGCCCCGGGCACCGATCGCGGCGACCTGCCCGCGTGACCGCGCCGGCCCGCTTCGCGGCCGTGCCGACGGTCCCGAGGGGAACACGGCGGCACGTCGCGCGGGCGGTGCGGGTCAGTGTGCTGCGAACCAGGCGGTGCTGACCGCGCCTCCGATGAGGCAGTACACCGCGAACGGGGTCAGGGTGCGGGCGGTGAAGTAGCGGGTCAGGAATCGCACTGCCCCATAGGCGCACGCCCCGGCGACCAGGAATCCGACCACCACCTGCCCGTGGATGTGGGCACCCGCCGGCCCGGCCAGACTCGGCAGCTTGAGCACCCCGGCCGCGGCGATCACCGGGGTGGCCAAAAGGAACGAGAATTTCGCGGCATCCTCGTGATCCAGCCCGCGCAGCAGACCGGCCGCCATGGTGACCCCCGAACGGCTGATCCCCGCCAGCAGCGCGAAAGTCTGGAAGAACCCGATCACCCCTGCCTCCCGAAACGACAGTGACTCCAACCTCCGCCCCGTCGCGCCCTGCCGAGCCGACGTCGCCTCGGTGCCGACCGAGCGCGATCCGCCTGCCGCGCCGACGGTTACCAGGTCGGGCTGGGCCACCGCCGCGGCCTCCGCGCGCCGGCGCAGCCGCTCCGCCCCGAGCAGAATCACCCCGTTGACGGTCAGGAACACCGAGGCCGCGATCGGCTTCGCGAACAGGGTGCGGAAGGTGTGCTCCAGCGCCAAGCCGGTCAGCCCGACCGGGACCGTGGCGACCACCAGCAAAGCGGCCAGCCGCTGGGTCGAAGTCTCGATCCGCCGGGTTCGCGCCGTCTCCCACAGAGCCCCGCTGATGCGCACCCAGTCGCGCCGGTAGAACACCAGCAGCGCGGTGGCCGTGGCCACGTGCAGGGCGACGATGAACGCCAGGTACGGCGAGCCCTCCGAGCTCGCGGTCGCGTTCTCCGTGACCAGATGCGCCCACGACCCGCCGATCCAGGCGGGCACCAGCACCGAGTGACCAAGGCTGGAGATCGGGAAGAGCTCGGTCACGCCCTGCAGGGCTCCGATGACCACGGCTTGCAGATAGGACAGATCACTCACAGAAGGACCCTGATTCGCGTCGACGGGCGGGGACGCCGCGAAACTACTACAAGCTTGTAGAACTAACGTCGGGTCCAGGCCACTGTTCACCCCTGCGTCGCATAGATTTCACGGCACATTTGAGGTCGCCGCCGCCAGACCTCCCGCCGGCGGAACCGACCGGCGCGTTCCGCCGGCCAGGTCAGATGCCGCCGTGCATTCCAGGGCCGGCGAAGGTGGCCCAGCGGCGGATGGCTCGTCCATGTCAGACTCCGTAGATCCGACGCGCGGAACCGGCTGGATGCAGGATCCCAGCAGCCCTCTCGTCGGTTCTCGTAGGCAGCCCAGGCGTCGACTACCGCTCGACCCTTGTCGGCCGCGCCCCCTTTTTACCCGCCCCGGGCCCGGCCCCGTCGGCCCCGCGAGGACTGTCCGTGAGGGGCCTCCCCCGCTGAGGCACCCGGGACGACCGACACGGGAAGACGCGACCTGCGATCACCGCGATCGCCGTCGGGGCTGCGGCCTGCCCGCTCGATGCACGCCGGCCTGGCCCGGGCGGTGCGGCACGAGTGAGGAACGTGGCGGGCGGTACCAGTTCGGGTGTCACGGGGTGCGTGGATCGGGCAGCGCTTTGCGGTCGAGCTTTCCGTTGCGGGTCAGCGGGAAGGCGTCCAGGACCAGGATGTGGGCGGGCACCATGTATGCGGGGAGTTTTTCGGCCAGGTGCTCGTGTAGCGAGGCGGCCAGGTCGCCGGTCCCCGGCCGATCCGCCGCGTCCATCGCTTCGGGAGCGCTGTCGGCCGTCACATACGCCACCAGGCGCTTCTCGCCGCGTGCTTCCCCGATCGCGGTGACCACGGCGCCGGTGACGAGCGGATGGCTCAGGGCCGCGGCCTCGATTTCTCCGAGTTCGATGCGGTAGCCGTGGACCTTGACCTGGAAGTCGTCCCTGCCTAGGAACTCCAGCGTGCCGTCGGGCAGGTAGCGGCCCAGGTCTCCGGTGCGGTAGAGCCGTTCGCCGGTCGTGGGGTGGGTGATGAACGCGCGGCGGGTCTTCTCCTCGTCCTTCCAGTATCCGACGGCGACGCCGTATCCGCCGATGTACTGTTCGCCGGGTACCCAGTCGGGCCGGTCGCGCAGGCCCTCGTCCAGGATGTGGAAGGACTGGTTGGCCAGGGGTTTTCCGTACGGGATGCTCGACCACGCGGGGTCCACCTGCCCGATGGGGTGGACGATGGACCATACGGCGGCCTCGGTCGCGCCGCCGAGGCTGACCACCTCGATGTCCGATCGTGCCAGGGCCCGGATGCGGTCCGGCAGGGAGACGGCGATCCAGTCGCCGCTGAGCAGCACGAGGCGCAGCGTGTCCTCGAACCGCTGCCTGCGGCCCAGGGTGTAGCCCGCGGCCATCTCCATGAGCGCCGGGACGCTGTTCCAGATCGTCACGCTGTGCCGTTCGGCCAGGTCGGCCCAGTGCCAGGGGGCCCGGCCGGTGCCCGGGTCGGGCATGACGAGGGCGCCTCCGACGGCGAGCAGGCCGAACAGGTCGAAGACGGACAGGTCGAAGCTGAGCGGGGTCAGCGCCAGGGTCCGGTCCGCGGCGCCCACGTTGAATCTGCGGTTGATGTCCAGCACGGTGTTCAGGGCGCTGCGGTGGTCGATCATCGCGCCTTTCGGCAGCCCGGTGGAGCCGGAGGTGTAGATCACGTAGGCCAGGTCGCGCTGGCCCTGGATCCGGCGCGGCTGCTCGGCGCCGTCGCCGGTCAGCAGGGTCTCGTCGACGGCGATGACGCGCACGCCCGCGGGCCAGGGCAGCGTGTCGGCCAGGTGCGGTTGGACCAGTGCGATCTCGGCCTCGGCGTGGCGCAGCAGGTACTGGAAGCGTTCGGCGGGCAGGTCGGGGTCCACCGGGACGTAGGCGGCCCCTGATTCCAGGATGCCGAGCGCCGCCAGCGGCTGCTGCCAGCCCTTCTCCATCACGATCGCGACGAGCCGGTTGGGCCGTGCGCCCAGGGCGGCGAGCCGGTCGGCCAGGTTGCCGGCTGCGGCCCGCAGCTGCCGGTAGGTCAGTGTTCTGGTTTCCGAGATCACGGCGGGCTCGTCGGGGGTGCGCCGCGCCTGGTCCCAGAAGGCCTCGTGCAGCAGGGTGTGCGGCAGTGGCCGGGCGGTCGCGTTGACTTCGGCGCGCACGTGGCGTTGACGGGCCGGGAGGATCTCGCGCGGCGCATCGTGCCAGGGCGCGTCTGTCCCGGCCAGCTGGAGCAGCAGGTCGGTGAGCGCGTCGGCCATGTCGTCCAGGACGCCTGCGGGGAACATCTGGTCCACCGCGTCCCAGGCCAGTACGAGCGCTCCGGATTCGATGCGGGCTTCCAGGGCGAGGTAGACCTGGGGGGTCTGGCTGACCTCGTAGACGGCGTCGCCGTCGTCGAGAGTCCAGCCTGCGCCGCTCTGGCTGCCGGGATCCGTGGGGCGGAAGGTGAAGACGACGGGCATCAGCGCGGACATGCGACGACTCTGATGGCGTGCGAGGTCGCCGAGGACCTCCACTCCGCTCAGCTCCCGGTGTTCGAGCCGCTCCCACATTTGGTCTTGCAGGGCTCTGGCCTGCTCGAGGAAGGCGACACGCGGGTCCGCGTCCACCTGAAGGAGGGTCAGCGCGGTGAAATCGCCCACCACATCGCCCAGTGCGGCGTGCACCGGCGGCCGCGCGGGGTAGGGCACGTTCAGGGTGAATCTCGGCTCTTTGGACCACGCGCCCAAGATCTGCCCGTATGCGCAGGCCAGCAGCGAGGAGGGGGATAACGCGGCGTGCTCGGCCCGCGAGCGCAGTGCTTTCCAGGCGCCTTCCTCCACGCGGCGCACGCGTCGGGTGAACACGGGTTTGTCCACGGCGGCCGGTTCCGCGATCAGGGGCAGTTGCGGGGGCGGCGGCAGGGTCGCGAAGCGCTGCGCCCAGTAGTCGCGGTCGGCTTCGGCGCGTTGCGTGTCGTGTGCGCCGAGGGTCCACAGCACGTAGTCGCGGAAGGCGACCTCGGGCTTTGGCAGATCGGCGCCTCGGTAGGCCAGGGCGAGTTGGTTGCCGAGCAGTTCGAAGCTGTCGGCGTCGGCGAGCAGGCCGTCCACGACGATGTGCAGCCGGGTGCGGCGCTCGTCCAGCAGCGATGCCCGCGCCTCGAACAGGGGCCACTGCTGCGGCGCGAACACCCGGCTCAGCAGTTCGCTGCGAACGGCGTCCAACCGCCGGGGATGCTCGGCCCGGTCGACGTCGCGCAGGTCTTCCTGCCCGATCGCGTACTCGGGAGCCTGCGCGAGGACGTGTTGCGAGCCGTCGCCGGCCACGACGGTGCGCAGTGCGTCGTGTTGGCTGATCAAGGCTCGCCATGCCGCGGTATATCGGGGCAGGTCTAGATTCGGGACTTCGACCTCGATGTAGCGCTGTGCGCCGACGTTCCCGAGCTCGAAGGCGGGGTGTCGGCCGAGGTAGTAGGCCTGCTGCACCGCGGTCAGTGGGAACGGGTCGAAGCGCTGTTGCGGGGCCGGGGTGAGAGCGGGCGGCGCCGGCCGCGCGTGGCTATCGTCCTTCTCTGCGGTCAGGACGAGCTGGGTGAGCCGGGCGAGGGTGGGCTCGGTGAAGAACTCGCGCAGGCCCATCTCGACGCCGAGCAGGGCGCGCACGTCGAGGGCCATTTCCAGCGCGGTGTTCCAGTCGCCGCCCAGGGCGATGAAGTCGTCGGAGGCGCCGACGGGTTCGATGCGCAGGATCCGTTCCCAGATCCGGGCGAGCTGCGTTTGCGTCTCGGCGTGCGACGGTGCGCCCGGTGCGCTCATGTCGTGTCCACGCCCTTCTTCGTCAGGGCCGTGCGGATGTCCCCGAGGGAGCGCATCGAGGCCATCTCGGTGTTGGTGAACCGGGTGTTGTAGGCGTTCTCGATCTCCATGAGCAGCGTGACGTGCCGCAGGCTGGTCCAGGTGACCACGTTCTGCGCGCTGGAGTCGTCGGTGAACGCCTGCGCCGGTTGCTCGAACACCTTCGCGAACAGGTCTTCCAGTGCCATGTGCGTCCCCTCGTGTCCTGGGCGGATCGGCGTGCGGGCAGGGCTTAGAACTTGTAGTAGAGGAACGGGGAGGCGCCGCCGACGAACGTGAGCGCGCACCCGCCGACCACCGCGGCCGCCAACGCCCAGCTCGGGGTGGGCCGCCAGGCCATCCGGAAGCGCGGCTCCTTCTCCAGCGAGGGCAGGCTCGGCAGCGCCACGTCGTAGTCCGCCAGGATCTGCTGGCTGTTGCGCGGCACCAGCAGGGCCACCGCCGCGGCGAGCAGGAGCCAGAACAGGACCGGGGCGATGGTGAAGGCGTTGAACAGGCGCTGGGTGCCGTAGAAGGCGCTGATGCCCGTGCTGCCCTGGTGCGCGATCCCGAGCATGGTTCCGGCGACGGTGAAGGCGCTGCGCACCCCGTCCGCGCGCAGGAAGATCAGCGAGAACATGACGGTCAGGAACATCAGCGCCCAGCCGACCGGGGTCGGTATCCGGCGCAGGGTGTACTTGGCCTGCAGTTCCCGCCAGGTCAGGTTGACCGACAGCGCGATGCCGTGGATCGCGCCGGAGATGATGAAGCCCCAGGCGGCGCCGTGCCACCAGCCGACCAGGACGAAGGTCACGAACACCGGCAGGCATACGACGGTGAGCAGCCGCACCGGCTCGGAGTGCCCTCGGCGGAAGCTGCGGCGCATCATCGTGGCGGCCAGCGGCGTGTAGACGTAGCTGGTGAAGAACCGCACCATGGTCATGTGCCAGCGCCGCCAGAAGTCGATCAGGCTGGTGGCGCGCAGCGGCGAGTTGAAGTTCATCGGCAGCCGCAGGCCCAGCGCGTAGCCCAGGCCCAGCGCCATGTCGGTGTAGCCGGAGAAGTCGAAGTACAGCTCGAAGGTGTAGGCCAGCACCGCGATCCAGGCGTTGTTCGCGCTCACCGCGTGGTGCCCGGCCACCGTACTGAACATGGTGTTGACGTACGGGGCGAGCATGTCCGCCAGCACAGCCTTCTTGAACAGCCCCATCGCGAACATCGTCAGGCCCACCGCGAGCTGCGTGGCCCCGGTGCGCTCCCGTACCGGGGTGTCGAGCTGCGCGGAGATCTCGCTGTGCCGCACGATCGGCCCGGAGGTGATGTAGGGGAAGAACATGCCGAACAGCGAGTAGCGCAGGAAGGTGAGCTTTTCGACCTGTCCGACGTAGACGTCGATCAGGAAGCCGATCTGGATGAACGTGTAGAACGACAGGCCGACCGGATACGCGGAGATCGGGGAGGTCAGGTGGGTGCCGAACAGGGCGTTGAGGTTGTCCGCGAAGAACCCGGTGTACTTGTAGGTGAACAGCAGCACCAGGTTGGCGATGATGCCCAGCGCCAGGAGCCTCCTGCGATTGCGGCTGCCTTCCGGGAACCTGCCCATGGCCTTGGCCGCCAGGAAGTTCCCGCCGACCGACCCGATCAGCACCAGCAGGTAGCCCGGGCCGCGAAGACCGTAGAAGAGCAGTGATGAGGCCACCAGCCAGACCAGGGCGGGGCGCTGGTCCTGAAACAGCCGGGTGAGCGCGTAGTAGCCGGCCAGCACGATCGGCAGGAACAGGAAGATGAACGCGTAGGAGTTCAGCGCCACGGCTTCAGGCCCCCTGGGGCAGGTCGGCGACCTGGCGCAGGACCTTGGCCAGACACGACGCCCTGGAGTGGATGTAGTCGATGTACTCCGCACGCGAGCAGCCGATACGCGCCGGGTCGAACCCGCCGACGATGTCCACGCCGTACTGCGCGCGCCAGCCCTGGGCGATCTGCTCGATCTTGACCAGGGTGCCGGCGAAGGGGCGGCCCTGGATCCCGGCGTAGAAGTCGGGGTGATACGGGGTCTGCGCGATCACGACGTGCACCCCTTTGGAGCGCAGGAATCCGATGGTCGTGCCCATCGCGTCGACCAGTTTCGGGTCGATGGCGGGGGCGGTGCCCGCCTGCGCGGCCAACTGGGTGCGCACGTCCTTGTCGGTGTAGGCCTTGGTGAACTTGGCCTGGCTCTTGCCCGACCACAGCAACGAACCGTCCGCGGACAAGATGTCCAGGCCGGGGGTCTGGGTGTCCGTGGTGGCGTGGGGCGAGTCGGGAACCGCGGCCATTTCCTGGGTGCGGGTGAACAGCGACGGGGAGTTGAACAGCCCCTCCCAGCGCCGGGTGGGCAGCGTCTGCAGGTACGGGTCGGCGGCGATACCCAGCTGCGCGGCCATCGCCCGGTATTCCGGCGCCCACTCCTGCCACTCGGGGGTGTCGCGCTGGCCGGCCGGCTGGAAGCTGATGTAGCGCAGGCTCAGCACCAGGGGCTTGGGCAGGCGGTGCGCCTTGTCCAGCAGGTAGACGATCGCCATCGCGTCCTCGGCGGTGTCGTTGCTCACCCAGGCGTCGAACATCGTGCTGCCCGGCATCAGGGCGGCGTGCGCCTCCTGCCAGCGGCTGCCGCCGAACACGATGACGTCGGGGGTGCTGGTCATCAGGCTGATCTGCTCCTTGCGCAGCTGACGCCAGTTGATGTTCGGGTCGTAGTTGGCGTAGTTGCGCCCGGCGGCCATGTCCTGCGCGACGCTGCGCAGGGAGGAGGGGTCGTAGACCAGCGGGTTGAGCGCGCGGTTCGCCACGCCGACCCCGGCCAGGATCACGGCGATCACGATCACCATCGTCAGCAGATATACCCGCGGGGACGGCGAAGAGGGATCCCCCGTAGAAGACATGCTGATATGACCCCCAGAATTTGAGCATAAAAATTCCCCGATGAGGGAAGATGGCGTGCCCCCACCACACCGCTTCCAAATCGATCATGGGGTGGATATACAAGATCGCTAAACCCGTGGCGGCCCTCTCAGCATGCAAGGGTTCTGATGGACTGTCAACGGTGACTTCCCCGGGAAATGCAGTATTCTGATTAACTCGTCGGCACCTGGCCGCCGATCACCCGCCGGGCGACCGCGTGAACGCCCGGCGCGCAGTCGGGAACGGGGAGGGGCCGAGATGACCGTGACGGCGTTGCATGTACGCGGCATCCTGCTTCCCGACGACGAGCAGCGCGACCTGTACCTCGTCGGGGACCGCGTCACCTTCGAACCGGTGGCCGCGGCCCGGACCGTCGCGGACCGGGGCTGGATCCTGCCCGGCCTGGTCGACGCACACTGCCATCTGGGCATCCGCTCAGGCGGCTCGCCCGTACTCACCGCCGAAGAGGCCAAGGCGTTCGCACTACAGGATCGCCGCGCGGGCGTGCTGGCCCTGCGCGACGCCGGCGGGCCGCAGACGTTCCTCCGGCTCGACGACGACCCCGAGATGCCCCGGCTGGCCCGCGCCGGCCGCCATCTGAGCGAGCCCGGCCGGTACGTGGCGGACCTGGCGCTGGACTGCACGGCCGAGCAACTGCCCGACGCCGTCGCCGCACAGGCGAAGGCCGGCAACGGCTGGGTCAAGCTGGTCGCGGACTGGATCGACGACACGGTCGGGGACCTTACGCCCAGCTGGGATCCCGCGACCCTGCGACGCGCCGTCGACACCGCGCACGCCACCGGGTCGCGCGTCGCCGCGCACACCTTCGGCGGGCAGGCCGCGGAGGCGCTGATCGCCGCCGGCGTCGACTCGGTCGAACACGGCACCGGACTGACCACCGAGACGATCGAGGCGATGGCCCGGGGGCGCATCGCGCTGGTCCCCACCATGCTGGCCGTGGACACGTTCCGGTACCTCGCGGCCGGCGCCCAGGACAGGTTCCCCGCCTACGCGGCCCACCTGCGCAGCCTCCACGCCGGCTTCCCTGCGCTGGTGGGCGCGGCCCACGACGCCGGAGTGCCGATCTACGCTGGCAGCGACGCCGGAGGAGGCGTCGAGCACGGCGCCCTGGCCAAGGAACTGCTCATGCTCCACCGCGAAGCCGGAATATCCAAGACAGAGGTGCTGGCGGCCGCGTCCTGGCGCGCCCGCGACTGGCTGGGCTTCGGCGGCCTGACCGAAGGCGGACCCGCCGACCTGGTGGTGTATGACGCAGACCCGCGAGACGACCTCGCCGTGGTAGCCGCACCGGCACGCACGATTCTGCGAGGCCGCCTCATTCACTGACCAAAAGAGTGGACATCATCCCCCGCGTGTCCTGCCTTGCCCGTCTGGAACGGACCTGATGTCCGGTTGACGCGGCGGCCGGAGCTCACGAAGGCGCTGTTCCCAAAACTGCTGCAGCCCAGCAGCGAGTTGGGCGTGCATGGCCGGGGTGCTCTGTGGGCGTAGACGCCCTGGACGCCCGCTAATCGGTGTCCGAGGCCTTCGTCCTGCAGGACGTCGGGGATCCCAAGTTCGATCAGCATGGCCTTGTGGGTGTGCCGCAGGTCCTGGAAGCGCAGGCCTTCGTAGACGGGAGGGATCGCGGGCGCGAGGAGTCGGCCGTCGGCCGTGTCCCGGGCGGGTCGTCCGTCGCAGGCCGGGTGCTACAGGTAGAGCCAGTCGGTGTGCCGTCGGGGCTGCCCGCGGCTGTCGGGGAAGAACAGGTCGCGCTCCCCCATCGCATCGATGTGCTGCAGCAGGTGTTCAACCAGGAATGGTGGCAGGTCGACCACGCGTCCGAGTCCGCCCTTGGGCGACCCGAAGTACCGGCGGGAGTGCACATCCTCGTGCACCGCGCCGACAAGCGGATCTATCTCATACCAGCCCGATGCCGGGGACTTCTTTCCTTCTGCAGGAGTCAAGTGAGCAGGGAGCTGCGCAGCCCGCACACCTCGCCCCAGCGCATCCCGGTGCTGACGGCTGCGCGCGGTCAGACGACCGTGTCGACCCAGTGTTCGAGTTGGCGGGCTTGGCCGGCCATCAGGGCGGGGTCGCGGAAGGTGTTGGCCAGCAGCGAGGCGCCCTGGAACACGGAGACGAGGGTGACTGCGAGCTCGCGGGCTTCCCGCTCATCCTTGCCCAGCAGCTGGAACTGCTGCTGCGCCCAGTCCACGAAGAGGGACATGAGCGTGGCGGAGGTGCGGCCTGGGCCGTCCTCGCGTTTGCCCAGTTCCGAGCACAGCGTGCCGTGCGGGCAGCCGTAACGCGCCGTGTAGTCGCCGCCGGCTGCCAGGCCGCGGGCGAAGGCCTTGAGCCGGGCCCGCGGGTCGGGATCGCGGTCGAAGGCGGCCAGCGCGGTGCGAATCGCGTCGGCGTGCGCCTCGATGACCGCCTGGACGAGGTCGTCCTTGGTCTTGAAATAGTAGTAGATGTTGCCCACCACCACGTCCGCCGCCGTGGCGACGTCGGCCAGGGTCGTGCCGGCCACGCCCTGCTGGTGCAGCAGCTCGCAGGCGCTGTCCACCAGGCGGCGGCGCTTGTCGGCGCGCGGTCTACGTTCTAAGTCAGTCATCTCACCAAACCATACCCGTTGCGGGATCGCCCCGTCCGTGGTTGGTTGGTCACCTAACCAATTTTGGTCAGTTAACCAACCAACACGCGGAAGCGGTCACCTATGCCCTCAACCACTGCGGCAGGCCAGGAGCGCTTCCTTCGCACCCGGCGCGGCGCGCTCACGCTCGTGCTGCTGTGCGCGGTCCAGTTCCTCGACATCCTCGATTCCTCGATCGTGAACGTCGCGCTGCCCTCGATCCAGCGCGACCTGCGCTTCTCCCAGCAGAACCTGCAATGGGTCCTGAGCGGCTACCTGCTGACCTACGGCGGATTCCTGCTGCTCGGCGGCCGCCTGGCCGACCTGCTCGGACGCCGCCGCGTCCTGGTCGCGGGACTCGCGCTGTTCGCGGCCTGCTCCCTGGCCGGCGGCCTGGCAGCGAACGCGGGGATGCTGGTGACGGCGCGGATCGCGCAGGGCCTGGGCGCCGCGCTGATGGCCCCGGCCGCCCTGTCCATCCTGACCACCACCTTCCGCGACGGCCGGGACCGCAACACCGCCCTCGGCGTGTGGGGCGCGGTCAGCGGGCTGGCGGCCGCCGCCGGGGTCTTCCTCGGCGGCGGCCTGTCGGCAGGGCCCGGCTGGCGCTGGGTGCTGCTGGTCAACCTGCCGGTCTGCCTGCTCGCACTGGCCGCCACCTTCCGCCTGATCGAAGGCGACCGGCGCACCCTCAGGCGGGCGGGCTTCGACGCGCGCGGCGCGGTCCTTGCCACCGCGGGCATGCTGCTCCTGCTGCACGCCCTGATCGAGGCACCCGACCGCGGCTGGGCCACCGCCCGCACCCTCGGAGAACTTGCCACTGCCGGGCTACTTCTGGCCCTGTTCCTCGCCAACGAGCAGCGCGCCCGCAACCCGCTCGCCCCGCTCTCCATCCTGCGCGTCCGGGGACTGGCCGCGGCGGACGCCACCGGCCTGATCGCCTTCGCCGGGTTCTACTCGATGTTCTTCTTCCTCACCCTCTACATGCAGAACGTGCTGCACTACTCCCCCGTCACAGCCGGATCCGCGTACCTGCCGGTCACCGCCGGCATCGCCATCGCCGCAGGAGCCTCGGCCAGGCTGTTCGGCCGCGTCGGAACCAGACCGGTGATCGTCGCCGGGGCGCTGCTGGCCTCCGCCGGGATCTACTGGCTCTCCCGCATCCCGCTGCACGGCTCCTACCCCGTGCACCTGCTGCCCGGCCTCCTGCTGATGTCCCTCGGCCTGGGCGCGGTGTTCGTCGCAGTGACCACCGCCGCCAACGCCGGCGTACCCACGCACCAGGCCGGGCTGGCCGCCGGGCTGCTCAACACCTCCCAGCAGCTCGGCGCCGCGCTCGGCCTGGCGATCTTCTCCGCGCTCGCCACCGCCCAAACCCACCACCTGCTGGCCACCGGCTCGCCCCTCCCGGCCGCGCTCACCGGCGGATACCACCGCGCGCTGCTCGCCGCCAGCCTGTTCCTGCTGGCCGCAGCCGTGATCGCGCTACGCGCCGCCCAGAGCCGCGGCGAGCCGCACACCGGCCCCGGCCCCGTCGACCAACCGCCTATCCCCCTCTCGCTTGGAGAAGCACGATGAACCGGTCCATCCGTATCGACGCTCGCCAGTTCGGGCCCTGGGCACTGGTCACCGGAGCCTCCTCCGGCATCGGCCGGGAATTCGCCCGCCACCTGGCCGAGAGCGGCATCAACCTGGTCCTGGCCGCACGGCGAGCGGACCTGCTCGACAAACTCGGCAAGGAACTGGCCGACCGCCACGACATCCAGTACCGCCCGGCGCCGATCGACCTGACGGACCGCGACGCCCCGGCCGACCTGGCCGACGCCACCGCCGACCTCGACATCGGCCTACTGGTCTCCAACGCCGGCGACATGCTCCTGGGCGAATTCCTCACCCACGACCACGACGCGCTGCTGCGCGAGCTACAGCTCAACGCCACCGCGCACCTGAGCCTGACCCGACACTTCGCACCCCGCCTCCTTCAGCGCGCACGCGGCGGCATCCTGCTGGTCTCCAGCATGGCCGGCCTTCAGGGCGTGCCCTACGCCGCGAACTACTCCGCCGCCAAGGCCTATGTCCTCGTCCTGGGCGAGGCCGTCCACCGCGAACTGGCCCCGCACGGCGTTCACGTCACTGTGCTGGTCCCAGGCGCTACCAGAACGCCCATGACCGCCCGCTTCGACGTGGATTCGACACCCATGGGCCGCCTGCTCATGCCCGCCGACGCCTGCGCCCGCGAAGGCCTGGCCGCCCTCAGCGCCAACCGCGCCACCCGCATCAGCGGCCGAACGAACCGCGCCACCATCACACTCACCACGCGCGCCGTCCGCACCCGGATGTTCGGCGCCATGAACAAGTCCATGGCCTCCCGCGCCGAACAGCACACCGCCCCGGCCTAGCCATCTTCGGCGTTCACGGCGACGGCCCGGCTCCCGCTCGATCGCATCGAGCTATTCGAAGCTTCGATCCGTCGCCACGCAGGCGGTCACGCGGTGACGGGCTCGCGCTGGTCACTCGGAGTTGGCGCAGCGCGCTCCGAGCTCACGTAGCCAGGAGATGACGTTCTCCTGTCGCGTACCCAGCCCGCTCGCGGAGTCAAGCGCTGTGCCGTGCGCATAGTCTGGCTCCCAGTTGAGGTCCGCGCCGCGCGAGAGCAGATACTGCGCCGCGCGGCGCTGGCCGCCCGCGCAGGCATGCCAGAACGCTTGCGACACGTCCTGTGCGGGCGGGTCGGCGCCCAGGAGCGCGTCGAGGCGGCCGAGCATGCCCAACGCGGCCGCATGCCAGGCCTTGTCCACTCGGGCGCCGTGCGCTACCAGCAAGCGGGCGACATGCCAGCAGCCGTAGCCGACGGCGTTGTCGAGCGGCGTGCCGATCGAACCATCGGGCACCTCGATATCCGCTTCGCCCTCGATCAGCGCTCCGGCCACGTCGACGTCGTCGCTGCTCGCCGCATAATGCAACGGCGTCTCCGAACCCGGACCGGTCTGTGAACCCCGGCTGGTCGTCAGGGCGTTGGGATCGGCGCCGGCGTCGATCAAGAGCCGGACGATCTGCGGGCCGTTGGGGAAGTAGCCGGGCCAGTCGGTGACAAGATGCAGGGGCGTTGCGCTGCCGCCGCCCCTGCCGACGAGCCGCGCCGTCGCCAGCGCGGGATCATCGCGCAGCAGTCTCCGGATCGCCTCGACGTCACCTGCGCGAACCGCCAAGCGCAGCTCGACCGCTCCTGGTCGCCCTCGGGGATCCATTTGCCGGTCTCCCGCTCACTCATGGTGGCATCATGCCAAGCGCCGCAGAGCCTGGTGCGAGCCGTATGCGCAGGCCCGGGCCCGCTCGGCAGCGCCGCATCAGGACGGGGAACCAGCGCGGATCAGGATGTCGCCCTCGTAGCGTTCGCCGCTGTAGCCGCGGATCAGGGTTTGGTCTGGGTGACGCGCCACAGGCGGCGGGGCAGGTCGCCCTCTTCGAAGGGGTGCACTTCGGCCAGCTTCCAGCCCCCGGCGAGCTCGTCGACCAGGTCGCGGGGGAAGAAGTGCACGGCGAAGCCGCCGTGCTCGTAGATGTCCTGGCCACGCTCGATTCCCGCACCGTGGTGGGCGTCGCCGGTGTGCCGCACGGTGTAGAGGAACACCCCGCCGGGCCGCAGCACGCGGCGCACCTCGGCGACCAGGGCGTGGATCTGTCCGGTGGTCAGGGCCATGCACAGCAGCATGTGGGCGAAGACCGCGTCGATGCACGCGTCGTGCAGGGGTAGCGGTGCGCGCGCGTCGTGCACGGCGGCGTTCACGCGGTCGGCCAGACCCTGGGATACGGCGCTCTCGCGCAGCTGACACAGGGCAGTGGCGCTGAAGTCGACGGCGGTGGTTCGGCCCCCGGGCCGCCCCGGCCTGGGCCACCGCGGTGCCCGACGGTTTCACGACCACGGACCACCCCACCTAGATCCTCGATCTGGAGGGCGGCTTCGGCGCAGTCTGGGACCGCAGCTTCCACACCCGGGTACGCCGCGCCTTGCTGCGGGCGGAAAGGTCGGCGGTCGACGTGGAGGTGGACCGCACGGGACGGCTGGTGCCGGCCTTCCAGCGCCTCTACGAGGAGTCGATCGTGCGCTGGGCCGAACGGCAGCACGAGCCGCTCGCGTTCGCCCGGTGGCGCAGGATGCGCGACGATCCGCCGCGCGCTGGAGGCCGTCGCGCAGCGGTTCGGCGAATCCTGCGCCATCTGGACGGCCTCGTGCGCCGGGCGGCCGGCCGCAGCCATCGTGGTGCTGCGACACGGAGCGCACGCCAAATACCGGCGCGGGGCGATGGACAGGCAGTTGGCCCATCCGGTGCGCGCCAACCGACTGCTGCACCGCCTAGCCATCGAAGAGGCCTGCGACGCCGGCTGCCGCTCCTACCACATGGGCCACTCGCGTCCCGGGTCCTCGCTCGCCGAGTTCAAGCAGAGCTTCGGCGCCGACAAGTCCCAGCTCCATCCCGACCACGCGGCCTACGGCCGGACCACGTCAGCGAAGACCACCTCGAATTCCTCGACGCTGCGCACAGCCAGGTGCGCCTTGGCGGTGGCGTCGTCGCGCACCGCCGCCTGGGCACCCCGGGAGCCAGTGAGCGCCGCGCGGTCCCGGTAGATCACCCCGGCCGTGGCCCGCCCGGCCGTGCGGTTGATGAACAGCGACGCGCCGACCACTCCGGGAATCATCGTGAGGCTCTCCAACGACGATCCCTGGAACGTGTCGGCCACCAGATCGGCGTCGGCGGGCTCGAACTCCAGCCGGCTGAGCCGGAAACAGGCCCCGCCGCTCGGCTGTTCGGGCCGGTGGAAGGCCGCCACCTCGTAGTTGTCGACGGCCACGGCCGTCGCGAACGGCGTCAGCATCGCCGCGCGGCGCGCGCGCAGCGCCTCGTCGCTGTCCTGCCGGGCCCGCTCGCTCTCCCACCAGGTGCCGGCCAGCAGCTTGCCCATCTCGCGGTCCACGAACAGCCCCATGCCGCGGAACCCGGGCTGCCGCGCGAGCAGCTCCCGGCCCTCGCCGCTGAGCGCCTCCACAGCGGTGTCGAGCTTCGCGGGGTCGCCCACCGCATAGATCGTACGAACGAACATCATGCCTCCAAAGGGTCGGATGGCACCCTTTTGACAGGGGTGCCGACGTGGCCCGCGAAGCCCGGGGGCGGGCGTTGGCGGGCTGATGCCGCGCAGTCTCATTACGGATACAAAACCGGGCAATCCGCCAAACCGGTTGTTCACCGGCACGCTGCGGGCCGTCAGAAACAACGTGGCAGGTGCTGCTGAACGGCGGCCCGGGCCCACGGCGGCGTCCACCGCCAGTGCGGCTCGCAGGAGGCCACGAGGACCGGCCAGCCAGGCGCGACGGTCGCCGAACGGCGACCAGCCGTGACCGGCCGAGTCCCGAGCCGAGCCCGCGGCCTGCGCTGTCTACACAGAGACTTCATCGCCAGGGCGCACACGCAGGGCATTGACCCCGCGAGTCCCGGTGTGGAACTCAAAGTGCTCATCGAAGGCCGGCCCGTCGTCTCGAAGGCGCGCGGGGGGCATCCCGTATGCGGGACGCCCCCGCCCGAGCGGGATCGGGACCGCAGACCGTTCAGGTCCTGCTCAGCCGATCAGGATCGGTCCGGTCGAGATCGGGTCGGGTGAGGCCTGACGGCTGGCGCCGGCTCCCGAGACGAAGATGCCGGTGTAGGTCACCGAGGTCAGGAACAGCGTCTGTCCCGAGGGGCAGGCGAAGCTTCCCGGTCCGGGGGGCCCGACGGTGAGGCTGCCGGTGGTCTGCCCGTTGCGTACCGGGAACGTCCCGGATGTGGTGAGCGAGGTGGACACGGTCTCCTTGTTGCCCGCCTTGGGGTGGTTGCCTCCGTTGTTGAAGCACTGGTAGAGCGCGGTGGCGTTGTTCACGTGCAGTGTGATTAGTTCGCTCGAGACGGTGGTTCCGAGCCCGGCCTCCTTGAAGGAGACCGTGAGCGCGCCCGTGCTGGAACTGACGCTGGAGTTCGCGGACAGGAAGTGCGGGCTGTCGGCGAGCGCCGAGTATGCGCCCAGCGCGAGGCTGAACACCGCCGAGATGAAGACGAAGAGGATGCGCCGCATCGTCTCACCCTTTCCATGGATGCTGTCGTCGATCACATGGGCCGTACGTGCCGACCCCTCGCCTGCGGTATCGCGCCCCGGGACTTTGACCTGGATGCACGCAGCGACGAGTGCCGCGGACGCGCGCCGATATGAGGCGTGGGCCCGGCGCCCGGCGCTCACGTGTTCTCGGGCCTGCTCGCTGATGCCACCCCGTCGGGCCCGATGCCGCACGCAACACAGTGCTGATGCGACGCGGAAGCTAGGCCCCTCGGGCAATGCTGTCAACAGGTTTCGACATCCCGTTCCATCGCCGCACGATTCACCTGGCCGCCTTCGCGCAGAAAGGCCTTGGACCAGTGCCTTGTCGTACCGGCCTGGCTTCACCGCCGGAAATCTTGAGGTTAAATAAACATCCGAACGGCCTATGCGGCTGCAGCAGCCGCTCATACGGTGCAGGCTGCGTGCGGTCACGTCCAACCCTCGGTGGTCACGGGTTCGTTCGGTCCACCGCACTGTGGCGGCTCGCGGGCCGAGATCCGGGCTTCTCCCAATCCGGCATCACCGATCGGCGCAACAGGTCCGGCGCCCCGCTGGCAGAGCGATCTCGGCTCTGAGCGAGGCGAAGAGCACCTCGGCCGGGCCGCGTCCCGGTGCCCTAGCGCGAGTGCCTGCGGGATCAGCCGCCGTTGGTGGGCAGCTCGTCGGCGAGTTGTTGCAGTTCGCCGGTGAGCGCGTCAGCGGCGACCCGGGAGATCTGGCCGACGGCCGCGTCGTCGGAGATCCGCTGTTCGGCGTCGGAAATCCCGGACAGCAGGTTGCGCCACTGTTTCTTCCCCGCGTTCTGTTGGGCGGAAGCGAGCGTGCTCTCCAGTCCGGTGACCGCGTTCTGCAGGTCGTGCCCGGCGTTCGCCTGCAAGGTGTTCGGGCCCTGTTTGATCAGGGACTGGATCTGACCGGAGATCGCTTGGAGGTGGCCGAGCGGGTTCGTGGCGGGGTCCGGCAGCGCCGCAGGTAGCACTGGGGTCGCGTCGTCTGTCCCAGGCCGGTCGGCGGCGGTGGCGTACGTGTTCGGCGCGAGCAACTTCATGGCCTGCTCGGCGCTGGGCCGCTGGGACGGGTCCTTGGCCAGGCAGTCGATGTAAAGCTGATCGATGCCCGGCCGACCGCGCGTCAACAGAACAACCCGGCCCTCGTGCCGTCCGGCACATCGCCGAGATCACACGCTGGAACGGGCGCCTGGGGCTGTCCGCGGCGTTGCACCTGGCCGTTGTGGACCTCGCGTTCCGGTGCGGGAACGCTCGGCCGGGGACCGTGTGGTAGGCCGCCGGCAGGCGGTCAGGAGCGCGGCGCGTCCTCGGCGGGATCCTCGCCGCGGCTACCCACTGACCGCGGCGAGGATCCGGCCTTTGTGCTGCGAAACCCGCGTCCGCACAGGACGGACGACCGCCCGGGATCCGCCGGGGCGACCGTGCCGATGCGCGGATCGTCGCGGACGCAAGCTCGTGTTCCGCGCTGCCCGCACCGGTAGGTCGCGTTGCCGGGTCCTTCGCCGGTTGAGGCTGCGTTCACCGCGGTGTGCGAGGACATGGGCCCGGCGCTTGGGCTGAAACGCCGTTGCCTATGGAACGACGGTGCGGGCACGGGTGGGTACGTGGCATGACCAAGAGCTGGAATCGGAAGACCGATCTGCTGATCGTGGGCAGGCCCCGGCCGCACATCGGGGCCTGCCCACAGCTTTGTCAGTATATTGCTATACTGTGGCTTCGCCGGTCAGAATGCGCCGGTGCCGTTGGGGGTGCCCAGGCCGGTCGGGCCGTCCCAGCCGGTGCCGGCGTTGCACCATTGGCTGGTGGGGCAGGTTCCGTTGTTGCCGCTGGTGACGTCGGTCAACGAACCGGAGTGGGTGTAGGGGTAGTTGTTGTCGATGCTCGCGGCGTTACCGGCCAGCGCGTAGACCGAGGCGATGACCGGGGAGGCGACGCTTGTGCCGCCGAAGACCAGCCAGCCGCTCAGCCCCTGGTAAGCGGTGGAGTCGTACACTGCGACGCCGGTGTTGGGGTCGGCGACTGCGGAGACGTCGGCCACCGCGCGCTTGGCGCAGCCGGTGTTGACGCCGGACTGGCCGGTCAGCGCGGTGTTGAGGGTGGAGCAGCCGGAGCCCGCGCCGCTCCAGGCGGTCTGCGACCAGGTGGAGCCGGAGTGGGTCAGGCTGGTGCCGCCGACGGCCGTGACGTAGTGGGACGAGGCCGGGAATTCCACGCCGTATCCGCCGTCGCCGGAGCTGGCGGTGATCGCGATGCCGGGGTGGTTGTAGTACGGCTCGCCGGCGTCGGAGGCGTCGGAGCCGCCGTAGCTGTTGCTGATCGCGCTGGGCTTGAGGCTCGCCGCCTCGTTCACCGCGGCGCCGAGGTTCGCGAAGGAGGCGCTGCTCGCCTCGACCAGGTCGATGTGGCAGCTCGGGCAGATCGCGGAGACCATGTCCAGGTCGAGGGAGATCTCCTGCGCCCAGCCGCCGTTCTTGCGCGGGTAGGAGGTGCCGCCGCTCTGGTTGACCTTCTTGAAGCAGCTGTTGGCGGTGGTGCAGGCGGGCAGTCCGAACTGGGTGCGGTAGACGGCGAGGTCGGACTCGGCGGTCGGATCGTCGTAGGCGTCGACGATCGCGACGCTCTGGCCCGAGCCCGCGGTGGCGGACGGCAGGTTGTACGCGCTCTGCAGGTCGCTGGCACCGTAGCCGGAAGGGGTGATGTTCGCAGCGGCCTTCGCGGCCTTGACGTCGGTACGCACCCAGGCGTTGCAGGCCGCGTGCCCGGCGGCGGGGGCGGCGCAGGCCCGCACGGCGGAGTGCGTCGCCGCCGAGGCAGGGGAGGCGGAGGCGGTGTACGCCAGGACCGGCAGCGCGGCGGTGACCGCGGCGGCCAGCAGGCGTATCCGAGCACGATGGCTCATGGATGCTCCTCGAGAATAAAATACGTGCGCTGATATGTGGGTGGACAGCGCGCTACCGGACGCCGCGCCGGGTCACACGGTGCCGTTGGCGGAAGCGCGGCGTACGGCCTCCGAGCCGGTCTGGCTCAGGGCCCTGCGCCGTGAGAACAGGGGCACGCGGCGCGAATCCCGTTACCGGGGTTCGGCAAGCGCCGTCCCCGCCTTCCTGCGCACGCCGCCGGTGGAGCCGAGGAAGCGGGCCTGCGACACTCACTGACGAGGGGTGGTCAAGTCAGGTCACGGCACCGCAGGCCCTGCGAAGGCGCCGCCCGGAGCGTCGGGGCGCGTCCCGGTCGGTCGTCTCGCCGGGATGAGGGGCGAACGCCGGACGGTTCGCGTCATACCCACGGTCCGTGACCGCAATTTCACAGCATGCGTTTCACCGCTTGAGCGCTGGGTCAATGGTCAGTTCCCGGTCGAGTGAACCGCCGACTTGTATGGGATAGCGGTTCGTGGTCGGGTTGGCTGCCCGTAGCGTGCCGTAGGGTGCCGGCCGGGGTGACTCGTGAATCGCGTGTCGAATGTTGACTCTCGGGGTGTGTTCCCCGGCCGGTGCCCGTCCACGGCCTGACTCAACAGAGGCATGATCCGGGCGTTGACCGGTTCCGGAAGTCGGCATGTCGGCCGTGGATCGTCCTTGGCCGCCCAGCCCGGAGAAACCGCTCGATGATCCTGCTCGGTCTCGACCCGCACAAGTCCACCCACACCGCGACCGCGGTGGAACCCGCGACCAACCGGCCGATCGCCACGATCCAGATCGAGGCCACACTGCCGCAGTACCGTCGGCTCTTGACGTGGGCCAGGCGGTGGCCCGAGCGCCGCTGGGCCGTGGAGGGCGCGAGCGGATTGGGCCGACACCTCGCGCAGTGGCTGGTTGCCCGCGGCGAGAGTGTCGTGGACGTGCACGCGTCCGCTACGGCTCGGGTTCGCCAGCTCTCGCGCGGTGGAGGTCGCAAGAACGACGTGATCGACGCCGCAGCCGTCGCAACCATCGCCGCGCTCCAGGGCGAGGTGCGGCCGGTGGCGGCCGAGGACCACGCCACGGTGCTCGCGCTGCTCGATGAGCGCAGGGTGAATCTCGCCCAGGCCCGGGTGCGCGCGGCCAACCAGTTGCACGCGGTACTGCGCGACCTGCTGCCAGGCGGCGCCCCGCTGCAGCTCTCTGCCACCGTTGCGGCGGCGCTGCTTGGCCGGATACGGCCCACAGGCCCGGTGGAACAGGTACGCAAGCAGCTGGCCAGGGATCTCGTGGTGGAGCTTCGTGCCCTCGATGCGCAGTTGGCCGCGAACGCCGAGCAGTTGCGCCGACACGTCGAGGCATCCGGCAGCACCCTGATGTCCACGCCCGGGATCGGCCCGGTCATGGCCGCCCGGCTGATCGCCCGCACCGGGAGTATCGACAGGTTCCCGACTGCGGTGGCATACGCGACCTACTGCGGCACCGCTCCGATCGAGATCGCCAGCGCGGACAAGGCACGCCACCGCCTCTCACGCAAAGGCGACCGTCAGCTCAACTCCGCGCTGCACACCATCGCCGTGATCCAGATCCGCATGCCGGACAGCCCGGGGCGCACGTATTACGACCGGAAGATCGCCGAGGGCAAGAGCGTGAAAGAAGCCAAGCGCTGCCTGAAACGACGCCTGGCCGACCACATCTGGCGGGTGATGACCCTCGACGAGCGCCGCAGGGCGCGAGCAGCGGATCCGGGTGGACACACGGAGGCGACATCGAAATCCAGCGCGGCTGGCTCAACTCCGACGGCCAGCTCTTCGGACAAGTCACTACCCGGACCCGCCACCGCCAAGACTACGACCCGAGCCGCTTGACAGATACAGAGGCACCCCGGGTTTCGTAGCCGTGTTCCCGGGACTCCTGCCCGAGCCAACGTGGGATCAGCTCGCCCGACCCGCCGGTGGTCTCCTCGTCGAGCAGCGCCGCCAGATCGACCGGCGCGAGGAGCCCGGACACATCGACGGGGCTCTGGCTGGGCTGCGTGATCGGCATGATGCCCGCTTCTACCACTTCCGGGCATTGCACTTCAAGGGGTGCGATAGTCATGGGAATCCCTCACTCTTCCGGGTATCCCACCTTTCCTTTCCCGACACACTCCCTGTGCGGGTTCTCATCATCGAACGATCGGGAATCGAGGAACCCGCGCGCAAGGGTGGGAGGGCTACGTGCGCCGTGGCTGCGCGGTTCAGCGGGGCGAGGGGCGAGTGTCGTCGGGTTTGTCGCTGGCGGTCACGTTGCCGTGGCTCTGCGCTGCGATTGTCTGGGGGGTTGGGTCGGCGGGGGTAGTTCGCTGAAGCAGATGGGGCAGAGTCGGGTTGGCGGCTCGTCGGCGCTGTGGTGGGTGCTCCACCCTGCCCAGTCGGTCCTGCCGCACAGGGTCGTTTGCAATCTTATTGATACCAGGTGGCGATCGTGCGTGCCGGGGTCCGTTCGGACGTCAAGGTCTTCGGATAGCCTGTGTTCGCTCATGGTCTTATCGTCGTTCCGGCATATGGCCCGCAACCTGGTCGTGCCTTCAGGGCGGTGACCGGCGTTGCGGGGTGGGCTGACGGTGTGGTGAGCGCGTCTCGGGCTTGGTGAGTGTGGGGCTGGGGCGGCCGGGGGTTGGTCGCCGTGGGCCGGATGGATCAGTCTTCGGGGCTGTCTGATCTTCGGCCAGTGTGCCATGTCCGCGGTGTCAGCTGGATAAAGAGTTGACCATAAAACAGTGCGTGACAGGCTATGGCCTTGGGGTGATGTGCTCGTCGGAGTTGCGCGGGGTGGTGGGCACCGGGGCTCGGTGATGGTGGTTGAGCGTTGTCAGGTGTCGCCAGGCTGGTCGTCGGTCACGGCGTGGTGTGCCTGTTCCCCGGCTTGTGGGGTTGGTTGGTCGGGGGGTAGTTGGCTGAAGCAGATGGAGCAGAGCGGTCCTGGTGGCGTACCGGGGCCGTGGTAAATGCTCCAGCTTATCCAGTCGGTGCTGTGGCAGAGCGTTCGTTGCAGTGTCATGGACACGAGGTGTCGTTCGCCCGTGCTGGGTTCGATGCGGATGTGCAGGTCTTGGTATGGGCGGGCGCTCATGATCTTATGGTCGGTGTGTCTGTGCGCGACCTACACCTTGATATGGGCGAACTCGGGTCGGATGCGAGGGTCGCGGTGTGCCGGTCGTGGGCGGCTAGTTGCCGCCGGGTGTGGCCGCATGTGCGGGCCAGTTGTTTGCGCAGTTCGAGTTCCAGTCCGTGCGCCGCGTCTGGGGGCAGGGTGTCCCGGAGGCTGGCGGTGCTGTGCCAGGCGTACAGGTGCAGTGCGGCCACGTACGCGATATCGGGTACCTGGCCGGGGCGTAGCTGTGGAATCGCCGTGTACAGCGAACGGCTCGCGTACCGGTGGTATTGCGCGCGGACTTGGCGCGAGGCGGCGATCCCCTCGCGGAGTCGGGACCATGTGCCCACGGTTTCCATGGTGGCCTCTGTTGCTCGCGCGTAACTCGGCCATCCGGGTTGCCCGCTCGCGGCGTGCGGGTGCCCCGGCCCCACCCGGCAGGCATGGGGTCGGGGCGGGTGAGGGGCAATGACGCCTCACCGGTGTGGATCAGGCCACGGGGGGAGATGGCCTGACCACGTTTCGAGTGTCTCACCTGGGCTTGGCGCATGGAGTAACAATTTAATTACTGAGTGTGCTGGGGAGGGGTGGCGCGGGTCGGCGGGCGTGCTGGCCGGGGTGGCTGGCTTTCACATCCCGTGTGCGCTTGGGGCTGGCGCGCACCGGCGGGGTGGACCGGTAGCACACGCCGCGAACGGCGCCCCGGCGCACGCATCGGCGGCGGCCGGGCTGAGTGCGGAGTGTGAGCACGGTCGGGCCGTGGCCGATAGCGCGGTGAGCGGGGGTGCGGGTCGGGTCGTGGGCTGTTCGGGTTTACGGCTGCTGGTCGCGTTCGTGCTGGCGGTGCTGGGCTGAGATTTGCCAGACCTGCGCGAGTACTTGGGCTTCGCGCAGGGCGGTCTTGAGTGTGTCGTTCTGTGCGGCGAGCTGCGCGAGGCGGGGCGCGCGGTGTGGTGTCTCGCCCTGGGCTAGGCCGGTGAGCCCGGCTTCCACGAACTGGCGTTTCCAGTTGTTCACCGCGGTGCGGCTGACCTGGTATTCGCGGGCGGCCTGCGCGGTGGTCGTCTTGCCTGCGAGGACGGCCAGCACGATCCGCAGCTTCTCCTGCGCCGAGTACGCCGCCGGCCGACCCATGCCCCCACCTCTCGATCATCGCGGCCGGGCGGGTTGCCGGGCCGCTCGCGTGATCGGGCGGTCACGGCCACGGCCGGTCGGCCGGGCTTGCGAGGACCGCGCCGCCTTTGTCCCTCCAGTGCATCACCGTGATCGTTGACAATAGTTTGTTACGGTGTATCCGGTGGGTGGTGGTTGGAGCGCGTGCGGGGTGGTGGGCGCACGCGGGGAGCGTGTTGTGCCGCTCTGCGCCGACGCAACGGCGGCCACAGCAAGACGGGCGTGACGGGGATCGGCGTGCACTGCGGCTAGTTCACGGGTTGGGCGCTGGTGGGTTGTGCGCGCGTGGGCGGGGCGTGCCTCAAGCGCGGTGACCGGGGGCATGACCAGTGTCAGTGCAGCGGTGACCAGCGGGGTGGCTCCGGCTGGCGCGGTGGGTCGCACTGGATGTCAGCGGACTATCTGGAGGTCGCAATGAATGTGGACCGCAACCGCTTTCGTGCCGGATTCGTGCTGTTCGTCACCGGATTCATCTGGAACGTGTATTTCTCGGTGGCGCCCCTCGCGCCGTCGGGGCCAAGTACAGCGAAGACGGGTCTAGTAGAGCGTCGCCGCTAACTTGTGGGGTATAGGTGGCGGAGTTTGATGCGGGCGTCGTCGGTGGTGAACTGCCAGTTGACTTGTCGCTGGTCGGTGTTGGTGGCGTGCTGCCATGCGGCGAGTTCGGTGTTGAGGAGCGTCAGGTCACTGATGCGGCGGTCAAGACATTGGCGGGTGAGGGCGGACAACTCGATCTCGGCGATGTTGAGCCAGGAGCCGTGTTTCGGGGTGTGGTGGATCTCCAGGCGTTGGGCCAGCGCGAAGGCCTCGGCGGGTTCGAACGCCTCGTACAGCGAGGCGATGCCGTGGGTGTTGAGGTTGTCCATGACCAGCACCACGGTGTCGGCGTCGGGGTGGTCGACGGTCAGTAGTTCTTTGGCCTGCCCAGCCCAGTCGATCTTGGTTCGTCGGCAGAGGGCGTGGACACGGCGCCATCCGCGCAGGGGCTCGACCCACACGAAGATCGAGCAGGTGCCGCAGCGGACGTACTCACTGTCCTGGCGGGCGTCGTGACCGGGCCGGGCGGGCAGCGGGTCACGGGCATGGCCAAGTAGCTGGTAGGGCTTCTCGTCCATGCACACCACCGGACGGGCAGGGTCGCAGGGCCTCGCATAGACCGCGAGCACGTCCTCCATGCAGGCGGCGAACTGCACGTTCGCCCGAGGCGGGATGGTCCAGCACTTCTTCAGGTGAGGACGCAGCCTCGTTATTTAGGAACCCGTCCGATGGTGGAATGGTCCAGGTCGGGCAGGTCCTCGACCAGCGCGACGTGCTTCTCCAACAGTCGCAGCGACCACCTGGCATGGCCTGCCGGCGGCTGTGCGCACGCCATGGCGATCAGCCTGGCCTCGACCTGACCGGTCACCGGCGAGGGCACCGGCGGCAGATCACGCTGCTTGCGCGCGATCGTGGCGTGTACATCACCTAGAGTCGTGAGAGGACGAGCTTGACTACCTTGGCGAATGTCGCTTGAGGCAGGGTGTTCGGCGCGGTGAGCGTGGCGGTGCGCGATTGTCCGTTTGACAGGGTTCCCCCGCACAGCAGCCCGAGGCCGTCGGAGGTGGTGTAGTAGATCGCCGCCTGGCCTATTCCGGAGAGCTTGCGCACGTTCTGGGCGTCGGCCGGTATGGCGTTGACGTTGTCGGCGACTGACAGGGTGTCGGCTGGGAAGCCGGAGATGCTCAGCGAGTACGGATTCTGGCCGTTGTGGTGGTAGTCGCATTCGAGCTGGATGCCGCCGGAGCTTTTCTGTGGCGCGGCCTCGGTTGCGGTCACGGCGTCGGTGGGGATGCCGAGCCCCGAACCCACCAGCCGCGAAGCACAATGCCCCGTGTGCGGATCACAGCTCGACGAACCCGACACGAGCGTCGAAGACCTCAACGCAGCCCTGCACGACCTGCGCACCCAGCTCGCCGCAGTCGAGACGTCCGCACCGCGCCGCGTCGCCGCGCTGACCCAGCTGCCAGCTGCACCACCCTGCGCGCGCCGGCCCCCGACAGTGCCCGTAGCCACCGGATCGGCCCGTGGCCCGAGAGCACCGGACGAGCGTTGCTGGAGCGGGCGCTCGGCGGGCCGCGTCGATACCGAGCCCGACGCCGCCCTCGCACTCTCACGCCTGCGCGGTGGCCTGCCCCTCGCCGCCGCACGACTGCATCGGCGGCCGCGCTGGCCGCTGTCCCATCTCGTCAACATCCTGGCCCCCGAGTCGACGCAGCTCGACGAACTCGCCCTGGGGGACGACCTCATGACACCGGTCCTCGACGACGCATACCGCGCCCTTACGGCCGAACAGGCCACGCTCTGCCGGGCGCTCGGCGCGCTGCCCATGCGCCGGGTCGACCCGCCGATGGCGGCCGCGGCGCTCGGCTGCCCGATCGACGCGGCCAAAGAACTGGTGTGCACACTGGTTGACGCATACCGGCTCAGCGAGCCTCGCCCGGCGCGGCACATGCTGGCCGACCAAGTGCGCCTGCATGCGATCGCCATCGCCCGCACCCACGCGGACGAAAGCACCCGCGCAGTCACCGGCCTGCTGGACTGCCTGCTGCACACCACCACCGCGCTCGCCCGCTGCTGCAGTACCCGCCGCATCGCCCCATACGTCAGGGATCGTACCGGGCCGCGCCGGGTGGCGATTCGGACACTTCGGACGTAGCGTCGTTGGAGCGGGAAAGAATACTCGCCGCCCACTAGGAGCTGTTCGAGGTTCGGATCTTTGCTGTGCGGTCAGGGCGTGCTGTTGCCTGGTAGAACTCGGGTGTGGCGCGTTTTGACGTAACCGATGCCGAGTGGGATCTGATCGAGCCGTTCCTGCC
>Ga0307507_10000141_pt1 | contig 125001 bp, 106 predicted proteins | sample 7_EM_MG_FD_207223 | JGI IMG/M metagenome (GOLD analysis project Ga0307507, IMG submission 207223) | Populus trichocarpa ectomycorrhiza microbial communities from riparian zone in the Pacific Northwest, United States - 7_EM | ecosystem: Host-associated > Plants > Roots > Unclassified | place...
CCGATTTCTTAAAAGCCTGAAGATAATCCCTTTCTGATTGACTAAGACTAAATTTGGTTTCCATAATTGTACATTTAATATAGCAAATATACAATTATGTTGCATAACTAAGTAATCACTACACTAGCCACCTGGGTTATTTCGGAGGCACAGGTTAATTCTTTGTTACAAAATGATGCAACAAGCCTAATAGCTGAATTTAAAAACCTTTCGAACGAACTAAAATTACCTCCGGTCTTTTCCTTTTCCGAGGGCGATCAGCAATTGGTGTTCTTCAGGGACAGGGAACAAGATGTCCTGTTTTTTGCAGGATGTATCAAACAAAAGAATGAGGTAGTTTTAAAGGAGTATCTCCTGGAAAGCCGGGAAGGTGCAATTTTAAAAGATAGCGTAGGCAGCACTTTTATCAACCAGTTTAACGCCTATTTAATGCCGCAGAAACAGGTTCCTGTCGTGCCGGTAAAAACTTTTATGCCGCCGGTCGACAAGCAGAAACGGAAATATATTCCCGGTTCAGAATGGCTTTATTTAAAAATTTATACTTCAAAAATCGGATCAAAACGGCTCTTGCTAAAAATAATTCCACTAATCCGCCGGAAATACACCGGGGGAGCCATCAAAAAATGGTTTTTTATCAGATATGAGGACCATGCGCCCCATATCCGTTTAAGGATGCAAATCTTACCGCAGGATATCGGCGAAATACTGATCGCCTTTAAAAGTAAGCTGGAAGACGGGGTTAATCAGCATGTGATCCGTGAATACCAGATTGATGTTTATAACAGGGAACTTGAAAGGTACCAGGCTGCCGGCATGGAACCTACCGAAGATTTCTTTTGGGTGAGCAGTGAACTGGCTGTGAAATATCTAAAAATAAACGTCAAGGACGATGCCCCTTTAAATTATGAGGTCGCACTTTTAACGGTAATGGAAATGATCGGGATCTTTTTGCCGGAAGCCGACGCGCAGCTTCAATTTGCCGCAGATAGCTACCTCTTATTTTTCCCGGAATTTGAGGAAAAAATGCTCCGCGTAGAAATGGACAAAAAATATAGAGAGCTGGCACCAGGTATCAAACGCCTGCTAAGTTATGGTGGCTTTTTGCAGACGACGGGCCTGGTGAATGTCAATCGCCGGTTCATCCGGGCGCTGAATTCGTTAAACCGTTCATTAGAAGCTGACGAAAATGCAAAAAAAGATTTCCTGAGAAGCATCGTTCACATGCACCTTAACCGGCTTTTTACAGATGAGGCACGTAAACAGGAAATGATCGTTTATTACCTGTTATTTAAATATCTTCTTTCCGAAAAGGGCAGGAATAAAAATAAAAAGGCATAATTTTCAGGAATCCCGGTCAGTCTTAACAAGATGTGCGTCCATAAAATCCAGGAAATTCTGCTTGTAATGGTCACCCATCACCAGTGATTCTCCATTGGTCAGTTTCAGCTGCGCCCGCTCGGTGATTTTGACGAAGTTGATATTTACAATAAAAGAACGATGGATACGGGCAAAGATCTGTTTAGGCAGGTGACTTTCTATTTCTTTCATCGTCAAATAAGTCAGGTGTTTTCCCTCTGTCGTATAGATCTGAATGTAATTGACCGCACCTTCAATATAAATCACTTCATCAAACCTGATCTTTACCATCCTTCCCTTTATTTCGCTTTTTATATTGAAAAAATCATCTTTGGCAGGTTCAATAACTTCTCCTCCTTTCTTTATTTTTCTTTTCGCCTTCTGGATACATTTGAAAAATCGCTCGTAATTAATGGGTTTGAGCAGGTAATCGAAGGCTTCCTTTTCAAAGGCCTCCACCGCATATTCCGGAAAGGCGGTAGTAAACACCACGGAGGTGTACAAGTTGACCATCCCTGCAAGTTCCAGTCCTGATAACTGGCGCATATCGACATCGATAAAGGTGATGTCCGGCGCGTCTTTGCTCGTCAAATCGTCCAAAGCCAGCAGCGGGTTTTGTTTCGAGCCGATCAATTCCAGGCCCGGGGTCAGACCAATATATTCCGTTAAGAGTACAATGGCATCGGATTCATCATCAACAATATAGCAGGTGAAGTTCATAGGTTTAGCATTAATAAAACAGTGAATTGATGTTCGTCTTCAAGAATGTCCAGGGTAAACCGCTGCTGGTAATGATTCTGAAGCCGTTTTTCAATATTTTTTAAACCAAGTCCGCCTTTGGGATGCGGACTGCCGGTTCTTTTTTTATTCTTCGTTTCAAAAATAAGACTGCTTTCATTTCTTTCCAGCCTGATGGAGGCAGGTTTGCCGGCATCTCCGAGGTCGCCGTGTTTGATCATGTTCTCTACTAGCGTGATCAGGATCAGCGGAATGATCAGGACATCCTTTAGTCTTCCTTTTTTTCTGAATTTAACAAACAACTCTTCCGGGAAACGGAGATGGCTGAGCTCAACGAGCTTTTCAATTTGTTCGACTTCCCTGGTCAGTTCAACCATGCGGTTATCTTCACTGGAAACTAAGGAGTACCGCATAATATCTGCTAAAAGCATCACGCCTTTTCCAGCCCTGTCCGATAAACTGCGAATGGACTGATAGATAAAATTCAGGGAGTTGAACAGCAGGTGCGGACTGATCTGATTTTGCAGGTAAGCATTTTCCGCAGAGATATATTTATTTTCCAGTTCGAGGGTTTCGGCTTTTGCCTTCAGTTTCTCGGTTTCCATCACATGATTTCTTTCTTTGAACCGCACCATATACAACATAGACCAATAGGCGATACTGAAACCAATGAAAAAGATCTCTCTCCAGATATTGGCCAGCCAGAGTTTCTCATTAAGAGGGTTAATCATAAAAACCAGGTTTTTCGATCCGGATAAGAGGTTATCCAATTCCAGTTTAATCCCCAGATAACCGATGATTTCCAGCAATATTAAAAAGGATGAAACGAGGTACGGCCGGTGGGTTTTAAAGAAAGCAAAATCAAGGATGACATGCGCATTAAAATAAAACAGCCCAATATTAAGCGCGTAAAAGATGACATAGTGAAAGGCCGAAGCACCTAACCCAGCAGTAATTTGGATGAGCGACATTTCATAGGCAATGAATATCAGCCAAACAAGCAGGTGTCGAAATAATACCACACTCTTTTTTTTCATTTAACGAAAATAATACGTCATTTTAATGTCAGTGCACTGTTTCTACATGGTTCATTTACCTCTCCGCGTAATAAAGTTCAGCGTCTTTTGTTGCGAAAATAGCTTTGATCTCAAACATCAAAGCCATGAGAAATATCAGATCAAAAAAGCTTAACAAACGGATCAATACCGTTTGTAATTTTAATAGGGGACATTTAAAAGGATTCTTTTCAGATACGGTTACACCGACCGAAACAGATCCGACAACAGTAACAATGACCATCGTCATCACTACTGCTAATACGCATTTAAAAGCGCGAATGTTAACGTAAAGTTAAATAATATTAAAATATCAACCTTGTTTTTTAATCTCATCACAATAACTGATCAACAAAATTTGCTCATTTATTTTTTAAGGTTTGCTTAAATCAGAATTATTTCATTTGGAAAGGCTTATCGGAGAGATCATCAATGATGAAGCAGTATCCGGCGATGAATCTCTCGCCGAAGATATTTCCAGGAGGCTCCGGCCAATAGCCGGGGCCTGTTCCACGCTGAAGGAGAAGTGGGCGCATGAATTGTTTAGCGCTGTAAAGGAGCATGTGTTAATCAGGTACGTGCAATACCACCAGGCCGGGATAACCTCGCTATCCAATTTAATAAGCATGAAAATCCCGGATGCCTATTTTCAGGGCATCGGGGATCAGGTGCATCATTTATATTTTGCAATTGTTGCTGATCTTGAAGACCTGCTCCGATTTCTAAAACAGGGATTTTATAAATATTTCGACATCGATCACCGGGTCTCCAATGACCGGTGCCGGAAACAGGCCACGCAAATCCTGTTACTATTAGAAGAAACGAAAGCGGCTTTCAGCGAAACAAATATCGACAGGCTTTTAGCGGACGCAATCCTCGTGTCAGTTAAAAATAAAATCAGGGATGCAAAACAATTCGGCATAAGCTATCGCCAGCTTGATTACTGTCAATCACTGCTTAGTACGATCAGGGAAAAACTGGAAGAAAATTCCGGTCTTTCGACGGATGAATTTGCACAGGAACTATACCGGCAAAATTTTAACAGCTATCATTTTAACCAATGGTTCCAGGTGTCTCTCAGTGCTATCATTAATGCGGCATCTGAAAACAAAAGAGAAAAGATCATTTTCCGGGAGATAGAACTGCTGAAATTGATTTTCGTGGAACGGGACAAAATATTTGAACCGGAACTGCCGCCTGTTGATGAACAGCTGCTGCCATGGCTTGAGCAATTTTTACCCGCCCAGATTAAGAACAACCCCAATAAAATATTAAAATACAATGGTCATCACCGCATGCCGCTCCAGTTTTCGGTTATACAATTTGCTTTGTTTGTCCGGCTTTGTTACTTGGAGGGCTGTTTCCATATCAATAACATTTCGGATATTTTTCGATTTTTCACACAGCACTTTGAAACCAAGAAGCAATTAAACATCTCGTTCAAGAGTTTTGCCCGTGCCTTTTATGGCGTGGACCAGGCGACAGCAGCAGTTGTAAGGGACTTTTTACAACGCATGATCAACACGATCAATAAAATCTACTTCCCCTGAATTTATCATAAATAGGACAGCTATGAAGAAATGATACACAAAGGCTTTGTTAACGACACCGGTTTCGATTAACCAGTGGCAGGCCCCATTATCTAAAAGCTAAAATTATGATAACTAAATTCAGTGACCGGCTGTATGCAGACCTCAACAAGGACCTGAACGCCCTAATGCTTGAAGAAGATCAATTAATGAAACGGCTGGAAAAATCCATCCACGTATGCTTGAAGTACCTGCGTAAACTCAAAGACTACTGTAAACTCAACGATCCGGGCAGCGCAGCCGAGGAGATCATGTTCTTTAAACAGATCAAACCCAAATTTAAGTCGCAGCTGATTTTCTACCAATCGCTGCTGCATATGGAGATCCGGAAGCCTATCGGCGACGGGAAAGTCCTATCTGATTATTTTGCCAATGAAATTAAAATTCTTTACCATTTTTTTGAAAGCAATCTTTCATTTTACCAGTATGTCAGGACGCAGGCCACCTACCTGGATGAATATTACTTTGTGCGTGGCAACTATGATGTTCACCTCGACCCGGACCAGTGCGTCATAGACTTTGACCCGACGTTCAGCACTACACATGACCATAAGCTGGCGCAGGTGTTAGCAAGCGCACTGATGCAAGAGTATCTGGAGCAAGCGATCCAGAAGATCAGTCAGAAGGATGCGATCATGCAATTAGATTCAGAGTTCAGGGACTTTGACTGGAAGCAAACCAAATGTGCTTTGATCGAGCTGATCTATAGCTGGCACGCTACCGAGGCCTTTGGCAAAAAGAACTTGAAAAGCATCGTAAAATTCATCGAAAAATCTTTCAATATCTCACTCGGGAACTTTTACGATACCTATGACTGGCTTTGTGGCCGCCCAAGCCCCACTGTTTATATTGATGAAATGAAGGAGGCCTTTCTGCTCCGGATACAGAAGAAACTAAAATAAATTACAATTAAAGAGCGGCAGAAATGTCGCTTTTTTTTTCACCAAATGAAAATAGTTGCGCTCCGAGTCGGATAAACTCGGAGTGTTTCGGGAGTGCAGTTCCGGAATTTTGTCCTGTCGGAAGCAATGGGGCTGCCGACAAAACTTACAGCTTATGCTTCACCAAATCTCATGGTTTACCTACGCGGTCAGCATCATTTTATTGATCATTATTTATTACGGGTATGTCGGGCTGACCTTTTACCGGGACGAGATCCAGGCCGTGTTTTACAAATTGACGGGCAAGCAACCCCTATTGAGAACATCGGGGAAGGGCGACCTGCAAATACCGGATTACGAAATTATGGGCAAGGCCCAGCCGGACGATGTGGAATTTGTCAGCCAGGACGAGCTTTCATTTGGTCCCGCTGACATCCCGGATGAGCAAACAGACCAGCCCGGCAAATCAGTAGTCACGGCAGGAACCAATAGCCGGTTGATCGTAGATTTTTCTGAAATGGTATCAGAGGTCAAAACGCTGATCCGGGTCATTAATGAATCCAGCGAAAGCAAGGAAAATTTCGAGATGCTGTTCCGGCTGGTCGTACAAAAATACCCGGCATTGACCGGAACCGATTATCAGCAGCAGATCAATGATTTTCTGCTCGATGAAGGCGCACCGCAGTTTCCCTTTTCCCTGACGATGACCGATCTCGAAAACTATTGGACGAACGCAAATTAAAACCATACGGATATGAAAACGAACCTTTTAAAAAACGGAAAATACCGCCTGCGTGCGGTAATAAGAGCAATAATGGCATTTGGGTCGCTGGTGATCCTTACCCTGCAGGCCGCTGTGGCGCAGGACGGGAATGCAGGGATCAACCAGGCAACAACGCAGGTCAAAAGTTATTTCGATACCGGCACCAACCTGATGTATGCTATTGGGGCCATCGTGGGACTTGTCGGCGCGATCAAAGTCTTTAAAAAATGGAACGACGGAGAGCATGACACCGGCAAAGTCGCCTCCAGCTGGTTTGGCAGCTGCATCTTCCTGGTGATCGTCGCTACTGTATTAAAATCATTTTTCGGGGTTTAAAAATCTACTACCATGCAGGAACTACTCAAAATCAAGCTACAGGATCATTTACGGCAAAACAGGCCCGACCTGCTGATCGCCTTGCAGCAGGACGGCAAGACAGGTATTTACCTGGACGACAAGATCGAATCTCTTGACGGTTTGGCGGAAAGGTTACTGGATGAGGGACGACCGCCCTACATCATTACGGAGTTGTGTATGGCTGCCCTGACGGCTGATCTCGGTGCTTCCCGCTTTCAATACCTCGCTGAGCTGCTGGATACGGATTTTCTGCCGATGGCTGACAGCCTGCGGATCAATGGCCTGCTGACTTATGAACTGATCAACCTGCTGGACGAGTGTAAGCCCGTGTTTGAGGAAATGGGCTTCAACGAGGAAGACCGGATGTTGCGCTACGCCCTTATCGGGACCATCCAGGAATACGCGGAACGGAACTGGAACACCCAAAACTTAAGATTATGGCTTTCTCCATCAGGCAAAAATTAAGCGATAACCTCGCAGCGCTGCAGGTCGCCTTATCCCGAAAGGCTGGTGAGCGTCCTGATGCGGAGCAAATGGAGGTACTGCAAAAGTACGCGGGCTTTGGCGGGATCAAGCAGGTTATGTACGGTGATGGTTCCCGTGAGGACTGGCAGCGACAGGAAGCAACGGCTGAGGATATGCGCGTTTACGACGGCATGATGGAATTACACGCGTTGTTAAAAGAACAGCTCGATGAGGCCACCTATAAAAAAGCCGTCGACTCGATTAAAAACAGTGTGCTTTCGGCCTACTATACCCCTGAATTTTTACCGCAAAGCCTTTTCGCAGCCCTGAACTCACAGGGGCTTTCTGCTAAACATCTGTATGAACCAAGTTCTGGTGCCGGCGTTTTCATCACGGAAGCGGTAAAGGCATTTCCCGGATTAAAGCAGGTGGCTGCTGTTGAAAAAGATCTTTTGACCGGTAGGGTTTTACAGGCTATCTGCGCCGGATTGCCGTTAACAGCAACGGTGCAGATCAGCGGACTGGAACAAGCTGAAACAACCGACAACGGCAGGTATGACCTGATCACCAGTAATATCCCCTTCGGCAATTTCAGGGTTTATGACCCGGCCGTGAAGGACGCGGCCTTATCGGGGCGGATACATAATTATTTTTTTGCAAAGGGCCTGGATAAATTAGCAGACGGGGGGCTAATGGCCTACCTGACCACTGATGCATTCTTAAATAGTGCATCTAATCAAACGGCAAGGGAATTTCTCTTTGGTCATGCCGATTTTATCGGCCTCGCCCTCATGCCGGACAACCTGATGAAGGAACATTCCGGCGTGGAAGCGCCGACCCACCTGCTGATCGTTCAAAAGCGCGACGGAAAGACGGACCTATCCGAGGAAGAACAACTATTGGTTTCCACGACTGAACAGGCTAACGAATATGGAAAGTATTCCTTAAATGCCTATGTGGAAAGGCACCCGGACCTGATCTTCGCGGATGAAATTGCCGAGGGGACTAACCAATACGGAAAAGCGTCAAGGGTGATCTGGTATAACGGCGACTTGAACGATCTCGGTAGTTCCCTAACCGAAACGCTTGCCGATGCTTTGGAAAGCCGGGTCAATAAAGCAGCCTTTCAGCAGGCGCAAAGCATTGTTGCTAAGCAAACAGCGGCTATCACGGACTTACCCCGGATCGCAGACAGTCCCACCGGCAGCTATTTTACCTTACTGCCTGTACCGGAAAGCAGGGCAGTTTCCTCCGCTGTACAACTGGGCCTCTTTGACAGCGCTCCTGCGGAAACGATCAACCGGGCGCAGGCCTATCTATCGGATATAGACCTGGCTACGGTGCAGCAGCCATCGGCCCGTTTGGTCAGCACCATCCGGACCGCAGAGCAGCCGGAACATGAAAGCATCGTGCTGGTTACTTCCAGGAGTAAGGCCAATGGGCATTACCTCTACAAGCTCTATTCTAATGTCAAAGAAATGCCCGTATCTGCCCGCTGGATGAATGCGGGTATATTAAGCCATGAGCTGAAAAGGCTTTCCGAAGATCTGCGACTTTTTGATCACACCTATATTTACCAGGGGGACCGCTCACTGGAACCCGCCTTTCACCTGCTCCCGGAATCGGCCAGGCCATTTACAGCGCTAAAACCATTTTACAGGAAAGGCACCTTAGTTATCCATCGCGGAGAAGTTGGGGTCATCGCACAGCCCGATAAAGGACAGGCCGTTTTTGAACCATTCAGTTCCCAAAAGGATGTTCCGTTTTATGAGCAATATATCCGGGTAAGGGACAGCTACCAGCAACTGGCCTTAAAGGAAAATGAAGAGCGGGTCGCTTACAGCGGACTTCGGGAAGAACTGAATCAATCCTATGAACAGTTTGTCCACGATTTCGGAGAACTAAACAAGAATGCTAACCGGGGAAAGCTGCTTAATGATGAAGCCTTTGGTTTCATCGTGCTCTCTTCCCTGGAAAGAAAGGAAAATGACAGGATCGTAAGGGCGGATATATTCCATGCCCCGCTGTTCCCGAAAGAGGAAAAATTTGAAAGCGACAATGCAGCAGAGGCATTGGCCCGCAGCCTGAATGATCATGGCCGGGTTTCCATTCCCTTTGTCTCCGATGCCACAGGAAAAACTGAAGACGAGGTTATTGAAGAACTAAAAAGCCTGATCTATGTCAATCCCGCGAACGGTTTATGGGAAACCGCAGACCAATACCTGTCCGGTAATGTGGTAAAGAAATTAGGACAGGCAGAAACTGCGGTAGAGAACAATACCCTGCATGAAGAATTCGCGCGGAGCCTTTCAGCCATAACGGCTGCACAGCCGGAGAAGATCCCGTTTGACCTCCTGGATTTTAATTTAGGTGAGCGCTGGATTCCCACCTCCTTTTACAACCAGTTCGCGACCCATCTTTTTGAGGTGGAAACCGAGGTCGCCTATTTTACCTCGCTCGATACGTTTAAGGTCAAGTATGACAACGGCAACGTTATAACCGACCAGGAATACAGTATTACCCCGATGCAGGGGAACAAGGTCTTCGGCCATACCCTGATGGAGCATGCCCTGGAAAACACCACACCCCATTTTACCTATACGGTCAGTGTCGGCGATGGAAAAACGATCCGCCTGCCCGACAATGAGGCGATACAGCTGGGCCACCAAAAGGTGGAAAGCATCCGCACCCATTTCCTGAACTGGTTAAAGGAACTGCCGGAGGAAGACAAGGACCAACTGACCAATATCTATAATGACACTTTTAATTGTTATGTCCTCCGGGAATATGACGGGTCTCACCTGAATTTTCCCGGACTGGATAAACAGGCGCTGGGCATTACGGACCTGTACAGTTCTCAAAAGAACTCCACCTGGCGCATTATTCAAAACCGGGGTGCGCTGGTCGATCACGAGGTCGGCCTTGGTAAAACCCTGACCATGATCGTTGCCAGCCGGGAGATGAAACGTTTGGGCATTATCCACAAACCGATGATCCTGGCGTTGAAAGCCAATGTGGACCAGATCAGGGATACGTATAAGTTAGCTTATCCGAAAGCGCGCATCCTTTCTCCTGGCGAAAATGACTTTACACCCGCTAAACGTGTCCGCCTTTTCCACGAGATAAAAAACAACAACTGGGACTGCATTATTTTAACGCATGACCAGTTCGGCAAGATCCCGCAGTCTGAAGAAATACAACAGGAGATCTTCCAGGCAGAACTGGATAATGTGGAGCGCGACCTGGCAACGGCAGTTACTTTAGGGCAAAAGATCAGTAAGAAAGTCCTCAAAGGACTGGAAGTCAGGAAAAGCAATTTGCAGGGCAGGTTAAATGAAGTTGCTGACCGTATTGAAAACAGGCAGGACAAGGACATCAATTTCCAGGAGCTTCAGGTTGACCACCTGTTTGTTGATGAATCCCATAAGTTCAAGAACCTGACCTTTTCTACCAGACACAGCCGGGTGGCTGGATTGGGTAATGTAGCGGGCAGCCAAAAGGCACTGAACATGCTTTTCGCGGTAAGGACGCTACAGCAGCAGTTTGACAGCGACCTTTGCGCTACGTTCCTTTCAGGGACGCCCATTTCCAACAGCCTGACGGAAATGTACCTGATCTTTAAATACCTGCGGCCAAAGGAAATGGACCGGCAGCGGATCGAGAATTTTGATGGCTGGGCGGCGGTTTTCGCCCGTAAAACCGTGGACTTTGAGTTTTCGGTGACCAATGAGATCATCTCCAAGGAACGTTTCCGGTATTTCATCAAAGTTCCTGAACTGGCCTTATTCTACAACGAAATAACAGATTACAAAACGGCCAAACATATCAACCTCGATAAGCCATCGCTGAATGAGCAACTGGTGAATATCCCACCGACACCCGACCAGCAGGATTTCATCCAAAAGCTAATGCAGTTTGCGAAAACCGGTGACGGCGCTTTGATCGGCCGGGTACCGCTGACGCGGGAAGAAGATTTTGCCAGGATGCTGATCGCCACGAATTATGCCAAGAAAATGTCGGCGGATATGCGGCTGATCAACCCTGAATACAGCGACCATCCGGATTGTAAGGTGAATGTTTGCGCCCGCAAGGTGGCAGAGATATATGAGCAAAGTACACCTTTTCGGGGAACCCAGATCATCTTTAGTGATATCGGTACGCCGAAGCCCAACCAGTTCAATATTTACGATGCCTTAAAAAGCAAGCTGGTACAGGATTTCAATATCCCTCCGCATGAGGTCACTTTTATTCACGACTGGTCCGAAAAGCAAAAACCGGAACTATTCCGCCGCATGAACAACGGTGACATCCGTATCCTGATCGGCAGCACGGAAAAGGCCGGAACAGGGCTGAATGTACAGAAGCGCGGGGTTGCGATGCACCACATGGATATCCCCTGGAAACCTTCTGAACTGGAACAGCGCGATGGGCGACTTTCCAGGCAGGGCAACTGGCTGGCGAAGGAACACTATGGAAACAAGGTGATGAACTTTATTTACGCGGTCGAAAAGTCGCTCGATAACTACAAGTTCAACCTGTTGCAGAACAAACAGCGGTTCATCAGCCAGATGAAAAACAACGACCTGCATTTGCGGACGATTGACGAAGGCGCGATGGATGAGCAAAGCGGCATGAACTTTTCGGAATATATCGCCATTCTTTCCGGTGATACCTCCCTGTTGGAAAAAGCGAAGGTGGAGAAGAAGGTAGCCGCACTTGAAAATCACCGGGCGGTCCATTATAAGGAAAGCTCGCGGTCAAAATACCACCTGGAATCTCTGAACCGGGATAAGACAGAAAAAAGCCGGACAGCAGAAAAACTATCGGCTGACTATGGGCTATATCATCAGCAATTAAAATATGATACCGATGGAACAAAGCTTAACCCGGTCAAATTAGTTGACTTTACTTCCGCAGATGCCGAAGAGATCGGCAGGCACCTGATCAAACTGTATAAGGATTGGGAGCCTGAACCTGGAAAAGCAGACGAAAAGCAACTCGGCACGTTATATGGCTTTGACCTTTATATCCGCCGGCAGCAGGAAGCCTGGGAAGAAAACGGTCTGACCCGCTATCGCTACCACAATGATTTCTACGCGGAAAGCCCGGAGAGCGGTATTAAATATACCTATAACAAGGGGGCCGCCAATATCGACAATCCAAAGTTGAGCGCCCGGCATTTCCTGAATGCCATTGACCGGGTGGATCACCTTAAAGACAAATACGGCAAGGAGGTTAGTGAGATCGATAAGGAAATTATGCTGTTAGGGCAGATCGCAGCTAAACCCTTTGAAAAGGAAGCAGAGCTGGCTCAACTCAAAAGTGAACTTTCCAAACTGGAAAGGGAGATCGCACTAAAGATCCAGGAAAGCCAAATGAAGCAGAACGGTCTGTTCCAGGAACAACCCGCAGCAGAACCAACCGTGGAACCAAAAGTGATCCAGTTTCGCCCCGGCGAGAAAAACGTTTTAAATCACTCGGAACCTTTAACAACCAAAGTACCCTTAATGGCACTGGAACAAAATAAGCGCAGCAGGGGCTATAAACAACAGCTATAAATTATAAAAAACATGAAAAACTCAAAAAGTATGGCCAGGAAACTGCCGGAATATACCATCGCCGGGACCCTCTTTACGGTTGACGGAAGGATCTATGAGTTCAGGGAAACAGCCGCCCCCTGGAATCAGATATCCATGGATGATTTTTGGGAGGAGGCGCCGACACATATCCTGTTCGACAAGCAGACCAACAACATTTATACTGGGGCAGCGAGCAAAGCGGACATGCCGGCCCATGTGGAACTTGTCGTGATACCTCCGCTCATGGAGCTTGACCCGGTTGGCCTTGCACGGCGCTATGGCATGGCTGATGATGCTTTTATCCCAAAAGAAAAAAGGGAGCAAGTGCTATCTGAACAACGTATCGGATTACAACAAAACGCGCGAAAGCATCAAAAAGGAAAGGGGATCAAGTAATGCAACCGGAACAAAACAAGCGGAACCGTACGATGCGGCCGCTATTATAAAGGAATCAAAATGGAACAGTCAACTAAAATAAGCTGGGCTTTACCGGAATATATGATCGCAGGCACGCTCTTCGGTTATAATGCGACGCTCAATGAATTTGCAGAAAGAGATGTGCCATCAAACAGGATTTCAATGGAGGGTGTATGGTCGGAGAAAGACGTATGGACACAATTCTTTTTCGACAGCAGGGCCAAAAATATTTACACCGGTGAATTTCCCGATGGTGAAAGGCCAGGTCACGTCCAATTAGTTTTAATGCCTACGCTACCCTATTGTGCCAGGCTTGGCATTCATGTAAAAACGTACCACGAAAAACAAACGGAAAATAAAGAGACGAGGATACGGGAAGTGTCATCGCTGAAACAAGTTCAACGGAAACATAAAAAAGGAAGGGGGATATCATAATGCCGGTTTACCAAATCAATAAAGGGATTAATAAGCCTATCGAATTTAAAGGGCTCAAAGCCCAGTACATCGGCTACCTGGCCGGGGGCCTCGTCGCGCTGCTTATTTTATTCGCGGTGATGTACATTGTCGGCTTGGCAGTTTATGTCTGCATCGCCATCATCTCCGCTTTAGGGGGAGGCCTATTTTACCAGGTATTTAAATACAGTTATAAATATGGGCAGTATGGCTTAATGAAACGCACGGCCAGGCGCTACCTGCCCGGTTACCTGAAATTCAATTCACGCAAAATATTCACCCGATTAAACAAATAGTTATGTCAGCATTCACCAAAGCGGAACAAATTTTCCCCATCTACAAGGTCGAACACGATTGCATGGTATCCGTCCACGGTGACCTGACCATTGCTTATCAACTATTATTGCCTGAGATCTTTACCCTGTCAGACGAGGATTATGAAACCTATCATCAATCCTGGATCAGGGCGGTCAAAGTATTACCAAAACACAGTATCGTTCACAAGCAGGATATTTTTATGCGCAATGCCTATGCCGGAGCGCAGGGCATACCGGCGAACTTTTTAACGACTGCCGCCGACCGCCACTTTAAGGGCAGGCCGTTCCTCGACCATACCTGTTATTTAATGCTGACCAAAAAGGCAGATGACCGTAAGCAAGCTGACAGCGGCTTTTCCGGTATCATGCGGAAAAGCATTACCCCAAAGCAGACAACCGATGAACGGGCCTTACCGGAATTTCTGGAAAAAGCGGGACAATTCGAGCGCATCCTTTGTGACAGCGGGTTTATTAAGCTCAAAAGGCTGGGTAACGACGAACTAACCGGGACACCAAAGAAGGCAGGCCTGCTGGAACAATACTGTTTCCTGCAAAAGGTCAATGAGCAGCCGATGCTCAAAGATATCCACCTGAAGGACAGGATACAGGTCGGTGATCAGCATGCTCAGCTTTTTACGCTTGGCGATGCGGAAGATCTGCCCTCGCTATGCGGCAGCAGGATAACCTACGACAAATACAGTACAGATAAAACAAAATTTCCGGTAGGCTTCGCCGCCCAGCTCAATCTTTTGCTGGACTGTAACCATATTTATAACCAGTATTTTTTTATCGGTGACACGGGAAAAACGCTCAAACAACTGGAAGCTAAAAAGCTGCGGCTGCAATCCCTTTCCGCCTACAGCCGGGAGAACGCCATCGGCAGGGATGCGACCAATGATTTCCTGAACGAGGCCATCAGCCAGCAGCGTTTGCCGGTCAAAGCGCACTTTAATGTATTGGCCTGGACGGATAAACGAGAGGGCTTACAGGATATCAGGAACATGGTGGGTTCAGCCATGGCGCAGATCGGCGCGAGTAGTAAGCAGGAATCCGATGGGGCCGCCCAGGTCTGGTGGGCAGGCATACCCGGCAATGCTGCCGATTTTCCGGTGAATGACACCTTTGATACGTTTTTGGAACAAGCCACCTGTTTTTTAAATCTGGAGAGCAATTACCGGAGCGACCCGCCCGCTGAAGGCATCCGTTTCTGTGACCGCCTGACCGGGAAGCCTGTTTTTGTTGACCTTTTTGATGCGCCACGTAATAAGGGCATAACTTCAAATATGGGTATGCTGGTTTGCGGAACATCAGGCGGCGGCAAGTCGATGACCGTTAACCATATCCTGCGCACGCTGTATGACCTGGGCGCACATTGCGTAACAGTGGATATCGGGGGCAGCTATAAGGGACTTTGCGAACTGGTCGGCGGGTATTATTTCACCTATGAGGAAAGTAACCCGATCAGGTTCAATCCATTTTACTTGCCGGTAGGCCAATCATTGGATACGGAAAAAAAGGAAAGCCTGAAAGCATTGCTCGTCACCTTATGGAAGCAGGAAAATGAAAGTTTTATGCGTAGCGAATACGTGGCGCTTTCCAATGCGCTGCAAGGCTACTACGAACACCTCGAAAATGATAAAGCCATTTTTCCCGGCTTTGATTCCTTTTATGATTACCTGCAAAGCCATTATGTGCAAATTTTAAAGGAACAGCGGGTCAAGGACAAGGATTTTGACATTGACAATTTCCTGTATGTATTGCGGCCTTACCACAAAGGCGGGGAATTTGATTATTTGCTGAACGCATCCGAAAATTTGAACCTGCTGGACCAGCGCTTCGTGGTGATCGAACTGGATTCCATCAAGGACCATCCTATCCTGTTCCCCGTGGTGACACTCATTATCATGGAAATGTTCCTGTCAAAGATGCGGAAACTAAAAGGGATCAGGAAGGTACTGACTATTGACGAAGCCTGGAAGGCTATCGCCAATTCAGGCATGGCGGGATTTATCCAGTACGCTTTTAAGACGATGCGTAAATTTAATGGGGTACCCGTTGTCGTTACCCAGGAACTGGATGACCTGATCAGCTCCCCGATCATCAAGGATGCTATTATCAATAATGCCGATATCAAGATATTGATGGATATGCGCAAGTTCATGAACAAGTTTGATAAGCTACAGGACACGCTCGGCATGTCGGACAAGGGCAAACAGCAGGTCTTATCCGTGAATAAGGATAACAGGGAGATATATATCGATCTGGGCGGACAGGTCATGAAAGTTTTTAAGAACGAGTTGTCACCAGAAGAGTATTATGCTTATACGACCGAAGGCCGGGAAAGGATAAAGGTACAGGAATACGCCGCCATTCACGGCAGCATTGAAAAGGGAATCGCGGCCCTGGTCCGCGAGCAAAAAGAAAACAGTATAAACCAAAATTGAAACCTATGAAAACGCTAAAAATTCTGATCATTATGATCTGCGCATTGAGCATCATCGCCTGCAACAGCAGTAAAGGCCCGGATATTACCGGCACTTATGTCAGTACTTACCAAAATGAATACAGCATAGGAAATGATACCCTGTTCATAACCGCTTTTAATACTGACGGCGGCACCTACCAGGTGGAGAGAAGTACAGGTTATCAAAAGATAAGGGACGGAAAAATGCTGCCGAGGGAATTTAAAAAAGTAAAGTGGACGGCAACGTATGATATTGAAAAACAGGTGTTGAACGAAACCGAATATGGCCGGAAAATATATATGAAGGAAGGGCAAAAACTCTTGTTCGGCAGCACCGGGTACCAGCGCCTGAGGTAATCTTTTATACTATTTAATCATTAACTAAACTCCGGCAAAAGCCGGGGAAAGGAGATCCTTTATGAAAATTTTAAAAATAACATTACCGTTGAGCCTGGCCATTGTGTTGGTTTCCTTTAACGCGGAAAGGGCAAATGCCCAGTTTGTTGTGGGCGAGGTCATCAAGCTGACCATTACTAAAGTGATCAAAGCCATCGACCTGAAAGTACAGCGGATGCAAAATCAAACCATTTGGCTACAGAACGCGCAAAAGGTCCTGGAGAACCAGTTATCGAGGTTAAGGCTTTCGGAGATCTCGGGTTGGACCGGCCAGCAGCAAGCTTTGTACAGCGGGTATTATGATGAGCTCTGGAAGATCAAATCAGCGATCACCTATTACCAGCGGATCAAGGACCTAACCGTCAAACAGGTGGCATTGGTCGCTGAATATAATAGGGCCTGGGCAATGCTGAGGCAGGATAAACATTTCAGTCCGGCCGAACTGTCGGAGATGCAGCGTGTTTATTCAGGCATCCTGGCGGCAAGCGTACAAAACCTCGACCAGATCTTACTGGTAGTTAACAGCAACAAGACCCAGATGACGGACGAACAACGGCTGGAACTGATCAATCATGCAGGCGATCACCTGGATGATAATTACAGCGATCTGCACAGGTTCAATACCGAAAACCAAATGCTCAGCCTGCAGCGCAGCAAGGAATTAGGAGATACGCAAACAACCAAAATGCTTTATGGAATCAATTGAAATGTTAAAAGCCCGGTCTGCCGGAATCCGTCGGAGTACCCGATACATACTGGCGTTCGCGCTCTTCACCGCGATCAGTTCCGGGATGGCGGTTACGGCGCAGGCGCAAACTTTTGCAGAATGGTTCGCACAGAAAAAAACGCAGCAGAAATATTTGTTGCAGCAGATCGTCGCCTTGCAGGTATTTTCAGGATATTTAAAACAGGGGTACCAGATCGCCAACAACGGCCTGGGCTCTGTTTCCGGCTCCTTAAAAGCAGAGAACGGTTTGCACACTACCTATTATAACCGGATGAAAACTGCCAGTCCGGTGGTGAAAAACAATGACCAGGTGAAAGAGATCATGGCTTGGCAGCAGGATATTTTAATGCGGCTACGGGATATCAGCCAGATCAGCGGCATGACCGCTGAGGAGAAAAGTTACCTGGAAAATGTCAGGGCGGCTGTACTGAAGGATTGCGACCAGCAATTGAATACCCTGCAAATAGTACTCGGCGACGGCAAAATGGAAATGAGCGATGCCGAACGTTTGGCACTGGTAACCAAGATCCATACAGCTATGATGGAGAACTACCGCTTTGCCTCCGGTTTTGCGGCCCAAGCCAAACTATATGCGTTCCGGCGGCAACAGGAACAAAACCAGGTAAATGTGGCCAAACAGGTTTATGGTATCAATTAATCAGGAATGTGATGAGAAAGCAATTAAAAATAATGATCGTCGGCTGCCTTGTTTTAACGGGCTTTTGTAAGGCTGCACCCTGCTTTGCGCAGGGCCAGGAAATGCAGCAATTGTTACTGGATATCGAAAAGCTGACCCAAATGAAAAGTATCCTTTCGGATATGAAAACCGGTTACCAGATATACCAGCAGGGATATGGTACGATCTCCTCCCTTTCCAAAGGGAATTTTGACCTGCATAACATTTATATCACCGGCCTGATGTCGGTGAGTGCGGGAGTCAGGAATTACGGCCGTATCGCGGAGATCATTTCGATACAGGCCAGCCTAATCAGCGAGTATAAACGGAATAGCAAACTTTTTCAGCAAAGCGGCAGCTTCAGTTTTTCGGAACTAAGCTATATGAGCGATGTCTACGACCGGCTGATTTCAGAAAGCCTCGACAATATCGAGGAACTCACCAATGTGATCACGGCCAATAAACTGCGGATGTCCGATGCGGAACGGATCAAAGCCATAGATCGGATTTATGGCACCAGTTCCGATAAGCTCCAGTTCCTGCGCTACTTTAATAATCAGGGTGTTTCCCTTTCCCTGCAACGCAGTAAAGATGCCGCGGATACGCGAACGCTTAAACAACTCTATGGCATAAACAACTAAATCCAATCTTATGAAAAAGACAATGATAATAAACGCTGTATTGGCGGTAACAGGGATATTTTTTCCTTTATTTTCCCGTGCTGACGGGCTCGCCACGGATATCCAGGGCTTGCAGGGAACGTTGAATGGCGTTTACAACGATATGCTGCCGATGTGTGGCCAGCTGATCGGTGTCGGCCAGGCTATTGCCGGATTCGGTGCGCTGTGGTATATCGCGGCCAGGGTATGGCGGCAGATCGCCAGCGCGGAAGCGATAGATTTTTACCCGCTATTGCGCCCTTTCGCTTTAGGAATGGCCATTTTGCTGTTTCCGACAGTCATCGCTGTGATCAACGGTATCATGCAGCCCACGGTAACCGCAACCAGCAGTATGGTCCAAAATTCAGATGCGGCCATCGCCACGCTATTGAAAGCAAAGGAAGCTGCCGTGGAAAAGACAGATACCTGGCAGATGTACCAGGGCGCTGACGGCGGCGGCGACCGCGAAAAATGGTATAAATATACCCATCCGGATGATAAGGACGGTTCAGGTGAAGGGATGCTGGCCAGTATCGGCAATGATATGAAATTCGCCATGGCGAAGGCCTCCTATAGCTTCCGTAATACCGTAAAGCAGTGGATGTCCGAGATCCTACAGGTATGTTATGAGGCGGCCGCCTTATGTATCAATACCATCCGGACCTTTTACCTGATTGTGCTGGCGATCCTCGGGCCCATCGTTTTAGGACTTTCCGTTTTCGACGGATTTCAACATACGCTGACTACCTGGCTGGCCAAGTACATCAATGTCTTTCTGTGGCTCCCTGTCGCCAATATCTTCGGGGCCATCATCGGCAAAGTGCAGGAGAATATGCTGAAACTGGATATTTCGCAGGTACAAAGCGCCGGCGATACCTTTTTCAGTTCCACAGATACGGCTTATCTCATCTTCCTGATCATCGGCATCATCGGTTATTTCACCGTACCCAGCGTCGCGAATTACATCGTTAGTGCAGGCGGTAATAACGGCCTGTTGCAAAAGGTCAATACGATGGTCAGCCATGCTTCAAATACAACCATGCAGGCAGGTTCAGCCACAGGCGGGCGGATGCAGCAGGGCGCTTCCAACCTAATGAACCTTCCAAAAAATGTCATGGAGGGCTACAACAGCACAGGTAAAAACGGTAAGTCGGACAACTACCAGGAACAAAAGCTATCCGGCAAATAAATATCACTCACTACTAAATCATTTAAGTCATGTTCACCCATCTCAAAAATATCGATACCGCTTTTAAGCATATCAAACAGTTCAGTATTTTCCTGATCATCGGCAATGTGATCACGATGTGTTTTTGTATCTATAAAAGCAGCCAGGTCATCAACCAGGCGCAGAACCGCATCCATATCCTGTATAATGGAAAGGTTTTAGAGGCCGTTGCCGCTGACCGCAATAACAACCTGCCGGTGGAATTACGCGACCATATCAAAACTTTTCATCAGTACTTTTTTGACCTCAGCCCGGATGATAAAGCGATCCATGCAAATGTTTCCAAAGCTTTGTACCTCGCCGACGAATCCGCCAAAAGGCAATATGATAACCTGCAGGAATCGGGCTATTACAACAACCTGATCTCGGCCAATATCTCGCAGGAGATCAAAGTGGACAGTACGGAATTGCAGGGAAAGCAGTTCCCTTATTTATTTACCTGTTATGCCACCGAAAAGCTCGTCCGCTCCAGCGGTACTGTTTACCGGAAACTGGTTACCCAAGGAGAGGTACGGGATATCCAGCAGCAGACAGACAATAACCCGCATGGCTTCCTCATCCAGCACTGGCAGATCCTGGTTAACCGGGATACCATCATTCAAAATCAATAGCGATGATCAACAACAAACAGCAGCAGCCCGGCCAAACAGGCGACAGACTGGCAACAAGTATCGCTGATCCTATCATTAAAGGACAGCGAATGCTGGCGGCTATATTGAATAACCGGATCAACCGGTATTCCAAGCAACGGCAGAAATGGCTTTTGGTGATTTTTTGTGGTATCTCCATTTCCGGACTTACTATTTGCCTGGTCATTCCATTTGGAAACATAGCAATGCAGCGGCAGAATTTCCAACCGACCCATATCGGGCTACCGTCCGACCTACCAGTTAAAACAACCCATTTAAAACCAACAGATTCATTAACCACTAAAAAATAAACATTATGGAAAATCAACAGCAAAGCGGCTCAACACCGGCACACTCCGAAGCGTTCCTGAAAAAAAGGAAGTTTTATCTCGCCATACCTATCCTGATCCTGCCCTTTATGACGATGGCATTCTGGGCATTGGGCGGCGGCAAAGATGCCGGAAAATCGGCAGCCATGGTACCTGACCGGGGCATTGATATGGCCCTTCCCTCGGCACAGTTCAAAGATAACAAGCAAAAGGACAAGATGGATATTTACCAAGCTGCGGGAAAAGACACCTCTAAAACGAAGGATGGGGTCAGTAAGAACTTCATCAAGGCTATGGGTTTTGACCCCAAATCTGTAGCGCATAATGATTCCACAAAAGCTGCACAACCGACCAGTCCGGTTTTTGCGAACAACGCCGACCAGCAATCAGCAAAAATCGAAGCGAAGCTGGCGCAGCTTAACAGGCAGATCAGCCAACCCCAGCCTGCTTCTTATGCCACCCAGGCGCCTGACCCAGAAGTTAAGCGGCTGAATAAAATGATGAAAACGATGCGGTCCACAGGCGGCGAAGACCCCGAAATGAAGCAGCTCAGCAATATGCTGAACAAGATCCAGGCCATCCAAAACCCAGATGTGGTCAATGTACAAATCACCAAGAAAAAGGCGAGCGAGAGTGCCTTTCGGGCAATTTCGGCCATCGTGGATGGAAAACAGAAAGTTAAGGATGGTGCAGCCGTTAAACTGAAACTAACTGACAGCGTAACGCTGAAAAATCAATTTTTACCCAAAGGTCAGGAAGTATTCGGCGTCTGCCAGGTCAGCAACCAACGGCTGCTGCTGACGATTCAAAATATCCGGCTGGGCAAACAGATCATCCCCGTCAACCTTACGGTATTCAGCCTCGACGGGATGTCGGGCATCCCGGCTCCGGAAGCCGAGCTCGGGGGTGCGGCAGGTAATGGTGCCGACAATGCTATTCAAAGTATGCAGTTCCTGACCATGGACCAAAGCCTTGGCGCACAAGCCGCCGCTGGTGGTGTCAATGCCGCTAAGGGCCTGTTCAGCAAGAAGGTCAAAAAGATCAAAGTAAAGCTGCAAGACCAATACCCGGTATTGCTAAAGATCAATAAGTAAAACGATGAACGCAGTTACCAACCGGGTCCTCTTAGCATTTAAAAGCTGGGACGACCGAAAAAAAGAAATGGAGCCACTGCTCAAGCCAGGCAATGCCGACGACCAGGTGCTGCGCCGCCTGCAACTGACGCATTTGCGCCAGGCCGCGCATCGCCTCCAGGAAACCGCACGGCTGGATGAAAAACCTTTTATGATTCTGCTCACCAACCGGATACAAAAACTGGAGCGGGAGATTTATCCAAATGTCATAGCCAGGCTATTTGCCAGTTTAAAAGAACGCTTGTACGACGGGCCGACCTACCTGCGCCAGCTGGCCGCGCAAAGAGCCGCGAATATGGAAAACCTTAAGGGCCAACTGAGAGATAGCGGTTTCGGTTCGGTAGCAGGCCGCCTCGAAGATCACCTTGACCGGGAACAAAGCAGCGTTTTTATGCCGCTTGCTTGCCAACTCGATCCCGAAAACCGGTTGACTTTTACCCTGTATTTCGATAAGGACAACCAGGGAGATTTTCAGTTGGATCGCTTTCATGCGGCCATAAGATACAAAGGGGCTATCGGTACGGCTCACGATTTCAGGTTGAAGGACTGGCCGGGTCTAAAAGCGAACCAGGCATGGAGTTTATTAGAGGGCCGCCCGCTGAAACAAACCTTTACCGATGCCTCCGGCCAGGAGAACCAGCGTTGGGTCGAACTCAGCAAGTACGGCCTTCAGCACTACGACCCCAGCTTTGCGTATGATATCAAATCCGTGGTCGCCAGTATACCGCAGATCACGGGGAGCAAACCCGAACTGATCAGCTATTTGGAGAATGGCCAGCGCGCACCGGCCCATTGGAAAGTCGGTCAGCAATATCAAAGCATTTCCGTCCAGGCCGACCCGGCCAACCGGACACTTAAATTCTTTGATGCCAAAGACAGGCTGATCACCCCGGAGAAGTTGAATCAGAATGCGATACAGCAATTAGCCGTTGTCAAGACGCTGGGCACCCCGGTACAAAAATTGAGAAAGGGGATGAAACATGGAAATCAACATTAGACACGGCATTTTCGGCGGTATCGACACTGCCCGTTTAGAAGAACGAATGCGCGCGGTGGACTGGCAGCAGCACCCCGGTCATTGGTTCTTTTCCGAAGACGACCCGGCTAACGTCCAACTTACAGAAATGCGCAGCATTGGAAAAGAGCTGGATAAACTCATGCGATTGGACAGCGAGGACTCCGCAGGAGATATTTGGGAGCTATTGATGGTCAAATACTTCAGCGATACGCCACTGGAATATGCCATTTCAGAAAATGTGCCTTACCTCAAAGGTAGTTTTACCCTTTACCATGAATTAACGCAGCAAAGTATGGATACCGCTATTAATTTTTATGAACTCAAGACCCAATTAGCCGACCTCGGCTTCAGAGAACCGGAAGTCGTGAACCAATTGCGTGAATTTATCCTGAACGATGAACTTGGTTTACCGGACATTGAAGTTACCCTCCAGGCAGGTGAGGCGCAAGCCTACTTTACGCTATTCTTCGACCGGGGCGAAAAAGGTCGGTATGAACTCATGTGCATTGTTGGCTCAATGGACAATTTGACTGTACCTGGCTGTCAGCACATGCAGTATTTCCAGCCGGACGTACCAGCTGAAGAAGCCATTGCCTTGCTGGAATTGGACCAGCGACAGCCTACTATGGCCCGTGACGCTTTTATGCCGCTAAACCGGGCAGAAACACAACAACAAATTCTTTTACTAAAAACAAATATGATTATGAACACGCAAAATTTAGATTTCTTAAAGAAAAGCCTTTTGAACCTTGGATTTGGTGATAAGGTCAACGCAGAACTGGAAAAAAACATCAACAAGAAAGTGCCGGAATTTAACCTGAACGCACAGCACGAGTTTAACCAGCAGAAAGTAAATTATAACCTGCATTTCAAGGCGGGTGAAAACCAGGAAATGTACTTCTTTAACAAGTTTGATGCTACCCTAAAAAAGGGAACTGAAAAAGAGCAGAATCAAACTTTCTACATTACGAAAGGTAACGGTGTAACGGCTAAAGAAGCCTTTAATCTGATGGAAGGCCGTGCCGTACACAAACAATTATTTAATAAAGACGGTGAAAAGTACCAAGCCTGGCTACAACTCGACGACAAGAACCTGACCCAAAACGGAAATAAGGAGATCAAAAAGTTCAATGAAAACTACGGCTTTGACCTGGAAAACGTCCTTTTAGGCAAAGGCATCAAGGAATTGAATACCCAGGAAGGTACGGATAACCTGTTCCGCTCTTTAAAAAAAGGCAATGCTCAGCAGATCACTGTTGAGCGCAACGGCGAAGAAAAGAAATACTTTATCGCTGCCAGCCCGCAATACAAGACCGTAGATCTTTTTGATCATCAAATGAAGAAGATCAAACGCGAAGAACTTCTTCAACCTGAACAAAAACAAGCAAACAGCCAGAAACAAAGCAATAATCAAAAACAAGCCCGGCAGCAAAAGGAGGAGCCAGATGGAAAAAAGCAGGGAAACAAACGTAAAATGACCGTTTAATTAGATGCGGGGCTTTGACAGGCTCCGCATTTTTTATTTAAATATTTGATTGCTCTAATGTAAGGACAATCGGATCATGAAACTTTTTGGTTTGTTCATAGTTTTCCGAAGCACTTACTCTGCCGATGGCAAGTAATGTTTTAAATAGTAAATGTCTGCTGAGCCCTTCGCCAAATATTTTATCACACAGACACTGTAATGAAACGTCATTATTTAGCTTATAGAAGTCGTGCCCTACTCGTATTACAGCACCAGCATATTTGGGAGACAGCAAAAAACCAGCATCAGCTTTCTTTTTAGCGGTCTGCAAAGGCAACAACAGGTTACCTATTAAGCTTTGGTTTTCCCTGGACTTGGCAAACTTTCCCAACACCTTAGTCACCCTGCTGTTTATGCGAAGCCTGCGTTTACGTTTGATTGCTACTGAACTTTCAAATGCTTGTTTTAGGCCGTCTTGAAATTTGTTTTCTTTCTTAAATTCGTCAAATGACAAAAAGCGGATCGATCTTTCCCTTGCCTTTTTATCAGGTGGGCGGTTGTAAATAACACGTATGGGTCTTAAAAATTCATTAAGCAGATGTGAAACGATCAATGTAGTGATACCTTCCAGATCAGATTTATTGATCTTAAAAACAACTATTTTAGGTTTATTATTAAGATCTTTGAAATTCCTTGTTATATGAAAATTGATTTCGTTGTGATCGGTGGGATGCCCAATTGAAAAATGCACTTTGGCAAATCTTCCCTCCCAAATCTTACAGTGTTTCTCATTTAGTCCTAAAACAGACACCGTTGGCCCAAAACTAATAAAACCATGTTCTTCGAGAGTGATATGATCAATGTTGGAGTATTCCATAATGGTAATTGTTAGAGGTGTCCTGATTCTCAAATTTAGTTATATTTGATTTTCTCTCAAGGATATGGCTAATTCCTTGTATAACAACTTGTATTAATAAAAAAACAGCTTATCACAAAGCTTATTCTTATCGATGAAAAAGAAAAAAAGCAAGGTTGCCGCAGCCGATTTACCCACTCGGGAATCCTGGGAAATATGGAATCATCTGGTAAAAAACGCTGGGTTTGATACTGTCTATTATGATGAAGAGTTCCTCAACGGCAATAGTTCCTTCAATGGGTTGAGTCAATATTTAGGGTTTAAGGTCGATAAAACCAATGTCGTTGAACGCCTGAAAAAACACAAAGTCTCTGCGGAAAAATTTATTGGAGCATTCTTTAATGTATTGCAACCTTACGCACAAATGATGAATGAACTTTGTGTGTTTTTTTCAAATCATAAGGTCAAAGAAACCAACGAATGTCTGCAGATCGTTTTTGACTTCGGGAACATGACGGACCAACTGGACTTCAATATCGAAAATTTTCGTTCAGTGCTCACCAGCTATACTAAGATTAAAAAAAAGGTCACCTACTATCATGTTCCGAATATTTGGGGCTTACATCACATTTTCAGGTATGAGTCGCGGGTTAACAAGCATCAGATAGCAGATAGGAAGGCCGTTGCCTGGCTGGAAGCCTATGAAAATGGTAAATATTTAAAGCCGGAATTATCTATGCCGGAAACTGGGTATAAAGGTCTTGATCTTCAACTGCAACGGGTGCTTGACCTATGGGCGGATTATGTAAATACCTGTAGAAGTTATGACGAAAATATCCGGGATTTTATAAATAAGTTCTACAATCGAAAATCCGAGTCGAAGGGTTATGATCAGCATACAGAACAAATAACTGACAGTATAGATCTGACCTTAGGTTGGGGTTCTGACAATCTCCGGGCGGAATTGGACCGGTGGTCGGCCACAATGATTGAATTGTTATTCGGCGATGTTGAATACCTCAACAAAATGACTGGTAAGGACCGGGATCATAGCGCGGCTGTTTTGGAGGCATCCCTACAGTCTTACTTTGAAGGATTACCGAAATCAGAAGCAGAAATCGAAGATGTGGTAACCGAGTTGACGGAATTGCTGAATTTGCCAATCTGGAAAAAGCGATATGAATTATTCAGCACCTGGATACTATCGGCATTAGATCAGGCACTGGCCGATTATGACCGCGTGGTTCATGACCAAAATGGCGTGCTGATACTCAGTTTTTCTTCTACTCACCTGATGACGGTTCAGTCTGCCGATGGCCCGTTTGAAGTTTGGGCAGAGAACAGGACACTGGCAGTCAATCCCACCGGCCATGGCCGTAAAAGAGGAATCCAGCCGGATTACACCATTTATCAGCCAACCGTAGGTGACCCGAACGACTGTATTGTTTGTGTGGAGGTAAAGCAATACAAAAAAGCCAGTATAAGAAATTTTGGGAATGCCATTAATGATTATGCGAACGGCTTGCCCAAGGCCCATATTTTTCTTGTTAATTATGGACCTGTGCCAACCAGTCTTACGTTGGATCATCCGGCACGTTCCAGGTTTTTCGGTGGCGTTCAACCGTCATCAACGACTCTTTCCACATTCGATGCAGAGTTATTGTCTGCGTTGCCACCGACAAAGCCGTTGACACCGGAAGAAATACTGAAAGCAAGTTTAATTAATCTCTCCATAGATACATTGTTTGTGGATGTATCTGGCTCAATGGATGGAATCATACCAAGGGAATATATTAGGGCATTCTTACGCAATGTGCTGCAACACAAAAAGGTGGACGCCATGATCGCCCTGGACGAAACGCACCTGAAAAGGTGGGTGAAACCTGGTCAAAATGAAGTAGAAGACTTACTGGCATCTCATTTTTATGGCGGGGACGATTTTGCGGTGCGATTTTTAGCAGGAGGCAATCAAAATTTAATTATTACTGACCGGACAGGGGCACTTGATGTTTGGGAATCCGGTTACCGGCCAATCGTTATTATGTTGGAGAATCAAAATGCCGAACTTTGGACTTACGTTAAGGAAGAGGATACCTACATTAAACAAGCCACTGAGCCAATAGAAGTTAGTATCGACCACAAAGAAAAAGGATTTGAAGGATGGGTGTTTGCAGCTACAAATAAGGCTATCTAATTAACGGGGCTGCTGCTTTTAAATGTTCTTCTATTGCTTTAAAAACAGGTGTCAGCAGATCCGTCCGAAAGAACAATTCGAAATTATCGCACCACAGACGGTCTTCTTTGATTAGATCAACTTCCTCTAAAATATATTTCTCCAGTTCTGCAGAGGTGTGGGTGTTATCAATGATCCTCTGGAAATTATCTCTCACGTAATTTTCGCTTTGCTCCAGATCATCGTTGATGAGGTGATAGCGATCTTCGTCACCTGCATAGGAGTCAAGGATCATTAACTGGTTATTATTTATTTCCCACTCCTGAATAAATTTTTTGCTGAAAGGCAGTTTAAATTCCTGGTTCCGAACTTCGGTGAGGTTAACATTTGTATTGAAGTAATAGCCCGGCTGATACTGCATCCGGTCGCCAAATCCATGATCATAGGTAAAACATTCTCCCTTTACCAATAATGGTTTGTAACGCTGAAATTCTGCCAGGGTAAAAGCATAGTACATTGACAATAGCTTTTGAGCAAAATAAGGATACCTGATCAATAAGCCGATATTTTCATCAGTGTAAGTTTTGTCCGTCAGCGATCTAAACACCCGCGAATAAAAATTGCTGAAAGTTGTGCTTTTGCAGACGCAAATGCTTTCAAGGTTGTTTTTGGCTTTATTGGAATAGTTATAACTTCCCATTACCGTTACGGCCTCGTCAATTACCATAAATTTATGGTGTAGCATAACCGGTAATTGTTCATGTACGATAATGCCTATGTTAGTAAAATCGGATAAGGTATTATAGAAATACTGGTCATTATAGGGGTTGTCATCGACGATGATCTCAACGGTTATATCAGGATGCCTGAATTTATGATTACGTAGGATCGTTTTTATCTCCCTGCTTGTAAACCAAGCCATGGCAATTTTTATCGAAGTCCGGGCAGACTGGATCTGCTCGATGATCTTATCTTCGATATTGCGAACGTAAGGAGTAAATTTTTCCGATAATTCCATCAGGCATTTTGCTGTTAGCAAAGATACGCTTTTGGTCGTAAGCCATCGAAAATGCCTATTATGTAAAAGGGCATCTCATCCAATATGAGATGCCCTTTTAACATTACTTCCAGGCTAATTGCCCATTGGGTTTGGTAAAAGAATAAGCGATCAATGCAGCCTGAGCCGGGCCCATTATCCGTTCCACTACTTCATAAGTGCTGTGCAACAACGTATAGGTGCCGCGCAATCCCTGATAGGGAGTTCCATAATTTGTTGTAAAACCATTGGCGTTGAGATCAACAGCCAGGTCTGCAACCGTCATTTTTCTTTTACTACCATTTAACAAAATAGCTAAATTGTAAATGTGAGATTTTTTCAAATCCATTTTTAAGAAGATTAAGTGAAACAATTTTAGTGGGATTAGACATCAAAACGCAATGTTTTATGTCTAATTAGTGATATCGGGTGCACCCTTGACAAATCAAATATAGGAAACAGTTTTCTAAAAGTCAAGGACCGTTTGCAATTACTGTCCATTAAAATAAAATCCACTTGACAAATGTTTCGGTGGTACATAAGATATTTTGATTTGTTGTTTTTGATCAGCGTTTTGGCGATATTTTTGAAGCTGCTCCTTAGATTCTGCGACTATCCAGTAATATGCCTGCTCCGCGATCAATTGATTAGTGGTATGAACAAGTTCGTCTGAAATTGTCTGAAACTTGAATCGCGGGATATTCAAATTATTCTTTCTGATCATAAGCAATAATTTATCGGAAAGAATAAGCAGATCCCAATCATCCATTACCTTTTCCAGAAATGGTCTGTCACCCATGATGAAACTGGTGTTTTTGGATATGCACACCTGAAAGTCGCAATTGCCATGATAAGCTATATCTTCACGGGTTGCATTGATAATATTTTCAAGGACGATCAATTGTCCGGTTTTATCTGCATCATGAGAGTTTTTGATATCGGGATTTGCCGTCAAATAATCACGCACATGTTCGACGAATGCTCTTGTCCTGTATTTAAAAGAAAATACTGCCATCAGCAATTTGGGATATTCCTTCGGGTCAGTCAGCTCTGGTATCTTTCCTTCTGAGAAATTATGGATGGCACTGGCCAATGTTCCCTCCAGTCCGCTAAACCAATCTTCCAGGGCAGTACGCCTTACATCGTCGATCACAGGGATATAAAGGTTTTTCACGATGGCAAAGGAAAAAGCTTTTTTACCTCTTGCTTCCGCAAATAAAAACCGGGACTGTACGATTTCATAAACGTAAACCCCCAGGCGTTTATCGCCACCATCCTTTGCCCAGTGTTTTAACATGAGACGAGGTATAAAATGGTTGAGTTGTTTTTCCGGCATCTCAGAAATTTAAAAAGTAAGCTGTACGGAATCGCTAACTCTCGACCAAAACAAACCATTAGCTGTGTTAGAGCGTGACATATCCAATTCAAAGACGCCCTTAAATCGATAATACGTGTAGCCCAAAATATCTCTGTCTTTAAAAAAAGTGATGCGGCGATGCGGGTGACTTAATACTCCCGTAGCATGTGCCCCCGGTATTTTCTCATTGATAGCCCTTTCCGTAATAGTATTACCATCCGGACTAATTCGGTTTTCCCATTTGGGATTGTAGTCGGATGGCCACCATAAGATGGTATTCTCCATTAAGCTATAGGGCACGGCTCCTTTTCTAAGAAAACCCATCTTCGGCACCTTGACCTTGAAAAGCTCACAGATCTGTTCGATGGTTTCCAGTGCAACATCGTCTGATACCTTTAGCAAACTGTGGCCCTTATAAAACTCTGCTTTATATTCAAATTCCGGTTGCCAGGGTTTGAATGTTTTTTGCGCTATTTGAGTTGCTATCGCTGCTTTTATTTCCTTGATTATGGCATCGATTTGGGAATGAATTTCAGTTATATTTTTGGTACAATCAATAGTCCTTACCCGGTGACCGGATGATTCGATAATGTTTTTTTCGCGTATGGAATCGCTGAATATTTTTGCTTGTGTTTTATAGTGACCAGGTTCGTTCACCTCTATATGAATGTCAAATTGCGGAAAATAAATATCAGTTAGAGAATACTGACCATCACTATGCCGGACATATTGCTGGGGAACTAATTTCACATCTTCATTATTCAGAAGGTGCCAAATGCGGCTGATCACATACGTTTCCAATCCTTTGGCACTCATTTTCTTTAAAAGCCGTGTTATATATTCAATTTTTTTGTCCACGTTATTTTTTTAGAAAAGTAGTAAAATCAAACTAACTAATAGTGGCAAAGGGAAAAAGTTTATTCGGCGACCAATACAAATGCCTGTTCCTAACAAATTCCAGCATATTTGTTGAACGATACGGCAACACACCAACCGAATTGGCCCACATAAATACAATGGATATATTCTGCAGAACTCCGCGCGAATTAAAACGCAAACTGAAGGCATTTCAACAGCTGGATCCTGTAAGCACACCGTATAGGAAGATTCTGGAAATCATTAACAAAGAATTGTTTGTTCCGGTTACTGTAGCGAAGATACATGCCGGGCAATACGTGGAGCGGGTGCGGATCATGAACAACCCCGATGATATTTTTACCAAAAAAGCAGATTTATCCTATATTACTGATACATCGAAGATCACCACCTTTGGCAGGGCTAACCCGCCAGGCAAGGCAATGTTTTATGGGGCCGTGAAAAGCACCATGGTGTCCTCTCCCCGAATTGTTGCGCTGGCAGAGACTGAAGAAGCATTACAGGGCGTAAATAAAGGCATAACTGATAAAAAACTGATAATGACCGTAGGGAAATGGGTTGTTAAAAAAGATCTTATCGTATCGGAAATGGTCTTTAAAAAGGATGCTATTGATAACATTCCTGAAGTTAAAAGAGCCTTTGATCAGCATTCACGTGAAATTATGGCGAGACATCCTTTACCTGAAGCGAAACAAAGCCTCGCCCTACTGGAATTTTTCTCTGAGGCCATGGCTAAACGTACACTGACGAACGCTGATTATAAAATAAGTGCTGCCTTTACAGAAAGCATCTTAAAAACGGGTCAGTTCGACGGTATTATGTTTCAGAGTGTTCAAACTGATTTTGAGGGGACAAATGTAGCGCTAACTCCTAAGGCCGTTGACGAATCACTTTATTTAGAGGAGGCTCTTGTTGTTGCGGCAGAAATTAGAGGAAAGCGAGTTTTCCTGGATAATCTGGCAAGGACTGGTATATTTCAGCCTGATCAGCAGGAATTTGGCTGGGCATTAATGGAGGCAACCCCGGAAGAGGAAATTGAACACTTTTTTGCAACAGGGGAACTGCCAAAATCTAAAGATTAAGTTTCCATTATCATTAGTCATCTTGTAACGAATTATTCATCGGGAAAAGGGAATATTTTACAAGTAACGGGCTTTCGCCCAATAAAGTAAAACGTGATATAAAGATTACCCCTGTCTGCGCGTAAAGCAAACTGATACTGTTCATCAAATTCCATTACGTAAGTGTTGTTGGGGGAAATTGTGATATTACACCCTTCTTCTGAGCCAGTATCCAATTGATGATATGATTTATCGTCGTTCTTGCTCTTAGCCCAATACAAGTCATAGTTCAAGAGTGTAACTGGTTTAGAAAAACAATTTGTAATGAAAATTTTATTGGTCAGACCGACCGTAAGGGTGGCAACTATTCTAAAACGATCATCCCACCCTTCCCTTAATTTAAAGAATCCTAATACGCTTGATAAGAGCGCGCCCCAAATTGCTATTATTGTTGTAATCATATATTAAGGTTTATAATTATAAATATAGCATTTAACACCTTTGCAATTCGAAATATTTAAGAGACAACCAAAATGACAATCGATTTTGAATTATTGAATACGGCCGATGGTCGCATTCCCTATCTGGAGCATTTTAGCAACAAACTTTTGGCAGCTGACAAATGGCAATCAATCATGCTGACAAGGGAGTGGGCAAACGGTATTAGTAGAAAAGCAGGTGTATATGCTATTAAGCATGATGCCGATATTGTTTACGTAGGGGAAAGTGGAAGTCTTGGTGGCAGGATGAAAGACCTGCTTGACAGCAGAAATCATACTATTCGAAGAAGTATAGGAAAAAAGTACTTCTCGGAACATGCCGAATATCATAAAGCGACATCTTCAATATGCTATGCCCCATCAATCGAACTGCTTATTGATAACTTTATTAATGATAAAATGACGATTGCATTTATAGAAATGCCATTGGGACGAAAAGAATTGGAAGATTATCTTATGGGCGCCATCGACATAAAATTACGGCTAAATATTAGGACTGGTCGGAAGTAACGTTAGGGCTTTAAAAATGCGTAGGGATTGCAGTGAAAAGCCCATAGCGAGGACTTGTATTATAGGTCTATTACAATTCCAAATCTAATTCAAAAAAAAAATTCTCTTCAGGCTGTTCTCTTAAAGTTTTCCAAACACATCGTCCTACGTTTTACAAGTGCGAACATTCTTAATATCAGTTTGAATTTTACATTATTTAGCGCCAATCCGTACTCTTTGCTTTTAAGTTTTCTTTCAGCGTAAGCGCTGATTTTAGGATCATGAGCAATAGCTGTTCTTGCTGCCATGTTCAACTCCTGTTTCAATTCCTTGATGGACAAAATTGATGCGATGACCTTTATGTTTTTATAAATGAATAAACCAAAAGCCCCAACACGAGGAAAATGGTAAGCAATACCAATATCATCCGCGCCGTCACACGAACCGCGTTGGAAAAATAATGTACCGTGTCAGTGATGTAAAAGTAAATGACTATAATTAATAAAATAAGTAGAATGAAGGCGATCATAATGGTAAGGATATGATTTTGTATTGATTGATGGCATTTTCTGCCAAAGGACAGTTATAAACTATTTTATTACATGTATAAAAATTCGGTTCGTTATAAACTAAGTTCTTAAAGGGTAAATCATTGATCAAAAAGCCGCTCGCATTCTCGACTAAATTTGTAAGAGCAACTACAATTTTATAATAGTTCGGTTCATCAAATGGTCGTGTTTCATTTACTGTATTGTGATTGAGCCAATTCGCGGCGTTTTCTTGTTTTAGTTTAATGTTTTTAACGTTCTGGTCAAAGTTTTCAAGGGCAAATTTTGCAGCCAAAGGATTGATGTTTGTATTCAAAGTAAATGGATTGTTTTGAAAAGTTTCTACGTTTTGTCTTTCGGGGTGCATCATGAATTGCACCAGTTTGCAGTAGATTTCCGCGTGGTTAGTTAATATACAACCGCCTTCGCCAATACTAAAAATTTTCTTTGCCCCGAAACTCAGCACCGTTACATCTGCAAAATACCCCGACTGTAGTCCCTTATAGCGGCTTCCAAAGGATGATGCCGCATCGTGTATTAAAAGTAAATTATGTTTGGCGCATATCTCCTTTATCCTATCCAATCGGGCTGGGTAGCCTAAAAAATCAGCCGAAAAGACTGCTTTCGTGTTTGATGAAATTAGCTCTTCAATTAAATCAGGATTGATAGTAAGATTCTCCGGTTCTACATCACAAAATTTAAGTTTGCAATTCAGCATTTGAAGCCCTGAAAATGCACCGGGCCAGGTCAAAGGAGTTGTAATAATTTCAGCGTTACTTAATCCCAAAGCATTAAATACGCCGAAAATTCCTATAGTGGCATTACATACTGATAAACAATATTTAGCTTCACAATAATTTGCAACTTTGTATTCAAACTCTCGTACCACGCTATTTCCAGGAATGATAATCATGCTCAAAACTTTGATTGGACCCGAAACTCATTTAATTTTTTGTTTAACTCGATATCATTTACAGAGCCGTCATTTAGATTTACAATGCCTTCCAAATACCAGGGCAAAGGATATTCCATGTTACCGGCCCACGGGAAATAATCATCGAAGGCAGTTAATCTGATCGCGCTAAGCGATGAATATGCGCCGCTTACAGGGTCCCCATTGCTGCGAAAAGACATGCAACTTTCAAGAATATGCTCCTCTCTAAAATCTAAACCATTTTTTGAAATGGTTTTATTAATTACATCAAATATCTGCCGTGGACTTGCTCCTTTATGATATAACTGTTCGCAGCCCTCTAAAAGGTTTTTGTTATGAGGATTCAGGGTCTCTCTTCCCGACACACGTTTTTGAATTTTTGGGAAAATAGCCGTCATTTCAGTCGGAGTGGCTTCTAATAATGGTATCGTTGTGAAGCGGTTTATCATCGCAGGATCTAATAACTGAGGCGTGTTACTGCATCCGACTATGCATATTTTGCCTCTTAAATCATCCCGTGCAGCAAACTTGAACAATGTTTTTAGATAATGGCTGCTTACGCCCCCGTCCATACTTGCATTTGAACGATTTGAAAATGTTTGATCGATCTCATCAATAAACAAAATAACTGGCGATAAGCTTTCAATTAATTGCAAGGCTAAAGAAAGCCTGGCTTCGGACTGGCCAACCCACATGGATTTAATTTCATCAGACAACTCGACAAGGTTAAAACCGCAGGCATTTGCAAAAGCCGAAACAATCGTAGTTTTTCCGGTTCCAGGAGGCCCGGCTAACAATATTGCTCTTGGCGACGATGGATGTTGAACTGATAGTTTCCCGGCAAAGTCTTTTAATACCCTTTTTGGTACATCGAGCCCGGCAAGATCGTCAAATGAAATACTTGTTGACAAAACTGTCAAGGTCTTTTCGCTGATTTGCTCGATCAATTTTTCCTTTTTGGTAATAATGTCATCCTTTCCAATGGTTACATTTTTAGTTTTCGCTTCCCGAAAAAGTGAGGCCAATTGGGTTAGGTTTAGACCCCGCGACAGCTTTGCCGCTTCATTGGTCGGTAGGTCAGTAGTCGCAAACTCGTCTTTGCGCTCAGCTATTATTTTAAAAAACTGTTCGTATTCGTTCAATCCAGGATAACTGTAATGAACTTTGTGAAGCACTTTCAATAAAGGGCTAAGATTGCTTTCTTCATATGCATAAACAACCAATACGTTTCCTGCTTTCTGAACGGAAGGAAGATTGGCTATATCGCTAACTGTTTCAGCAACAATTTGCATCTCGCGGTCTGCCGACTGCGATGAAGTAAGATGAGGGGCATAGTCAATAATAATAGCAAAAGCGACTGAATATTTATTAGTAGCTACGGCTTTTAACCCTCTGAAAATTTCGACGACTTCTGTTGGGCTAATGTCTTTGGTGCCAATAAATTTATTTAGACCCGTACGCTGCAAGGCCTCGTCTAATGTCTTCTTATCTTTGCTTAGCTCAGTATGCCGATAGACAGTTAATCCCGACGAGCGGCTGTACCTCAAAACAAGCTTGCCCTGCGAATACAGTTTTTCAGCAAGATAAAGTGGCCGGAAAAATAGGGCACCAGTACCTTGTTCCACCTGTAGGTCAAAAATGTTGCCGGTAATCAAAATTGCATGATGCATATTTTCCAAAGCCTCCATCGCAGCATCCTTTTTTATTTCTGATAACTCTTCCATAATCATTTTTGCTTATTTTTAAATGTGATGGCACTATTCCCCCCGTTTAGATAATCGCGAATATCTTCGCCGATTTTTCCACTATTTTTTTTATTTAGCATATTTCTCAAAACACCGGTAGGCTGGTTATGCTTTATTTTCTTGAAAGAAAATGGCACACCATGTGCCTGGAGGTAGCCAACTATTTCATCCATTTTAGTACTGCATTCAGTAGCATCACATGCAAAACCTTCCAAATCGAGGGCGAGTGAAGGATTCAACTGTCTGTCAAGTTTACAATAAGCAGTAAGTTTTCGGTTTAATTTATCTGTAAACACGATATCAGCCACCGATTCTGTACTTTTTAAAATTTTCACTTCTGCGCTAAAACCAGAGGCTTTCGCTGCGTCCTTAACTATATCGTTTACGTATCTGAAATTGTCGAAGGCTAAATTTTTTGTGCCTTGTTTTAATGCAATTTGAAATGCATTTTCGGTTTCAGCCATATTTTTAAGAATTTGAGGAACATACGCTTTTAGCGGGCTGTGTTGCATCACGATCGCCCCGGAAAGTATGTTCTTTCGCGCCGTGCTAATTCCGCTTGTCATTTTATTAAAAAGTGAATGCTCCGAAACCATTTTTTGCAGCCGAATGGCCTCCTCCATCATTTCTGCAGGGGAAGAAACCGTTTGTTTGTCAAGCCATTTGAGCCTTTCGTTTCCTTTTTCGATCTCCTCAAGCATTTTTTGATATTGATCTGCGCAATATTTTCCGGCAAAATAAACAGCATCTACACATGCTGATCCTATAGCTAATGGCGCTCCTATTAATGATAAGGGTACCGCTCCTGTTGTAATTTCTGACATGATATGATTTTTTTGTTTATGCTGTTAAATCGTGTTCGGTTGTGTCGTTGATAAAGTCATTCACCGCCTGCTCTGCATTTTCCTTACCATTAGTACCGGTATGGTTTGGTCGCGATGCTTCTCTTTCGGGTATCGGAGCAGCATCATTTTGCGAAACCGGTTTATTTGGTGAGGGCTGAGGTTGCGGAGGTGTTTCCTCCGCAGCCCCGCTCCCAGGCTCCGCATCGTCGTTTTGGTGCGCAATGCCAGAGTAAAACATGATGGCTTTTCTAATATTGGGGCTGCCTTCACGCTCCATCTGCTGCCCTGGATTTTCATGGTTAAAAGCGTCCACAAAAGGTATATATTGACGATAATAGTCATTAGTATCGCGGGCGGCGGCATGTATTTGGCGTAATGTAATGGCTATCAAAATACTTGCGAAAAAGAATACAATGTATTCGAACGCCCTATTTAGAATTAACCCGCCGACTAATAATTCGAGAATAGCTATCCCCCCAACAACATAGGGCATAAATATAGCCCCATCCTCTTTATCTGCACCAACGGCAGTTTTAACCAAAAGAAATTGACATGCTACATACGCAATAGACGCAATAAATGCAACTACACCTATCCAAAACTTTGGAGTGGTTGATTTTTCGCCTGTATGGACGTCTGTTTTAAAGCCCTCTGTCAAGCCTTCGTAAACGTAATGACCTGCAAGCATTGCAAAAATTGAGAGGGATGCCCCAATTATTGAAAATAACGCAGAATTTGTGGATTTGTCGGCATTTGGGTCTATTAATCCGGCTATGGAATTTTGGGCGTTAAATGCCCCAAATACTGTGAACCCGATTGCGGCGAATAAACCAATAATGGACATTACAATCCAGGTTGGCGATAACTTGCCGCCCATGTCTTCCAACCGTTTTTCGTGTCTGGCTTCTTGTTTTTCGTGTTTTTTTAAAAGGCTCGCGAAACGGAAGGCGCTATTGGCCGCATCCCGAAACTTATTAAGAACCCGGTGGATGGGCATTGTAATTTTAACTTCACTCATGGCTTTTAAATTTAGTGTGGTGAAAAACTGCGTTAATTGCATCGTCAATTGTTGTGTAAACAATCCATTTGCTCCCGGGCATAACCTCGCTTAAATTGATTTTGGCAGACGGGCGTACAAGCAAAATATTGACGTCTTTTTTAAAAAGTATCGGTTGCATTTTGTCAATACCTTGTTTTGGCGGCATATCATTTTCAAGGTCACTAATGATGATTATGCTTTTGATGTACGAATCGTAATTAGGGTTCTCCGTAATTTGTCTTGCCATTTCAAGTGCGTCTTTAACGTCGCTAAAGTCGTGGTCCTTAGGAAGGATCAGCTTTTCGGATACTGTTTTAACAAATGCATCTTTACCGTCCTCAAAAGTGGCCATCATTTTCTCATTCTTGCGCTGGCGGTTGGCCCTTTGATATGAATTGCCGCGTAAAACCAGTTGTTCCACAGGTGCTATATCTCCAACCATTGGATCTTGCCGCAAAGAGTTGCTTTGCACGTGTAGCCCGTAGAACTTGCCGCCACCGTTTTGCCCCATTCCATCGTAGGTTTTTTCAAGGTGGGTGTTTGTAAGTATGGCGTATGCGTCATCACTTTTTGAGATGTCGTACACACAAACCACCAACTGGCGCTGCATAGGTGCCGGTGCTTTGGTTTGCCCCCCGTTAGTGCCACAGGCAATTACTAACAATGAGGATATAATTGTAAGAAGTAGTTTTCGTTTCATTTTGTGTTGTTTTAATGTTGTTTAAAAATTCGATTTATTACTCTTATAGTTATTTATTATCGCCTTCTTTTGGTTGAAGGAAAAACGCCCCTTATCATGATATAAAAACCAAAAACGACCAAGGCGAGTGTAAGGATCGAGGTAAGTAACGAGGTTTCGCCTGCACCATTCCCATACGTTTTTAAAAAAAGCACGAGTGCGGCTACTGCTGCGGTTATGATATATATCGTGCGATTGCCGACCATGATTAGTACCGCGCATATAATAATGAACACAACCGTACCTGGGGTAAGGTTGCCGATAATTGCCAGCCTTAAGCTAAAGATGATTATGCTGATGATTGTACATATTTTAAGGAATGTTTTCATATCGGTAAAGTTTCAAATGCTGAGTGTGCTTGATTTTTAGTTTAATATGTAGATGTTGTTATCCTGTTCTTGCAACATTTGAATTTCGTACATGCTGCTTTGGGCACCGTGTAGGTAGAAAATTTGGCTTGTTAAGTCTTTGGATATCTTGGCGGCTTTTAAGTAAGCTTTAGCCAAATGATTTTTAGAGAAGATAGCCCCTTCGATATCTCCGTAGATAATAAATTCGCTTTCTATTGCCTGAATGCGTTCGATAGCCGCGTTAATTGTTTCTTTGTTTCGGCCATTTTTGATGAGGCGTTTGATCTCATCAAAAAGCGGGCATTTGTAATTTTTGTTAGTCTTTGAGGTTAATTTGATTTTATTAAATCGGGTATTTGTTGCTTCCATTTTTTGAGTGTTTTTATGATCTCGGTGAAACTTTAATTACTTAACAGTTATTGGGTTAGCTGCACATTAAAACGGTACGGTTCTTTACTTTATGGCTTTCACCATTTTTATCGCGGCGGCATTTTTTCGGCGCTAAATACCATTGGTAAATGTCTTTGTAAATTGTGGATACCTCAACCTAACACTATCCTAATGTTAGCAGATGTTTTGCTTAGAATTTCCCTTAAAGTCGCGTTAAGGAGCAAAGTCATAGCGCTATCACGTTGATTATGCTTTGACTTTGCTCTTGTTAACAAAATTCATTTTGTAGATTATTGGTTCATACCGCTCGATTTAGAAGGCAATTTCAAATGTTTTGTTAGACCTGGTTTGTTTTAATACCAAACGCGAGATGTTTTAGTTAGTAATTGTAATGAGCAGGTTAATTGTGCTTCGCATTTCGCTAATCCGGTGTTTATACCGCTGTAATTCTTTTACATCGGGTAGATGCCTTGAGTATTTTGGATTATCGAAAAGGCTTTCCGATTTTCTCAATTCGAGAAGAATCCTGCGCAGGGACCATTTAATTTTAGTAAAGGACGCTGTTGCCGCTTCTAAATGGCCTTGACCGTAGTAAGGATTTTCAATAAGCATTTTACCGAATATCTTAAAAGCATCTACTTCAAGGACATTTGCATTATAATGATCACCCGCCATGTGCAGTGCATCAGCCAATTTTGATTTTATGGCAGCCTGGTGCTTAAATAATGATGGCTGGTTCCAGTTTATTTGCTCCGCCTGTATTACTGCTTCGTTAATGCAATCACTGGCAGCTTCGTAAAGGTTTATTTTATCGTTGAATTCCGATGCGACATCTCCACGCTTTTCATAAATAATAGAGAGGGCTTTCTCACAAAACAATACCCCCTTTTTGTCTCCAAAGACAATAAACTCTTTTTTTATACGGCAAAGTTCAGGCTCGAATGTCAGATCCGTTGAGATGTCTGTCTCGGCACTTTTGTAAATTGTTTTCACTTTTTCAAAAAGTGTTGAGATATGTTCATCGCCATTTATGGTGTTATCTTCGATTTTTCTTTTAGTTTCAGTTAAATGTATCATTGCTATACATGTTAATTCGTGAATTAATGATCAAATCCATGTGGGTATTACAGGGAATACATTAGGGTACTCCTTTAAATAGTTTATATAACTCGAAGCGTTTTTATATCTTAAGACTCTTTTTAAGACTTAACTTTCTGGGGCGGGGTGATTACCGCAATCCCTTTATTTCGCGTTTCAACGGATTGCTCTCCGATTTACTTTGCGGCAGCTTTCGGTTCCCCCCTGGTCTGCACCAGTTCGTAGTTTTCGGTTTTACTACCAAACCTCTCTTGCTGTATGGCTGCAAGTCGCCCCCGTTAGTTTGCTACGGGTTGCTGGCTGGGGTGGCTCGGGAACAGTTCGCCATTCGTTCCTTTATAACCTTGCTTTTAACCTCTTCTTCTTAATTCAATATTGTTTATTTGTTAATTATTTATTGTAAATATCCCTGTAAATCAATTCCTTGCCAACCTAACATTAACTTAATGTTAACAGAAGTTTTGCTTCATAAAACCATGGAAATAGCGAGGGAAGTACAATCGGAGCAGGTGTTCGTGTGCCCTGCCTTGTTTTTTCGATTTCGGTATTGACTTTGCGGCGTCTATGCTTGATAATCCAATTTTAAATCAATCTTGCTTCACCTTTGCTTCACTCTTACGTCATTATGACTTGCTGCCGCAAAAACAAGGTAGATATACCGCCAATATTGAGCCGTTTATATTAAAGGAAGTAATTATGTTTGTTTTGTATTTATCACAATATGAGCACAAAAGAAAATGCCCAAAAAACCGACTTAGCTAAGCTCACTGAAGAAGTGCGGGCTATGATGTTGGCGGCACGTGCTGAACAGGCTTGGAGCTGGGAAAAATTTGCAAAGAATATTAATGAAATAATCAACCAATCATCGCCACCTTTTAAGTACCTGAAAGCCAGGGTATCCAGTACTTGGATCGGATACCATGAGAGTGAGGGCGTAACGTTTGGCCCCGAATATTGGAAAGAACTCAAGGGTGTATTAAGTCGTTTTATACCTATGCAAGCAATTGAAGGCCCTAAAAATGCCGAAGTTGGCGATGAGGAGTCTATAGGCCAGACAAATAACGCTACCACATACGAAACGACACCAACCAATATCAGTTATATGGAAACATACTCAAAGTCTCTCGGAAATTTCGTAAGAAAGCAAGTCGCATTTGGCGTTTTTAAGTTTCAGGACACGATACTGCCTTTGTTTTTTGAATACGCTTACAAAATGATTTTAGACGTTAAGTGGTATCCATCTGAGAATTGGAGCGATGGGTTAAAGGCGCTAAAAAATAAAGATGTTAAGGTTATATTGCATGATTTTTCTACCGTATTAGCGTATAACATTTCTTATCCGGAAGGACCTAAATTGATTTTTTTTCCCTATTTCAGTTTTGAGGGTTATAGTGTTGTGGTTAAGAAAGAACATTTAGAAAAATTTATATCTGATAATAAATTGGCGGAACAGACCTTTAAAAAATTTGAAGATAAAGATAAGATAAAATTCCTACAAGAAGCATACGTCATATTGGAAAAAGGTACCGATTTTGAATGGGTATATAAGGATTTTTGCCGCGAAAGAATTGGTTTTACAATTGAAGACGAAAAAATTGGCGATTATAATACAAATGAAGGTAAAAAAATATTTAATGGTGACATAGATGTCAGCCAAATGGGCGATTGCAAAGACTATTCAGTATATTGTACTAACTCTGTTCACTTATATGACCTCCTTCATAATCCGAAAAATAAAGGAAAATACGTAGTTATTGCTACTGAAACGAACGTCACGGATCATGCCAATTTCAACGGTCTGATTTGCACCGAAGCTTACTACGCAGATAAAGAGACTGGACAAATAGTGGAACACCTGAATAATATCTGGTTTATGGCAATTAAAGTTTTAAACGACGACATTAGCAAAGCAGGCAAACATAACGGCACCGACGACATTAGTTCCCCGCATTACCATACTGTCGAAATGCTTATAAAGTACCTGGAGGAAAATACTAATTCGAAAATATCAAAGGAGAAATTAGGTGAAGTGTTTGAGGGATCCAATACATTTTATTATGATAAACCCCAAGCGTTTCTTGCATTTTATGAACACCAACTTAATAATGTCAAAATGAGAGCCAATTACTGTGGCATTATTCAAAAACAAATCGAAAAACAAAAAGGAGAAAAAGTTGAAATTACTTTACAGCAAGTAGAAACTGCAGTTAGAGAATTAAAAGAAACGATGGCAAAATATATATAGAAAATGATAACGAATAAAAAAGGAATATTTATAATGAGTTTAAATTCCAAACGACTACAGGACGCGATCAACAACAAAGACAACTTTCATTTTAATAGCGAGGTGGATGAGCTTGATGTTTATGTTTTTGATGTGTTTGAAGTATTGAACGGGATTTTTTTTAATGAAAACAACGCTGGTCAACAAAAGGAATCTATTGAGGATATAATTGAGAAACTGGAATTGGGGTTTGTAGCTGTCGACACGGTAAAAAGAGAACTGATCCGCTGTAGTGCTAAACGAAAGGAGCTTAGCCCCTATATCAAGGCGGTTTACCAGGAATATTATTCAAATTCTGTATTTGAAAGCCATTGCCGGAACCAGGTTTTTCAAAACCTTCAGCCAAAGCTTAAAAATCTGGCTATAGAAAACAATAAATCTGCATTGCTGGAACTTATTATGCCTTTCCTGATAATGGAGATTGCGTTATACCTCTATATCTATGATAAAAATGAGTATTTCAGAATTTATGGCATGGAAAAGGAAATGGGTATAGTTACAGCCATTAAACAAAATAAATACCCCGCATTCAACCAGTTTTTGAAAGGCAATATAGATTATATAAAAATAAATGCTGACGAACATGTTGCTGCTAAATAAAATAGAATTTAACTACCGCAATGGTACTGGCACGTTCAACGTAAGTATTGATGAATTGAAATTTGATGCATCCTTAATTACTTGTGTGCTCGGAGAAAATGGAAGTGGCAAAACGACAGTTTTGAATTTAATCGGGGGGCATTTAAAGGGAGAATGTGGGGAAATTTTATTGTCTGGTGAAGATATTACCGAACTGAAAGCCGAAGCACGGCCAACCTCGACGGTATTTCAGCAAATAGGTTTATTCCCGCACCTCAGCGTTAAAGAAAATATTGAACTTGCCATTGAGCCAAATTCTTTATTCAAAAAATCGCCTGCCACTAAAAGTAAAGCTGACAGGATTTTGGTCGATTTTAGCCTGACCGAATTTGAATCCCGAAAACCATCGCAACTAAGCATCGGGCAGCAACAACGGGTTGCCATAGCCAGGGCATTAAGTTCTGATCCGAAAGTTTTGTTATTGGACGAGCCTACCTCTGCTTTAGATTTTGCCAATATCAGTATCTTAAAAAGGATGCTGAAAGAAATAAAGGATATGCAAACAGTACCGGTAATCATCATTGTAAGTCACGATTTGCATTTTGTACTTGACATTGCGGACAATATAAAATTCATTGAAAAAGGAAAATTTGTGTTCGATGGCACCACCCAGGATTTTCAAAAATCAAAATACTACATAAACTAAGATTAAGAATATGAAAAAGCAAGACAGTTACGATTCAAATTTCTCTCGCAGAGAATTTATGAAAACCATTGGTATAGTGGGTGCTGGCATAAGCGTTATGGGCCTATCAGCTTGCCTTAGCAAGACAAACACTATTCGCTTTTACGGAACCGGAACCCTTGACATCGGGGACAAATGGAAAAAGTTAGAAGATGATTTGGGTATAAAGCTCATTTTTGAGGATAATGGGAATGATACCGGTCCAATCATGGCAAATATGCTCAATGGTAACGCCGCCCATGATTTTGATATTGGTGGCATACAAGGCGGTGTTGAAAGGGAATTGGCATTGGCCGGCAAGATCGTACCCTGGGACTTGACTAAAATTCCGAATTGGGATAAGACATGGGAATGGGCTAAAACTATCCCACACTGTAAAGTTGATGGTAAACAATACGGCTTGCCGGTAGTGGTAAATGCCGATTCCATAATTTACTTGCCTGAAAAGATCGGTGGGGTAGTTGATAGTTACGAAGTTATTTTTGACCCCAAATTTAAAGGTAGAACTGCTATGGAAGATGCTTGGATAAACAGCGCAATTTTTGCCGCTATTTATCTCAAAGAAAATTCTATCGTACCAATTGATAACCCTGGGGACTTAACTGAAAGTGAATTGGGTAGTGTAATGGAATTTTTGATTAAAAAGAAAAAAGAAGGCCAGTTTAAAACCTTTTGGAGAGGTTGGGAAGATGGGGTTAGGTTAATTAAATCGGGTGAAGTATATGCGATGACCGGATGGGAGCCGATAGTTTATGAAGCTCAAAAGGCCGGAATTAAAGCTGAATATGCTTTACCACGAGAAGGCTATGAAGGGTGGTCAAATGACCTGGTAATACATGCTGGTGCAAAGGAAAGAGGGTTGCTTGATGAAGTTCACAAATTTGCAAATTGGGAATTAGGTGGTTTTTATGGCTGTGAACTCGCAAAACAGAGAGGCTACATCGTACCAAGTGATACTTCGGTAGATTACGCCAAACAGACCAAAGTCTACGATGCAATTGAAATGCAGAAAAAACTTGACCATGTACGCAACAAATTCATAAGTAATAAAGGCAAGCTTTACTGGCAAAATACCCGCCCCAAAAACTATAAGTTGTATGAAGAATGGTGGTCAAAATTAAGAAATGCCTAGCCGGCAATAAAATTTAAGAAGTGGAAAATACCTTTTTAAACAGAAAGTCAATTATCACAATGTGTTTATTGATCTCTGTACCGTTGCTTATTATAGGATGGCTTGCTTTTTTTTTGAATGATGCCGAGCCAGGCAAGCCATCTTTTTCTTTGGCTGGTTTTAATGAATTGCTGTCGCCATTGCGCTTAACTGAGATTATGAAGATTGCGGGCCGGGCCTTAACTGTTTGTTTTTTTGCAACTACAGTATCCTTTTTTATTTCTTACCTACTTATGTTAAAAACATCAAAGGCGTTTCAATTTGCATTTTTTGTTTTAATCACACTGCCATTTTTGGCGAATGAATCGGTAAGGGTTTTTTCATGGCAATATGTTTTATCAGAGAATGGATTGTTTAACCAAATACTAAGCTCAATCTCGGGGAGACATGTAACACTCTTTGATGGCTCCAATAATATGAATGTTTATATAGTCATGATTATTACCTGTATTCCCTTTGGTGTATTTATTAATTCTGCATCATTGGGAACAATACCTCCAATTTATTGGAAAGCGTCAAATGACCTTAATTTGAGTTCAATTAGTGCTTTTTTTAAAGTAGCGTTACCGCTTTCAAAAGTAGCGTTGGTAACAAGTGTAATCGTGATTTTTTTTATTTCTTTTTCACTTTCCGCAGAAGCAAACTTCCTGGGTGGTGATTCTAAAATAAGCATCCGTAACCTGGTTCTCAGTTTGATGAGCGCCAGTAAATTCCAGGCAATCTTCTTCCTCGGGTTCATTATTATGTCCGCACTTACCTTTTTTGCCCTTATTTATAAATTAGCTACGAGAAATAGAATTTCGATCTGAAAATGAAAATTTCTAAACCCATATTGTTGCTATTGCTTGGAGTAATGGTGATTCCGATTTTCTCAATCATTGTATTATCGTTTCAAAATACAGGGGGCGAACTACTAAAGTGGTATTACGTGATATTGAAAAACGAACGGTTTACTGAAGCTTTTGGATTGTCACTCGTTATTTCAACAATTACTGCATTATTGTGTACTTTTTTTTCGTTCATTTTTTCATTGACCTGGTTCAATAAAAATCAAATGTTCGTGGTGCTTGTCCTAATTCTCGTGATTGGATTACTCCCCCCAGATATTATGGCATTGAGCATTATCAAAGTTTCACAGTTACTTGGACTGTACAATTCAAATCTGTTATTCTTATGTATAGGCTTAACGCTTTATACTATGCCGATAGGGGTCTTGCTGTTTTGGTCGCGTTTTTACTTTATACCGGACTCCCTTATTATATCTGGAAAAGATATTGGGATGAAAAGATTTTACATTGTTACTAAAATCATTTTGCCATTATCAAGAAATACAGCAATCAGTTGTTTTTTACTAAGCTTTCTTCTTGCTTTTAATGAATATCCACGAACTTATTATTTAAGTGGTGCAGATGTTTTGGTTAGTGAGTTTCTAAACGGCAAATTGAGTTCCGGCGCAGATGGGTCAATTTATGCAGGGGGTAGCATTACCATCATCATTACAGCTGTTTCAATTCTTTTGATGGCATTGTTTCAAGCGATATTTAATCATAAGGGACAGACTGTGAATGCTAAATCTTAGATACTACAATGGACGGACCATTAAAACTAAATGATAAAATTTCGGGTCATTATCTAAATAAATCTGAACATACCCTGTACTTGTGACCGGTAGGTCTTACCTATCTGGATCTCTTTTTCTCCTATCCAGAGGCGGTTGTCTTGTGTTTTATGGACCGCGTGGATATTGACGAGGTATGATCGGTGAACGCGGATAAGAGGCTTAGCGAATGCGAGTTTTTCTTCGAGGAAGCTAAGGCTTTCGCTGAAGACGATGCAGGTGGGCTTGGCTGACCCGTCACTAAAAAACAGTTCGCAATAGCTACGGGCGGCCTGGAGATAAAGAATGTCCTGTATGAGAATCTTTTTATAGGCTGATCCGTCTTTTACGAAGATGCATTCGTCGAGGATATAGGAACTGGCCTGGGTTTCCCGAACCTTGAGGTCATGTTTTTTTAACGCCTTAATGGCCAAGTCGATGGCTACCGAGATATCGAGACGTGTAAAGGGCTTGGTGAGGTATTGTACGGTGTTCGTTTCGTAAATAGCTTTCTTGCGCAGGTATTCGTCCTGGTTATCGGTGACATAGATAATCGGCACGGTACTGATTTTCCGCAATTCAATAGAGGTATCGACACCGTTCATTTTGCCGTGGAGATTGATATCCATAATGATGATATCGGCGAAACCTGGCTTGAATTTATCGAGCGTTTCCTGTCCTGTACGGAACACCGCAGCCACCTCGTACCCCATTCCGACGAGGATGGAGCGCAGAGATTCGGCAATCAGTGACTCGTCTTCTACGATCAATATTTTCAATTTCTCCATTGTGCTTGTCCTGTTTTGCTCGTCCCGCTTTCCGTTCGGATGGCGGTCTCATCTGTTCGGAGCGCGAAACCAATCCCTGGGAAAGAAGTTTTCTTGGCCCTTGGAAAATGGTTTAATTTTAAACATGGCATTGAATTCCATGGCTTTAGCTTCCGTCAAATAAAAGAATTTTTTAACAGATAAATCAAGAAGAAATGAAGAATAAATTTTTACAGGCTTCCATTGTACTGTTAATGGCTGGCCTTTTCATCTGGGGGTGCAGTACCAAGACGAATGATGCGCAACCTGCTAAAAGTTCGGCAAAATCGATAAAATCATTAGTGCTGGCGGGGATAAGCCCAACAGTCACAGGGGTTGTCGATGAAGGTGCGCATAGTATCAGTTTGACGGTTCCGGCAACCGTCGATGTAACGGTCCTAACGCCGACGATAACGATAGCCGATAAAGCGACTGTATCGCCGGCCAGCGGGACCACGCAGAATTTCTCGAACGCGGTGACTTACACGGTTACGGCTGAGGATGGCAGCACACAAAGCTATGTGGCGAGCATACAGGTAGCGCAGGCAGTTACTCAAACTATTGACTGCAATAATGTGCCCTCGGTTCTGCAAGACCTGGGGTCGGGCGTGGACTATATCATCAAGTGCAATATTACACTTAGCGGCAGCCAGGTTCTGACCATCAAGCCGGGAGTAACCATCCAGTTCGACGGCGCGGCCACGGGTATTACTGTAACTGGCAGTTCGGCTTTGAACATGGTAGGTACGGCGGCCAAACCGATCGTGCTGCAGGGCAAAACAGCAACACAGGGGGCCTGGACTGGCATCCAGATGGATTCGCCAAATAATTTGAACCAATGGGAATATGTGACCATGCAGAACGCGGGCGGTGGACAGTATGCTGCCGGTCTGCTGATCTCGGATTACGCTTACTTTTTGCACAATACCCAGGTGTCTATCAAGAACTGTACGTTCAGCAATAATAAAGGCTACGGGATATGGGATTCGGATAATGGGTTTTCTTATACCCGGACGGTTTTCGCCGCGTTCCAGAACAATACGTTCATCGGGAATTCAGATGCACCGCTCAATATCACTATGGATGCAATCGGCAAACTGGATGCAGCCAGCCACTATACTGGTAACGGTCAGGCGTATATCGAGCTGCACGCAGTGAATGGCCTAAACGCTAATTCGACAGTACAGAAACTCGAAGTGCCCTACCTCGTGGTCGGCAGTATCGAACTGCACCAGAAAATGACCATCAGCCCAGGAGTAACTTTCCAGTTCTATACGGACGCAGGTTTTAACCTTGATAACCAGTACCGGGGCAGCGGCACGCTGATCGCCAGCGGAACAGTTTCCGCGCCGATCCGTTTCGTAGGCTATAAATCGGGCAACGGGGTTTGGCTGGGCCTGTCGCTGGGCAACAACGATCCTGCCAATGCCTTGAATTACTGTGTGATCGACGGGGCGGGTTCGCACATCCCGAACGCGAGTACGGCCTGTATCGGTGATACCAAAGGTGCGGTCAATTTCTATCCATCCTGCAATTCCTGGGCGACGGCGCCCGCTGCTACGAATTGTACCATCACAAATTGCGGCGGTTACGGGATTATCTATAAAAAAGGAATAACACCCAATTTCGCAGGAAACAGCTATTCCGGCAACCTGCTTGCCAATGAACAAGGTTTATAAATTATAAAAAATGAAACGAATATTTATCCTATTACTATTGGTTACGGTTACTTCGCTGACTTATGCCCAAACCAAGGAAGTGATCAGCTTCGAGCAGATCAAATCGCAATGCGCGGCCATGCCACTCGACAAACGGGCCCGTGTGAGTGTAACCCGGTTCAACGTGACGACGAGGACCGACGATCAGACCGTACAGCAGAACGCGAATGCCAACAATAAACTAAAGGCTCTATCGACCATTTTTGGCGGCGGTTGGCCGGCGCAAAAAGCCGATGGGGTACCGCCGATCCTGGGGGATAACCTGGCCGCCCGTTTAACCGATGCATTGCAAAGTATCAGCTGTTTCCGGGTGCTGGAAACGTTGGCGAACAATAAGGATCTGACCAACGAGATCGATGCATCGGACAGCAAATACAGCAGTAAGAAAGCCCCTAAAGCCGGCCGGCAGCTGGGGCCGCAGATCGTGGCGACCGGTGAAGTGACCGAATACAGCATGCAAAGTAAAGGGGTAAATATCGCCGGGGTGGGTGCCGGTAAGAAGATCGTCAAAATGGGCTTCATTTTAAAATTGATCAATGCGGAGACCCGCGATGTGATCTTCTCCCGGCAGATCCGCGCGCAGTCCAAAGCCGCCGGCAATGTATCGGTGCTGGGTCTGGTGTCGACCGCCAATAGCGACCCGGCGATCGCTGCCGTGGTGGACGATGGTATCCTGCAAGCAGTAGGCTTGATGGTACACGTCCGCGACTCACTGAATATAACGGTGGATAATGTGCCTGGCAACCAAACGAAAGACCCTAATGCGGAACGCGAAGTAGAAATATCGCTGGCAGGCGCCAATTTTACCAGTTTCAACGCAGTAGCAACCATTATCGCCCATTTGCCCGGGTATCGGTCCATGGAGAAGGCACTGACTTCAGGCGCCGGTACCTACACGGTTCTGCATACCGGTGACCCGGATAGCTTTTTAGCGGCACTCAGCGAGAAGCTCGGCCTGAAATATGAGGTCACCGGCTATTCAAATGAAAAAATAGAACTCAAAATCAAATAAACACACATCATGAAAAAACAACTACTGATCCTTTCCTTCCTTATGGTCGTGACGACAATTGCGATGGCCCAGAAATCTACCAATGGTTATAGCAGCAGCGACAATTTATTAAATGTCGGCCTCGGCCTTGGCAGCCCCTTCTTCGGCACCGGTTATTCGGCCTCGCTGCCGGTCAACCCGACCATCTCTTATGAACATGGCGTGACCGAAGAGATCAGCATCGGCGGGCAATTATCCTATGCCAGTTCGAAATTTAACTATGCCTATTTCGGTTCGGCCTACAGCTTTAAGGAAAGCGCGACCTATATCGGCGCACGCGGCTCCTACCATCTGGGCGACATCCTAGACCTGGACAGCAAATTCGATGTTTATGGCGGGGCCAGCCTGGGTTATGTGATCGTCAGTGTAAGCGACAATACCGGCTACAGCGGTTCGGCAGCCAGCGCGATCGGCTTCGGCGCCTTCGCCGGGGGTAAATATTTTTTCAGCGCCAAGACCGGTGTCTATACCGAATTGGGCTACCAAAGCCTGTCCTTCCTGAATGTCGGATTGGCCTTTAAATTCTAAAAGACCTGAACCTTCGCCGGTATATGCTGCCCGAACCGGGTGGCTTTTCGGCGTTTTGAACATAAATATTCACTATTAAAAAAAACAATATTATGGGACATCATGACGGAGAACTTGTAAAAAAAACGGTCGAACTTTATAAAGAGATCGACTTATTCGGCGACGGCGAAAAAGCGCACGAGCTTTCGGCCATCGTTAAACAACATGCATTGACCGGTTTGGCCATTGCGCTCATACCGCTGGGTGGCGCAGATCTGATCGCACTGGGAGCGAATACCTGGACTATGTATGTCCGCATCAATAAAGTGCTGGGTATCTCCTTTGGGGAAAACGCGATGCGGGCCATCGCCAGCGGCGTGATCGCTAATATCGCATCCACCTTACCGGCCGTCGCGCTCGGCTTAGCGGCCGAAGGCTTCTTGAAATGGATTCCGGGTATCGGCACTGTCGGCGGTATCGCCATTGGCGCAGCCGTCAATGTCGGCGTAATGTATGCCGCTGGGAAAGTCTATATCAAGGCCCTGGAAAAACTTCTCAACGACGGACATTCCCTAACCGAAGACAATATCAGCGCAGCCGCCAAGGCTACAGCCAAAGAAAAAAGCTTCGTTTCCGGGGTTTATGACGAGGGCAAAGCGTATGCAAAAGAGGAGGCGAAGAAATAATTGAGTCAATCGCTTTTATGTATTAGCAAAAGCTCTTTCTTTGAAAGGGCTTTTTGAATTTAAGAAATAATACAGAAATTTAGCTGCATAGAAACGATCACCGGGTGGCCACTATGGCCTTTATCTTTAACTGAAAAAAAATGAGCGCCGCCGACTACAGTCATTACCCAGCTACGATCCAGATCCGGCAAGTTACGGTGTATTATATTTTCCGGAAATGCTTGGAAAAGATTTCACGTAAGGATGAGCAGATCAACATGAGGCAATGGTCGTCCAAGCTTTTCCATGAGATCGAAAAAGTGCTCGGTAAGGACCCTTATTTTCGGCCATGGTTCATTTCGAAAAGAACGAGGACCAAATATTTTAATGGGCTTTATCTTGCCGCGAAAGATGCGATGCTGAATGGTACGCACAATACTGATATCATCTCGCCCGATACAGAAGTGTTCCTGCCATTGCTCTTGTTCTCGGGTATCAATGAGCGGTTTGGATATCTCGATACCTGCTTGGGCAGCAACGAACATCAGCAAATATTTGTCATTAAGGTGCTCAGTAAAACCGATGCCACGTTCAATATGACGGTTAATGAGGCGGATTTTGACCGACAGGTAAGTACAGACTTGCCGGTGATCGCAGCGCCAAATCCGCAAAAAGCGTCGACCGCTCCTAACAATCTAAAGCAAGAAATAATAAGAGCAGAAGTAATGCTTCGCCATGAGATGCCGGCACCTCCGGTCTATTTTGTTGGCAGGGAGGAGCAATTGGCGGATTGCCATCATTTGCTAACGGGAACCGGGCCTGTACCCCGGGTCTTATTGCTACATGGTATCGGGGGCATGGGTAAAACGACACTCATGCAACATTATTTATACCGGGATCAATGTGAACACTATTTTAACCGGATCGTCTATATGGTCATTGATCATGACTTGACAAGTGCTTACATTGATACGGCGGCTAAGGTGACAAAATGTGTCCATGAAGTTAATGGACTCACTACGGTCGAGGCGCAACTCAAGATGGTGACGGCAGCTTTGAGCGAAATTAAAGATAAGAACCTTTTTGTGATCGATAACGTCAATGAATCCGACTTTGACCAGTTACGTTCGCTGAAAAGCTATTTCGAACGAACCGGCTGGCGGTTTTTGATCACCACACGTACGGCACCGGACGGTTTTTTGATCCGTGATGTAACCGAATTGGAGATGGCTGATGCCATGTTATTATTTGCCTGTCACTGGTGGCCCGAGCTGGTCATCCCTGGTGACAGCCCGGCAACGAATACTGTCCTGAATGAAAAGATTGTCGCGACGAACCTTGCGACAGATCTGCAAATCCTTTTGGACCATATTTTCAGACATACTTTATTGACGGAATTGCTTGCTAAGGCTGGCCGAAAAAAAGGTCTCACGGTCAAACAACTATATGAAAAGTTGTTAAAAGAAGACTTCCGCCATCAGGACCTTAACCGCAAGATCGATCCTGGCGCGCATCCGATACCCCAGACACAGATCAATGAAACTACCCTGCATCAGTATATGCTCGGACTTTTCGATACCGATTACCTGTTGACTCCGGATAATCAGGAACATCGCGCCAAGGCCATTATGTTACTTTTTTTTTCTGTCCTACCCGCCACGGATATCCCGACGGCGGACTTGGTCATGCTTTGGGACGTACCGGAAACAGAGATAATCGATTTTGAGAACCGGCTTGATGACCTGCGCCAAATCGGCTGGCTCCAGGCCAAATATGCCTATACCGACGACCCTGGTCGACACCAGACCGATTATAAAATGCACAAACTGGTGCAGGAGGTGGTTAAAGAAAAGCTTAAGCCGACTCTCAAGGATTGTTTGCCATTGGTCGAAACGCTGAGCCGGATCGTACTTACCCGGGGCAAAAAGGCCCAAAAATATCAGGTTTACGCGGAATCGATCATGAAACGCTTTGGTTTCTTTAAATAGTTTAAACCATGGAAGATCCTTTATTAAAACTGGCGTATTTGACCACCTTTTCCTATTTCCAGAATGGTGAACTGGCCAAAGCCTTGGGCATGACCGATCAGCTTTTGAGCGCTGCCGCTGACCAAGCTTTGGTCGATTACCTGATGTGTGCGGAGTTAGCTTGCGGCATATACCTGGAGGCTGACCAGGATAAAAAAGCGGAAAAAATCTACCGGGATATTATCCGCAGGTTAGATCCGGTGTTAAAAGAAGCTCCGGGCGAGCTGGCCGTTGAAATGCTGCTCAGCTCTTGTTACGCTGGCTTAGGCCGCTGTTACTTTAGGACACTGCATTATGACCAAAGTATTAGTTGGTTTTCAAAACGCTATGCACTTACACGCCAGTGGCTGGATACGTTGACGGAGGAGAATATGCCACTGCCCGTACGGGAACACTTCCACGCGATCTCTTGCGAACAGTTCTGTCAACTGTATAACCAAAAAGAGGACGCCGCAGAGGCCCTGTCCTATGGCCTTGAGTTCAATACGATCATGAAAGAATTGTATCGTAAAGATCCTGCAAACGCCACACTGGTCTTTAGCCTGATCACCTCTTATATTCATCTCGGCCGGGCCTACATGCTCAATAAGGATAAAGAAAACAGTGCGGCAACTTTGATCGCTGGTTTGGCCCTATCGGATGAATACAGCGAAGAGTTCTCGGACAATTACGAACACTCCGGGCCGCTTTTGGTCTTACTGGAGGCCTTAGGTGAGTTTTACGCGACGGAGCAGGAATACGAAAAGGCCTTGCCTTATTTCCTGCGGCAATATACGGTTATCAACAAGTTGTCCCAATTGAACAAGGATACGATGGCGACCAAATTCAACATCGGGTGCGCGGCCAGCAAACTCGCGGATAGCTATGTGCACCTTCAAAAATTGCCGGAAGCCTTACCTTACCTGAAACAAATGGAACAGATTTTCACAGAATTGATCCATAGCCCGGAAGCGCATTTGTCGCATTACCACAATTTGTATTTTTGCCATGCTACTTATGTCGAATACCATCAAACCCTGGGAAATCTAAGTCAAGCTATCCAAAGCGCTACACGGACAGTCGATATCCTGAAAAAGATGTTTGATATGACCAAAGGCGAAAGACGTTACCGGAACTTGTTGGGCAAACATTACAAAATACTCGCCAAGCTTTACCGCGAGCAAAATGAGGAAGCAAAAGCCCGCGAATGTGACGCCAAAGTGGATTGGCTGATCAGGCCTTATGTCTCCAATTCTACCTTTTTCAGGCTCATGCTCCGGCATGCTATATATCGCGTTTTTAAAGTCTAAGCGTCATTTACGCAGAACACCCTTTCCAACTGACAGCTTCCTGACCGACCATTGACAGCTTAAGCGACATTTCAGATTGATTTGGCCGCTATACTCATGGCAAACCTGCCTTAAGTACCTCCTATACAACGTTTTAAAAGACATTTTGACCGTTAATGCGAACGGTCTCTTGGCGGTCATATCCGAACGAAATACTGGTTAAGATTGTATTGTCGCACCGTCATGACTGCGATCGTACTTGCGAAAAGTACGTAAGATCCTGGAGCAAGCGGGGCAGGGTATTATGTCGAGGTGGCATATTCCTGACCGCGCCGATGATCATGTCACCCTCGGTAGTGTGGACCTTTTAATGCAACGCAAGATATGAAAAAAATCATATTTGCGGCAATGATTTCGGTCCTGATGCTGGCTAGTGCTTGCCAAAAAGAAAAGGTTGTAAAACCTGTTCATAAAGCTGGTACACAGTTGATGGATTCAGATTCATCGGATACTGGGACAACTGATCCCACTATCCCGCCGCCACACGGCAATTAATTATCTGCAAAGGCGGTCATTTTTCCGGAAAATGATCGCCTTTTTTATTGAATGAAATTATGTAATTTAAACGACTGATGATCAACAGGGCCTTTGTACTTTACTTGCTGTGTTTCCTGCGGTCTGCCGTAGCGGTGGTAGCGCAGCCTGACCTTGATACAGCTTTCAAACAAGCGGATAAGATATATCAAAATAATATCGCTGCCGGATTCAAAGCATTTCAGGCAGTTTATACCCAAGCCCTGAAAAGTCATGATAAGGTCATAGAGGTTCGCTGCCTGAACCTGTTCACAGAATATTACTGGACTTTGCGCGATCCGAGACGGGCCATGGATTGGGGATTGAAAAGTATCAGTATGGCTGAATCCTATCAAACGGATGGTTTGGCGGGCGATGCCTGCGTGCTGACCGGGCTGGTGTGTTATAGTGATGGGCGGTATCAGGATGCCATTCATTATTATCAAAGAGGCGTAGCGCATTATCAAAAGCAACCAGCAGGCCAGCGTATCGGGCTGGCTTATATGAACTTGGGGGTAGCAGAGCGCAAATTAAGTCGTTTTGAAACCGCGAACACCTATTATTTTAAAGCCGCAGAAATATTCCAGCAACTCGGAAATCAAAGCTACCTAGCCAGTGTTTATACGGCAATCGGTAACAGCTACGCCGCGATGGACAATTACCAGCAAGCGGTCATTTATCAGCAGCGTTCCCTGGTGCTCTTTAAGGCCTTGCATAACCCGCTGGCTGAAGCGCAAGCACTCAACAACCTGGGGTTTGCCTACATGCAACTGCACAGACCTGATCCGGCGATGAGTGCTCTGACCACCGCTGTCCGGTTGTACACGGCAAGTAAGGATTCGTCCACCTTGGTCAACCCCTACCAAAATTTAGGTTCTTGTTGGAAGCAAAAAGGCGATTTGGCCAAAGCGATCCGTTATATCCAGCGCGCACTAAGTATAGCGGAAAATTACCATATGGCGGAAGAAACTGCGAGGGGAAAGGCTGATTTGGCCAGATATCGGATGGCGCAGGGTCGTTACCCGGAAGCCTTTAAACTCTTAGGGGATGCGAAATTTACGGCTGTGCAGTTAAAGCTGACTGATCTGCAAGTGACTTTGGCTGAACTCAATTACCAATTACAGGCGGCGCTTGGCCATGACCGGGAGGCTTTGGCTTTCTACCGGCAGCGGGACCTGATCAGGGATAGTTTGCTAACGGAAACAAAATCACGCGCCATAGAGGACTTGGAAGTACATTATCAAACCCGCGAAAAAGAACGCGATATCATTGATCTTCATATACGGGATAAGGCTTCGCAAAAATTGTTGGGCGAACAACGCTTCTCGATCATCGCGCTGATCTCGGCAGCGGTACTATTATTAGCGCTGCTGGCGCTGGCCTTTTATAGCTTCCGCAGGCAACGCCAGCAGAATAGGGTGATCCGCAGTCTGAATAAGGAAATTAACCACAGGACGAAGAACAATCTCCAGATCCTAAGCAGTCTGCTGATGCTACAGATTGAGCAACAAGAGAATGAGCAGGTTAAAAGCGCCCTGAAGGAAACAGAGGTACGCCTGCAAGCGATGAATATCATGTATGGTAAACTTTATACCGGACAGGAACATACAAATGTCGATATGTCGGTTTATGTACATTCGCTTTTGGCGCATATCAAAGATGGATTTGATCACGCCAAAAGGCGTGTCACAGTCGAGGAAGACCTTGATCAAGTCATTTTGCCGACCGATAAAGCAGTGCTGCTGGGCTTGCTCCTGAATGAGATCAGTACCAATAGCATGAGGCACAGTAGCCCTGCAGGTGGATTAACGCTGACGGTCAGTCTGAAGATGCTTGACAACAAAACGGTTGAGCTCGCTATCCGCGATAACGGCAAACCGAAAAAGACAAGATCAAAAGCGGGCGGCAACTCATTTGGGTTGCGGATCGTAGGATTAATAGTTAACCAACTGAATGGCACGATGACCATGGAACCGGAAAATCCCTATGCTTATCGAATACAATTTAAAAAATAGTGCCTCGTTCTTTACAGCGGTTTTTATGGCACAATTTGATCATTGATTGTCATCATAAATAACGTTAATAGCAGGATTAAGTATTGCTGTGAAATAGTTTGTAACTTTAATTATGAAACCAGTTATTGTCACCACTACTGAGCATTTGCCCAAGCTTGATTGGATTTATGACGGCCTTGTTAAAGGAGAATCATTGCCTCCTTTGGCAAATGGATTACCAGCCCTTCTGTATCGCGGTGAAAGGGAACCATATCCAATGACCGTATCTTCTATGGACCGATTTTATCATGCTGCAAAAAACAATATGCCGGTATACCATGAGCTTGATGAATTAACCGCTTTTGTTATGTCCCAGCCATTTCCGGAGAAGCGGTTAAAAGGTCGCGAAGCGGGAGCATATGCGCAACATTACGGATTACCTACACAAATCTTTGATTTTACTTCAAGTGCCAAAATCGCTATGAATTTTGCAGCTAACAGATCATATCACAAAAATACGGCATTAGGAGGGCATATTGCCATTTTAGAGGTTGACAAGGCACTTAAGGCCGGATGCATTGTAGAAGACCTGAGAGGTCATAAGTATGCCAAACGCGCTGGGTTACAACAGGCGTTTGGGGTTATCTATGTGGGTTTTAAAGTTTCCGATATTTATGATCTGAAAGATCCAGAAATTATTAAAGAAATTGGCTTGACCTGGATTCCATATCAACATTTTGAGGATGACGAGATATTTTTAAAACAGATAGGCGCTGATAAGGATATTCTGAGTACTGATGGCGATCCATTTGCAGGGTTGGCCCAGGAGTTTGTTGATGAATTCGTTAAGAGAAAAGGGAAATTTAGCAAAAAGGCTGCAACTATGATAGCTAATAACATTCCCGTTGTAGGTGGCCGCCAAATTAGCGAGAACATTAGTTTGTGGAGTAAATCAAGCTAATCTTATCAAATAAAAAGATAAAATGTGATCGGTCCAGACTGTGAAAGTACAGGTTAAGCAGACAACAAATCGATCTCAATTTTCAGTCTGTTTAGCGATCAATTTCAGACTTTCGATGAAAGGCCACATTATCTGTTTGACCGGGTTGGATCTTGGCCACATAATATATCGGTCAAAGAAATCTTTTCCCTGGAGTAACTGATTAAATCTGTGAAAAGTGTAGATCTTATACTTCCCATTCAACATATATATTGTCGGCGTATTAATAATGAAAATCCCTTCAATAGTATATTGGTAAATATCAAGTTCAGGACTTTTGAGTGCGATCCTCAAATGGCTTTCGAGCAGGGAAAGATTACTTTGTAAAAAAGCCAGCTTCTCTTCCATTTTTAAATTGTAACCGCTATTGGTGAATTTGCTGATATCCTGGAACCAGCCATGCATTTCATAACGTTTAGTCAGATTTTTGCAGTCAGCAATGTAGATTTTGTTATTCAATATAAAAATGAAGTCAATCTCACCCGGCTTTAAGTTAATTGAAACATGTTGATGATCTTGTTTATATAGCACTTTTACATTTCTATCATAAGGAATAGCGAAATTTTCAAGCAATTTCTCAACGGGATCTTCCAGAATATCTTTGTGCTTTTGTTTGAATTCTTTTACCAGGGCATCCATGAATGGGATAGCCTTCCATTCCTCGGGATATTTACCCATCGTAAGGTTGTTTTGGAAAAATGTATTCATCGCCTCCTCGAATGAATAGGGATAAACCAATATGCACTCGTCTCCATCAATATTTAATGTAAGTAGCGGGCGATGAATAATTCTTTTGCCGAGATATGGTTTCTCTACCGCATTTCTTATGCTTGCTACATTATCCTTATTCAGGATTAATCCCTTGATAAAGGATGTTACCAGTTCATTTCCGGCCTCTTGAGCCAACACTATTAACAATTCATTGAGTAGGACAAAACGCGGCGGATTCATGTTGTGCAATTTTTGGTTCAGCGTTCCCATTATCGACCGAATATCAGAGAGATCGATACCTATCTCTGTTTTCAGTCTTTTATTGAAATGAGTCTCCAGTCCTTCTTCGATCAGCGATTCCCTACCGTCTTCTCCCCATCCCGAAAGTAATGCTGGCAGAAAATCTTTCCAAGCAACAGAGTTTTGAAAAGTCAGTAAGCCACTATCCATGGATAATACAATTGACCCTTCAGTGACTTTTTGCTCCGAAATTGCGTCTGCCATCATGATCAAAAAGTCGCCAAGATAAATGAGTTTTTCTATCACTGAAACGTGTTCGTCCATCCAACGGTTATCAGGTGCCGGGGAGGCAACTGCTTCAATCAAACACGATTCCTGAAGTATCAGTTTGAGGATCCTGCGATACAAGTTGAAATAATTCCTGTCTATCGGAAATTCTTCGGCATTTTGAGTCAAATAAGAAATTTCTGCACTGTCTTCATGCAGCATATAAACGAAGACAAAAAAATTAACATCTTTTATTTCCCTAATCGCCGATTCCAGTTCCTCTGCATAAAAATTAAAGCAGTCCATTAACGCAGGAAGCGTGTGGTCTGGCTTTACTTCGGATCCATATCTTGTCTTGATCAATGCGGTCAAACGCGCGCGGTATGCCGGTTCATGTGCCTTGTTGGGCATTATGACTTTAAACTCCAGGTCGCCAAAATGAAGTATCTGTAGTGGCATAAATCAAATTAGCATAAAGGTCGAATTTTAGCCGGCTTTATTCAATAAAATCTTTCTTGAGGTTATAACAAATAAATGCGTTAAGGATTGCAGTGAAAAGCCCACAGCGCAGCGAGGACTTGTAACAAAAGCCTGGGCCAAAGGCAACGCCCAATTTTTAAACAAAATTCCTATCCCTGTTTTTCGCTGGGCAACTTAACGTCGTCACAGACAAAATTCAGTAAATCTGAAGGACTCGCATCAATTGCAAGTGCTATTAGATACAATTCTTTTGCTCGTAAGTGAGACTTTGGGTTAATTGACAATTGGCTTAACCTAAATGTACTAATACCTGTCATTTTAGAAAGTATAGCTTTGTTGACAGCCCTCTTCGCTAAATACAATCCCAAACGTGTCAATGTCTCTTTGGCCAAACTTTTCTCTTTTTCCTAAAAATATTCTGATTATTCCTAAGTAGAGATATTTTTTGAATTTCATAGTTTTATCTCTATTTTTATAGATTAAATCTCTATAATAAATCGAAAGAGATTAAGGATGTACAAAATGGGAGCTTACTCATCCCTTTCCGATAACGAACTTATCAATCTCTTAAAAGAGTCTGACCACTCCGCCTACAACGAAATCTACCATCGCTACTTTTACCAGACCTACGTACACGCTTATAAAAAGCTCCGCGACGAAGAACAAGCAAAAGACATCGTTCAAGATGTTTTCGCTGCGTTATGGTTCAAAAGAGAGCATAACTTGCCAACATCAAACCTGCCCGGCTACCTATTTACAGCAGTAAGAAATAAAATCTTCGATCTATTCGCCCATCAACAGGTCAAATCGAAATATATCGAATCACTTCAGGTTTTTATGACCAAACAAACCAGCGAACCAACTGACCACCTTATCAGGGAAAATGATCTAAAAGCCTATATCGAAAAAGAGATCCAGACGCTTCCGCCAAAAATGAAACGAATATTTGAAATGAGTCGAAAGGAAAACCTGTCCCATAAAGAAATAGCCGAACAGCTTAATGTATCGGAAAACAATGTTTCTAAGCAGGTTAATAACGCGCTAAGAGCGCTGAGGACAAAGCTAGGAATTATCGTCTGTATCACTTTCATAACTATGTTCTAAATCTAACTCTATCGGATTAAGAGATCCGATTTCATCTACGAGACAGATAATATTAAACTACTTATGATTTATAAAACCAATTTTTCAACGCTATAAACTCCCAAAGTATCACATAAAGTGCTTTATAATTTCACTGCTCGCAAGATCAATAAAGAAGCCTATTCCGAAAGCACTCAGCGTATGTTCCAACCCCGGTTTTGGAGCCTTTTTTGTTAATTTCCGCATCACGTAAGGAAGGATGGCGAAACCAATAATCAGAGAAGCAAAAAAGACTGAAAAATTCAAATTCGCATAGTTCATGCTCACTTTCGGGAAGTTTGTAATTTGCCGGCTAAATATTCCCAACGATAACAAAACATAGACAATGGCGGTCCATTTCATTCTTTTTTGCCGAATGCTGGGACCGAAAGTTTTTACATCGCGGTAAAAACCCATGTCCTTGAAATACTCCAGATTAGCCATAATTTTATAGTGAAGTTAGGTATTGTAAATTATACTTGTTGAATAGCGTTACGTACTCATTCCAGCCCTTAAAGTTTTTTCGAAAATCGATCGCTTTATCGCCTTTAGTAATAGACTTTAATAATTGCAACACCTCTTTATCATCGATTTCGCGGTTTGGCGCTATAATACTGTTAAAATACCCTTTATTAAGTAATATTTCACTGATTGACGCTACGCGTTTTCTAAATATCCCTTTGGTTATCTTAACATTGCCTGCATCGCAAATAAGTAATACGGCATTTCTTTTTTTGGTTAAAGAGGCTGCCCTATTCTCCCAATTTTTTATTTGCTCAATATTAATGGCTTCTGTACCAATATAAAAAGTCATTCCATCAGAATGGGCAACAATTGTCAGGATGTCTTTTTCCCCATTTATAATTTCATTTTTCAATTCCTTTGCGTCAACAAGTGTTTGACCGAAACGTCCATTAATGATTCGATCTGCTGTATTGCGCAGGTTTACCCAACCATCGACATCCAAAGCCGAAAATCCGCCGGCCTTTAATTGTTCCTTTGTATACGGAATAGCGTTACAAACTACCGCATTTTGCGCGTCAAATACCGGGCTATCCATCACGTTTAGCGCCCCTATCTTTGTTTCTACATAGGATATTCGCCGTAAAGTCGATACACCGGCCTTATCGGCATCCGCTATTATGTCAATCGATTTTATTTCGTCTCCCGCCCACAAAAACTTGTATCCGTGATCTTTTATATATACCAGATCATCGGCAAACTGCAAGGGCAGGGGTTTATTTAAAGGGTGTAAATAACCCACTATCCGGCCGTTTTTAATGTATAAGGTGCAAATAGTTTCTTCTGACCTGATATTTAGCGACAATGCTACGGCGGTTTCCGGATAGTTTGTGATATCTCCTGATAACTTATTGAGAAAGTTACCAATGGCAGTAATAGCCTCCTCTTTATATTTAATAACAGCATATTCCGGCTCATTCACCAATATAAAATTCCCTTCTTTTAATTCCCGCGAAAGATACCCTGAGCCGGAATAACGGGCCAATTTAAGGTCGTGGGGAAGATCTAATGGCTTAATGACAATCGAGTTGGCGACTTTCAGATCATTATAATTTACATGGCTTTCATAATTTGGTAAAAACGTACCGGCGTCAATACTGCTTGATTTTTCCAGTATCCGGTACTTTGTACTGTTGTCCAATTCACCCGTTAACGCCAACTTTTCTTGGTTCTGAAATTTAAAAAGGCCCTTTTCCACTACCAAATTGCTGCATAATTTTTCATCAGCCGGGATAAAACGATTTTTGTTTAAATAAGAAAGTAGGGATCTGTCCATTGCCGACAGTCCATTTGAACCTGATTTTTGCATTTGCAACAATGAAACAGGACGTGCATAATAGTTGCTTTTTAACATGTCGTTAACAAAATACCGGCGAGTAGAATTTATCGGGTCGCTCAGCAAACGTGGATTTATGGAAGTTGACGTTAGTTCGTCCAACATTTCATTCCTTATCGACCCGGGTGTAAGCCTTTTTAAAAGTTTAACTGTCGGGCCATCGAGATTGCCGGTGATCTTTCGGCCATAATTCTTCTGAAATGCCATGATCGCTAATGGCAATTCCACATCATTTATTGGGACCTTTCCGAAATCAGTCAACAATTTTCGGGCTGCGAGCTTAATTGTGAAACTTTTGAAAGTGCTATTTTCCCCGCTGATGTCCTTTGCGTGGTATCTTACTTTAAAATCATCAATTAATTTTTCATACGCGGCAAGCTGCTCCCCGGCGGTTTTACCATCGATAACCCCCCAGTCACTAACATACATGAATGTTGATTTATCAGCTTCGCTGTAGAACATCAAGGCATCTGCCTCGGAGACCTTGTTACCATAGATATCGATACTTGCAGACCGGTCAATAATAACGGGTACGCGCCAGCTGCCGGTTCTATTATCAAAAACTAACGTACGTTCTGTTAGCACGACCCTCTCATTTCGGGCCGCTCTCAACGCCGCTGCTTCCTGTGTGGCCTTTGATTCGCGGACGAGCTTTTCTATGGCGATAATCATCTCCTTGTCCGCGGATTCATGCCAGAAAACCTTAAACAGCCTGGCCCATTGTGCAAATGACGGTGCACTATAAAAAAGAATAATAGCCAGTATTATACTTGTTTTTCGCATTACAAGGTTTGAATAAACCAATGTAAACAAATACAATTTAAAAAAGAGATTTTATCAGATTTTTTTTTCAAGTAAGGTATTATAAATCACTATCTTATAGGTGCCTTGCCATTCCTTTATCGCCACTTGATCCATGTGCCCTTAGTTTAATTAACGCATTCACAGTTGAGAAGATTCAGGTCGTTGTAAGTGCCCCTTTCGATGATCATGCCACCTCTCCAAAAACCTTACCTTGTGCGGAAAAACCCCGATAAAGCCCAAATCGGGACAGAGATCCAGGCACTGCCTAAAAAAATGAAGCTGGTCTTCGAAATGAGCCTGAATATAAACCTATCGCACGAAGAGATCGCCGAACAGCATTATAAAGTTCCATTTCTTCTTCCTTTCTTAAATACTTAGCCGTCATGTATTAAAATTGGTTAACAATCTTAATCATGGAAAAGGAACAATTAAAGGGATTATTCAAAAAGTATCACGAAGGCAAATGCACCGAAGAGGAAAAGGCTTTGTTAGAAGCCTGGTACTTTCAGTTCAATGAACATGATCTCGATATTACACCCGGAAGGATTAAAGCGATTGGAAATAGAATTTTTAGAGAACTCCCAGGTAATCATACCACCTTTATCAAAATCGGGGTAAAACTGGCTGCTGCCGCTGTAATTGCCGGCATAATTTTAACCGTTATACTAAAGCTTTGGCTTCCGCAGGATAAGCCCTCTGATCTAACCTATACCAACGATATTGCCCCCGGCTCAAGTAAGGCTATCCTAACTCTTTCGAATGGTAAAAAAATTAATTTAAGTAACGCAGTTGCCGGACAACTGGCATCCCAGTCAGGAGTACGAATCCTTAAAACTGCAGGCGGACAAATAATCTACAAGTTCATAGGTAATGTTGATAATCTGAATGAGAAGTCAAACAATATTACTACCCCTATTGGGGGACAATGGCAACTGACATTACCAGAAGGAACTAAAGTATGGCTTAATTCTGCATCGTCGTTAACGTATCCTGCAACGCTGGGAAAACAAAAGGAGCGCATCGTTCAATTAAGCGGCGAGGCTTATTTTGAAGTTGCCAAGGACAAACTTCATCCATTTATTGTAAGTACAGGCCGGCAGGAAGTTAAAGTTTTCGGAACACATTTTAACATCAATTCCTATCAGGACGAGCCGTCTTTGAAAACCACATTAGCCGAAGGAGCCGTAAAGGTTTCGATTACCGGTGGAAGCTCAAAATTTCTTAAACCTGGTCAGCAGGCCATCTTATTGAACGGTGCTTTGACAGTTGGAGAAGCAAATGTCGAAGAGTCCCTCGCCTGGAAAAACGGCTATTTCCGCTTTAACGACGAAAACATACAAAGTATAATGCGCAAGCTTTCCCGATGGTATAACATCGAGGTGCAGTACGATGGTGCCATTTCCGATGAAGGGATGAACGGTAAGATCTCACGCTTTAAAAACATAAGCCAGATACTAAAAGCCCTCGAAGCAACAAAAACAGTTCATTTTAAAGTGGAAGGAAGGAGGGTCACTGTATTAAAGTAAAAATTAAGATCAGTAGTTAATTACAAAGCCAGGAAACCGATTTGTGTCGGCGACCTGGCTTTAAGCCTGGACTACGTTAACAATAACTAAATTATTAATGAACCGCGAAACGCCTCTCGCATCTTGGAAAATGAATAGGCGCAACGCATAACCACGCTCGAACAAATGTACAATTTTTACCCTAAAAAATTGGTGCAGCCCCGTGGCTGTACTATTAACATCCTGCTGATTATGAAGCTAACAACGCTCATTTTAATCACAGCTATTCTTCAGGTTAGTGCCAACGCTTTTGCTCAAAAAGTTACCTTATCTGAAAGGAACGCACCTTTGAATAAAATCTTTGAAAAGATCAGTGAGCAGACTGGTTTCGATTTCTTGGTATCAACCGAGAATTTAAAGATGGCTAAATCGGTTACGATCAATGTCCAAAATGAAGACCTTAAATCTGCACTCGATAAAGTATTTACCGGACGACCTTTAAGCTTTGTGATCCAGGAAAAAATGGTTGTGGTTTCGAAAAAGGAACCGAGACCTGAAAAACCTAAAGGCATCCTTATGGTGCCGGTTATTGTTACCGGGAGGGTAACAGACACCACCGGCCTGCCGCTGCCGGGAGCGACGGTAAGAATTAAAGGCAGTGATAAGATAACCCTGACGGATAAAGACGGGACATTTACGATCAATGCCCAGGCGGATGATGAGATCGCCGTCTCTTTTGTCGGATATAACACTTATTCATTTAAAATAACAGGGAACCTGCCTTTTCAAAATATCACATTACATCCTGCTTCTTCAAAGCTACAGGAGGTCAGCGTTGTTTCAACAGGTTACCAGACCATTCCTAAAGAACGGGTAACCGGGTCATTCGCCCAGATAAACAACGAATTGCTGAACAGGCGGGTGGGAGCCAATGTGATTGACCGGTTAGAGGGTGTCGTACCCGGATTGATTTTCAATCATAACACCTATGCATCTTCTAACGGCGTAGATATCAGCATTAGAGGCCACAGCACGCTGTTTGCAAATGACCAGCCATTGATCGTATTGGATAATTTTCCTTATGACGGGAATATTGGTAACATTAATCCGAATGATATAGAAAGTGTAACTATTCTTAAAGACGCGGCGGCAGCCTCCATCTGGGGCGTAAAATCCGGTAACGGCGTCATTGTTATTACAACAAAACATGGTGAAAAGAACAGCAAAATGGTGGTGGACGTTAATTCCAATCTGACCATAGGAGAGAAACCCAAATTATACTATAGTCCTAATTTCTTAGGCAGCAATGATTTTATCAATGTTGAAGAGGCATTATTTAAACAAGGTTATTACACCAATGATTTATCGAGCAGTTCTTATCCGCCGATATCGCCCGTAGTTGCCATACTAGCGTCAAACCTTTCGCAAAACGAGAAAACCAGTAAAATAGATTCGCTCAGGAATTACGATGTACGGCAGCAATTAGAAAAATATTTGTACCGGCCGTCTTTCAACCAGCAATACAGCGTTAACCTTAAAGGCGGAGGAAATAACAATGACTATTTTATATCAGCAGGCTACGATAACGACCTGAATAATCAAAAAGGAAATGGGAACCAAAGGGTCACCTTAAACAGTATATACAACTTCAGCCCGAATAAAAAGCTTGATTTTTCCATCGGGCTTAATTTCACGCAATCCTTTGCGCAGAGCAATAGCCCGGTCGGGAATATTAACGCAGGTTCAAAGTCAATATACCCTTATGCGCAATTTGCAGATGCGAATGGAAATGCGCTTTCAATCGTCAAGGACTATGCAGGCAGTTACACTGATGCTGCGCTCCAAAATGGATTTCAAGACTGGAAATACAGGCCGCTGGATGAGCTTAATAATTCGGACAATACTTCTAAACTCACAGATAACAAGGTCAATTTCGGCATTAAGTACAAAGCTTTTCCCGGATTTAGTGCCGATCTGAAATATCAATATGAAAAAAGCACTTCTGAAACAGCCGGCTACAGTAGCCTAGCCAGTTACTATACAAGAAATTTGATCAATGAGTTTACGCAAAACAATTCCGGTGTTCTTTCCTACCCGGTACCTGTAGGCGGTATTTTAGACCAGCAAAACCAGGACCTGACTTCGCAGCGGCTTCGTTTGCAGTCCAATTACACTGGTAAGTGGGGAGTGCATGGGATCAGCGCAATTGCCGGCGCGGAAATCAGTGACGTGACAACAGCGGCAAACGCCAATACAATTTATGGGTATGATAAGTCCACAGGCGCGTTTACGCCTGTGGACTTTACCACCTATTTTCAGAACAATCCTTCCGGGTCATCTTCTAAAATACCATCCATATTAGGATTCCAAAACTTATCAGACCGGTATATCTCCTACTTTGGAAACGCCGGATATACTTACAGCAACAGATATGGGTTTTCTTTAAGCGGCAGAATAGATAAATCCAATTTGTTTGGGGTAAACACGAATCAAAAATCTGTTCCGCTCTATTCAACCGGTGTCAGCTGGGCCTTAAGTAATGAAAATTTTTATCATGTAGACTGGCTACCTTATGCCAAACTGCGTCTAACCTACGGTTATAGTGGAAACGTTGATAAAAATGTAACGGCTGTAACGACGATTCAGCAATTAAGCAATTCCTATCTGAGTGGTACTCCTTATGCCACAATTGCCAATCCGGGTAATCCCGAATTGCGCTGGGAAAAAGTATCCATGACCAATTTGGGTTTTGATTATGCCACGAAAAACAATGTCCTTTCGGGAAGTATCGAATATTATATCAAAAAAGGGATAGACCTGATCGGTGATTCGCCCTTACCCGCTTCTTCAGGATTTACCACCTTTCGGGGGAATACCGCCAATACATCGGGCCAAGGACTGGATGTGGTCATTAACTCGGTCAACTTTGAAAAGGGCAACTTTAAATGGACGACCAATGTCTTATTTAGTTATGCCACAGATAAAGTCACCCGTTATAGCGCTCCGGTTGCCGCTTCAGACGCCTTGATCTATGGCACGGGAAACAACGGTGTTATTTTACCGCTTGTGGACAGGCCTTTATTCGGTGTGTATAGCTACAAATGGGCAGGACTAGATCCGGCAAATGGCAACCCGAGAGGCTTTTTAAACGGAAAGCCAAGCTCGGACTATGCAGCAATTATAGCCAACACACCACTGGACAGTTTAAAGTTTAACGGGACATCGCGGCCTAAAATTTTCGGCTCATTTAGGAATACATTTTCTTATAAGAATTTTTCCCTTTCAGCAAACATCATCTACAAGTTGGCTTATTTCTTTAGAAGAACTTCCATATCCTATTCAAGCCTGTACCAGTTATGGCAGGGTAACAGGGATTACACCAAACGCTGGCAAAAACCGGGGGATGAATTAATTACGGATGTGCCCTCTGAGCCTGCCCTGCCGGTTGATGGCTCAAGAGATAGTTTCTATGCCTCTTCTGCCGCATTGATCAGTCCGGGGGACCTGATCAGGCTGCAGGACATTAATTTATCTTATGACTTCAATAAGACCGTACTAAAAGGGACACCGTTCCACCGGTTCCAAATCTACTGTTATATCAACAACATTGGTTTAATCTGGAAAGCCAACAAGCAGGGCTTAGATCCTGATCTGTTCTCCTCCGCTTTGCCCATACCAAGGACCATTTCTTTCGGTATCAAAACACAACTTTAATCCTTACATCATGAAAAAATATATCAGATTTGTTTTAACCTTCAATAGCATTCTTGTTTTGGCATTCATTTTCAACGGATGCAATAAACAAGATGAATTCTTAAATAAGAAGCCCAATGCCGCACTCGCTGTCCCAGCTACCTTATCAGACTTTGAATTGCTGTTAAATAACGAGGAAATATTTAATGCCTATGACAGCCCCGCTTTAGGAACATTGTCTTCAGATGACTTGTATGTCACTGATGCCACATTCATATCATCAGAAACGGTGGCACAAAATGTCTACACTTTTGCAAAGGATATTTATCAGAGTTCCAATGTCAACGGTGACTGGAACGCCCCCTATCAGCAGGTTTATTATTGCAATGTGGTTTTGGACGGCCTTGCCAAAATAAATGTTTCACCGGACCAGCTTTCCAGGTATAATACGATCAAAGGGGAGGCCTTGTTTTTCAGATCTTACGCATTTTACAACCTGGTTCAGACATTTGCAATGCCTTATGATCCCCGGACTTCGGGAACAGATATGGGTGTTCCGCTTCCCATCAGTTCTGACATTAACATACGATATGGCAGAGGAACCGTCCAAGAAACCTACGACAAGATTATCAGCGATATTAATACGGCGACAGCGCTGCTTCCTGCGAATTTATCTGCTGTAACAAAGCCTTGTAAACTAAGCTGTAATGCATTTTTAGCAAGGGTATACTTAGCTATTGCCAAATATGATATGGCCTATACCTATGCCGATAAGTGCCTTTCCCAATACAATACCCTGGTTGACTACAATACCTTTACGCCGAACAGAAGCGCGCTGAGTTCAACTCCTTTGGCAGAAGATATATTTCATACTTCCCTTAACGGATACAGTATGACTGCCGGGGCACAAATGGATACCGTAGTATACAAATCATATGATAGCAATGATCTCCGGAAATCCTATTTTTTCCGGCCTACCAGGTCGGGCATTGGCCTGTTCTTCAGAGGTACCTATGACTTTACAAATAATTATAGTGGCATTGCGACAGATGAAATCTACCTGATCAGGGCAGAGTCCAATATAAGGCTGGGAAAAACAGCTTCAGGACTTGCAGATCTGAACAGCCTGTTAAAAAACAGGTATAAAACAGGAACATTTATTCCGGTCACAACTACTGACCCCGACATCCTGTTAAAAACGATCCTTTTAGAGCGGGAAAAGGAACTATTCCTGCGCGGTTTGCGATGGACCGACTTACGGCGATTAAATAAAGAGGACCGGTTCAAAAAAAATGTTGTTCACGTCATTAACGGAGTCACCTATACGCTTTCACCCAATGATCCTAAATATGCCATGCCCATTCCTGCCCAGGAAATTCAATTAACCGGCATACCGCAAAATATCAGGTAGTATATCATCACAAAAAGTTATGAAAGCAATTTTTCTCTTTCTCACAATTGCCTGGGGTAGTAATTTATTAGCTCAATCCGGTTCAGCGGTAATTAAAGGAAACCTGGATTTCTTAAAAAACGGAGACAGTGTTATCCTGCAAGTTTACCAAAGCCCCCTTTTTAATAAAGAGTCTGACATCATTAAAACAGTTAAAAAGGTTCATAAAGGCAGCTTTAGTTTTAATGTTCCGATAAACGAATCCTTTCGGTACGTATCATTGCTATTGCCCTATACGGGTGATAATAAAGATGGAAGCAAAAATGTATATGATTTTCTGATTGAAAAAGGAGATAATATTAGGTATTCGAGTAAAAATCCCAATGAGTTCTCAGGACAAGGTTCAAAGAAATGGATTATTCAAAAAAGATTAGGCGCAATAGATAACCATTTTCAGAATGGCAATAAGGGCTTCGATGGAATTATTGACCGGTTTAAGGTTATTGATTCGGGGTTGGTCATGAAGCTGAATCTGCTTACAAAGCATAAAATGGACCTGAACAACAATACAGCTAAACTTTTTGCAGCTGACAATTTTGCCCATTCATGGTATTTAAAGGCCCTGATATTAAGAAATAGCCGTGCGGATAAAAGGGATATTGCGGGTGTTTTATCAAATTATAAGGATGTAGCTGCCGGTAAATATTTTACCATTCAGGATTCTTTAACCGTGCTTCCGGGATCAGTTTCTTTTTGCGATGGTGTGATAGCGAAATATCGCCTGGATTCGTGTTTCCGGAAAAATGAACTATTTTCCGTATCACGATGTTATTATACAATTAAAGCACACTATTCAGGGCTGCTCAGAGAAAAATTGTTAACTACCCTGCTTTACAACTACCGCAATAGCGCGGAAGATATCTCAGGTTGCCTTAACGATGTTACTCATTTAATCAGGGCCCCTGTTCTTAAAGCGGTTTTAGAAAGTCTTCAAATGTCCGGCTTTAAGGATCTTGAAGTTTACAACTTTACCTTGCAGGACACATCAGGTAAAAAAGTACTTTTATCAGCCTTTAAAGGTAAGACCGTGTTGCTGGATTTTTGGTTTACGGGCTGTCCTGCATGTAAGGTATTATGCGGGAAATTAAAAGCTATTGAATCGAAAATAGATTTTAAAAATGTAATATTTATCAGCATCAATATCGACCAGAACAAGAACCAATGGATTGGAAGTGTAAGAGGCGGCCAATATACCTCACCTCATGCTATTAATTTGAACACCGGGGTTCTTGGAAATAAGCATCCCTTAATAAAGCATTACTTAATTTCCGCTTATCCCACTCTGTTTATTTTTAACAGTGAAGGAAACCGGGTGCGAAATCCTCAAAATCCTTCATCAGATGACGGCAAAGACCTGATATCCTTATTAAATTAAAATGCTAAACTGCTGATTTAGTAATCAGCAGTTTAGCATTGAAAAAACCAGGGACCAAAGATCAGGGTTTTATTTCACGCACATGGCTGGTTGACGAATAACCACTGGGTAAGGTATTATCCGCAGGCGGAGTAGCTGCCTGGTAGGGTGAACATGCGGCAGTTCCCGTTACGCAATTATAATCATTAGGATTAATTTGCTCCCAGGTGAAATTGTTCCCGGTTGTCTTTACGGGGTAATAGGTGTTTAACAACTTGTTGTTATTCTTTGCATTAGTAAATGCACTGAACCCGATTGCCATGGCTCCTATCATAAGGCCGAAGGCTATTTGTTTGAAGTTTTTCATTTTTTTCATTTTTTGAAGACATTTTTTGAATTACTGAGCCGTAGCGCAAATATGGCAATTGATATAAATGCGAGATTAAACCATATATGCTGCGACCAGCTTAACTTTTCGATGGCCCCACCACAACTGCATGGAAGTTCCTTTTCCCATAATAAGACGCTCAATATATAACCCGTGAACAAAGTCATCAAACCAGTAAAGGCATAAAGTCCCCACTTGGCGGATTGCGGGATAAGTAGTAAAATAGAAGATATGATCTCGGCTAATGGAACAAGCCAAGAAATATACACGGCAAACCCACTGATGATATGCACCTTTGACAGACCTTTTAAAAAATGGTCGTGATCAACAATTTTGGCATATGCGGTGTACAGGAATAAAAACATACAGACAAATCGAATGCAGATGATTAACCTTTCCTTTGCAAGTTTCGAAAACTGAAATCCGTCTTTTTTTAAAGTTATACTTTCCATAAAGTAATTTGGTGATCGACATCTTTATATTAAATGGTGACTTCGGCCACCTGCGGGTACGTAACCCACGGTTCTTTTAAAATACTCTTTGTCACTAAAAGCCTTTCCTTTTTGTATTGCTCTAAATAGAGCAAGCGGTTAATAATTGATTTGATGATCAAAGTAACCGCATTGATAAAGGCGAAAACAGTAATAAAAGGGTAGTAACTAATTATGGGTTAATTAAAGGTTAACTATATTATTGCCTATTAGGAAATAGAACTTGAGGAGATTAATAGTATTTAATCAAGATATTTTTATTTAAAAGCTACTACCCTTTACTCCCTCAAATTTCAAATTAATCATTGACGGCCTCTTTTGGTGATAATTCCTTTGTGATAATTAGCTCAATGTCTTTTTTAATATTAAGGTAATTCGCCATAATCATATCGCTGTCGATCTGCCTAATTACAGGCAATTTTTTATATACGCCCTCTTCATCCTTTATCGCCTTGTGGTCATTAATAATTTCGTTGTGAAAGACTTTCAAATCAATTTTATTGTCCGGATCATCAGCGACCAGACCAACGAATTCACCCGATGACAAGGTTGCTATCTTGGATGCCGGTACCGCAAATTCTAATTGAGTTGATTTGCTTATTGACGTATCCTGGCTATTGATGGTAATGCTCTGCCGCTCCTGCATGATCTTACCAAAACGTTCGCTTAATTGCTTGGCCGTATCTCCGGTGACCTGACCTGATAAAATATTGCCGACGATATTCATGATAACCTCCGCCTGTTCGCGCCCGTAATCCTTTTTCAACTGGCTATAGTCCTGAACAGCTAAGGTAGTCGCTACCTTATTTGACCTTGCGGTTGCTATAAGGCTGTCAATATTGTTAAAGTAGATCGTAGGAAATTCATCGAAGATCAGGTTGCATTTCAGCTTATTTTTCTGATTGACCAATTTAATTGTACGTGAGATATACAAACTTAATACTGCACCATACACCTGCTGCTTTAATGGATTGTTACCCATACAGATAATCTTCGGATCGACAGGATTATTCAGATCTAATGAAAAGTCATTACCCGAAAGCACATAGTATAATGATGGAGATACCAGCCGGGCCATACTGATTTTTGCACTGGCTATCTGACCCTCCAACTGATCATAAGCCTCGTTTTGCCAGGCAGAAATAAACGGGTTGATCAGTACTTCAATTTCAGGCTCGGTTCTTAATAACGCAAATAAGAATTTATACTCTACCTGTGCCAATTCTATGGCATGAGGTAAGGTGCAATAAATACCACCTTCGTATTTTTTTAGGAACCAAATCAATGCAGTGACAAAATTTATAGGCGACTCCACAAAGAAATCTCCTTGTTTCTTAATCCATTCCCTGTTTAGCCCTAACATGAATGTCCTGGAAGATTCCATGGCATCTGTAATATCCCACATACTGGCCGGGTCAAGCGGATTACAGCGATGCGACCTGTTTAGATCCTCAAAATTGATGACAAAGAATTTGGGCTTTACTTTATACTGCTTGCTGTTATTTAGCAAAGTATTATAAGCTATCTTGGTCAGATCATCATATTTGAAATCATACAAAAACATCGTAAATCCCTTTTTAATATGCTGAGTGATAATATGGCGAATGACAAAGTACGACTTACCTGATCCGGGTGTGCCCATTACCAAAGAGCCCCGAAAAGGATTGATGATATTGATCCAACTGTTTCGTTCCTTTTTTTTCAAATAGTATTTCGCAGGAAGATTAATGGAATATTCATTTTCCAGTTTCCGTTCTTCTTGCGGAAAGGTTTCATTTTCGTCATTAAATATATCCTTGTTCAAATTGACATTAATGATCCTGTACATCATACTTGCACCACTCAGAAACAGTAGAAAACCAATAGTGGTCACCGAAATGTATAGGGTGGCAATTAAAAGATAGGATTCCTGAAGTTTAAATAAAATGCCACTTGAGTAATACAGTATGAGTCCTAATAGCGAATAGGTCACGGCGGTTGACAGCTTTGTGTTCTCCGCTTTTTTCCCCTTAGTTCCGATCAAGGAAACAATCAGGAACGCTATTGCGACCGATTTCACAATCAACATACTTTTAAAAATGGATAGCTTATAAATATTGACCAGCACCCTATTGACAATAGGATACGAAAGGTGCATTTCACTAAAAGCGCCATAGCAGCTAAAGTAGAAATGCAATATCAAAACAAGTATTCCTAATAACCTTGTAAAGTCGATGATTTTTCTTAATGCCTGTTCATTTTCTCCGGTTTGCATAATCTTAATTTTAGAGGTTCAAATTCCTGCGTTTTTTCTTTTTCTTCTTTGGCTCAAACTGATTTGGCGGAGCATTAGGATCAAGCGGATTTAATAATTCCTCTAATAACCCGTGCGTTCTGTGACCAGTAAATAGTTGTGTATGGGTTGGTTCTGAAATAAATGTCTTTTGGGAGGTTTTATCAACAGCAGTCGATACATTTCCAGTTGGTTTGGACTGCAGCTCTGCAATAATAGCAGCAGCGCTATAATTCTTACCGAGATCGCTGCCATTAAAAATGGCCCTATTTACGTTATCGATAAAGCTAATACCATAAATCCTCCCATCAACATTTTGCCTGATGATCAAGGTAACCTCAACTTTTTTTAACTCACTTTTGAATTGTTCTAATGAAATTGCCTGAGACTTTACCTTATCAATTTTTGCTTTTAGCTTTTCCTTAAAAGGCTTCCTTAAATATTCGTTTAGCTTAAATCTGTTCTCCAATAATTTTAAAGTGGGCTTTAAGTAAATACTGCTTGCTTTAATGGGAACCCCGGTTCTCTTGCCGTTTTCATCAACGGCCCAATAGTGTAATCCACCCTTATTAAACATTACGGAATCCTTTGAGCCTTTATCTGCGGTAACATTGTAAAGGCTCAGTATGACATTTAATTCAGGCAAGCTGGTAAACTTATAGGATTTCGTGACTTCGTTCACGATATTGGTTATGGCTCGTTTAATGTCGGTTTTACCATATTCCAGTGGCCTGATCTTAAGACCTTCGATTTGTTCGTGTTCCTTCTTTTTACTGCTGGCCTGTACCAAACCAAATTCTATTTCAATCGCCTTCCTTGCCGGTTCAGATACCAGTTCACCAATGTTGTGCAAACTGATTCGCTTCCCGCCCGCCTCGATATTCGTCGTGACAATATGAATATGTGGATGGCCTGCATCAAAGTGTTTATAGATCAGATAGGGCTGGTATTCAAACCCTATTCTTTTCATGTATTCATCTGCAATATTTACCAGTTTTTCAGTATCCAGTTTTTCAGTTAAATCAAAATTCAAAGACAGGTGTACGGTATTTGTCCTGGTACGAATATTTCTTTCAGCCAGGTCCTTCAGGCGAAATAGCTTGTCATAAAAAGAGAGCATATCATAGTTTTTAGCGTACCCGATGGACGCTATCAGTTTGGCCTTTCCGGCCTTTACTTTGTTTTCATTATAGTTCAAAGCACCGATCAAGCTTTTTCCACTTTTAATTTTTGCGACCATAGATCAGCATATTTATTCATTCCCTCTTTGATTTGGTTGATGGACGGCTCCAACTTCCCATTAATAATTGTTAGCAAATTCATCCATAACCGGGTGTCAGGAAAGCCATGCGCACTGTTAATATTCCTTACTGCCTGATTTAAGTTGTTGCCGATAGAGTTCAATTCTCGTCGGAGCAATACGAGTTCTTCCAGCACCTCATCCATTGATTTATCCCGGTGAATTATAGTCACGGGCTCACCTAAAATCATCGCCCTGCCGTACTCACTCAAATTTTGGAAAGTTGATTTTTTATACCGCTTATTGAGCATTTCTTCCTCACTTGGTTTCAAACGGACCTTGATCCATTTTGACCGATTTTCATTATCTTCTTCCATATAGTTTATGTTTAATCAAACCGACTTCGGAGGTTTGACTATGGCCCCGAACCGACTTCGGAGGGAAGGGCAAGATTCGTTTGTGGTACAAACGTACATCTTGCTAACTGCAAAAAGACAGCAGTTTAAGTCCTCCGACAAGTCCTCAACCCTTATCAAATCCTCCATTATTAAATAATTACGACCATATTCAAATGCCTACATCACAATGGTTTTCAAGTTCCAACCTGCGGCGCTTTGGCATCAAGAAAGAACTTAAGCGCGAGTATGTTGATGTCCTTTAAGGAAAGATCCTGATCAACTCCGTACGACTTCACCCGTTTTAACAAGCCCTTAGGTATCCATGTATTTAGTTGGGCCTCTTCTTCCTTTTCGGCTTCCGGCGGCTTTACTGGATGCACTTCTTGAATGGGTATTTTAGGCGCGTCCGCCTTCAATTTAGTGGCAAGGTTGCCCAACTTGCTTTTATATTCTTCCATGATTAAATGACCCGTATGTTATTACATATTTGCATAAAACTGTATTTATAGAATTACATAAATATGTATTTGCATAAATGAAGAAATCTGTATTTACATAAATCCACAGAAATGTAATTATGTATTTATGCACTGATATGGTTTACAATTTCTTCGGCGAGGGAAGTGATTTCTTCAATGGCTTTCACGTCTCTTGACTTAAGTATGCCGGAGGTCATAGAAGAACGGGTGATGCTTACCCTGTCATGAACCATCGTTTTTAAAAGCGGGGTTCCAAGGCTCTGCAATAGCTCTGTTATGTCTTTGGTAATACCAGATCGGGGCTTGATCATGTTAAGTACGATGCCGGCTTTTAGATGGGTGTTTTTCGCTTGGGAAAATTTGATTAGCGCAAGGGTTGAGCGGATGGCCATGACATCAAAAAAACCCGCTTTTGTTGGAACCAATACAAAGTCTGAAAATTGGAATAGCTCCGTTAATTTGTTTGACAAATAAGGAGGAGTATCAACAATCACCAGGTCATAATCTAAATTGGGGATGTCGCTAATTTGTTCTGAGGATAATATGGCCAAATCGGGGAAGTCATCCTTTATATGGTAAATACTTCCTTGTAAATCTGAATCGACCAACGCTACTCTTAATTGATCCTGAAAGCACGATGCTAAATTAAGCGCCATCGTGCTTTTTCCTACGCCACCCTTTTGGTGCGCTACTGTGATGATTTTTGCCATAATTTTTACTTTCTATATTGCAGTAAATACATAATTATGTAATTCTGTATTTTGAGAATTACATAGCAAAGGTTGAAGTAATGGCGCACTAAATGCTCCGATATTATCCGAGTCGGATGATAAAAAGTTTAAGGTGCGCCAAGGTTTATTGCAACTCTCTTTGCCTGATATTATGTCGGCAAATAACCCTTTGCCTGAATGAAGCCTGTAAATGAAAAGGAAATCCGAACCAATCCATCGGACGCAGATATTGTTGAAAAGCTTTATAAGTATTGGCACGATTTGCTTTATTATTCCGAAAAGTTTTGAAAGGTGGGAGTTTATGGGTTTGAAACGACAATATTTGAACCTACTGATATTGTTAAATTATTTCAATTAACCAGTTTCAGCCCTAAGTTTGCAACGGAATATCAAGTCAACCGATCTATGAATAGTTCTGGATGACCAATGCCGAGTAATTATATTTTTCCAAAAACAACGGCGGGCCTTCCCGGGCAGCATAATCTGAGACTTGAAAAAAGTTTAGCAGGGCAGAAATACCGACGGTGCGACCGGCCGCCGATCAGCAGCAAAAACGGCAAAAAGCTAATCTTATAATTTATTTAATACGTTGATAACTCCTTGAAAAATAAGGTGTTTTTACTCTTTGTTTTTATAAAATAGTTGTGTAGGTTTATCAATAATATCCAGGCAATCTGGAGCCTATTGTTTACCCTTAAGCCTTATCACGATGCCAACATGGAAATCTATCGTCGGCCTGAGTTTTCAGCCTGACGGATTTAAAATCTACTGTCAGTCTTTACATTGGGCCATCTGGCGCCCTTCCTTTAAGGTATTGCATAATACCGGGGTTCCGACCCTGACTGCCTGCCCTAACGGAATCACCAAGTCGGGTATTGACGGATTGGTCAGCTATTACCGCGATCAATTACATTGGAGTGCCGGACCGCATATATTTGCTGATGACCGGCAGATCTGGATCTTTTTGTGCCTGAAATTGACGAGTATGGCAAGTGCTTACGCTTTCGGATTGTGATGAAATTCTTTTTTCTTTAAAATATACTTGATACAGCAAAATAACGTGCCCCATGGCAATTAAACAATCCCTATATGTTTCTTTTTACAGAACCTGAAAAAATTACTAATCAGCCGAAAGGATTCGGGCCTGTCAGCGGTAACGAAACAACAAAATACCAATGCACCTCTCTGTTAAGCCTGAATGGAATGACCAAAGCGTTCGCCTGCCAAGACGCGATGATGATTGTATTGCCTGGAGATGATCCAGTACTCGTGAATATTGTCTTAAAACCTTTGGCGGGATTGCGAATATCATTTCCGGCACCTTCCTATTATATATATCGTAGCGTTCTTAAAAGCAGTTTTATCAGTGGTGCCGCAATAAAGCCAAAGACAGACGTTGACAGTTCTGATTTTATTAAACGGTTGTGGGCAAACCATGAACTGATGAAAGCAGTATTTGGAGCGGCTGTACCCGATCCGCTGCCAGCGGCTTTCGGTTATTCGGAAACTATTGCGGCTGGTGTAACCGCTGAAGACTTATTCAATGGAACGGTGCCTGATGCTTTACCTGTAAAAGTAAAAGAGGGCGAATGGATGGGAAATTTCAACGCTACCTGCGGTTTTGAAATCATTACTGGAAGTAATGACTGGAAACCGGACATGGCCTATCTCAGACCGGCAGAATATGTGATGGATGTATCTGCCTTGCCAGCCGCAACGCCCACCGATTTGTTCTCATTGCGATGTGCCAGAGAACGGATACTCAGTTATGTCGACCCCGCTGCTTTTTGGGGGATGTATTACGAGAAGGGCCTTACCATTTACATGGAAACCGAACCGGGTAAGAAAAAAAATATCAGTAAAGGAGATATTTACCTCAGGGTAATTGTTTATTACCTTACCAAAAACAGGGTATATCTGGATATCCGCAGTGAACATGGCTATTCTTACAACTTTTATCAGAACTTTGCTGACAATACTGCAGGTGGAAGCAATATTAAATTCAAAACAGATAAGGACCAGGTCTTTTTGAATGATATCTATGCCAGGACCTGGCCACTTTTTTTTAGTGAAGGTGGTCTGGAGCTTAATAGTTTTAGCAATTTGATTATTCAGCTCAGAATTGATGACAACATCAAACCCCTTTTGTTTTTTGAAAAGGATGAATTGATACTCGATAAAAATGGTCCGAGGTTTTTGGATGAAAAAAAACTATTACCTGAAACTACACCCGGATGGACCCAGGATATTGTATTGAGATTTGCCAATATTAAAACAGGTGCTGACCCGACCGTCTACATATCTAATTACCTAAAATTGCAGTACCTGCGACAGACAGACAACTCGGCGTCACCGTCTACGGTCATAAAAAATAGCAATTATTATGATAAGATTTTTGGTGGCATTGCTGAACTTCCAACCGGACCTGTAACTTCTGTCAAATATCACCATGATGAAAAAAGACATCTTATCAGCAGCAGTACATTTTCTTACCTGGCTGAGACCGGTGCCTTTTACAATGACGAGTACGTCTTGTTCTATGCAAAATGCGGTTACACGCAACGAAATTCAAAAAGTCTTTTCCCCGCTATTGTATCATCGGTTAAGGATCCGCCGCTGATTGATAATCCTGCTTTTCCAAAGGACATTATTTTTAATAAATGGAAAATCACCACAAACACAGACGGTGAGATCAATATTATTGAGATTGCAGGTTACAATGAAAACAAAAAAGCAACGCCAAAGGAAAACATTTTTTTTCTTGGACTCACACGGGCTGAATTGAATTCACTGAGCAGTCTGGCAGGATTTAGTGACAAACATGCACGGTATTTTTCTTTTGCACCCATTTTTGGCCCATTGCTGGATATAAATGGATTACCCTATAATACTTTCCACCTCCACGTGCGTGGTCTAAAACCCGATGGCACCGAACTCGTCCAACCGCCTGCTGGTGATAACCTCACTGTCTATGCTTCGGATAATAATATGTATTGTTCAGCCGCTTTTACAGCACTTGCCAACCAGCTGACCTTGGGAATGCCCGACCCTGTGCGTATACATCCGCTACACAATGGTTACTTTTTCTACGATAAGGCGATGGCGGGCGGTATATTGCATAACAGTGGCATTGTAACGGTCAATGATGATGGTAATAACGGCTTTAATTCGGCCGGCAAAAAAACTTTTGATGTAAACCTCAATGGCAATGTTTTTTATCCTGCTGATGCTGACAATGCTGCGACGGTAAGCACCAGTAAACCCTCCTACCCCCTGGTGGTGATCGTGCATGGCAATGGTCAGAATTACAAAGATTATGTTGATCTCCAGCGCCATCTTGCCAATAACGGTTTCATTTCAGTGAGTATTGATTGCCGTTATATATTTACCAAGTTCACCCTGAAAGCCATCAACAATCCGGCCTTCCCTTATATGGCAAAAGTGAACAATCCATTGACGGTATTACTTGATCCGCAGGATGATTTATATGTTATAAATAGTGACGGAACAGCTGTCCCTTCTACCTACAAAAAAAATATCGATTATGCAGTAGCTGCCGACCATAGTGTAATAACGTTTACGAATCCCAGGTATTACGACGGCATGGGCGGTTTGGGGAGAGCTAAACTTATTTATGAACACCTGAAAGTCATAGAAGCAAAGTTTGGTGCGGCTGCTGACCTTCACAATTTGGCACTCTTTGGACATAGCCGTGGAGGTGAAGCGGTACTGATGTCTACCAAGATGAATCCGCAGCCTGCAAAATATATAGTCAAAGCAATTACATCACTTGCCCCAACCGATCAATATAAAAACAGTAACCTTACCAGCAATATTCCTTACTTTGTTTTGTATGGTTCGAGGGATGGGGATGTAGCAGGCATCCCTGAACCTTATATCACCGATTATACTACCACCCCTCCGACAGCCGATCCGGCACATATCAGAACAGGCGGATTTTCATTATGGGACAGGGCCGAAAATCAATCAATGAAAACAATGGCTTTTGTGGAACGGGCCACACACAATGGTTTTATCACCGATAACCATGACTATGAAGAGATTTATAAAGACCCGGACAACGCAGCTTTTTTTAAAGACATACCAAATATCAATGATTTTTTAGTAAGCCTAGAGACGCAGCGTTTCATCTGTCAGGGATATGTAAACGCTTTTTTCCGGATGATAGTAAACAATGAACAGGGATGGAAAGGTATGTTCACCGGGGAATGGCAGCCACCTTCCGTAAAAACAAAGGAAAACCATGGCATTTACTGCCAGTTCCGCAACGAATTTAGCCAGCGGATATCGCTGGATGATTTTGAAACAGACGACACTGTCATACTTACCACAAAACCACCCAAGGCGGATAAGGGTCAGCTGCGGGTATATTTGCCTGATGCAAGCCAGGCCGGTAAACCTTTCGATAGCTCCCTTGATCCATATTCACCGCATGATACGAAAGCAATACGGATCAAATGGAGCGCCAATAATAAAATCGGGTTTACAGTTCCTGCAGCTATGAAAGACGTCAGCGCATTTACGTATATCAGTTTCCGGCTTGCGCAAACAGCATTTGTCCAGAATCAGGGCAGTGTCAATACGTTACTGATAAGCCTTAACGGAGCGCAGGGGCAGCCGGTTGATAAAGACGCCATAATACCCAAACCCGATGAGCGTCCGCCTGCCGCTATGAATTCCGGCATAGATACCTATGCCAGTAAATCCGCGATGATGACCGTGCGTATTCCTTTGAGTGTTTTTGCAGGAGCGGGTGTTAATCTTTCCAATATCACAGATCTCGCGTTTCTGTTTCCGGGTTACGGCCAGGGCATTATTGATATTGATAGCATTGAATTCACTAAATAAATACAATGTATAACTATATAACAAATATCGCACACGTCATCACTACCATCAATGATGATTATTATGTGATGATCGATATCAGGTTGACGCTTACAGAAGGGAGGTTTCCGGTGAGTGCGCTTCATGAGTTTGTACGCGTTACAGACGCAAATGAATCGGTGATGAGTTTCATGTGCCAGTTGTCCGGCAACCGCAAAGAAATGCACGGCTATTTCGCCACCGATGCATTCGATAACTTTATTGGTGCTGTTACGATAGAATTTGGTTATGGAGCCCAACCGATCGGTAGCATTCCCATGACCGGTATTCAGGGACATATCGATCCACTCAACACCATATTTGCCGCATCGGGTATACCCGATGCGGCAACAGCTCTTCTCAAAACAATACCAACCAATTAAAAAGATATACCTCAATGGCATCAAATTATTATCCCCCGCTTTCCGACCTCCTGGACGCCAGCGCCATCCCCGGCGATATTGAATTTATAGAAAACAATACACAGGCTGTTATTGAAGATCTTCTGGGTAAGGTATTTTACAAGAACCTGTTTGTGGATTCATATCCATCGGGTGATGGCGGTATTTATACAATGACACTGATGACTAAAAGTATCCGTCAGTCCTTGTTTGATACTGGCTTGTCACTCGTGTTTTTCCAGGGACAGGATGATAATTATGCTGATTTCAATGTTTTGTTCAGTTGGCGATGGCCCATCAAGCGATACATCGCGGCATTTGAATCGGCCAGTTTCCCTTATACAGCGGAATCATTTGTAAACATTCTGCGGCAGATGGCACCTATCAGGGATTTGGAAGAATTCCTAGGTGTTTTCATAGATGTGTTTTTAGATGACGGCAGTAACCTGTATGCCGATCTGCTGGACAAGCTAATGGCGATTGTGAATGATTTGAATACCGGAGGCGGTGAAAATGTACTGATTGGCCATGTGGTAGACCGATTAGGTCTTATTAAGCGAGAACTGGATACGCAATTAAGCTATACGAACCTTTATACCCTGAAGGATATTTACGACAATTACCGCGGCAATCCCCTGCTGTCTGAAGCTGCAGATACCATTTGTGCAGCATTGCAGGGCCTGGTAAAAGATTTTAATATTGCCGTGGATGTGTATTCCGAGCTAACAAAAGCAATCATGTCACTTGTCAGTTCCCTGGATGAAAAATTCGAAAAGCTTGTAAGGATATTCAGGCCCTGGCTGGGAGAGTTCACATTAGAACATATTAAAAACATGCTTATCCCACAATTCGCAGTTGAATTGGATGGTATTAACATGGGCCTGGAGTTCCCCCGTGATATGCTGACACCAATGGTCTCATCGGGCGGAAACTGGCAGCAGGATATGGATGAGGCACATAACACCACTTTGCTGTTCACCGCGGGTAATATCCGTTACAGTACTGAAACAGGTTTTACCATCAACACCGACGATGAAGAAATCAACCTGACAAGGTGTATGATCCCCAAACTGGGTGTACAATTGGCAATTAAGAAAATAAAACTTGATCTGAGCCGTAGCTCCAATATCGCTGAAGCAACAGCTGATCAGCGGCCGCCTGAATTTATCGGTGCTTATATAAATGAAGTTGATATTTATCTGCCCGACGAATGGTTCAAATCAGATGACAATGCACAAACCCTTGAAATATATGGCCGTGACATTATTATAGGAACCGGTGGTCTTTCAGGAACCTTGGGTTTGCGATCTACTAATACAAACGCAGTGCAGCTGCAGGCAACGATGAAACTGTCGGATGATCGCACCATAACAATTGTGCCTGATACCAATGGACAATTTAAGGAAGGGAATGCAGTAAGTCTGCCGGGTAACCCACTGGAAGATGGCCGATATACGCTAAAAATTGGAGGAGCGATTGTAGTAAAAGCCGGTAAGATAGATCGCTTTTTGCCGGCAGACGGTGAACTTACTTTCAAGCTTGGAAAATCTGGCGGAAGCGGTTACTGGAAAATCGGGTTCTCCGATTTCTATATGAAATTCTGGCAAAACAAAATACTTGAATCAGAAATCAAAGGTTCATTAACGATTCCGAATTTTAAACAGGAAGGAAAGACAGAAGATCTGCGGGTAGATATCGATGTATTTTTCCAAGAGAATGGAGATTTCAGGATTACCGCATCGCCAGAGGGTGGACTGACTATTTGCCTCGGGGAAGACGGGAAGGTATTTAAGATTGTGATTAAAAGTCTTGAAGCAGGAAAAGACAATGATAAGATATACGTCCAGGTCAGCGGGGATATTGATTTTTCCAACAACCCTCTGCTCAACTCCATCCTGTCAGCACCTGTTGAAGTAAAAAAGCTAAGGATATACAGTGATGGAAGTTTTGAAATAGAAGGAGGATCGATACCTATCCCCGGCAGTTTGCACATGAAACTGGGTCCTGTTGAAGTGGGGATTACCAATATAACACTGGGTGCAGAAACAATGGATGATGGCAATTATAAGTTCATTGGTTTTGATTGCGGGGTCAGTACAGGCGCTGGCGGACTTGATTTGCGGGGAGACGGGATAAAAATTTATTTTAATCACGATGGCAGCCATATGTTTCTGCGCATTGCCGGCCTTGGCATCAATCTTTTTATTCCTGGCAATGCCTCAGAAGATTCAGCTTCACTTATACTTAAAGGTTACCTCTCGTTAAAGCAACATGAGTATATGGGATCGGTCTCATTTAAGTTACCCAAAGCAAAAATTGCAGGTGGGGCTGCCATGAAAATGAAGCCTTCTGTTCCTGCTTTTATTGTAGATGCTTTTATTGAACTCTCCACGCCACTGCCCATGGGGCCTACGGGACTGGGCATATTCGGATTTCGTGGACTGTTTGGTTTGCGCTATATAGCAGACCTTCCGGATGGCGCCACTGAAGATCCGGAAAAACTATTTAAATTTTATACCGACAAAAAACCAAACCCTATCAACGGCGATACGCCTGAAGCAGGCCTTCATATAGGCAAGATGGTTACCCCGGAGGATGGACCGGAAGAATTCCGGAGTTCAGGCACACCCATTTCGATCGGTGCAGGCATCAGCATTGGCACTGTCGCAGATAATGGTCACACTTTTTCGATGCAGGCATTCCTGCTTTTGTCCCTGCCAGAAATGCTGATCATCAGTGGTCGTGGAAACATATTGAGTGAAAGGGTAAGCATCATCAGCAAAGACGAACCACCATTCTTTGCCTATGTTGCTTTTACCGCACACTTCATCAGTGTTGGAATGGGTGCTGACTATAAAATAAAAGAAGACGGAGAGATACTCGATATGCACGCTGAGGCAAAGATGGCCTATTTCTTTAATGATTCCTCCGCCTGGTATGTCCATGTTGGAACCAAAGCAGAACCCAATAAGGCAAAAGTCCTTAAAAAAATATTTGCTCTCGATGTCTATTCCTACCTGATGATTTCAATGTCAGGCATCGAAACTGGGGCCGGCGTGAAATTTGAATTGCACAAACATTACGGACCCGTGAAGGTAGATGTAAGCGCTTACGGTGATGTGTATGCCATGATAAGCTTTCGCAAACTGCAGGCAGGTGGCGGCATTGCATGCGGCGGTACTGTGGGGGCCAGTGTTTTCGGCGTTGGATTTGATCTCTCGCTGAGTGCTTACCTGATGCTAACGGTGCCTAAACCATTTATCGTCAAAGGGGGGATGCAGGTTTGCCTTGAAGTGGATTTCTGGTTGTATACCTGGCGAAAATGCTTCGGAATTGATTTCAAATGGGAATTTGATCAACAGGCTGATTATACAGAAATTAAAATACTTGAAAAAACAAATGAAAATTCCATTCCTGTCAACGGCTATCATATCGGTTCTAATAATTCATACCCGCTAAATTATTTTAATACGTCAATGCCTGATCCGATGTCTACTGAACTCGAAACGGTGCCGCTTGATACTTTTATCGATATTCAGTTTAAGAAACCGGTCGATCCTAATCCAATCTTTGCAAAAATTGGTGGTGTTACCAATGCGCCGGTAGGGAATATCGAGTTATCACCGCCTAAAGCCGTCGAATTGCAAGTGGCGCACCGCTTTGAAATTGTCGATATAAACATCATGGTATGGAACCGGAATAACAATACCTGGGTGGGGTATGATCCCTACGCCGCACTTGACAGTGGAGCTTTTCTTGAAAATGTGGATCCATCACTTCTAAAAATGGGTTACTGGCAAAAGAAAGGGAAGGAATACAATACAATGCGTATCCTTTCTGATACACCCTTCAGCTTTGTAGACGATATGGCCGGTGCCTATATCCCTGAACAAACGGGAATGACAGCCGAAACTTTATTTTGCCAGGGCAATCTGATTCAATCCCATTGCATAACCTGGAAAGAAGAGCGCAGCTTTAAAGCAGGAAAATGGCATGCCTACCGGGATATTACTTTCAGGGTGCCGGGAATAGATGCTGTTGTTGTACCATTTACAAATGTTTTCAATATTCCATTATCACTCAGCTTCAGCAATGACACAAAGCAGGAGATCATTTTTCCGGAAGATGTCCAGCAGCTAAGTCTCAAACTATTCAGCTATGCCAATCGGGTAACAGTTACTTATTATGCATTGAAGTATTCATTGGTTGATCAAAATGGTCAAATGAAAAATCAGGCACATTATGACGAAGTAAAAAAAGTCACGCTAACTGCTGCTGATTTCCTGGCACCGCTGATATATAAAAATAATACGAATGCCATCAGAAAAGTGCTGATAGAACCGGCGAATCCCGATAACGGTAAAGTAATTGAGGTTAAAAACGAGATCATCCTGCTGGAACGATCAATAATGGAAGGCGATAAGGAAGCAGGTGCGAAATTAAAAAACGCACAGGCCGTGTTGCAAAGACTCCAGTCTCTTAGTTGTGCGACCGATGGCATTGATTTTACAAAATTGTACGATGAACTAGAAAACGAAAGAAAACAACTGGAAGCTGCTCTTGCAAAAGCAAAAACAGAGAAATCGAAATATTGTCAGTCACCAGTTCGCCTGCGTTTGGCGATTAGTGCCATCACCGAAGAACAAAAACACCTGATCGGAACATTTGGTTTGCCAGATGTTGCAGACCGTGGCGCTATCCATGATCACCTGCTACAAGAATTGCGTCAGGATTTAGATAACTTGCGATTAGAAAATCGATTTGCCTACCAGGAAGGTCTCTCCGCTTTGCAGGTCAAGGCGAAAAAAAATTTCGCAATAGCCAAGGCGTTGTGTGCAAAAGCGTCGGCTGACTTTGAGGCCATCCAGGCTGCTGTTATGGTGGTAAATGATAAACTGAAGGCCCTGAAAACAATGATTGGAATAAAGTCGAATGACAAACAATCCCACTCTTCAACCTATATACACGAAGTATGCTTTCTTACCATGGAGGAATACCTGATTAACCAGACAATTCCTTCGCAGGCAGCAGTGAATGGAAACTATGACGCGATGAACAGCGCGATTAGTAATGTCATTCCGCCTATCTGGCGGCCTGATGAAACCTATGCAATAGCTGTAAAAACCAATGAAATTATTGCAAACGGAAATCATCTCAACAACTATTACTTTGCTTTCAAAACAGGGGGGCCTATAGGGCATTTTCCACTGGCATATTTACCTTCTTCGGTAAAGCAACAGTTCAGTCTTGACGCAAATGGTAACCCATCAAACCAAACCGATAAAACATTTGATAAACGCATTGAGATACCTGAAAATGCATTAAAATTTTACCTCGATAAAGAAAGATGTTACCCCAATCCGGACGGCAATATTCTTAATCAAAAGCCATTGTATTATAATGATGTCACCTTGCAACTTTTTTACCGTGATCCCCGCGCCTACCATTTCTTCCAAAACTGGCCGGATTATCAAGGCCTTGGAAAAAAGCCCTGTTCGATGGCTATTGAGATCAAAGATCCTTCTGTGAACCCTCAGCCTGTACCGGCTGTACCACCTGTCTTAACGGTATTTCCACTGGCAATAATAAATCTTGCAGTTGATGCGAATCCTTTGACAATGCCAAGTGTATCGGTCATCAATGCACTGCGCAATCCAAAGATTAAGAGCCCCGGATTTAATGATCCTACCTGCTGGCAAGTCGGTGGTGATCCAATTGTACCTGCATCTAAAAATCCGGTAGTGACCTTGCAAAATCTTAAACCTTTGCGGTTATACAATGCTGTTATTTATAACGATTATGCAAAGGACGGGCATACCATGTTACGCAAGCAGATACACAGCTATCCTTTCCAGACTTCCCGGTATCCGGACCATGAATCCCAAATCAATAGTTATAAACTTACCGATAATTCGGGCAACGCAGCAAAAGCCATTTATACCCTGAGGGCAGATGCGCAAACATTTACGGCTGCGGATATAGTGATTGTCGCAAAAGGAGATGACATTACAGGAGGAATACAACCGGAGTTGATTGCAAAATTCCCGGATACTTTTCAACGCATAATGTTTGGTTACCTGAAGCAGCAAAGTATTCCTGCGGTAGTCCACACCGAATTCAATTTACTCAAAAACGATAAAACCGGTGATTTACTGGCCATCTATATCCGCAACCCTGAGCCTTTCAATGATCCCCGTATTCCAAAAGATATCATGCAAACAACAGTCAGCGCGATAGTCAATAACAATCATCCACCAGCAAAACCAGCTTTTCCTGTTTTCTCTAAAGACAACAGTGAAATAATTCTGGCGATGAATTTTGTACATGTGACCAGCATAAAGATCAGGTTTAACTACCTGCTCTGGAACGGCGATGTATACGAGCTAAACCATACTGTTACAACTGATAATATTCTATCATAATGGATACAAAGATGAATTATAGCAATACCGATCTCCTGACAATCCTGGAAGAGAAATATGCGGCTAACAATGCAACGCATGCAGCTGCCAGTCATATCCAGCCATTGTTGTTGCTTCAGTCAGCGTACCTCCGTCTTCAGGCAGCCGGTTTTTTAGCCGGTTCAGCCGGTATCGATTCGAGTCAGGGCATCCATATAAGATGGTTGCTGGATGGATACCTTGGTCAAAAACATATTCCAAAGGGTGACTATGCAGGAAACACTGATTTTTTCAATAAGCCCAATGATTATGTAAAACTCTATCGGATCCCCTATCAGCCCAATTCGAAAACATGGAACTATTTTGTGTTTCAGGAGATGAAACCAAGCATTATTAGCGCAGGCAACAAGATCTGGATATACAATTTCGGCGAATACAAATTCTATCTCAGCTTCCTTGATCATACAAAGTATGACACCCTGCGCCAGACGATCGACCCTGCTGCTGATCCCTTTGGATTTATAAATGGGTATGGAGACCGCCTTTATCAACTGGAGCTGGTCGATAAATTGTCATTCGCAGTCAATGTAAAACTCGAGCAGCACAGTGTTTTTAAAGTTGAATCATTTTCCGTCCCGAATAAATCTTTGGCTCAGGATATACCCGTTATCAGTTCAAGAAAGACGTTTACAGATGCACAGGTTGTCATTATTGACAGTAAACCTTTTATTATCGGAAGAACGGTTGCTGAAAATATCAGGCATTTGCAGTTCAGCGTTGTTCAGGGATCACTTATATCGATAGCCTTTGAAACCTACGAATATTTTCTTGCTTACAATACAGAAGCACATACGATCGAATATATTGACCAGTTTGCACTCACAAAAGATATTACGGTTGCGGAGACAAGACTGGAAGACTCGACTCGTTTTAAAGTCAACGATATCTGGCTTAAGTTCAATGGCGATGCATTTGTGAATGTAAAAAATTATAAGGACCGCTGGGCACGTTACCACGGATTGCAGGAGAGTATTGAAAAATATATTGCGCTTAGTGATACTGATCCCTTGGCGACTGTTTTGTATAACGATGAATCTCCCCAACCGGATGGCACCGCCATGAGTGTATCGTTGCAAAATTTTCTCAATGTCGCCGGGCTGGATTATCATATTGCACGTATGCTCGGAATGGGTTATATTGACACAAAATTGGATGCCGATCTTACAAAGCAATACATCTATGCCGTATATTATACAACAAAAAAGGACCCTGAAAATTACGACACAGCAAAAGAAGTAAACCATGTTTATCTCAGTTTGCCAACCTCCCAAAAAGATCAACGGCTGCCTCAGAAACTAATCCTGGATCCCATAACCTACGGGCTAGCGGTTAATAATGGCACGGGGACACCTTTTCAGATAACTGACGATGCAGGTTATGCATTATATGACCCTGTTCGTTTTATCCGGTTGAAAGCAAGGCTGAAAACTGATTTTATGAAACGCGTTTCGTTTTTTGACCCTGCAGATGAATTTCAGAACAGTGATTTTTCCGCACCGGTATTTTCAGGAATAGAAAACAGGCTTTCGACAGAAACTGACTGGCGGAAACCGGAACTTTCACATGATGACAAGTATACAGATACCCTAGGAATCAATGAAACCCAGACCATTTATTTCAACAAGAATGAAGACGAGCCTACCTATATCGACCAGGTAAGGGTACCCGGCATAAATGTTTACGCTGCCTACCCTGTAAATATTTTTTCAAGGTCTTCTGTATTATCATGTAAACAGGAAACAGATGAAACAATATTCCGCAAAGCCAACACTCTAAAACCGCCTTCCAATATTGGGGTTCAACTGATACAGGCAGAAGATCCATTGTTATTGACATCGGCCAATGAACAAGTCTGGTTGCAGCATATCGATGCATCCAAAACAGAAATCCTTTGCCGCATGGTATTCGATTATTATCATATCCACGACCTCAACTATGGGTATGGTGACAAGGTACAAGTATACCATAAAAAGGAAATGCCGTTGTCGGTCATTGGTACAATCAATAGCGTGGACAATACGGATGTAAATGTGCCTGAATGCATTGTTACAACCAGCAGTTTTAAATACATCAGTACCGGGGAAATCTTCGTGCCCCGTATCGATCCTGCGATCAAAAACAAATTTGTTGGCGGCAGCATGGTCTATGGAGGCATCAACTATCTCATTAGGGAAATTATCATTACACAGCCGGATGGATCAAATCCTTCCGTACGCATTCTGAAAAATGCGACGAGAGAATCGATATTGGTAAACGGAAATACCTATCAGTTACAACAAATTTTTAAAGCCCCGGTGATCAATGCCGGTGATTCGTTCCGGATGGCAGAGAACTTATCGGATGCATTTAACTGGCAGGAAACAACCAATAATAAACTTGCATTTGAGATTTCCCTGGGAAAGGCTGTCTGGCCTGAGCATACGGAGACGTATACTGATGAGGAAGGCAATACCAAAACAGAAATAGTAAAAGGCATATGGGACAGTGCAGATATAAGCCTGCAGACAGATGGCAGTTATCGTTTTGTGTTTGATAATTATATTTTAAATAACCACCCGCAATACCTTGCCCCAGATAATGTAGCGGGTAGTGGAAGCGTAAACTGGTACCAGGGCTATGTGCGGGTACATGTACAGGGAGATGTGGCCGATCAGCAAAAAAGAAAGGAATTGCGGGTTTTCCAGGTGCAGGAAATCAATTCAGGTAACAAGCTTGTACTGCTGGCAACTGATGCTGCATTTTCAACCACCGAAGCAAATAAAAATATAAAGACCGGTTATGGTATCGTTGTAAACTTTCATCCAGGATACCGGGTGTATTTGCGCAAAGATGACTTGGCCGCATTTAATAAAGCGCATATCCTGCCAGCCGCCGGAGATGGCAGTCGTGTAACAGTTATGGGATTGCGAACAATTGATTCAACGATGACCGATACATCAGGTCAGGTATATGGTTCTGCCATGAGTGCACCTGTCCCGATGGTCGCAAGAGATCTTGTTCCTCCGCTGCGTCCCCGCAAACCAATCGGGCCCATGTTTGCAACACCTCCTGATTTTTATAACAAAGCCACTTATTCGTTTAAAGTAGAATTTGAACATACACCGTGGGGCCTGGTGTTTTACAGGTCAGACATCAACAGAGTGCTTGCCAGTCTTTACAATCCAGAAACAGTTGTACAAATAAAATCCCATTTTAAAACTATTCATGAAGATGAGACAGTAGAGGAAAGATGGGCAGATCTTCTATCATTTGATTATAGTGCGAACGGAGGTGAATTTCTTTCGTTCCCAGGAGCCGACGGTACGCCGTATAGATTTCCAAACCCGGACCGGGCAGATATATTCACCGGTCCGTACAACAAACCGGCTGATGTTTCAGCTCTGATAAGAGATACCGTATATTCAAATATGTTACCGCTCACAGAGCAACCCTTGATCTTTTCATTTATTAAAGGAGATAATTATGTTCCCCTGCCGGTAAAACAAAATATTACGGATCGGAACGGTATACTACTACCACCGGACGATCCCGCATTTGTGCAGGCACCGATGGCGAAAAAATTAAGCGCCACTGAAATCAGCTTTACCGATTTTACATTGGATGGAAATATGGATGCTGAAACAGGTTATTTCTATCTCGTCCGTGAAATGAGTAATTCAATGCAATTCGGACCTCCCTGTCCTTTTATCGGGCCTGTTCAATTAATAAATACAAGACCACCTGATAAGCTGGTCGTAATGCAATCCACCCCAACTATCGCAAGTCCTTCGAACGCTTTTCGCAGCACCGTTGTTTTTAAAATCAATAAACCTGCTGCGAGCCAGGGTATTTCAAAAATTCAGGTATACAGAACCACAATTGCCGCTGGTTCACTTTCCATCCGCACCATGGAAAAGGTAAAGGAATGGCTGCTATCCGATATCGATCAATCTAGCTCTCGCATCAGTATTGAAGATGATTTTAACAACAATGAAGTAGAAATTCCATTTGGCACACCGCTTTACTACAGACTGGTTGGCGTGAGACTGGTAAACTTCATTGATACCGGGAGCATAGCAAGAACCATTGAAGTGTTATCCGATCCCACAGATGTGCAGCTGACAAATATTATTGAAGTGTTGCCTCCGGTGACACCAATTGTTCAGGCAGTTCCTGATGCTGCGGTGGGTGGCATTATCCCAAAAGTGGAACTTCGCTGGAACAAAACTTGTTACAATGGAAAATACAGCCTGTTTTTTTTAAATGCATCAAATGCCTGGGAGAAAATTTTCGCCATTCAATCCAACGACGCAATTGATCTGCATTTTTCATTTGTCTGCGATTTGCCAGCGAAAGATAACAATGCAAACCTTATTTTGTACAAATTTAAAGTGAATGTTCAAAATTCTTCGGGAATGATAAATAACAAAAGCAATATTGATACAATATTGCTTGGCGAACCTGAATAATTTAACAAAAATAAATCAAAGAGCTATTACTAGAAAATATTCGTTCGCGAACCAACGATCAAAGATAAATATCGCTTTGAATAAAATACGGAGAAAAGTATAAGGTTTTTAAGAACATATTCCATTTGAAAATGGGAAGACTGCATACAAACTTTTTGAGAAAATGAGTTTGGCGAAGATCAAAATAAGCGAGCATTATGTAGAGGGTTTAAATTAATTATTGCTTGATTTAGAAAAAATATTTATATCACCGATACTTCGTTTACATTGGCGTAAGAATTGTAACCCAACTTTTAGGTGGAGCGGTGATTTATTTTAAAAAACAGTCCGAAAGTTCGGTTCCTTTTTTGTAAATTTGATTTATCAAAAGTTCTTTAAAACAACTCAAATTACCTCAAGTTATCCGGTGTCTTAATCGGTGACTGATAGTTTTTAGATTTTATAAATACCTGTAGATTAGCGATATAAGGAAATGGTTCGAGTCCCGTCCATTCCGCTAAAAGGGTATTAAAACCCTCCAAAAACGCTTAAATCGATGATTTAAGCGTTTTTTTTATGTCAAAACCACCCATCCCAGGCCCACTTTTATGAATGATTCGGTTACCTAATCGGTTACCTATTTCCAGTAAAGAAAAAAGGCAACCGAATAGGTTGCAACAGATTGATTTTGAAAGGCTTACAGCGATATTAAATCATATCAAAATGAGTCAAAATTCTGTTAAAAACGGCCTCCTACGGTTACCTTCGTAACGCAAAGAAGCTCATTTCAGCGAAAGCTGAATTTTCCGGCCATGCCGCCTATTCTCCGGCATCCCGCCTGTCATTATTTTTGGCGGTCGGATAAGGCATTTATTCAATTGATTTTTAGCCATTTAACTTGGTGTGATTTGGTATCAAATGATCTCAAAAGAATGCAGGAAATCAATTTAGGAACAAATTAAAAAGAGTATGAAAAATTCACAAAGCTTCTCGGTCCTGATCTGGGCCAACAAAGCAAAGGCAGACGGCAACGGTCATCTTCCGCTTTATGCGCGGGTCACTGTTGAGGGAAAACAGCGCGCTCAATAATGCTTTCGCGTTGACTACCGTAGCCAAACTCTCCCCCAAGACCCGTTTACGCACCAGCTCGGTCTTTTTCAGGCCCAAAGCCTGTTCCATTTCCCCGATCTGCCGGTACTCGGCTTCGGTAAAGCGGACATCGATCTTAAAAACGCGTTTCCCTTCGTCTAGCGGTGGCCTGCCGCCTTTGTTCCTGCCCATAAAAAAAAGAAAATGAGTTGCGAATTTTCTTCACCCTGGCCGCCCCGCCAGGCAAGATTCTTTTTGGGAGACCGGAAATCCCGGAGGGTTTCCGTCGGACAAAAAGACATCTTGCTTCAAAAGAATCAAGGATTATTTTGAATAAGAATGGGGGGCCTTTGGCGAAAAGGTGCCTTATCTCTTAGTGCCTCTTTTGCGGGTATTGTCTTCGTCGTCAGTAGGGCGCAGGTAAAGGGTTTCCTCGGGAAAGGTTTCTTCCTCTCGTTCGATGATCTTTAATTTCGCTTCATCCGGCTCGCTAAATGCGTTGCTTTCTTCAAGCTGGGTTTGCATAAAGTTGATATCTTCACTGACAATGGTAGCACTAAATTTCATGGCGCGTTGCAACATCCGGATATAGGCGTCTGGCAGGCCCTGGCGGCTGAGTTGCCTGGTCGCTCCGATATAATCTTCCCGGTAAACTGTTGGGATCATGATTCGTGTTTGTCCTGCCTTAACAAGTTCCGCGTTCATCATGACGCGTGAGATTCTTCCGTTGCCATCCAGGAACGGATGCACTTCACTGACCATGAATTTCATAAACAATGCCCTGGTAAACGGATCGGTCAAATTTTTATAAAAGCTGAAACCCTGCACCAGCGTGCCCCTGACCAAATTGAAGTCCACGAAATGGGTATTACCTGCATGGTTGTTTTTGTCTTTGAATTGCCCCGGGTTTTTATCCGTCCTTGCAGACAAAAGTACTTTATGCCGGTAACGTAATATTTCCAGTAATTCTTCCGGTGTTTCGGGGGTGACCCGCATTTCTTCTGGACTGGAAAGGATTTTGTATGTCCCCAATATATCATGGGAGTCCTCATTACGGGCCGGTAATGGTGTATCTGTTTCGATGATTTGTCTGGCTTCCTCGATCTCAAATTCTGTACCTTCAATGTAGTTCGAAAAATAAGCGTCGTAAAATGCAAAATTCCGGAAGGCTGTTAAGGAACTGTTTTGGTCCGGGGTATTTTCAAACTGTCGTTGTTCAAGCTCGGTTGCCACTTTTTCAAAAAGCGCGACACGGGCCGAATCGTAGGGCTTTCCTGATGCGCGGGCAATAGCTGCGGGTGTGGTTAGTATTTCCGCAGGTTGTGTGGAGAGCATCGCGCTGATAAGTTTATTTAGTTTTTTAAATTCCTTCTCCAGGCCGAGTTGTTCGGATAGCTCCCGTGCTTTATCCCGAAACTCGTTAAGTCCCTCTTCGCCTTGTAGGCGTGCGATTTTTTCCAGCTGCTCTTCGATTTCTGGCAGTGTTAGTGCTTTGGATTCAGGGCCGGTAATGCGCGATTCCTGTAAATTTTCTAATATCGCCCGTTCAGTTTGAGACCTGAATAGGCCGTCGGTAAATATGTTGTCACCGGCTATCGGTCCTTGACCCTTTATAAAGCTTAACGTTACGCCTGGCAAATCGATTTTTTTGGTATAAGTGTAGGTCAGGAACAATAGTTTTGCCGGAGTGGGTTTACACTCTATCGCTGAGCGGTGGCTGAGCAATGCTCCGGGATATAACTGGCCGACAATTTTAAACAGGTTCCTGTTAACAATAGTTTCTGGTGTTTCGTTGTGAATTGGAGTATATATTCTCGGAGAAATCTTTCTTAGTTTTCCTTCTCTCTCGAGTTGGGTGAGCCGTCTGCTGATAGCGGGCTCTTTCGAGGAAAAGATCACTTCTTGTAAATGCAGCGGTATGGTATTATCCATGGTACAGTTTTTTTCTACTAAATGTTAAAATTAGGCTATTTTTTGCAAATATTTTCTACTAACTCCAAAGGTCAGAGGATTAGGCTTGCAAATATTTTCTATTAAGTCTCCCGAGTTGGACAAAAAATGCAAATATTTTCTACTAACTCTGCAAATTTCATCGCTCAACGAATAAAAGGCACTTTGACGTTCCGGAAATAATCCTTGGGCTTTTTGCTGCCGCGCTACTTCATGGCTTCGCGCTGGCATTTGTCGTTATAGTCGTGAAAACCGGCATAGGCAGCGGAACGGTCGCTGGCATAGGGCAGCGCTTTGAGCAGGCGGCGGGTGGCGATTCGGCCCCTTTTGTCGTGGTCGAAAAAGACATTGATCTCGGGATACTGCAGCGCAACACGCAGGGCAGCTTCAAGCAGACTGAGCGAATTCAGTACCAGGACGCTGGCTTTGTCTTCGGGTTGCTCGTGTTTCCAGCTGAGGAAATCGAAATAGCCTTCGAACAGGCAGACGCGCCGCGGGTCGTTGGCGTAATGGGTCAGTCCCTTGTTGCCCAGGCAGCCTTTGAAATACTTGTTGCGCACTTCCCAGCCGCCGGATTCGTTCTGGTGCCCGGCCGCAAAGAAATGCCTGACCTCCTGTTTTTCATCCCGCAGGAAATAATGGATCTCCTGCAGGTAGGCTTCCGCTGCGGCGGCGACGACGCGGTGCTCCAAATATTGTGTAATAGCGGCGGTATGCCCGAGCGGGCATACCTGCTCGACCTGGTTATGCGCCCTGCGGCGTCTACCGGTGGGGGCTGGCTGAAAAGAAACAGCAGGCAGGGCCTGCTGCGCTACTTCCCAGATCTTCGCCAGCACTTCTTTGAATGTCAGCGCGGGCCAGAAGGCGATGCCAAAGTCGACGACATTGCCGTCTTTGCCGGTGCCGTGGTCGAACCAGACGCCTAATTCGTCATTCACGCTGAAGGAGGGCGTACGGTCATCGTCGCGCAGCATGCTGCGGTAAAGTTGCTCGCGCCCGCTGCTTCTGGCGGGCTGGAAGCCGAGCCGCGCCAGCAGGGCGCTGAGGCTGACTTCCTGTTTGAGGGCCTGAGGGTTGATGGTCATCATATATGGGTTTTTGAATGAGTGTTTCGATTTCCAGGGGCGTGACCCGCCAGCCCTTACCTTTGATGGTTTGCGCGGCCTTGCCGTGTGCCAGCAGCGCTGCGGCGCGAATAATGGCGGCCAGTTCTTTTGCGTTTATTTCCATAAAAAAAGGGCCGCCCTGTTTGGGGACGGCCCTGTATATTTAGGGTTCGGGACCTACTCACGTCGTATCCTACGATACGGGCTCTCGCCTGCCAATGCGCGTTCGCTGAAGACGGTGTCTTCGCTTCGCAAAATTTCCTGTTGCTAAGTGGATAATGCTTCGTCCCTGTATGTCAAATAACCTTCGTTTGCCTTGCCGGCACGGTTGCCGGGCGACAGGACAAAGGTTGCTTGCCCTTGATTTTTTTTGGCTAAAGGCACTGACCGGAGGCAGGTACGATTCATTGAAAAGCTATTAATATATTTTTCTTTATGGTTCGAAAAATTTTGAGTTTAACAATTGCATCGGTAATATAATACTATATAAATCAATATAGTTACATAACTATGTTACGGGGAAGTTCATCGCGAATAAATAGATCAAACGAAATAATGCCTCACAGGCTTTGGTGAAAATACCTCACCGCCTAAGATTATTTACAAACCTTTCTGCAACAATTTTTTAAATTCTGCGTCACGTTTTTCGGATGCCGGAGTTTCCACCAGTAATTGAGACAATGGATACCCGCGAATGAAACAACTTTTAACAGCCCCCTTTTGGAAACGTTGAGCGACAATACGATCATGCTGCGGGTAAAGGCCGGTGAACTGGACCAGATGGCGCTGCTTTTTGAGCGGCACCGGCAACCGCTCTACCGTTTCCTGCTATACATGAGCCATCAGCCCGAGGCCAGCGAAGATATGGTGCAGACCGTTTTTTACCGGATGCTGCAATACCGGCATACGTTTACCGGGAAAGGCGAATGGCTGACCTGGATGTACCACCTGGCGCGGAACGTGCTGAAAGACCATGCAAAAAAGGAAAGTGGTCGGGGTATGCATCTGCCCATTGAAATGGCTGATCATTATCCCGCCGAAGGAAACCCGTCGCTGGAAAAAAAAGAGGCGCGTGAGCGTCTATACGCGGCGATCAATCGATTAAGCGCTGAGCAACGGGAAGTGGTCGTCTTGTCCGCCTTGCAGGAATTGCGGCACAAGGAGATCGCGGAGATACTGGGTCTCCGGGAAGACGCGGTGAGGGCCAGGTTTTACCGGGGCATGCAGGAGCTAAAGAGTTACTATCAAAAATTACCGGAATGATTAAAAAAAAAAAGGAAGAGGATAAAGAAATCGAATTGCCGGAAAAACTGGCTCGGGACCTCGAACTCGCCCGGCAGGCGTTGCCCACTGATCAATTGGGGCAAAACCTGCTGACCATGCTGGCGGACTTCGAAAGGCAAGAGCCGCGTAGCAGGGTGATCCGCCCGGCCTGGTTATGGGCAGCGGCGGCTTTATTCCTGCTGCTGCTTTCCAGCGGCGGTTTCCTTGTCCTGAAGATACAGCAACAGCAGGCAGCCTTGGCCGCATTGGCGCAAAGGATGGACGGGATGCGGCAAACCGCTGCTTTATCTCTGCTGAAAAGCCCAGTCGCCGCTGAAAGGATCACCGGTGTCAGCTATATGGACGAGGTGTCGCCTGCCGACCGAAAGATCGCTGCGGCATTGCTGGCCACCCTGGACAATGATCCCAACGTCAATGTACGGCTGAGCGCCCTCGACGCGCTGCTGCGTTTTGGCAGGTTGCCGGAGGTGCGTTCGGGCCTGGTCGATGCGATCGGGCAGCAGGATTCACCGCTTGTTCAATTAGCGATCGCGGATGTGGTGTTGCAATTGCAGGATAAGGAAGGCGCAAAGGCTTTACGCAGATTACTGGAACGCCCGGAGCTGGACCCGACCGTCCGTCAAAAGATCAATAGTACTTTAAAAACATTATAAACTTGTATTCATGAAAAAGAGAGATTTAATAACCGGTTGGTGTATCCTGCTCGTCGTCCTGCTGCTGGGCAGCGGTTTCCAGACCACTGGTGAACGCGCAAAGACCATCCGGCTTTCGCGGCCGGGACAGGCGTATACGCTGGAGGTGACCAACGGTCAGGGCTCGGTAACAGTAGAAGCCTATAACGGCAAGGGAGTGAACGTTTCGGCTGACCGCAGGCCGCCCGGTGCGGACGATAAGGCGGAGCAAGGGAATGTATATCCCGACCAGGATTTCATCATTACCGAGCACGATAACCAGGTTAGCATACGCGCTAAGGACCCTGAGCACCTGAACAACATCCGCTTGCAGGTACCCGCAGGCGCTTCCAGTATCAAATTGGCCACACATAACAAAGGCAATATCACGGTGAGCAATATCAGCGCGCCGCTGGAGATCAACCACCTTAATGGAAACATCAGCCTGCAACATGTCGCCGGGCCGGTAGTGGCCTCCACGCTTAACGGCCGGATCGAGGCTTCATTTAGCCATACGGATGCAAACACGGCGATGGCTTTTTCCAATCTGAACGGCGACATCGACTTGTTGTTCCCGGCGGACTTTCATGCCAACGTCCGCCTGAAGGTTGCAAAAGGGGAAATCATTTTCCGCTACTTCAATGCCACCGGCTATCACCTGGATAAAGCCGATAACAGCCAGTGGACGACCGGACAGATCGGCGGCGGCGGCCCCGAATTGATGGTTAGCTGCGGGCGCGGCAATATCATCATCAAAAAACAGCGCTAAAACCTAAAAAGATGAAACGAAATGTAACGGTTTTTTTTACCGTATGGGCAGGCATTGCCCTAAATTTTGCCGCGGCGCAGTGCCAAATCACCGGCCGCATTACCGACAGCCTGCAGCAACCGCTGATTGGCGCAACCGTTCGCTTAACAGCTGGAGCAAAAACAATATTGGTTACCGTCAGCGATACGGCGGGCCATTACCACTTCGAGACCTCCGCAGGAACTTACCGCCTGGAAGCCACGATGACGGGTTATGGTGCAGTGTCGTATGGGCCTTTTACGGCTAATGCCGCGCTGGAAGTACCGGGTATGCGGCTGCGCCTACAGGCACGTGTGCTGGAAGCCGTTACCGTTACGGCTAAATTGCCGGTGGTCGAAGAAAAGATCGACCGCAAGATCGTGAACGTAGCGGCGATGAACGCCGCCACGGGTAGTAACATCCTGGAACTGCTGCAAAAGCTGCCGGGAGTGACCGTGGACGAGAACGGCACCATTTCACTCAAAGGCAAGAGCGGCGTGCTGCTGATGATCGACGATAAGCCGACCTACCTGTCGGCAGAAGCGCTGGCCGGTTACCTGCGCAGTTTATCCGCATCAGCTTTGGACAAGATCGAGCTGATGGATAACCCGCCCGCTCAATATGATGCTGCCGGCAGCGCAGGGGCGATCAATATCCGGCTTAAAAAGCAAACGAAGCCTGGCCTGAACGGCGACGTTTCCGCCAGCTACCGCCTGGCCGACCATGCCAGCCACTTCGAGAGCCTGAACCTGAACTATCACCAGGACAAGATCAACCTATTCGCTAATGTCGGCTATAACGAACAGCACACCACGCGCCTGCTCGACCTGGAGCGGGACTATACCCATAGCACTTTCACGCAAAGTTCCTATTTCTCTCCCGTCAGCCATAACGGAAATGTACTGTTGGGTGCGGATTACACGCTCTCGCCAAAGACCAGCATCGGCATCACGCTGAGCGGCAACTGGTCGCCTGTCAGCGACCGGAACCCGGTCACTTCTATGATCAGCCATCCCGGCGGCCTGAGCGATTCGCTGATCACGGCGCTCAATACCACCCAAAGCCATTTTGACAGGGATGCGCTGGGCCTGAATTTCCGGCACCAGTTTGCCGCGGACGGGCAGGTCTTGACCGCCAGTCTGGATAAGCTGGATTTTAATACAGGCACCGACCAGGTGTTCACCAACCAGACCAGCGTTTCCGGGATACCGGCGACCGCGCAGACGATCACGGATAACCTGCCGGTCACAATCCATATCTACGCCGGGAAGGCGGATTACAGCCAGCCTTTGGGGAAGAAAGGCGAACTGGCAGCCGGCATCAAGAGCAGCGCAGTACAGACCAACAATGCGGCTAATTATTTTGACCTGTCTGACGGCGCAAGCACGCCCGACAATACGCTCACTAACCGTTTCCTGTACCGGGAGAACATCAACGCGATCTATGTCAGCGTAAAAGGGCATTTTGAACGCTACGAGCTGCAGGCCGGGCTGCGGGCAGAGAACACGAACAACAGCGGTCACCAGTTGGGGAATGCCGTGCAGCCGGATTCATCTTTCAGCAACCACTATACCGATCTCTTTCCAACGCTTTACATGCTGCGCAAACTGGATAGCGCAGGAACCAGCAGTCTCCTGTTGTCTTACGGGCGCCGGATTAACCGGCCCTATTACCAGGACCTGAACCCCTTTATCACCTTGCTCGACCAGTTCACGGAGTTCTCGGGCAACCCTTTCCTTAAACCCTCCTTTGCATCCAATTACCAGCTGGCCTGGCGCTATAAAGGTATGCTGACCCTGGCAGCCAATTATAACCATGCTGCCGATATCATGAATGAGACCATTACCCAGCAGGGCGGCGTCTTTATCAGCCGGCCGGGAAATATAGGGGATTATAAATGGTACGCATTCACGGTCAACCTGCAACTGAACCCTGCATCCTGGTGGAGCTGTAACGCCTACGTCGAACTTAGCCGCAACCACTACCGTGGCGTATTACCCGATGCTACGCTGAATGAGCAAAGCAACTATATCGGCGGCAATTGTTATAACCAGTTCACGCTGGGTGGCGATTGGTCGGCGGAGTTAAGCGCGGCCTATTACGGGCCGCACGCCAATGCGCAGTTCACGCGTATCGGCACCGGCCAGGTGAATGCCGGGCTACGGAAAAAACTCTGGCACGGCAAAGGCAGCCTGCGGCTCAACGTCAATGACCTGCTGCATAGTTATACCCCTGCCGGCGCCATTACCGATATACCCGGCGCGACTGCCACCTATCATAATACCAACGACTCCCGCTGGCTGGGCCTGGGGCTCAGTTACAGCTTTGGCACAGCGGGCAAAAAACGCGACCGGAAAAGCAGCGCGGATGATGAAGCGGGAAGGGTGAAGAATTGATCAGTTGCGAGGGAATTTGAAAATAATCACCCGATAATTGAAAGCGATCAGGAATTAAGATTATCTGCTATTTACCTTAAGAATTGCACCGCGTATTGCACCGCACTAAAATAAAAAATCCTTGTAATTTGCTAATGATTAGCGCATTACAAGGATTTTCTGTAGCGGGAACGGGCCAAATGTCGAACTTTTTGGAGGATTTAAAAGCCATATGTGGAGATTCTGATGAATGTGACCACTCCATTCCGGCGCAAGCTTATCCATCCGATATCATGGCAGACCGGGCGCTTTCTGATCCTGGTTTTCAGGACGCGGATTTCATAAGGTTAACCGGCCGTTTTAACGTCATCGTAAAAGCCGTAAAGCCGGCTGCCACTGAACTGGATATCGACGATGTTCAGGGGTTCGATGATGTTAAGGCCTGTATCGATGGAGTTACGGACGCCGTTAAATAATCGGCTGAACGATGAGGGACCCGATCATTGCGTCCTTACTATTTTGCAACTATTCCTTGATGGCAGCCGGTATCCAGTCTGATACTACGAAACTCGGAAAGCCCGCAGTTATCAGCACACCCGGGAAAGGTAAAGCCGTTGTTCCCCAAAAGGACGATAAGAACGATAAAAATTGGTTTGAAAAAAATGTGACCATCGGGCAGTCCATGGCAACGTCCGATCAACAGGCATTGCCCGCACAGTTTACCATTACTGCTCCGCAACATAAATCGGCATCCTATGCGGTGAATCTCGGCGTGAATATTAACCTGCATTCATTCGGCAAGTACCTGACTACAAAATTTACCCGCGAATTTCATAGAAATACCCTAACAGACAGCGTTCAAAATAATTTTCAGGTCGGTGTGAAAGGCACATTCGGCCTTAATCCGAAGAATGACGATAAAGGAACACATTTAAATATAATCATCGATCCGCAATGGATTGTCGATAGGGCCAAAATGGAAAATTCACTGGCAAGTAACCTCCTTTTTACCTGGAATACTGATGGCAGTTCCCTTAATTGGAATAAGCACAATTTTGTGTTCGATAAAAGCGGTGCATTCATCCCGGCAATTTTAGCGGAAACTCAGGTACAACAGGTATTTGCGGAAGATACGACTGCCGCCCATGGCTTCAAATTGCGGCCAGTCATCATCGGGAACCTTTCATATATCTTTCTCAAAAAAGGCAATGAAATAGATCCCGTGGTCCGTTTGCTCACCAGTTATACACAGCGGGTATGCGCCGTCAACAAAACTGACGATGGTGAAAAATGGACGCACCTGTTCAGGGCTGAAGCCGATTATTTTATATTGCAGAGACCGCTTAAATTATCGGTCGGCGCGTCGTTCCTTAACGGCGCAGATATATTCTCGGGACAGAAACAACAGCAGTATTTTCTGGTTTCACTCACCCTCTATGCCGGGAAATAGTCGGCTATCCTAAAACGGTCTGCGAACACAATAATCCATTTATATAATTGATTATTCCATTTTTTGGATTACGGGTTCCGAATAATTTTGAGGTATTCAATTATTCATATCTGAAATGAACACCAGCTCAATTATCAAAAAGTATCCCTTATCGCTACGATAGTGTAAATATTCGTCGCTTTGAACATAGTGAATATTGAAGCCGCAACCTTGTAGGCTGATGCTGATTTCTACAAGTCGGATTTTATTTTAAGCTGGAGTATAACTGGGTTTGAATCTTTTGTGCTTTTGGCAAAATAATCTGTTAACACAGCATTATACTTTAGCTTTTTATCAGCAACATTGTCTTCTTTGGCTTTAAAAACACATAGTGATGACAAGCTTGTGTACAGATATTCACCATCGCAGGCGCTGATTCCATAGTTTTCAAATGATGAACCTATTTCATCATAAATTGGCAGAAAAAAAGATTGTTCATCAGGCAAAATGTGCTTATAAGCAATCAAATCGCCTGATTTAAGATTATAAATTAAATTATTTTCCCGGGTAGCCGAATAACTTCCTGTTTTAAATAATAAGTTACTTCCTAACTGATAGCAATTGGATATATAAAAAATGGACGACTGGTTTTTCTCTATATAAAATATTCGTTTTCCGTTATAATCGGTATTTGAAATGAAATCAACCGGTAATGAATTAGCCAACGGAAAAACAAGTTTATATGAAAGCCTGATTGTATTAGGGGTTATCGTATAAATATTGTTTGCATAGGGCTTTGAAAAGAAGAACGTAGTATCATTTCCAAAATTAGTAAGCGGGCTGGCCAAACTCCCTAACACATCAATTTTACCTTCTGCTCTTGTATAAGGAAGCCCAGTTGAATAAATAGTTCCATCACTCTTAAAATACTTAATCAGCGACCTGTATGCTGGAGTATAGCCTTTTGAAAGGCTATCAAGATTACGATAATCTGAACAGCTCAAAATTTCGTTTTTGGATATAAAATAACCCCTCCAATAATTACGTTGGCTTGTTTGCGGATCTTCTGCTTTTTCAGTTTTAATAACCTTTCCATCAAAATCACAATAAACAATGTCGGTAAAATTGTTGGTAAAATATGCGAGTTGCTTTGTCCATTTATTGATCAAAAACTTCCAGATCATGTAACTTGGGCTGCTTGTTTTACCCTTTATTTTAGCATGAAACTTTCCGGCTTTGGTAAAAAACAAAATGCTGTTGGTGCTACGATCTAATATCACATAATAGTCATCAACGATGGCCAGCTGGCTGATACTGCCAAAAGTACTTTCGGTGGTGGTTTCGAGCGGAATGTAATTAACCTGATCAAAAATATCCGAAACATTCCCACCTATTGCATTAGCGGGATCAATACGCAATGTTTTAAATTGAGTAGTATCCGTTTTAACAACATGTTGGGCCGATGCTGAAAGCACCGCCGAAATAAGTATACCTAACAAGGTAGTAATTTTAGCACCAGGTTTTGAGCGCATAGGTTTATTTTTTTTCAATTATATAAATAAAAAAATAAGCACGAGATAACCTTGCCTTTTACAGGTCAATAACAGTACTTTTCGAAGCTATTAGAAAGGTTCAAAACAAGCAAATTCCGGTAAATTGTCATCAAATTCATTACCGTTACTAATCAATATATAATGGCTGGTGTTATGCGCAATAACCTGCTTTTTATAGTCTTATTTTTGATGCCGGGACTGCATTATCTAAGGTATCATTACTCTTTGCCGTTTCATTTACAATTCCGTTTTTAATATTTAAAAAGATAATATTCATCTTATGGGTAAGCTCATTAACTTCAGCTTATATGCGCTTTTATTTTTGCTGTTTTGCTTTTTACCTTCAATTGTTATTACCGGTTTAAAAGATGCTACCCAAACAAGCAAATTCATTTTGTTTAGTTATCTCTGCTGTCCTGTTTTAATATTATACCTTATCAAAAGCATTGTTGAACGCCCAGTTTTCACAGTAACTGTGCCTGATGTTTTGTTGCTTATTCTTGTTGGTTTTATAATCATTAACCGGTGTTATCTCCATTCAATGGTTAATTTCTCTGTGCGATACAATGAGTTGTTAGGATTGATAGTTATTTACATGGTATTAAGGAGAATGCCGCCAAAGGTTTATTTTATACTGCTATCCGGCTTAATGGCAGGAGGGATTTTACAAGCTGTACATGGCTGTTTTCAATTATATGGTTTTTTACCCTCTTACAATCCCAATTTTGCTATTACGGGCAGTTTCTCTAACCCCGGGCCATATGCAGGTTACCTGGCAAGCGTTTCTCCCGCAGCAGTGGCAGCATACTTTTCAAAAACCAATCCAATTACAGCATCTATTACCAACTGGCATATATGCAGTCGGGCGCGGCCATTTAGATACTTATATACAATTTTAGGCGGCATTGTAAACTACGTTCCGGTTACGGCAGCAGCCTTGATTATACTCGTTATTATACCTACGCAATCAAGAGCCGCATGGATTAGTCTGCTCACAGTCATTTTGCTGGCAGTTGGCCGCCTCTCTCCGCATTTTACCCACTTCATAAAAACATACTTCAGTTCTGGTAAAAAACGTGTTACAGCAATAGCTGTAAGTATACTTTTGGTTTTAGCCGGAACAACCGCAACCTATAATTTAAAAAAGGACTCGGCAAACGGGAGGGTGCTTATTTGGAAAGTAACCGCAAAAATGATTGCTGATAACCCGCTGAAAGGTACCGGACTTGACCAGTTCAAAACCGTTTACATGAATTACCAAGCCAATTATTTAAAAAAAGGCGCAAACAAGCAAGATATTGACCTAGCCGATGATGTTAATTATGCCTTTAATGAGCCATTACAGTTCATTGCCGAAAATGGTGTAATAGCCGGCATAGCTGCTGCCATTTTATTATTTGTATTGTTTAATTCAGGCTCGGATGAGGAGCCGCTTTTAAGCTTTACCGCTAAAGCCGGTCTCGCATCCGTATTGGTATTTTCTTTATTCTCATACCCTTCACAAATTTTACCGATTAAGCTCAACGCTACATTATACCTGGCCTACCTTGCCAAAACTGGCAAACCGCTTGTATTTTACGGCAAAAAAAAGCACGGGCTTAAACCAATCACAACCGTATTGATGTGCGGCCTGTTTGCAACAACCCTTATAGCAACCTACTTTGTGAATATTACATTAAGTAAACTATACGACGCTTTTTGCGCCTGGAATACTGCGGACATCATGTATGAAACTAACGATTATAGGGAAACCATCAAATACTGTGAGCAAGCCTATGAATATTTCAATAATGATGGTGTGTTCATGTTTAAATACGGTAAGGCCCTGGAGATGTGCAAAGAATCTAAAAAATCGATCCCCATATTAAAAAAAGCACAAGAACTTTATGATACCGTTCCAACTGAAATAGCATTGGGCAATTGCTATAGCGCCTCTCAAAACTACATTATGGCCGAAAAGGCTTACCTGAAGGCATCTGCCATGACACCCGCAAAGTTTTATCCGCAATACTTACTTGCTAAAGTGTATAATCAAAGCGGTGAGCATGAAAAAGCCGTTGCAATTGCAAGAGCACTTATTCAAAAAAAAATCAAGATCACATCTGATGCGGCTAATGATATTGTTGAGGAAATGCGAACTATCGTTAATAATAGAAGTGCCGTATGTCGCTAATTCCAGCACTCTTTAGTTACAGTGTGGACAAAATATATCCTCTTATAGTTGACGAGACAGGAATACACTTTGCTAATTGGCTGGTTATGCTTGTGGAGTTGTTATATTCATTTTTAGTTCTGAAAAGAAGCCCACCGAACTGGACACTTGCGCCTATTGTTATGGTGCGTGTATTATCGCAGTACTGATAAAAGTGTATTTTTTCAGCCTTATCGTGTTATTATTTAACTTAATCGTTTTCGGTCGGACTCTCTCTCTCAATATTAAAGGATAAGCTTATAAGCAATAAAAGAATATCTATACGATTGATTTTAAACTCATTCTTTTTTACAAGCAATGAGGACAGATACAAAACAAGCAATGCATAGACACCGACGATCAATAGAATGAATTTCGCCGATTCTGTTCCATTTTTCAAAAAGATTGATTGCGTTGAAGGGAGAAAGCATACCAATGGCAGCAGAATTAGGAATAAAGTATTCTTGATTACTTTATACATTTCAAAACACCTTTAAAAGCCAATAAAGAAAGAATAGCTTAAAGCAACTAAGGCGAAGGCCGCCGCACTCTGCCGGATTAAATTCAATAGGACACTGATGGTTGTAGTAAAAGGTATTTGCTTATTACTATCGAGTTCAACAAGTCGTTTTTTCTTATCAATTAATTTTATATAATTTTTATTAATGATATAAGACTGATTTATTCTTATAAATAGCTGTGGATCTAACTCTTTATAAATTTTTGTCAAGGACTTACAAACAACATGTTCCTCATTATTATTGAGATATATTGTAGTATAACAATTATCTGATTTGCAATGCGTGATTTCTGATTGATTTATAAATCTTAATTGATCTTGTGAGTGAATAACTACCTTTTGCATACCTTATGAATTAGCGTGTTTAAGAAATAAAGGCATCGCTACAAAAGGGAGAAAAAAAACTTTAAATTGGATATTCATAAAAGATTAAGGTTTGAGGTATATGTATTGGTTCTTCCTAAATTAAAGAAGCTTTGTTGTTTTGAATTAAAATTGAATCCGTTCCGAGTTCAATTGGTTATTAAATAAAATAATTGGTATGGATAATGTACCGCACGAAAGGCTTAACCCTATATGGTTATTAAAATATTTTTTCTAAAAAATAAATGATCTTATTTTAGGAGGGTATAAATAATAGGGAGAGTTATCAACCGATGAGGACATCAACGGAGATGAGAATTTTTCAGACGCTAATGGAAATATTTCTTAAGGGGCAATTATTGTACTGAAGACAGTTCGGAATATGCAATACCTCGATCAAAAGATATTCATTCACAATCAGACCACGATAGGTATTCACCAAATAGGCCGTTCGTTTCATTACAATGTGCAGCGGAATCGGGTGTCAAACGATCCATGAAATCAGGGGGTCAATATCAGCGGAATATCCAGCTATTTAAGACTACTTAGAATTTCACAAGCGCGTTAATCAAATGAACCTTCATCATCTTAAATAACAATGCATTGGGTTAACGGTTGAAGCACTCGATAAACATGGCCTTTCTAAGTCAGGAAGGCCATGTTTATGCTCTTTTTCCGGCTGAAAAAAGGAATATAATGCCAGCAAGCTCGCTGAAGGATAAAAGCGATTTACTTAAACCCCATGCCATTAGGAACACTTTTCCTGAATGCCGTAAGATAAAATGCCAGTTTGTATGTGACAGTGTAAGAGTAAAATTATTGAAGCTTTATCCGTCAAAAATCGATGGTCCAATTATTCGAAAAAACGTACGAGAGGTTATTTGGCATACAAATTCAAGCTTCCAGCTGCTAACCGGAGCATATATCTAATTATAACAGCAAAACCTAAACGTCTTAAAGATGCAGAAAGGAGCTGTAATGGTAGTACATCACTACTCCATACCAAAAGCATATCATCGGATCCTTTCTCGTAAAAAGCAAATTCCACAAAGAAAGGCACCAACTCATAAACATTTACAGCAAATCAATAAACGCTATATTAAGTATAGTTATAATCTATATGAATGAATATATATTTAACAAACCAATAATTATAAAAAGCATTATAGTGACTGCCCCTTTTTATTTTATGCATATAACAACACCTTATTTCAACACATGATATCAACAACAGGGAAGCAGGGAGTAACGAGAAGCCACTTAATAATATGCGCCTAAAGACAATGGAGATTTTCAAAACCACATTGCTGCTATTATTCGCTTCTTTATTTCTGTTATCGTGCCATAAAGGAAATACAACTACTAATCTTATAAACTCCATTAATGAAACTGGTACCAATTTCAATATTGGTAACTTTTCATACCTGATCAGTGACAACGGAAATGTTGTATCATCTTATGAAGACACAGAAGATCAAATATCTCCTGAATCTGCAGCTCATTTTATAAACGAATTGCAGATGCCATTTTTATTAGATAGCCTGATCAGAGATTCGATGTTAAAAGAAGATCAACCCGTAAATAAGTATCTAAGGTTAAAGGAAACCAATTCGGTTTACCCGACCGATCTGATAACTGTACCCAACAGTTTAACCGACTCCGCATTTCAAAATGCCCAAGCTGTTTTCAATACGGCTAATTTGTTGTTAAAGCATATCAAACCCAGCAAAAACGCCGCTAACAACATACTAACTAGCAACAACTTAAAAACCAACAGCAGGGTTAATATCAAAACTTTCTTCAACGATATCAATACGGTTTCTGATCGTTTTGATAGTAAGTATCCTTTTTATAAAAACGCAGATACCAATATTGTTAACCTCGCCCCGGCCTGGTATTCAAAAAATGCCCGCTTCTTTTTTGGATGGAATGTGTTAAAACTACAAAAACGAACTATCCTCTGGAAATACACTACATCAGGCAGCCGGCAATTCCTGGTTATAAAGTACCTGGATAAAGGCGTTATGATAGCCATCGGCTACAAGGACAATAAAGTACATGTAGCGCCTAATGACCTATTACAAATACCCTTTGGAATTGCTGTTGTAAAAAGCTTATTGGCGCAGCCAAACGGGCCGGTCATAAATTATGCAAGACCCACGGCCGGCATTTATAATCAACTCATTACCTGTAACAGTTCGCCGCTATATATCATCTACCTTCAAGAGCTTATTGCGTACGCAAAGCAATACCAAAAAACAGGCAAATCAAATCAGGCCGCCATTTTAACAGATATTTATAATAAACTCATTAAAGACCGTGATTTATCGGCTATGATTAACCGGCAAACGCTGGCCCAAATCAGGTACGTTACTGACAATGCCGATGTTGCTACGCCGTTCGAGGTCAAAACGCCATCTGATATTAGCATTTTTGCTGCAGGCCAAGCCATTACTAATAATGATTATATTAATGCAGCATATCAATACGATAACCTGCAGATTTTTTTCAATAAAAACGTTGACCGAAATTTGATTGTGCGGAACGAGAATAAAGAATTCGAATTTAATTACCGCTACGATAAGATCCACATTCCTCCAACGCCTTTGCAGCCAGCTGGCTGGATAAAAGATTCGACCATAAGGTTTGCCTATGATGATCCTGCCGATAACAAATATAACTTAGAAATAGCAATCCCGTGGAGGCGGTTAGATTGCCCTGTGCCACACAAAGGATCGGCTATTGCTATGAATATATTTATAGGTGATAGCGATCTTGAAGAAAATCGTCGCAAAAGTATCCTCTCCTGGACAGTGAAATCAGATCAGGACTACAATGATGCTAATATTTTTGGTAGGATTAATTTTGTTAACCGCCCAAAAAGCAATGTTGGCAACAACCTCAATAGTTTAAAAACCAATAAACCACCTGTAATTGATGGTATTGCTGATCCAATTTGGGATCAGGCACAATACATTCCAATAAACCTTACTTACCAGGGAACTCCTTCGCCTGCAGATAATTCAGCCCGGTTTAAGAGCCTTTATGATGATCAGAACCTATATCTTTTTTTTGAAATAACAGATAATTGCAAAAACAAAACGGGCATAGTTACAACTGATAAATGCTGGATTGAAAACGCCGAAAACCATGAGATAGTTTGGAAAATGAACGGCACCGTTATCCCAGGATCAATTTCATTTTATACGCACAAAAAAATACACCTGCCTGCCGGGAAATACAATTTAAGATACACCTCTGATAATGGCAATTCATACGACGGTTGGTATGGAATTCCCCCGGCCCATGGCTTTTATGGGGTAGAACTTTACAACCTAACACAACCCATTAATTAATTGCCAATAGTTTAACATGATAAACAAAACAACATTGTTGATGATTTGCATGCTGTGCGGTTTGGTTGCATGCAAAAATAAAAAGCCCGATGGATCATTGACGCGCGCGCTTGAAGTTTCCGGAAAAAACAGAAAGCAATTAGAGTTGGTATTGGCATATTATTCAGCGCCAGCTGATAGTCTTAAATTAAAAGCGGCCGAGTTTCTAATCCAGAACATGCCCGAACATTATAGCAGAAAATATGACCGGTCATCAGGCGTATTTGCCGCATTAGATACTGCTTCATATTTTCAAAATGAATTTTCAAATGATACCAAGATCAAAATAGTTGATTCATTAATGCAGGTTTATAACGCCATGAACGCCGAAGATAGCATGGCACGTGACTCATCGCTTATGAACGATATTAACATTATTGACGCTGGTTATCTTATAGGCAATATCGAAACTGCATTCAGGGCCTTGCAAAAAGCGCCATGGTGCAAGCAGGTAACTTTTCAGGATTTTTGCGATTATATATTGCCCTACCGGGTAAGAAATGAGCAGGTGCAATCCTGGCGGCCAGTATTTTATCAAAAATATCACAACCAGGCTACCAAATCGGGTGCGACTCATTTAAAAGATGTATTCAAAGAAATGAAATGGAATACCGAAACAGAAACCAGTTTGTCGGCCATTTTCAATGAGCACTATCCTCATGAGCAAACTTTAGCAGATATTTCAAAAGGAAAAATAGGGGCCTGCGAGACGGTATGTTTTTATGCTGTAAGTGCAATGCGTTCTGCTGGTTTACCTGTTGCACTTGATTACATACCACATTGGGGAAACACCAACAGTAGCAATCACCACATCAGTCACCTTATTGACCGTAGCACTGCCCCAACTTTGTTAAGTAACGACAATAACAATATTTACCTCAATACCTGGGGTATTGTAGATTTTTCGTCTGATTTTAACGGAAATCATCACGTATTCACCACCGCAGATATGCCTAAGGGGCTTTACGTTCAGCACATTAAAACCATCCCGAAGGTTTACCGCTATATGTACTCGACCAATGAAGATCTGCGTCATATCAATCAAACAGTTCCAGATCAATATATAGCCCCGTTTTTCAGAGGACTTAACCTAAAAGACGTAACCGAAGATTATATTAAAACCGGCTCGGTACACCTTAATGTAAAACCTTCATTTTCAAAATACCAGGTAGCCTATCTTTGTACTTTTGATGTAAACGGTTGGCAGGCCATAGCCTTAAATAAGATAAAAAACAATACTGTAGTTTTTAAAAAAGTTGGCTTTAACGTTATGTACCTGCCTTCAGTTTATGACAGAGGCAAATTCATACCAATAGATAAACCATTTTGGGTTGACTCCCTCAATGATATCAGATCATTTGAAACAACAGGGCATACACTAAAAAGCGTAAAAATTGAACGAAAATTCCCTTTATTTTCTTACACAGCGTACCATACCGAAGCTTTACACGGCGGGCGGTTTGAGGCCTCAGATATTAAAGATTTCAGCAAAAGCGAACTGCTGTACGAGATTAAAAACTATCCTTTTTATATGAATGAGGTTAGCGTACAACCAACCAAACCTTACCGGTATTTGCGCTACGTAGCCCCGGCACAGAATTTAGAACCTGACAATATAGCCGAAATACAATTCATAAGTGATGCTTCCGATTTGAAAGGCGATTTCATTGGTTCGGCAGGCTCCCATGATCATGGCATTGAAACAGCATTTGATCATAAAATAGATACTTATTATCAAAATACCTCCGGTAACGGGGGATGGCTGGGAATTGATCTGGGAGAAAAACTAAATAAACGGGTTACAAAAATTAAATTTTGTCCAACTAATGATACCAATTGCATTATACCCGATAACCAATACGAATTGTTTTACTGGAAAGATAAGTGGATATCATTAGGATCAAAAAAAACCACAAGTTTTGAACTTACCTATAAGAACGTTCCTGATAATAGCCTTTATTGGATAAAATGTAAAACGGGAGGCAGAGAAGAACGCATTTTTACCATTGATGGCGGGAAACAAATATGGTGGTAGCATCAGCAACAATTGTTTAAACTAAGATATAATGGGCATTTTACGTTTTTTACTCGCGCTATCTGTTTTAACTTCTCATTTTGGGCCGGTGATAGGTTTGGACTTTATTGGCGGTCAACTTGCGGTTCAGTCTTTTTTTATGATATCGGGCTTTTACATGTCAATGATCCTGAATGAAAAATACACCGGCAAAAACAGTTCATTCAAGCTATTTATAACCAATAGGTTATTAAGATTATACCCATTATACGGGGCTGTGCTGATTTTTTCATTAGCCACCTGCCTGTTTATCGGTTTCACCAATACTGATCATCATTACCCGGTTTTTGAAAATTATTATGATGCAAATACCGGTTTTTTATCTTGCCTGTTCCTGTGTTTTAGTCAACTGTTTATAATAGGGCAGGATTTGGTTATGTTTTTAGGTATCCAGCCTGATAGTGGCAGTTTGTTTTTTACAAGTAACTTTTGGAATACTTCGCCACAGCTTTATACCTTTTTGCTGGTACCGCAAGCCTGGTCACTGGCCTTAGAATTTACATTTTACCTTATTGCACCGCTGCTATTACGTAAAAAAACAGGATTGATCTGCGCTGTTGTTGGGCTATCGCTGGTATTGAGGTTTATGCTTTATTATACAGCCGGCTTACAAAACGATCCCTGGACATATCGCTTCTTCCCAACCGAAATAGTCTTTTTTCTTATAGGCAGCCTTGGCTATAAATTCTACATAAAAATCAAAGTATTAAAGTTTTCGTCTTTGCTGGGTTATATGTTAAGCATAGCCCTGATAACGTTTATCCTGAAGTATCCGCAAATTCCTTTGGGCCAACGCATTTTATTTCAATACAGTTTAAAAGATGCTGCCTATTTGGCAATGGTTGCATTTTCAATACCTTTTTTATTTGTGGCATTTAAAAAAAGTGGGTTAGATGCCGCTATAGGCGAACTCTCATACCCTATTTATATTTCGCATTTGCTAATGGCCAAAATATGCTGGTTATTTCATGCCGACTCAATGCATACGCCTTTATTTATAGCACTTGCTACCATTATTTTTTCGGTAATACTTAACCAATCTATAACCAAACCTATTGAACGATACAGGCAAAACAGGCTCATCAATCAACAAAAAAATGAAAGCCTCCCAAATGAAGCTCAGGAGCTTAGTGAAAACAGCGGCTCTGCAATTATTTTACAACAAACAATGGCTGGCGTCAATTCAGATAATTAATAAATAATGAAACTTATAAAAAGTACAAATCAGTTGAAATGGTGTTTGCTGTTACTTGTATATACGCATTTTTGGTGCGCTTGCCACAGTGGTAACAATCAAAGTTCAATATCTTCCATCAAAATAACAAATACTAACGGCGGGGCAATTATTAGTTACAAGCTATTGGATACAGATAGCGTAGCTTACGTTTTAGCCAGGTATATCATTAGTGATAAAACATCGCGCGAGGTACAATCGCCGGTAAAAAACAACAGCATTACTTTAGATGGATTTGGAAGTTCAAAAAATTACGAGGTAAAATTATACACAGTAACCAAATCAGGTGACTTATCTGAACCTTTAGCTATATCTGTTCATCCTAAAACGCCACCATATATCATAACCCGCGCAACATTAAAAGTTGAACCCGATTTCGGGGGCGTTAATATCCAGGCTACCGATATGTTTAACAAAAAATTAGGAATAACTGTAATTAGATACGATAGTATTGATCAGGCAGAAAACGTTATTGATTATAGAATTTTAACCGGTCAAAAAGCTAACTATACTGTAAGAGAAGGTGATGTAAAAACACAACAAATTGGCGTGTATGTAGCTGATATGTATGGCAACCATTCAGATACTGTAATAAAAACAATAGTATCGAAACCTGAAGCTTTGCTCGACAAAAGTAAATTTCAACCCTATCCTTTAGCCAGCGATACCGAAAATGGGTTCAATTGGTTTCTTCCTTTTTTATGGGATGACCATACAGATGGAGCCTCAAACGGATGGCATACAAACCCTGCCAAGCAGCTACCTATTCTTTGTACTTTTAGCCTTGGCACTGTTGCCGAATTAAGTCATTTTGTAATGTGGGAACGCCCGGATGATTATTGTTATAAGTTAGGCAATCCAAAAAACTTCAGCATATGGGGAACGCAACGAAAAAAACCTAAAGATAGCCAGATACCGGTTAATGCCCCTGTTGGTACTGTTGCTGGCGACTGGGTTAACCTGGGTAATTACCATTTTCCAGATCCTCCCTCAGGTTCAAAACCGGAAGCTACCGTTGCCGCCGATAATTCATTTGTTAAAGCCGGTGTAAGCTTTAATATTATGTTAAAAAACCAACCGGTTACAATAATAAGGGTAGCGGTAGCAAATACGTGGTCGGGAGTTAATTATGCCCATATAATGGAGCTGTCATTATACGCTGATAGTACTTCTTTTACTTCTTTATCTAAATAAAATCAATTGAAAACCGGCCAGTCAGGGCATTATTCCATCATCAGTTTAAAGTTTATACTGTTAAAAATCCATGATTTTAAAACGCGGTTTTCGCTCAGCAGCACTCTTCGTAGCAGCATTTTTATTGTTATTAACAGCTGCCGGGCTTTGGTGGCTTGCTTTAATGATCCTGGCCCTATACAGCTTGAGCAAATGGCTTAATTCACGGGCTTTTATCAAAAAGAATGTGTTAGCAAGCATGTTTTGTTTGATATTGAGTGTATGCACCTTAGCTATATTGACTCGTATATTTATTTTAGAAGTATACGTTGTGCCAAGCGGATCAATGGAAGATGCAATATTTACCAGCGATGATATATTGGTAAGTAAATTGAATTATGGCCCCAGGCTTCCGCAATCACCATTTGAAATACCCTGGATAAACTTATGGTTTTACCATAATAAAGAAACCACAAACCCTGATTCGATTTATTGGAAATACAGACGACTCGGTGGTTTAGCGGCCATAAAACACAATGATGTTATCGTTTTTAAAAAGCTAAGCTCTGACAAAAAATTCCTGGTTAAACGTTGTATGGGGCTTCCCGGCGAAACAATTAGAATAAACGATAGCGACGTTTTTATCAATGATCACAAAGTGAAGCTGCCCCCCACTGTAAAACAGCATTACCTGGTACAACTTAAAAACAATATCGTTTTTAAAAGAATAGCCGATAGTTTAAACATTAATTACGGAATTAAAGCCAGTGCCAACCTTGACGTGGCTGATTGTTATTTAAACATGCATGAAATAATGCTGATTAAAAACATTGGCTGTATCGATTCTCTGATATACCAAAAGCTAAATTATGGTGCTTACCCGCAGCAACCTAAAATCAATTGGTCGTTAGATAACTTTGGGCCAATTACTGTGCCGGCCAGGGGCGCATCACTGTTATTAACCGAAATGAATTATATGCTTTACAAAGCTGTATTGGCCGAAGAAGGAGCAGACTTAAAATTTGAAAATTCAATCTTTTATATAAACGGAAAACCGGCCACCAATTATGTATTTAAATACAATTATTATTTTGTGCTGGGCGATAACAGGCCTGATTCCATTGATTCCAGATTTTGGGGCTTTGTATCTGAAAGGGCTATTGAAGGGCGTGTAATATTTTCTTTCTTTGCCAAAAGCAAAAGCGGCGAATTTATTTTTACAAAACTGCTGTAATAAAATTAATAACGTCCCGTATACAACGCCTTCTATGGTGTACGGGGCATTTATTATTCAATTCTATTTTTTCCCAAAGCCGAATTTACGTGGGTAATAGGCCAGGGTAACCATAAAATATTGCTGTAAAACATTAACTGTTCCAGAGGTTATGCTGTTGTTACCGGCATAATTGATGATGTTTTTATTTTGATGAAGCAGATCAAGCGCCGAAAATTTAATTTCGCCATTAGCTCCCTTTAAAAATCTAAAGCTGGCATCAACGTTCCAAATGGTGTAGTAAATATTGTTTGCGTTAGATGATTTACTGTTGTTAAAGTCAACCCGGGTACCAAATGCAATTTTTTGCGGAAGATTGACCAGCACATTAGAGTAAGTTCGCCAGGTATGAAAAGTATAACGGCCAAAGTTTTCCTGCACGGTTTTATTACCTGAATACGCCTCGCCTATATTGGTTGTTAACAATCCCTTATAGGTATAAACCAAATCTGTTGATGCATAAAGCGAATTGGTTTTTGACGTATAATATTTACCATTTAAACTTGCTGGGTTTTGATAGTAATTATACCCTGTGTTGCCGGCAAGCTGAAACTGATGATCTTTTAGTTTATAAGCTTTTTGAAACGAACCTTTAAAAGCTGCGTACCTGTTACCCGCCACGTTGATCGGATAATGAACGGTTCGGCCAAGGGCATCATAGTATGAACTATCAGCTATAAAATTATCAACCAAACCGGCAGAAAGCTCCAGATTACCCGAAAACGGTTTCTTATCGATACCATTGGCGTAGGTATAATTAAATGACAGGTCTTGTTTATAAGCCGGCTTTAAATTGATGTTTCCGTAATAAATATTATAAACATCCGCATTATCAATTAGCGGGGCCAATTGATTTACACCCGGATAATTTACCGAAGTAGAATAAGTTAAGGTGTAACTTTTTCTGGATCCTCCGTACTTAAAATTCAAATGCGATATCTGGGCAGATGGAATAAAGTAAAAATATGACCGCCTTAAATTTTGAAAATCCTTTTGGGATATATTTTTCTGAATATACACATCGCCCTGGGCAAATACACTCATACGCCAGGTTTTATTATACCGGTTATCAAGGATACTGGTAACTGTTTTTGAAAAATTTAACCCGGGCCTGTCATTCATAATTTGATTATCGCTTATGTTGGTCAAATTAGTATTAGGGATATACTGGCTACCATTCCTGCCCAGATCATTAACATCATTATTTCTTTTATAATCGTAAAACGCTATTGAGTTTTTTACATCGGTTTGGAAATAAGGCGTATGCCGCTGTAACAAACCAATTATGTCATTAAAATTGCTTACAATGGTATGCGAGGTATTTTGAGATTTGGTTAAATACCGGCGGTTAAAATATTTGTTCTGCGTTGTATCAGTAGCAGTAAAATCAGTAATGCGGTTGGTTTCCTCATTGGTGTGGTTTACATCAAATAGGTAATTCAACTCCATATTAAAAGATTTGTTTTTATTAGCTGCCAGGTCCTGGTACCTAATGGTAGTAAGCTTTACATTGCCGCCCACCACATCCTGCGCACTGGAATAGTTTTGTTCAGTTCTGTTTTTGCTTTGTGCAAGGCTTAGGTCATCACTTGAGGTATTTTCCTGCTGATAGAAGCTTTTGCTCCTGTTATTTTGCTGATAATAAGTAGCGCTGAAACTGTTTTTATCGAAATCGCGGTTGTAGCTTAAACTTGCATTTTGTAACAAGTAGTTACTTTTATTAGCAGACCATGCTGTTTGCTGTAAATGCTCGTCGGGGTTTATAGTAACCAGGGTTTGGGTTGCCTGGGTAATATCATTTGTAGCATCACGCAAAAAGTAGTCGGTTTTAATAATATTAGTTTTGGTTTGCTCTGTTTTTGTTTTATTAAAATCATAAAGGAGGCTTAAGCCTGCAGCTTTGTAAACATTTTGCCCCTGCCTGGTGAAATCACTGTAATAATCATTATTGATCCCCTCACCTTTAAAAGAATTTAGTTCTACCAACGAACTCACGCTATTGGCTGTTTTATTAACATCGTTTGTGGCTCCAACTACGCTCAATTGTACCTGGGGAGTGAACAAGCTTATCATGCCGTTATCGTCAAAATGTTTACCGGTACCTCCGCCTGCTCCAAGTTTGCCAAAATAACCGCTCTTTTTATCCTTTTTAAGTAGGATATTCATATTGGTGGATGGGTTAGTTGGGTCAGAATTATTACCATCCTGATAAACCTGAATTTTTTTAACAGCATTTTTTGCCAAATTTTGAAGTGCAATTTTGCTTCCCCCACCAAAAAACTCCTTCCCCTCTACCAATAGCTTATTTATTTTACGTCCATTTACAGTTATTACACCATCGTTCCATATGGTTATACCCGGCAGTTTACGTAGCATATCTTCTACCACTGCATTACTATCAAGCTTAAATGCATCGGCATTAAACTCAAGTGTATCACCCCGCATTTGCATTGGCGGTATTTTGGCCAATACTTTTACTTCGGCCAATAAAACATTAACATGGGTTAAATTAAATGTATTTAAGTCTATCTCATGGATTTTAACAGGCACCGTAAACTCTTTAACAGCTGGATTGTAACCTATGTAGGTTGCTATCATTTTAAGCGGAATGCCAACTGGCAGCATTTTAAACTGAAAACGCCCAAAATTATTGGACAGCTGATAGCTCACCAGCTCATCGTCGGCTATTTTATAAACAGATATCGTTGCCCCCTGCAAAACGTAATTACGTAAACTATCCCGCAAGATGCCGGTAGCAGTACCTACATAAGTACTATCTTTTTTTTGCCCATAGGTTAAATTAACAAAACAGTTAGTTATCAGAAAAATGGCAAGTAATTTAAAAAATTTAATCACAGCGCTTTAAAATAGGTTGTTGTTATTGGGACGTGAATCAATGTGCTTTTGCTGCATAATGGCGGTTATAAATTGCGTTATAATAATCTTCAGATATACCTGACAATGTTACTTCTGGTATGAAAAAATTTTGAGCAACAAGATTATGATCGAGTGTAAATATAAAGGGCTTGTTGGTTTCTTTTTCATAAGGCATCCCTAAATCATTACATATAAATATTTTGAAAGGGATACTATTGGTTTGCTGAAATACCTGTAGCTTCCGTATATTACTGTGCGTAGTTATTACCACAATATTTTCTGCCCCAATCAATTTCGAGTGCTTTTTGATAAGCCCAAGTTCGGTTTCAATGCATAAACCACAGCCATCTTCGGTGCTTCTTAAAATCAGCTTGGTTCCTGAACCAACCAACTGACTGATTGTTGTTGTAGCTCCTGTAATATCTGTTAATACAATATCTTTATTTAATTGAGTATTGTTGTTCAATTGAGCATTGACCACATTATCACTGTGATATAATTTACTCAGTTTTAAAAGCGTTTCGCCGGTGGTATCAGGATCTTTGCTATTGCTACTTTTGGCAGCAAAAAGGTTGTAGGCCAACAGTAAATTCAATGCAAGCAAAATAACAAGCGCGGTATAAAGTAGTTTCCTGTTCATTTGTTAAGTTATTTTTAATTAAAATAGAGAACTTGAGTTGAATATCAAAAGTCTTTTAATTTCTGAATCAACAATACAGGATTATCTGAAGCCTTGATGGTTTGAAGATCGTCGAGCTCGCTTTTGCTGAATTGGTAATCAGCGGAAGTAATAGTATTGGCCGCATTACCCGGATGTCCATTAAAAAAGTAGGTGTTAATTTCGCTAATAAAGCTATCTATTTTAGATTTTTCAAGAGGATATGTGTAGTTTTTGTGATAATAATCTATTGAAGCCGGATCATAGAAAGCGATGACGTTATTGTTGTAAACGGCTTTATTAACTCCGGGTAATACTCCATGAACATTGTTAAACCAAACATTACCATACTTTATTGCCTTTGTTTTTTTAGAGTAAAAGCAGGAGTATATTAAAGAATGGTAAGTAAATGAAAAGTTAAGATATGCAGGCGTTTCTAAATAACTTAATAACGCCACATAGTTTGATTCTTTTAATCCTTTTTCAAATTTCCTCACAGAAGTATATTTTTCCGGAAAACTTGCCGGCATTTCGTGTTTGCCAAAATCAATGGTGTATTTTTTTACAATTTCATCTTTATGAACGGCATATATCGCATTTGAATATCCCGGAGATAGCAGCGTTTCATTACCGCTTTGATTAAAGAAAAAGCTTCCTTTACTAAAGGATTTGTCTTTTTTTTCAAATCCAGTGTGTATCACTTTTCCGGCATTATCTATAATTTTAAAATCAAACTTCTCGTTTGAATTAGCAGCATCTATTCCTATATCCAGGTAAAGAGCAAAGGCATCAGCGTTTAACATAACTCCTGATTTTGCGCTCGATCTTGATTTAACTTCTTTTATAAACTTTCCGTTTAAATCATAGGTGATAAACTTGTTAACCTGGCTATCCCATATGGTAAGCCCTTGGGCATTAACAGTCATATCATTAGGAGAGCCGTACTCTCCGCTACCATTACCTACTTTGCCAAACTTTCTTAAAAACTTGCCGTTAGCATCAAATTCAAGTACCGCTTTACGTTCAACCTGGTCAAGAATAAAAAAATTGCCATTTTGAACAAGTATTTTATCAATCCTGCCTATAAGCGATTCTTTATTAGTTTGTAGTTTTACCAGTTTTACACTATCATATACTTCCGAATACTTACAAAATTTAATTCTATCTAAAGTTTGCGGGAAGGAAATTTTAGTACTTTGATTAAGCACCTCTTTAATAGGGGTAGCTTGCTTACATGCAGATAAAAAAGAAAATACAATAATTACGTAGATATAAAACTTCATTTGTGTTAATTTATTGATAACAGGCGCGATAAAAAAATAATAAATAAGCCAGCGTTTGCTGGCTTATTTTGATTGCGTTAAAATACTTTAATTACTGCATCGCATTTGGTAAGACAATCACTTGAACTACAGGTGTTGCTTGCAGTGCTGATTTTGCAGTGATTGTAATGCCCATAAGCTGTAACGTTAGTACCGCCCACTCCCAACGTAATTGAACATTCGTCAGATCCGCAGACCGTTCCTTTACCAGTGACACCGCCTTCAGAATCGGCCGAAGCCGAAGCCATTAAACCGGTTAACGATAAATTGCTACTGGTTTTGCCGCTTTTTTGTACAAAAGCTGTAGCGTTTACAACAAACAGAGCAGCAAAGGCCACTCCTGCAATTACTTTCGTAACTACCTTGAGGTTTTTGTTTTGCATAAATATTTATATTTTAAGTTTATTAAAAATACCCCGATAATATCTGCAAGACAATAGCAAAAGAGGTGCTTTATGAATAAGCCCTATTTTACTATGAATTGGTTCGGTCCTGGCGGGATAATTAGTATTGCAACTATGCCAATACTCTTCGTTTGCTATAACCAAGGCATCCCAAGATTCAAATAAAACACTGAGTTACCACGTCAAAACACAAAAAAGCCAAATACACAGTAGTTAATGTTTAATTAGAAATGGAAGATACAGCGATAGTATTACCATATCACAAAGCATATATGGTTTGCAGCTAATAGAATGCAACTTGTTTGATTACCGCATAAACGATCCGTTAATAACCGATGAAATGTTTGAAGGCCGGAGTGCGCCTGCTTATATGAAAATTGCCGAGTTTGCCTATTCGCATGAGCGGGGTACACCTCCATTAGCTGCAAATAATTTGGCTCCTGATTGGAAATTACCTAAAGTTACAGGTGGTACTATGAGTTCATTCATTGAACATCTTGATTCCATGTGAGTAATTAGGGGCCGCTGAAAAACTCAAACCATCATGAAAAACAGGTAGTTGTGTTAAGATTTAACGAATGAAGTGCACGGGTTTATGCGACTTCCCATCAAAACCCGTGCACTTCAATTTTAGTTAAATTTATTTGCTGTTCGAAAATTCAAAAATACCGGGGCATTCATCGCTATTTTTAACAAAACACCTCGAAAAATCAACTTTTTCATGAGGAAATCATTTTTGGGGCGCATCTGCGAGTTTTTCAGCAGACCCTACTTAGGTTTTGTAACGAAATAAGTTGGTTATTTAAATAGTAATTTGTACCTTGTTGCAAATTACAGTTATGAAGGATAACACCCAAGATTTGTCCAAGAAATTCGCCTTGTTTGTTCCCTACCTCGAC
>Ga0307507_10000142_pt1 | contig 124989 bp, 94 predicted proteins | sample 7_EM_MG_FD_207223 | JGI IMG/M metagenome (GOLD analysis project Ga0307507, IMG submission 207223) | Populus trichocarpa ectomycorrhiza microbial communities from riparian zone in the Pacific Northwest, United States - 7_EM | ecosystem: Host-associated > Plants > Roots > Unclassified | place...
CTTTGTATACAAATTCTCATACAAATCAAATATAATCATATGCGCAGTACTTTTTTTCACTCAAAAATATATGAAGCTCTATTTCTTACTGGCTTTTCTATCACCAAGTCTCGGCAGGTGTTTTAGTCGATATGGCACCCCTATCAAGCCGTCATAAACGAGCCGCGTCGTAGGTCTTAGTACCCCAACGCGCTCTATAAGGTCACCCTAGCTCTAGTTCTCTTACTAAAAATACTCCGCGCACTAAGGTTACACCTAAAAAAGGCAAAACTAATAACACAGAAGCTTCTCCTGTTGCTATTAAAGTAAGCGATAATAAGGTTGACTTCTTAGACGAGGACAATATTAGGATTAATAAGGATAAGAACTGTAGCTCTTTTACTACTATCCCCCCTAGTAAGGAGGGCTTTATTCCAGCTAGTATACTGCCTCTAGACTATCCTCTTGATAATTACAAGGTAACTTAATTAGCAACATAAACTTCACCGCGGCGGCGACGTTGGTCAAGAAAGGTAGTAGAGAATAAGGAAGTATCCTCTCAGCAATCTTCTAAATAGGCTAGGAAGAAGACGTCAAAGAAGCCGAAGCCTTACAAGAAGCCACCTCCTTAACCAGTATATAAATTACTGCGTATAATACTAGCAGAACGTTAAGCTACCGAAGCTGTTGCAAGAGAGGAGTCTCCCTTAGTATCATCTAAGGCTGTATCCGAATTAGATACAATACAGGAACCAGAGCCAGAGGTAGATTCAGAGATCATTTAATATACTCTTACTTGGCGTGCAGTAGTAGGAGCAATACCGCTTGCGAATACTACCAAAAGAGTGCATATATATGGAGGTTTTGTATACTTTTAATTAATTACCTAGATTAACGAAGTTCAAGTAAAATACCTAAGGCGATTTAAGCCTATTGCCTTAATTCAAGCTGCAGCTTCCTACAATTGGGGTACCAAAAAAGATAAAGTTATTATGGATCTATATAGCCATAAAGATATCCAAGCTATGGATTTTATCTTAGACGCCTAGCACAGTGACAAAAGGAAGGGCTTAAAAGTAGAGGCTACCGCAACACTTTTGGAGCTCCCTGCGACGTCAGATTCATTAAATTCGCTAGGAGGCCATACAACACAGGCTCTTAGCACTCAACTAGAAACACTTATAGAGGCCATAACTAGCTAAAGTAAGAAAGGGAAGGCCTCCGGTGGCAGTACTACTGCCATTCAACGCCTAAATCTACCCAGCACCATGCTAAACGAAGTTATGGCCAAGAACGGAGGCCCACTAATTGCATTTCAATGGGAATGCAGAACCGACGCATGCTGGAATAGTGGGCGTACTTACTGGGTTAATAGCAACCTAGATTACCTAGCAGATCACCACCCAATTAATAGAACTATAATGACATTATAGGGGAACGAGATCCTTAAGGGGAAGGCTACTACTAATAAGCCTCCTACTTGAATTGCGATCCTATTAAGCCAAAAGGATGGTGCGATGAGGGCGCGACAGATAAAGGCCGTGCTTAATTATCCAACGAACTTCCCCCCCTATACCCCTTACCAACCACACCCTGCTCAATATCAACACCTGTAGCATATACAGTACGCTCCTTACCTATATTAGTAGCCTGTTATACCCTAACAACCTCCCCAGTAACCTCCCCTAGTAAAGCCGGACAATTTAAATCAAGTAGCAGAGCCTCTAACGAGCCTAATTGCGCCCGGGCTTAATCCTACCGCAGAGCTTCGCGACTACTTTAACTAGCTTCAAACGCAGCCATATTAGAGCTTGGTAGAGCTAATTACTGAGCTTAATCATATTGCTAACACCCTACTTGAAAATAATTACGACTTAGAGGCCTTGCGGAATAAGAACGAAATTAGTAATAGCATATAGGAAGACCTTAGCTTTAAGGGAGGTGCCCTATTAAAGCTTCAACGAGACCTAAGGGCTTATAGGAAGTTTAAATTTGGGTAGGCTTTATATTCTTCTAGTGTCTTTTACACTAATTATATATATAAGAAACTAACTAGTCAACTACTAGATAACCTGCGTGCTGGAAATGCAATCGCGCAGCCATATAATCGCCTATATTTTATATACCAAATCTTAAAAAGCTTCCAAAGTCTATATAGTCACTAAGACTATGAATATTGCGTTAAACCTACGTCTTAAGGTCATGAAAAGCAAGCTCAATTAGGTTAAACTCTGGAGAATATAGTGGCAGATACTCTATATAGACGCTAGCTCTCTTGTAGAGGGTTCGGAGCTCCTGCTTCCTGTCAACTTTTATATATATATACTCACCCAATTTAACTCCCCTACCTGGTTCCTATAAATTGATGCGTTATCCATAATCAAGATTGTACCAGGTATATACTGTGGTAGAACTACAGCCTTAATCCAAGCGTTAAATATTTTAGCAGTAATAGAGCCTTAATATATCAACGTCCCCTTAAGGAAGCCATTACAGGTATAGGCTGGTAGTATACTCCACCGCTTAGAGCGTTAAATTGAAGAGACCTCAATTACAGGTAGATTAATAGGGCTCTACCCAAACTTCCTATACCTAGTTCTCTCATTGGCTCCTAATTCGTTAATAAACACTAACTGGCGAATGTCCTATGTGATCTGGCGTCCCTTCTATAGGGAACGTAGATCCTCTGCCCGCTCAAGCGCTTTTCTTTATACTACCTTCCTACTCTACTAAACGCGTGAAAGTGTCTTCCAGATGGTTAAGAGGCCTATAATTATATTAAATTCGTCATATAGAAACCAGGCCATTTTATTAAGGAAGGCAGTTGGCTAATTGGTAAGAAATGCAAGGAGAGCCTATTAAAATCGGTTAGAAATTAACTAAATACTATAACGTCAATCGTCACGTACATTCTTATGCAAAGTAGTAAGAACTCGAGGCCTCCCTATTCTAGCAAGGCTTGGTGGGTAAGGAGTCCCCTATATATCTAAAGATGTTCTGATACGGTATATCGTCGTTTTATATATTTGAGTGGCTGCAACAATCCATTTAACTGCCCAGCTGTAGTATAAGGCGACGCAGATCTGCCAGACACGGTATAGAGAAAGCCTTGGGCTTATGGTGAGGAAATAGAGTCAAGAAGGTATGCGCATATGATTATATTTGATTTGTATAAGAATTTATATACAAAGACAATATTTTGATGTGGGAGGCTCTTATCTGGAAGCGAGTTGCGGTCGATAAGAAAACCATAATAACATTATATGACTCGCTTACCATTCCTCGTTACATGGTTCCACCAGATCCATTCTAGACTGTGCCTGTATTAACCAACTAGCTTCCTGTGACTCTTCCCCAAGTAGTTGTAACATCGTACTTAAAGCGTCCGTAATACTATCTCCCTCCTTTTTATTTTCGTCCTTGAAGATTCCTAATATCTTTAAGTTGTCTACTAGAGGTGTGATGTCCGTTTAATTAGTCTAGTTAATATTCTTACTTATTATACCTAAAGCTTCTTCTTCCTCCTAAGCGTAACGTTGTGCTCGCACCATGGCTGCCATACTATTGCTTAGTAAGATAATATTATCTCCGTATTCTTACTGTGCGAAAGCGGGGTTAGTGTATATTGCAATAGTAAGTCCCTTATCTTAATAACCCTTGTCTTGCTTAGAGTGTACCAAAGCAAATATTTAATTATCCTATAATGTTCGCTCTATTTCTAACGCTAAGTATGCGCGTCCTATTACTCTTAATAGTCTTCGAGTTCCCTAAGTAACTTATTATAGGGTCTTGTGTTTAATCTGCCGCTGTAAAGCTTAATGGTAAGCTTTTAAGCGCCCTAGATAAGCTTCGTCATTCGCGAGAAGTAGAGTAGGAGGCTATAGCTGCTTAACAGCATGCCCTTAAAGCCCGTCTATCGGCCTCTACCTGTCTTCTTTATCTTAAATATGTTTGTAAGAAGGTCCGTTCTAAGGAGTGGAAACTTATTTAATAGGGTTTGTCTAAGCTGGGTAATAAAAGGACTAGCTCTCCTCCTATAAGGGAAACAACTCCAAGTAGCTCGGTAATTACTCCTCTTAGGTCCCCCTTAGGTAACTTGTTCTTTGGCGATCCTTCTTTATTAATATTACCTAACCTGCTTTTTTCTAATACTCCTATACCTTTCCCATAGCGTTCCTTAGGTTGCTTAATGGTTTTTAGGTAGTCTCACTATAGCCTATCTACTTTACTTTATACTATATTTTGTTATCTACATCCTCGTAACTAGTAATCTTTAAAACTTGCCATTTATCTTCCTTTTATCCTCTATACGTGTCTGCTTTATAGACTGGTGGCTTAATATTTCCATATGCTAGCTCTAGCATTGCGATATACTATATAGGGTATATTTTCATTTTGGCTAGTAGGTTTAACTTATACATAACTAATAAAATTCTTTACTTAACTTTAAAAGGTCCTAGTCTAACGTGGTCTAACTTCTTGCTTAGTTGTTAACTCTTAAAATTTTTGTGTAGTAGCCATACTTTATCCCCCTCCTTAAGATCTGGTCCCTTAGATCTCTTAGCATTATAGTACCTTTTTATTCGTTCTTATACTAGTTTAGCTGTTTCTTTAAGGTCTATATAAAGATTCATTAACATCTCCATTCTTTGCTTAGCTGTGCTACTCGTCTTTTTTACTTAATATAGCGATAATAATATTCTTGGCTCGTACCTATAATTCGCCTTAAATGGTAATGTCCCTATTTCTTCTTATAGTGTTGTATTGTATGCAAACTATATAATTGGTAATAATAATACCTAATTGTTCTATACGTGATTAATATAGTGCCTTAGATACTGCTCTAGTGTTTAGTTTAGTCTTTCCATTTATCCGTCCGTCTGTAGATAATACGCTGTAGATATTACTGCGCAAACTCCTTATTCTGCCAGAAATACTTCCTAAAATACTACTATAAATCTTGGATCTCTATCCAATATAATCTTATTTAGTGCTCTGTGTCTTGCGAACACTTCCTTTATATAGATTCTAGCAATATCCTCTACTAATATCTCTTTAGTGCATGCTATAAAGTATCCCTACTTTATTAGCTTATCTACTATCACTAAAATCGCGTTATAATCTTGTCCTATAATAGGATCTCTTAACTTTGGTAACTTAATAATAAAGTCCTATAATATAACCTCCTATGGTCTTCCTGGTGTCTTAATAGGTTATAGCCCTCCATACGGCTTATACCTTATTAGTTTATTTCTTTAGCAATCTAGACATTTCTTTATAACTTATCTTACTAGTCCCTAGATTCCTTAAATAATGTACTCTTTTTAAAGTCTTAACACTAAGCCTATAGCTCCGTTGTGTCCTTATATTATTCCCTTATAGAATTCCTTAATAAATTCTTCTATAATAGACTTAGGTATATATATTACTTCTCTATTTTTATATTACTCTAAGTCTAAATCTTCTGCCTATGCTTCTTAGATCTTCTATATTTAATTACTCTCTAGTAATTTATAGATCTGACTTTCCTTAGTCGCTGTAATTTTTAGATAATTATACCTAATTAATCTGTCTTAATCCTTTCGCAATAAAGCTCCTAATAGCTTTTTATTACTTTATAGTTTAGCCTTTCTGCTTAGCGCGTCTGCTTATGCATTGTCTATACCCTTAGTATGCTAAATTTCAAAATAGTATTCTATAAGTATTTCTGCCTATCTAACCTGTCTTTAACTAAGTTCCTTTATTATTAGGAATCCTATAAGGTTTTTATAGTCCGTCTTAACTATAAATGGTTTCTCTGTGCCTTATAAAAATGCTCTCTATTTCTTAAGTACTATAACTATACCTAATAACTCCTTGTTATAGATATCATAGTTTAACTCTAGTAGTATTATCTTTTAACTATAATATGCCACTGGGTGCCATCTATCTTAATATTTCTATAGGAAGCACGCCCCTAGTGTAAAGTCTAATATATCTATTTCTACAACCGTCTCTAGACCTGGTTAATAGATCTTAAGAACTAGCTCCTAGGTAAACAACTCTTTAATTCTCTTAAATAGTTCTTATTATTTCTTTCCCTATACCCATAATTCTTCTTTCTTTGTTAACCGCGTAAATAGCTTAATATTCTGTAACCATTGCGCTATAAACCTTCTATAGTAATTGCAAAACCCTAGGAATAATCTCAACTGCGTAACGTTCTCTGGTTCTTGCTAATTTACTATAGCCTTAATCTTCTTTAGATCTATGCTAAGTTGGCCTAGTTTAACAATAAATCTAATAAAATTGGTCTTCCTAGTAAAGAACTCGCATTTTTTAATTGCTACTAGCATCTGTTCTTTTTATAGTCTCTTTAAGACCTATTTAACGTATTTTCCGTGCTCTTCCTTACTCTCTAAGTAGACAATAATGTCGTTGAGGTATACCATAACAAATTCATCTAAGTGTTCTTCTAATATACTATTAATTTGCTTCTGGAACATTACTAGTGCGTTTATAAGCCCGAATTGCATAACTAATGGTTTATATAGTCCTTCCTTTGACCTAAAGGCTGCCTTCTATTTGTCACCTTTTTTAATTCTAATTTAATGGTACACCTACCTTAGATCTATCTTTGTAAAGATCTTTGCATTACCTATCCTATCTTAGATTTTGCTAATTAAGGGTAAAGGATACCTATCCTTCCTAGTAATGCTGTTCAACTATCTATAGTCTATACACATCCTAAGTTTTCCGTTTTTCTTTAGGATAAACAATACTGGATATCCTGCTAATAACTATAATGGTCTGATGTATCCCTTTTATAAGTTCTCCTAAATAAACTCCTTAAGCGCTACTAACTCTGTTGCAGTAAGCTTGTAGATTAGAAAGAACTTTAGACTTATTCCCTCTTCTAATTCTATCTTATAGTCCTAAGCTGTATGTTTTAATAGCTTTTTACTTTTTAGTAACCATAACTTTTTACCATACTTATAGTATCTCTTTAGTATATAACTTAAGCCTTGCTTAGTCTCTTTATATATTGCTCCAACTTGGTACCATACTAACTTGGTTTACTATTATACTTTGCGTTATTATGTATCCTTAATATTGACCTAACCTATAACCTAATTGATCTTTGGATTATACTTCTATAACTAAGGCATTCCTAGTATCGCCTCGTCCTGTCCTAATGGTAGGATATTAAAAGACATTCTAACTGGTCTCCCTTTAATAGTTATCTAAATAGGTCCTGTTTTAAGATTAATAATGCTTCCTCTATAGGCTATTTAATCTTTTAAAATTATTATAAGTGGATATAGGTGTTCCTTCTATCTGTATAGTAACCCTATCCTTTCTACTGTCTTTGGTAATATGTGGTTCCTAGTTGCTCCACTGTCTACTAATACTTTAAACTGCTGACCTTGCTACTTGGCTCTTAAATTTAGGTATTGTTTTTAAATTCCCTTAAGGGTTTAAGGCTCTAATACTAGTTCCCTCTGGTCCTATACGCCTCCCCTTTTCCTGACTGTTGGCTGCTTAATCCTACCTGTACTTAGTCTAACTTTAGCCAATACTTAGTTTGTTTCTTTTCCTCTATATGCTATAGATAAGTGTTCTCTGGGTACTCCCACCACTATTATCTATCTAGGCATTCTTCCGTAAGGAATCTTCCTAGTTAAAGTATTAAGTCTCCTTAACCTTATACTTCTACTAGGTACTAACTATATATATACTTGGCGTTTTTAAACCGCTTTTCTTTTAATACCTAATATATTCTTACTAGGTACTTCCAGTTCTTATCTTTAGGTACTCTATATATATTACATATATCATCCACATAAGCTATCTACAATAGTGTATAATGCGCTACATGTTTTAGGTTAACTCTTAGTTTATCTTTGTCCTTAAGTTTAAATCTATACCTAGTTAACCTAACTACTGGTATCTCTACTGTGGGTATTAAGATTTATTGCTTACTTCTCTAGTCCCTAGATCCTTCTTCTAGGTTCCTTAATATTATAATTAATACTCCTTTAATATAACTCATGCGTTTCTCCGTAATAGGTTAGTTTTAGACAACTTTTTTATCTAGCTATATATAAAAGTCTTCCTATTCGTTACTGTGTTGTTGCCTATACTACTTTCCGTACAACTGGTTTAGTGTGTATGGTTTATCCGTTAGAAAGTACCTTGTTATCGCTATATTATAATATCCTTTAGTATGTCTTTCTTTAAACCTAGTTAGAATATCTAGATCCTCTTCTTGTTCTAGTTTATCTAACCACTTTACCCTAGGTGTCCCTACACTCGGCCTATTAATAACTCTTTGCATGGGTGCTCTGTTCCTTATATAACCTAGTATAGCTAACCTCTTATCTAGCTTCTGCTCTTGCTATATAATAATTCTTGTTCTAAACTTATCTATAGTTTCTTGTTTTCTGCGTCTTATAGCTAGATCCTTGTAGTTGTCTTGCTTTTTAATCCTAGTATTGACTATTTAATCTTTAGGCTAAACACTACGTTCACCTAGGATTACTAACGTTCTTACTTATTCTCCAAACTTGTAGTTCTTAAACTTGCGTCCTGTACTTATTTGTTTGTTACTAAACTAAGTTACTACCCTTTTCTATTAGTTCTCGTCCGTTATAGGTCCTTAGGTATGTTTTATCTTACTTTAAGAATTTTAAGCTTCTTTTATCTCTTCTTAAGAATCTTAAGCCTGTGGCCCTTTGCCTTTATTAAGTAATAAGCTAGTACTAGCAGTTGTCTACTTGCTTAGTTTCCTCTAAATATTGCTTTTATTGTCTCGCGAAGCGATGGAAATTGTATCTAATAGTGTTATAACATCTATTACTGAACCTTATTTGGTGATGGTCTTAGTCTCTACTTCTGTTGCGTTATTAAGGTTTAAGTGCTCCTAGTTAGCCTCCTTTTCGTCCTCGTTACTAATAATTAATAAGTACTCTGACTCTATTGTCATTACTACTAATCTTTGTCCGTATATTGCTATAACATCTCAATCCAGCTTGTAGAGTTAATCTTGTTCTTTATCTAACTCTCTAGTTTCTTTGAGTCCTCTTAACTCTAGCTCTTGCGGCTAATAGCTTACGCCGTATTTAGCGTCCTTATGAATTCGGCATGCGTTGTTATAACAATATATAAAACTGTTAATTAAACACTCTTTTATTCCTTACAGTGCACTGTCGTCCCTCTGTATATACGTGCTGTCTGCTAGTCTGGTTCCCTTTACCACATAGTTACTCTAACCACCTCTACAGTCTCTAGCAAAATGACCTTATTTTCTACAATTTATATAAGCTCTATCTTTAAACCATTTTTCTTGCTATAGAGTTCGCCTAAACGTCTTCTACTGCTAAGATTTCTGGTTTGGCCTCTACTCCTAGGTCCTTTAATTACTTAATCCTTAACCTTTGGGTTTCTATGGTTTCTTTTCCTACTTTTAGGTTTCTTTAATACCACTTAGGTCCATTAGCTCTGCGCTATTCTATAGTTTTTAACTCTATGTCTATTGTTGCGTACTCTGCGCCTTATATAACTGTGGAACTCTGTCTTGCCCTCTTTTAGCTTGTTCCCTTTGGTAGATTCTGTTATTAATCTTTATTAACTAATCTATTAACTCTTTTAGAGTATCCGTATCTTCCATTAGGATAATTACGTCCTAGACTTTAGCCTTAAGTCCCTATTTATACTGTGCTATAAGCGCCCTATTATTCCACTTAACCTACATAGCTAGTGTTTAAAACTGTGTTGTATACTTAATTGTTAAAGTGCGTTATACTAAGTTCTGAAGCTTTTGTTCCGCTATAGTTATGGCTTCCGGGTCTCTAAATATCTATATTAGTTGCTCTATAAACCCGTTCTAACTAGTAAATATATACCGTACATCCTAGTTAGTAGTTGTTATACCATTAGCCTATAGTTCCGTAAGATATGGCTTAAACCACTTAAGTGCCCTCCCTGTTAGGAATAATCCTGTATAGGCTACTTAATCTAATAATATTACTAACTTCGCTCCTTTCTATACTACCTTAAAGTGCATCTGCGTAAGAAATCCCTTAAGCTTTAACTTCTCTCCTAAGAATTGTTTAATTAAAGGTAACTTAATCTTTGCTGCTTTAATTCTATTAATGCGTTCTTTAAGTATCCTATTATTATCTTATAAGTGATTAACCATTTCCTATAACTAACCTTGCGTAACCACTTAAAAATCCCCCTTGTCTATACTGGTATCACCTGGCCCTAAGGTTGTGGCTGTTGCCAACACTGTTGTGACTAGTGCTACTCTTAGTGGCATATTATTCGAGTTTATTCCAATACCGTAACCTTAGTAGTAAATGTGTAACGGAACCTTGTAGCTTAGACTACAGTGGGTTCTATTATTAGGCTGGGTATGTAGGTAAGGACAAAACAACAACGTAATAACAACTAGTAGAGTGGTTGCCCAACAGATTAACTCCAATTGTATTCTAAAATTCACTACAAGGAGAGAACTATCTACGGTAGGGACTGAGGTCCTTTAAATACACAACTATACTCCTAAGAAATCCTCTCTTGTATGTAAGGTACGTGTTATACGTGTTATACGCGGACGTACACTGCGTATACCTCGTACACTGCGTATAACATTATGTGACTCGCTTACCATTCCTTATTATATGGTTCCACTGGATCTATCCTGGACCGTGCCTATATCAACCAACTAGCTTCCTGCGACTCTTCCCTAAGTAGTTGTAATATCGTACTTAAAGCGTCCGTAATAGTTTTGACCTCTATAACTTATATTTTAACCTTATTAACTTATGTCTTAACCTTATTAACTTATATCTTAACCTTATTAACTTATGTCTTAACCTTATTAACTTATATCTTAATCTTATTAACTTATATCTTGACCTTATCTACTTTAGCATTAACTTAATCTATACCCCTTTTAACTTCCGCTACTCTTATGGCCTAAGGAGCGTTGTTGTTGTATAGGAAAGCTGTTAAGTTGCTTAGCATGCCAATAGCGCCATTAAGGTAAGGATTTAAATATGTGGTAAGGTCTTAAGGTTAGATAGGTAGGGTAAGGTTAACTAAGGTAGTAGTGTGTTTATAAACCTTTTTGTTGTAGGTTCCTTAACGCTATATAGGATGGCTTAAATGGGATAGCTAATGGAGCCATTATATTAGTAATACTTCCCGTTTCTTTCGCGTATATCTACGTAATGGATATTTGTGTATTTTAATAAGAATAATAATAGAGTCCTATAGGGTAGACAGTTGTCCAAAAGTCTAACTTAACTTAATTACGTGCACTTAAGCAAACCAATGGCAGAAGTTTGCTTAGAAGTTAAGACACGTAGGTTCTTTAAGTAGTTTTAAGTAATTCTTTTTAATTTGATTTAATTAATTAACTAACTAAATTATTCTTTATTTACTGGTTGTTTATTTAAATAATTAATATCTAGTGTATATACCTCCCTAGGAGGGTTTAATTTAATTTAATTTAATTTAGTAATGGGCCAATATTAAGGCTCTGGTTTAATTTTAATTTAATTCGATTCGGTAATAGGCCAATATTAAGTCTCTTATGACGTAGTAGACGTTATATTTGGTGACGTTGCGGTTATCACAACTGGTGCCTCCTTTATAGGTGGCTCTACTAAATCGTTTAATTTAGGTATGGTGTTTTAATCAGCACTTAATACAGTTATTTAATTTATGCTTAAGGTAGATCCTTTTAATCTGTGCTTGGGGTAGACACTTAGGGTAGTTATTTAATCTATAACTAAGGAGGACGCTTAGGGTAGCATTTAAGCTATAACTAAGGAGGATGTTTAATATGCTTTGCTTATAAGCAAACTTTATATTTAATTTTAAATAGTGCTCGTTTATTGGTTTTAACGTGGTTTCTTAATTAAGTATTATTTAGTAACTGTCCATCTAGTATCTAGCTAGGTTATAGTACTGCTTAGATTATTCTATACTATTTTAGTAATTGTTTATCTAGCATTAGCCTTATATCTGGCCCTAGGACCTGCCTTGTTTTTAGCTTTTTACTTTATATCTAGTTCTTTTAGGTCCTTACCATATATCTAGCCTATCTACAAGCTTATAGTACTATGGGAGTTATCTATTATAACTAGTTATAGGAAGTCGTTTGCTTTTAATTTAAAAGGGTTAAAAAGGGTCTAGGTTAGTGTCTTAGCAAACCCTTATTTTAACAATTTAATTTATTAGTTCGTTTATTAATTGGGTTTAATTATCCGTTTAACTAGTAGTAGAGGTCGTCTGCAGCGTAACGGCTATAGATGTAACGGGACTCCCGTTACAAGCGCTACGCCGTACGCGTAGCTGGTTTCCTTTTCTTGTTCGACGACGTCGGCAGATAGTTTATCCGCCCCGACGCCCTTATATAGATTCAGCCGTAGCTGCATTCCTGTTGAGTTCTCTAGCAATCCTTTTGAGTCTCCACGACAGCCGTACGTAGCTATCAATTCAACGAATCTGATGCTTGTTCATCTAGCGTTCGCATGTGATACATCGTCATCGTGACAATAGATTAGTTGTTTAGTTTTGATTTAAAAGTAATTATAAGTATAGGAGCGGTACCCGGAAGAAGCTTAAAACACTTATAAAGGTAGTAGAAGTAGTAACTTCTTAAATAAGTTGGTAAATTAATTGCTTAGTAAGCGCTAAATATAAAGATTAGATACAGTACAGTAGGTAGGCCGGGCTTATAACTATAAGCTTTGCAGTGTGGGGGAATTAAATAAACGACTTAATTATAAATCTATGGAAATTAGGTGTAATATATACATAAAATAGGTGGCGATTGGTACAGGCAATAGAGACAGGTAGTAAGATATACGAGATATACAAGGGTAGTGCTGATACTGTCTTGGAGCCTTCTAGGCTACAGTCTTGTATCTCAGGACAGTGCTGGTGGTCTGTTACAATACCTTTACTAAGAGCGGGGCGTTACTAGGGCGTACTAGGGCAGAGGAAGAAGAAAAGTAGGAGAAGAAAATAGAGAAGAAAGAAAAGGGTTATAAAAGTTAGCGGAAATAAGGCGTTGCGGAGGCTGCTATAGAGGCTAATACTATATACGCTTAGCTACTGTAAATACCTTTATTTAATTATTTTTAATTGTAACCTATAATTATAAGGCTTTAGTAAAGTATTTAGTAGAGCCTTTTTAGAGCTTTATTAATATAAAGCTCTATATATAGATTGCTTACCTCCTAAGCTCCTTTGTAAAGCTCCTTGTAAAGCTCTACGCCCTAACGTAGGTGTAGACACTTATAGCTCCAATTCCTCTACCGGAGTAGCTTGCAAGAGGCTGTAAACTAGACGTATGGGGTAAAAATAGGGTTATCTATAATTCTATAAAGCGATTTTTGCGATATTAGTAAGGGAAAAAATATTACCATATAAACGGGGCGCAAATTGTTAAAGTTAGTGGCGGTCGGTTAAAGTCTTGGATCAAGTTTTATTATAAAAGAAGGATATAATATACTACTCCTTATCCTAAAGTATATACTCTGATACTCTATCCGCTATCCTAACCCGGTTCGTGGGTTTTTCGTCTTTTGCGGTCTGCCTAACTAGCCGCGGTTTATTGTAAATAGCTCCGTAATACAAAAACATCCACGATTACATAAATTTTGATACCTATGCTGGTGGATATAATTTCCAGGCGATGTCATCGGTGGGCTAACGCTCCCACTGGTGGGTATCATTGCATAAACTCTAACCAACACTCTATAGTATCTTAGCGCAGGCAACCTGAGACTGAGCAAGCGTGAATAGGTAAGCATATATTGACCTAAGTCCTCGGAACCACTCAATACCTACTTGAACTAAAACCATTTTTGCTCTCACACTGAAGCTGCTCGATCGCTAATGTGTTAGGAAGGACAGGTAGGTTGGCTTGACTTTGGCAAACAGTCGCGTAAGGTTTGTCAACCCCTCCTTCAGCCTTGACATACACCATGAATACATCCAACACCATAACTATCCGGCGTCTACATCGTACCCTAACAAACAACCAACCAATCCCATCCATCCATCCACTCGTCCATTCCAATCCTTACCCAAAAACCCGCAAGTCCACAACACGCTAAAGATTTTGTGTGGGAAGCCACACGCGCTTGTTTGTACGCAGAATTCCATATTCACTCAAATAGCTCATATCAAGAAGCATCAAGAATGTTGGTGCATCATCAAGCCTCACGTAAGAAGCACAGTGTAGCTTTCAGAGAGGGATAAAAAAGAAGTGCAGAGGGCAAAGAAGGGACGGAGAAACATGTCATATGCCGTTATCACAAAAAACGCCCAACTCTCAAAACTGGACAGTCTAACCGAGAAGGAGAACACCAAACATCATCCAACTCTAGCCAGCATATGCAGTTACCGCTGCTTCTTGACCTCTGCTGCCCATCCCTCAATCCCTTCACCTTTGCTGCCGACAGGTATGTTTAACTTCACGTCGTCCATGCCTTTGGTGCCATCAAGGAACAAATGACTGCTCATGCCACCAGCGTTGGCGCGGTCTACTGGAATGAGCTCTAGCATCGGGAGGAGGAAGTCGGCAATCCTTTTAGCGTCCTCAACGCCGAAGTGGTACTTCTCGCGAAGAACATCAGGTAGAGCCCAGTGCCGAAGGCGATGGATATTGCGGAGTTCACCCTTCCGGTTGAAGATCTCTTGCGACCATTTACCGGACATACAAAGAGACTTAGGAAAAGTGCCGAGGAGTTCGATGATTTGGGCGATATGATCATCGTCTTTGCCGTATTTGGTTCCGGACTGCGGATCGAAAAGATAGTCACCGGTGATCAATTCAAAGACCTTATATGACAGGTCAGCGTTGCCTGCGTCTAAGTAGTTGAGACTCTCACCATTGCCGCCATACTCCACACGTCAGTACTAGCACCCCATTTACCGCCTAAAATCACCTCTGGTGACCTGTACTGTCGAGTTTGAATGTCGTTGGTAAAATGGTGTCCAACCCAGCATGCGTTTCCAAGATCGGCGATCTTTACAGAAATGACTTCGCAAGCGACGTCCTCAGCGATTTTTTCTGGTAATGTCGGATTACTCGAGTTGTTGTTTGACTTATCAAGGTTGATTCCGGAGATGTCTTTGGTCAACAGATCGCTAAATTACATGTCAGCAACGACGATGGCATTCATGAGTAAAGATGCTTACGCAGTCTTCTCTCTTTGTTTCTGGACGTCGTCTTCGTTCGCTGGTTTGATACCAAGCCTTTCTGCCATAGAAAGGCCGGATGGTGTAGGTGATGAAGCAGCTAGAGCACCATTCATTACAAGACTGCCTTTAATAGAAACACAGGTGATGGGGTATCCATTACCTAAATTCTCATGCACAATCTTGTTCAAACTTTGGGCACTCCCAGGGTAATTCTGCAATTCCGCCTGGCTGAAACTGGCATTGAGCGGGCTCGGTAGTGGTTGGCTTCCTGTGATGAGGGTCCTTCTCCTCCTTCGTCCATTCCGGTTGCTGTCCTCCTTGTTTTTCGTTTCGTCGTTAACGTAAGTTTTGACAATCTGTTCCACGTCGCCAATTTCGATGAGAACGTTTTCAGGTTTGAGATCAGTGTGGATGATACCGCATTCCCGGTGCAGGTAATCTAAACCTAGTAAAACTTGTTTTGTAATTTGTTTGACAAGTGGCATTGGTATTCCGCGGTGGTTCCATCGTTTTATTAAGCCTAATAAATTCTCTCCCAACACTTCGAATACCATACATACGTGGTTGCCGTTGGGACCTTTATGAGTAAAATGGTCGAGGAGACTGACAACGTGTTTCCGACCCGGATGGTCTTTATTCGCGTTCACAACCCTGCTGAGAAGTTTGATCTCGTCAAGTGCCGTTTCTGTATAGTGCGCTGCAGAGCGTACAACCTTTAAGGCGACATGTTTCCCTGTGGTATTGTCCCTCGATAGCCACACGGTAGAGAAATGACCCCACCCAAGTTTCCGCACAATGGTGTATTTCCCATCCATGTATTGTTCTCCGACTTGGACCGGGTGGTAACCGCCCTTGCAGTAATCCTCAGAGTCTTCCTCGTCCGCAGTATTTTCGGCCTCATCAGCGGACGATGACGAGGAGGAAGGGGACCGGCTCAACTGGTTCGCATACGCGACTTTGTTATGAGCAAGAGGCGAGGCTGTGTTTTGAATGCTGGAGATGCGCATGATCAGTATCTAGTTCAATATCCATAGCAGGGGCAGTAGTGGATGACATGTTACAGCGAAACCCGACCTACTTATACTGGAAGCTGTTGACGGAGGCTGGAGAGGCTTCCTGGCTCTTCTGCTGCTCTGTTGTGATTATAGGCTTCAAATCCTGGCCCTTTCGTCGCTTCTTCCCACCGTTGCCATTGGCGGCCTGCGCAACCTGCTTGGCTTTGTTGATAGCGGCCTTCTTAATATCTGCGCCATTCATCTTGACTTCCCCGCCACCGATCTGGATATCGACGATAGGTACCGAAGGTGGGTAAGCAGTGTTCTCGGGGCGATCAAGAGATCGGAGCACGTTGATCGAGACTCATGGAAAGACTTTGCTCGATGAACGAGGTACTTGAGGTGAGGCCACGCGAAAGCGGCCGTGGCAGCAGCGATTTCTCAATTGCTGGTGATCGTCCTAACCGCTCGTCTCGTCTGGCCTATCTTAGCAAGGCTTCCCCTGATTGGCGCAGGTGGGGTGTTTGCCCAAAGCGCCCTGAGACGCTATGGAGGGGAGGGCGGAGGTGTGGTTTGATCGAGGCTTCTTGATTCGGGAGGAAGGGACAATCGCTATGGGGTGCGGAAAGTCAGTGCAGGCTGTTTGAAGGTTGCGGGCTTGGGTAGAGACCAGGTCCGGCGGAAGCTGGGGAACGATGATGCAACGACGGCAGTGGAGACACAATGCGTGAGTTGCAGTTAGCAAGAAGACCAGGTGTGCGCGCAGGTTTTATTTCGCGATCTGCATCAAGGCCTTAAGCTGTCCAAGACTCGCTGCAACCACGACAAAAGGGAATCCCGCCAGTCACCATGACTGCATGAATTTTGGCCTGGTGGCGGGCGTAAGGTGCTTGCTACGTTTCTGTTTTGTTGCTCGGTTATCGGGCTTGGAGAACCTGGAATACTGCGTGAAGCCGCTGTGCTAATCATCACCTAGCACAAAATGCCCATGAAAGAAGGCTCTCGAACGCATTCACTCCAGCAAGCGGCTCCGAGAGAACTTGCCCGTCCTACCGCCCTGGATTTCACTCGGCCTATCATTGTGCAACACGGGGAGTATCTAGGGTGGGTGAAGGAAGTGACCAAGTCAACCACGCTGCCATCCCCATCGCCATACCGGCACAGAAGATGTCGTGCTATCATACAGTAATGTACCTGCTCTATAAATGGATACCCAGGACCTCTTGTGTTCCAAGTGCGCCTCCTATGCTGAACGCAAAGAGTCACCCAGTATCTCAGCCTCCCGTCTGCCAGCCATCCAGCTGGCAAACACCACGCGTATCGATATGAATAACATCCTGAAAAGCAATACGAACAGTTCGTAACCCAAGATGCCAACGTCGTGTCCGCTTCTCCTATATGCCATCCAGCGCCGTTCGATTGTTTTTTGCATATAACTTCAGAGTAACTGCGATCAACTATATTATCTATATTACAGGTACATTTATTCCACTGCTGCCTTTACTTAGCAGTAACGGCAGCCATCCATTTTTGCTCGTCTTTCCTGCGCTATGTTAGCATTGCTAGCCACATCGTCTCTTGGCGGAAGGCCTACTTGTCAAAGTGAAGCAGCATCCCAAGGACGGGAATCAGTTGTTGTTGATATTTCTTGTCTTTCTGCTCTAGGAACTGAAGTAGGACATTCTTGAGATATACGTAGTCTAAGGAGTTTGACCCTGGAGCATCCGTAGTCTGGCTAGAGGGCATTCGAGATTTGGGCATTGGCGATGCTATTCTCCCACGGGATGGAGAGGACTCGATGGAGGACCGAGATGACTGTACATTTGAGTCAAGTGCTCGAGTCTTCGCGGTCTGGAAAGAACGTAGTTCTTCGGTCATAGTCTTAAGAGGTCAGCCTGATTCAAAATTAAGAAGTGGGAAAGCACCCATTACCTTGCTAGACTTTTGTATCTTTTCCAGCCTGCTCTGCATTTCATTAAACGCGCGCCGCAGCTCACTCTTTTCCTTTTCCAAATCTCGAGCTTGCTTTTCGCTATCATCCAGGGCGTCACGAAGCTGGCTCATAGCTTGCCTCACTTCAGCAACTTCTTCGCTTGTTTGAGCAGCCTTTCGCTCTAAATCCTCTTTTTGCCTACGCAACTCTTTCTCTGATGTTGCAAGATCCTCTTTATCTTCAATAGCTCGAGCAATCGCCCTCTCCGCATCTCGGACCTTATGCTTCAGATCTTCTAGTTCCCTGGCGCGTCGACGCCCGAACGTGCTAGCCTGTTCTTCTGCTCGATCTCGTTCTTCAATAGCCAAGTCCAGACGCTCTTGCATTTCTCTGACTCTAGAATCCGCTCTGCCCTGGGCGTCTGCTAAGAGCCTTCGCATCGTTTCACCTTCTCGACTCCTCTCGCTTAGAAGCCTATGAGCGTCTGCCAGCTCCTCTTCAAGACTCTCACTTCGTGCGCGGATCTCCTTCATCTGTGTTCCCATTTCCTGCGTCTGATCTTGCATGCTGTTCATGAGATCCTGTGCGCTGGCGTATTGCGCAGACTTGAGTTGGATCTCATCTCGCAAGCTCTCAGCGTCACACTTCAGCTTGGTAACCTCCTGCTCCAGGTCCCTTATTGTTCCACGAGAGGACCTTAGGTCTTCTTGTGATTTTGATAGATCTTTCGAGACTCTGTCTCGAGCCTCTACAGCGTCCTGTCGATCGTTCTCAGACCTTTGTAGGTCTCTTTGAGCTTTTCTGTTTGTCTCCTCTAGCGCGAGCCTCTGAGCGGCCTCCTGCTTAATCTTTTCGTTCAGGGATCGAATATCACTGTCCTTATCAATTATTTGAGACTTGTAACTCGCAATCTCTGATCTCAGGTCCTTTTCACGCGTTTCAAGCCTGCGTACATCCGCCGATTTAGAAGCTAGCTCCTCTTTTGTGCTTCGGAGCTCGGCAACTTCATTACGCAATGATAGCAGCTCAGGTTGAGCTTTCTGGAGCACTTCTCTCATGCCTGTTAGATCCTTAAATCTTGAAGCAGCTAGCTGCTGAGCGACAGATAGATCTGTCTGGAGAGAGTCGGCTTTGAGTTTCAGTTCCTCGAACTCGGCCATTAAAATTTGACGTTTTTTCTCCGAGTTTGCGTGGCTCGCCTGACCCGTACGAAGTTCCGCTATCTCTTCCTCGAGTTTTTTCATACTCTCTTTTAGAGCAGTCTTTTCTGCTTGGAGCTCCTTGATCTTATCTTTAGCTTCAACATGCTCCTGTCCAACGTTAATCAAGTCGTCCCTTAAGCTTTCAATCTCCTCTTTAAGATCGTCCTGATCTTTCAACTTCTTTCGTAGAGCTTCCATCGAGCTTTCTTTCTCTTCAAGTTCACTCTGCAAGCGTTCGATGGTTGAAACCTTAGCGTCTAGCTCTTGCTTAAGTTGCACTAGTGATTCATGTGCCTGTCCTGACGTAATGTTTAGTGTATCTATGCTTGTTGTGCCATTCGTAGTGCTACTAATAGCTGCTGTAGCTCCATCATTCGCGGGGCCTGGACTGGCGCCCTTTCCGCCCTTCTTCTTTTTCTTGTTTTTCTTCTTAGAAGGGGTGGCCTCGTCAATCTTCAGAGTTACACTTGGGGCCTCAGATTGGCTATCGTTAGGTCGCACAGTGTCATTTGATTCAGCAATCGACTCAGCCTCTGCCTTTGCTTGCTCCAGTTCTGCCAATGCTTTATCCCTTTTTGACTCAGCGTCTTTCAGCTGGCCTCGCAGATTATTCACCAGCCCGTTCAGCGTTACGCTGCGTTTCTCATTCTTAGCATGCGTTTCATGAAGAACTGCTAAATCAGCCTCAAGTTGTTCCACTTGATTTCGAAGCCGGTCTTCCTCATTACTCTCAAGGGCCTTGGTTCTAGCGGCTTGGAGCTCTTCCAATTCCTTTTTGGCAGTTTCAGCCCTAGCTCTAAGGTCTGCCACGGTTTCTTCATGTTTTGTTTGCTCCTCTTGGCGACAATTGAGCTCCTGTTCCGCAGTTTGTAGTTTAGATTTCAGCTCTTCGACGGTCGTCTCAAGGATTTTCCGTTGCTCATCCATCTCTCGTTCGGAGCGTTCTTTGGTATCTTTGAAAGTTTGTAGATCCCTAGTCGCTGTTTCCAAGTTTTGAACCAGCTGTTCTGCGGACTCTTGTGCTACGGAGAGATCACTCTTAAGGGCTTTGTTTTCTTGCTCGAGCTCTTGAACCTTCTCTTCACGTTTTTGGAGTTGTGATTGCAGACGTGGAAGTTCGCTATCGTAAGAAAAGAACTCCTCACTCTCTTCGACTGGCGGTTCTGAAGGCGAACCAGCATCCGCAGTTGCGCTTGGAGACTTTATAGTGTCAGATTCTAAAGAGTCCGTCGACTTATGAGCTCTTTCCGCAAGGTTGTTTGCACTTTCAAGCGTGTCCTCAGATTCGCTGGCCCCTGTAGTTAGTGACTGCAATCGTGCAACCTCCTCTGATGCGTCCTTAGCCCGCTTCTCAGTTTCCTCAAATTTTTTATTCAGCTCATCACGCTCCTTGGAGACCCTTTTCAATTCGTCCATGACCATGTCGCCTTTGCGGTTGACTTGGTTGAGGTATTCCACGAAAGCGCTAGGATCGCTAATGGAGGTTAAAGGTGTATTCTCACGAAGGGAGGCTTCGAAGGTTTCAATCGTGCCAACTCTAGCATGTGCGATTCGATATGACCTCAGGAGCTCTGCATCCGCGTTAGAACGTACCATTCACAGAAGACCCAAAATAGACACATACCAGAGTACTTCGACTCAAGCCTCTCCAGTTTCCGTAGTTTGGTCCGTACCTCTTGGGGTAGCTCAGCCTGGCCACTTAGCGTAGCATCCCTTGCTTGCTCCTTCCCATTCTCCTCCTTGTCCTTGCCGCTGTTGTCAGTCTGCATTACGTCGGATGCCTCAGCCTTCTCCTTGGGACGAGGAGTGCCAGCACGGCTTGGCTCATCATCTTCTCCTATGACAAAATCAGGGTCGAATTCCGAAGGGTCTGGCCCCCTTCCGCTTGGCGGCGCCTTGTTCCCATTGTCCTGATCCTTTGGCCTAGCGGCCCGTTTCGAAGGTGAAATTGCTCGAGAGCCAGGGCGTTTAGAAGTAGAACTTGATCTAGATGGTGATTGCTGAGACGCAGCTCTTTGCTTCGCTTGCTCTTCCGCTATACGGGCGTCGAGGGCGCCGAGGGCGCCTTTGAAACGCTTCGTGGACCAACACTGTCAGTGAGAACAATTGGAGGGTAGGGACAGGATTTATACCTGGAGGCCTTGAAACATATCAAACGTATAACAGTTAACTCTCTTTCAGGAAGTCTATTCTATGGCAGTGGCCATAGTCCAAAGTCGGTTCTTTAACCATTCATTAACTCCAGCGAACGCCGCTGTTCAATTAGACAGCGATGCCAAGATCGGTGAAATCGGCGTCGCATTGCCGAGCATCGCAAAAAATAGACCTTGAAAAGCCAGCCTTAAACCTCTCGCATTTCTGCAGCTGACAATCTTGGAACTCGATTATATTCCACAATGGCGGCTGTTCAAATCTCCCTCCCCTTACCAGTACTTCCAGAGGGTTGGTCCGCAGAGAAGGACTTCGAAGCTATTGGACGACTTACACACGCCACTGATCGAAATATTGAACCAGTTGGCCCACATTTCCTCGCGCACGCTCGGAGAGTATGTCGAATCCCATACAAAAATCATATTTACCAGTACTAATAACACCTACTTATAGAAACGACATAAGCGCACATTCTCTGAAGATGACCGCATTCAAGCACAGGTCAATGTCAAAAAGGTCGAGGATGAAGACGCTGGGGAGATCAGCGAACCAGAAGATCCTCTGATGCTTCAACGGGATGCAAAAGATTGGAAGGTACGCCACAAATCATCTGTCGTTTCTACTGGGTAGAGCTAAATATTTTTGTACAGGGGCAAGACCACTACGCTGTGCTTGGTCTGTCTAAGTACCGATACCGCGCTACAGAAGATCAAATCAAACGCGCCCACCGCAAGAAGGTCCTAAAGCATCACCCTGATAAGAAAGCTGCGGCCGGTAGTACCGAAGACGATTCCTTCTTCAAATGCATACAAAAGGCTACCGAAATTCTATTGGATCCTGTCAAGCGTCGACAGTTCGACTCGGTAGATGAAGGTGCTGATGTCGAGCCACCAACAAAGAAGGAAACTCAGAAAGGTAACTTTTACAAGCTTTGGGGCAGAGTCTTCGAGTCCGAGGGCCGATTCTCAAAGGTTCAGCCTGTACCTAAACTCGGCAACGACAAGAGTACAAAGGAGGAAGTCGAACACTTCTACAATTTCTGGTACAACTTTGATAGCTGGAGAACTTTCGAGTACCAAGATGAGGATGTACCTGATGATAACGAGAACCGCGATCAGAAACGCCACGTTGAAAGGAAGAATCAGAATGCTCGGAGAAAGAAGAAGACAGAAGACACTGCACGCTTAAGACGACTTGTGGATGACGCCCTCGCCCTTGATGAGCGGATAAAAAAGTTCCGCCAGCAAGAGCATGCTCAGAAAAACAAGAAGCGGTTGGAGAAGGAAGCGGAAACTAAGCGTCTTGCAGAGGAAGCGGCGAAAGCGAAGGAAGAGGAGGCAAGATTAAAGGCCGAAAAGGAGGCTGCAGAGAAGGCGGAGAAAGCCGAAGGGAAGAAGGCCAAGGAAGCTGCAAAGAATGCTGCGAAGAAGAACAAGAGAGTCGTCAGAGGAAGCGTGAAGGAGGCCAACTACTTCCACGCTGCTGGTGATGCCCCTGCGGCACAGATCGACTCAGCGCTGAATGACGTTGATTTGATCATCACGAAGATCGACAATGAGGAACTGGCAGTTCTAACGGCACAGCTGAATGGCAAGAAGGATGCTGGTGAAATTAAACAGATTTTCGTTGGTGAGGTAAAGAGGCTTGTTGAGGCCGGCAAGTTAAAAGAGGGCGAAGCAAAGTCACTCACAACATGATCACAGTAATTCAGGTGGGTTTGGATATGTGCATGGTGGCTGCAGTAGGCGATTCAACAAGACTCCAGGCAGGATCGAATATCCTAATTGAGGTTGTTTTCACTGGTTACTACCTAGTTATGTCATTTGTATAGACACACAATGGAGTTCCATAGATGCGTCACCATTTGTGCCATTTCTGGTCGCTTCAGGCGTTTGACGACGATTTGTTTTGCTGCAGGTGTACCGTGACTTCCATGCATCGGCGAATTACAGCATATCAGAGACATGGAGTCGGGATCGATACTAGTGTGCATATCCATCCCCGGCTATCCAGACAGCGACGATTGGCAGTGTCTCGGCTCTGGTCCTGATCAAGGACGGCGTCGGAATAGTCTCCTTCTCTCTAGCACACAGACTTGTCTGTCCGTCTCGTGTGACTACATACCACAATTGCTCGTCTGTCTGGATGCATGTCCGCCCCCTATCGCATACCTACTGTACACTCGCTACCTACTCATCGAGCCCGCCCAGCCGCTCCTGAGTCCCGACCCTTCTCGCCGCAGCCAAGCGCGAGATGGGCACCACAGCCAAGCCTCCATGGTTCGCCCAAATTTGGATGTGACTGTGAAAAACCTTAAGTGCGCCCTACACCGATCACGATCGCCCTCCACATCGTGGTGGAGCACTTCCGCACCCGAATACCGCCGTCCACGACATTCTGCAGTTCACGTCACCTGTGAAAACGCACGTCGCGCGCAAGGATCCACAAGCGGGAAAAGTTCCAGATCGTACTTTCTGCGAAAGGATACTCCAGACGATCTCGTGCCTCCATTTCCTACCTTGAATACCAATCGGAAATCAGGATGGGGTCTTCCCCCACACCTTCCCCAAACTCTGCACCCGAAGCACTACCCAAGGCCTCATACGTGACCCACGCTTCTGCGCCTGTTCTAAGCCCTTTACTACTCCCAGCAGTTAGCAATGAGGCACAAGATGCACGACGGCCCTCCATCCAATTCTTGCCACACTCTAAGGCTGGACTTCCCAGAGGCAGCCAGAAGCCAGGCCGCGCTCAGCGCCGAATGTCATCACCTCCACCTCCACCGTGAGTGCTAAGTATTTCCAAGGTCCCTCTTCTATCGCACATTGCCCCTTCCACTACCCCTTTCTGGTTTCATTATTTCCTTCGTTCATGCTCATGCAGAAAGAATTGATGTGTACCTGAGAATGGCGGAGTATGGCTCACACATGTCCTGGTGTGGCTGCTAAGAGATATATTAAGTGGCTTGGACGCCTATATCCCTACTCTCACGCTGCCGCTACTTCCAATCAATGCTAACAACCACATTATAGTGTATTCCAACCTCGTGTATCCTTCGACACATTCGACAAGCCGGCAGACTTCATCGAAGAAAATTCCTTTACCCTCATTACCAAACACAAAGACTACGAATACACGAAACGATCACGAACGTTTCTGTGTGGTCTAGATTCCAATGATTATTCTGAGTATGCCTTGGAATGGCTTATCGACGAACTGGTCGACGATGGTGACGAGATAGTGTGTCTGAGGGTGGTGGAGAAAGATTCAAACATTTCGGCTGATCCTAGTGTAGAACAAGGGGGATATCGAAGAGATGCGGAACAATTAATGAAACAAATACAAGCGAAGAATGTGGAGAACAAGGCAATCAACTTAATACTGGAGTTCTCGGTTGGCAAGGTTAACAAAGTCATTGAAGAGATGGTAAGTAGCGAAGCAGAAAAAGCAATTATATTTGGCTTATGATCATCAGATAAATCTCTATGAACCAGCAATTCTTATCGTTGGCACCCGTGGCCGGAGTCTTGGTGGCTTCCAGGGCTTACTGCCGGGATCTGTATCCAAGTACTGCCTACAGCATTCCCCAGTTCCCGTCATTGTTGTTCGACCAAACTCGAAACGAGCAAAGGCCAAGAGGAAGCGATATCTAGATCCCAACAGACATGGATACAAGGATTTATTAGACAAGAGTGGTCTGCAAGGTGGACACATCCTAGATTCAAGCCACAGGAGCAGTCTCATCGAAGAGGAGAGTCAACCAGCTTCTGAAGATGAAGCTGCTGCAGTGGCGGCTGCAATTGGCTACCGGCCACATCTCGATCCAAGTCCTTTGGCTAATATCGAGTCTGCGCCATCCGAAGAAATCGAACCGGCTTCTCCAGATTCTCCAGACAGTACACGGAGTGGATACACAGGTGGGGATTCATCTCCTGAAGATCTACGCAGTCCTGGAGTGGTTATGAAAAGTCCTGAACTCCAGAATCTGGACAGTCCGTCTGAGAGCGACGTCAGCAGCAGTGATGAAGACGTCTATGAGGACGGAGGAGTTTCAATGGATCCCAACTCTTCGGTACCAAGCGAAACTTCAACTCACGTAACCAATGATAAAGATGAAGATGAAGATGTGAATAGTGCACCACTGGATGAATCCAGTCCAATTACAGAAGAGAGGGACCAGCTGACAGAAATCGTCAGGCCAAACCTCATTGAGTCGGATAAGACAGATTCGGTGGATACAGAAAAGTCGAAACAGTAGACATCACATTAGGGCGGGCAAATTGCAACGCGTTCTTGGCATCTTATAAGAAATCTGGCATTATATTTCCTGTCTTAACATGGGCATTATTTTGACGGCTATAATGAATTCTCGAGTGATAATATTTTTAGATAATAAAGGGGGTTACAGGATAATAGCTTTAAAAATGACAATAGATATATCTGATGGCGACTGTGGGGTACGAAAATTCGGACTTGGCGAAACCCAGCCGCGTCGCCTGTGCTCCGTTCCTTACATAGTAGGTGGTGATGCAAGGCTCACCTCAACTTTGTTAAGTTACATCGCTCAACTCTGAAATGACCCAAGCCTCAACACCAAGCACTGGAGAATCAATGGGAACTGATTCCAAGGGTGCCTCCAGCCATCCTCCGTAGCCAATTTCTGCCTCTCTTCTATAGCCGAATTCCCGCCCTATGATCCCATCCGACGACTGCAATGAGTGTGTGCCGGACTATGCTAAGCGGAAGCTATCCACCTTGGCTTTCTCTTCACTACCTTTCCTTCTTACATTCTTCATTATAGCGATAGCGGTTTTCCAGAAGCTATTCCCGCTACTCTCTGGCCGGCCTCCGCGTAAAGACCACCATGAACCTCAGCTTCTTACTACGAGCTTCGGCTTTCGGGAGCAATCATCCAATACCGGACGGCTGAAGCCCACGGCCAGGACTCTCGCGGGCATTACCTTCTCGACCAACATTGCGCTCTCAGCTGTCTTAGTCGAACTCATACTATGCGAAATCTCAAATACGCTTAACCCGGCGGCTAGGAGTTTGGCACTTAAGATCATACTTCCGTTGCTACTGCTCCTCCTTATCATTGCTACGCCGGCATTAGAATTACATTCGGTTATATCTACGGCAGGATGGGACTTCGGAGGATCCCGAAAAGGACAAAGAAGAGTAGCTTGGATGCTTGAAGGCTTAGGGCTAGCTATATGGCTATTGGCTTTCTGGTACCTAGGGAGAGGTCTACTTGGATCATACTTGCACGAGATATCTTACGTGCGGGACCATAGTATCAGCGAAGGATGTCTAGAGAGGATAGGCATTATTGGAATAAGTCTGATGGCATCACTCGCTGGGTTTGCTGCTGTTAGTTCACTATGGCAAACTTTCGGCGTTAAGTATAAGCCAGTATGTGAAAATTTTCTTCTATCCTTCAAATTTTTGATGCTCAAGCTTTTTCGGGGGCTCTCCTTTAAAACGTCACACATCTCTTCGCACCGTACCGACAATTCTTCAGGTAACCGAATCAGACATAGCCCGAAAGCAATCAGGCCTTGATGCAACCAACGAAATGCTTCTTACCAAGCAAAGCCGCCTTCGAGCCATTCAGCGGAAGATGTCCGAAACTCCGCAAGAAGGCTTTATGATACGCATGATTGGCACTATTCGCGGCAATGCTGATGTCCAGGAACGTAATACTCTACAATTGGAGATTAACGGGCTTGAAACTATGCGCACATCTCTCTCTAACTCGCTACTATCTTTGCAAAACCGAAGGCAAGCTCAACTCCACGCGCACACACCCTACGGACGTCTCTGCAATTTCATCTCGTATATATTTGCAATCTACTGTCTGTACCGCCTATCTGCCACGAGTTTGACTACCGTCCATCGGTTCTCCTCCCCGAACATAAGTTTTTCAAACAGCGATCCCATCAACAACGTACTCGCACTCTTAGCCAAGCATTGGGATCCTTCCCTTGACCGTGTAGCTTGGAGTCGACAAATATCGTTCCTGCTCTCTGGTGTAATGTTACTCGCATCTTTTAACAGCGTCCTCCAAACTTTCCTGCTATTCACCCGCCTTGCACCCGGTATCTTGCACCACGCTCAAGCAAACCTCGCGCTTCTTGTTTCTCAAATAAGTGCAACTTATGTCATAAGTTCTGCTCTTCTGTTAAGGAGCAATCTTCCGAGTGAGGTAAGAAGTGTAATATCAGATGCTTTGGGTGCACCACTTGAGCCAGGATTTACAGAGAGGTGGTTTGAGGGATGGTTTCTAGCGGTCAGTGCGTTGACCGCATTGGGCATTTGGATTGGTAGGAGAGTTAAGGGTGGTGGGTGGGATGATGACGACGAACTAGGAGACGGCGATATAGAGATGGGGAAGAGGAGTTGATAAGTATAGACCAGTTGAATAGTCGAATTATTGGAGCATCAAACCAAAATTGCTTCTCCGTCTAAGTACAAAAATAGATATGATAGGTGATGCACATACCTTGTTTGACAGGATCGGAATTCTAGAGAATGCTCAAGGTGTCCGAGCTAACCCTCACGTGCTAAACAAGCCAATTTGCCATACTATGTCATCTCCTATAATCCCGGAGGCCGTTGACGTCGTTGGATCACCGATGCCCAAAGTGGACGCCAAGAATCGATATGGGAGAATGACGTCGTCGTAGGGCAATTTAATAATGCAAAGCGCGGGGCCATACTAACATTTTTCACACTCCAAATAACTGTCTGGACATTCCCCTCAAAACTACAGAAAACTCAATTGCCATTGAATAACTAGAATCCTTTCCTAGTGAGTCCCCGACTTGTCTAAAGCCAACTCTACCCTATTGAGCATTACCCGGTTAACATTCTTGTGCTCAAACACCTTCTTTCATTCCAATACAAGTATCGTACGCTTTTCCGTTGTTTTTGTTCATCTTCAAACTCTTATATGCCGTTGTCTCCCCTCTCTTCCCAGCTACCTTAGTCTAACCCATCTGCCGTCCAAGAAACCCCATCAAAAATGTCCGCTCCAAACGCTGGCCGCCAGTCACCCGAACCCGAGCGCCAGACTGGTGCCCAGCAACAAGACGCACAAGCCAAGCCCAACGAGCTAGGTGGTGCCCCGTCGATGGAGCACGCAAAGGCGTCAGACGACCAGAAGGCAAACCTATCGAGCAACCCAACGCATCCACTTGAGAAGTATGCGGAGGAGAAGACGGGTAAGAAATAGACTAGGGAATCTAGAGAGATGTAATGGGGTGGAGCAATGGATTGATGTACGTTTAAGTTAAGATCGGGGAGAGCATGGAGCATGCTCGAGGGAGTCCCTGGCTGTGAGAGGAAGCCCAGGAAATCCCAAGTGATAGTGATATGGTTAATGGATTTGAGTGATTCTATTTTCCCAATAACTTAGATCTTATATTCGTGATTCGCCCATGTGAGCAGTCTTCATGGAGATACCCATTACTTGCCTGATGCCTATGCCGTCCACTACGGTTGGTTATCAGATGGAGCATTGTGGTCTTATCGATACTCTAAAGAAACTCAGGTGTCCTCGAATTTGCCTCGTCTAATGACTTACTGGCGGTATCAGCAACTCTCAACAAAATTCCACTACTGTCATCATGTTCTGCACAAGATGTAATGGCTTGGCGAAGCTCGCTTCGCAATCTACCGCAAAAAATTGAAAATCCCCCTTCCCAGGCCCCTGAGAGCATTCCCAAGCAACAGATGAAGCAAAAACAATGTCTCCAGGGCCTCAATGGAGCAAAAGATATGGACACTGTGGGAATTGAACCCACGACCTTTCACAGTCACACTATAAGTTGATGCGAAGCGAAACTAAGGCAGATAAGCATACAAGCGGTAGGTCAGGTGGGTGAAACTCACATCATACCCCTAGACCAAGTGCCCAATGGAAACCCGACCCAAAAATAAGAAATATAAGACTATTTGTAAGAGCAGGGGTAGCAAGCCTTTTCATGTAAGCCTTATCCTAGCGTCTTGAAAACTTTACAAGGGCATCATACATCACGGTAAGCTAAACACAGGTGCATATGTATGCCAGCCCAAGTTATATATTTCAAATAGCATGCCTATCCTTTGCAATATGCAGAACGTTTTTCAAGATACAAGTTTTATTCAAGTAACCAATTTCCCCTCTATTCGCATAGCCTAGCACTCCGCTTCTTACCTCATTCATCTCAAGTTATAAGACGATAGCCTTTCTTTTATTTTATACAGAACCCTTCTTGCTAACATATACTATATAAATACCATGCTACATTGTTTCAACAGAGGAACCGATCGTTGTGAGTGCTTATGCCTTTAAGTGTTCAATATGGAGGAAATGTAATGCCGAGACCCAGCACATTTAACGCCGACGGGCCCTATGCAATATACAGATTCAATTTTCCAACGGTCCATTCGTTTTCAATCTAGAGCCAGCATTTTGAGCTCAGATGTCCTAATACTAGCAATTCAGGCTCAGTAGTACTACCCAGCATTATGAAAAATTCAGCCCGGACACCTATACTGTGACTACCAAGCCGTGCCAGCAACTAAGCCGGAGGCCCCCTACAACAGCTACCAAGCCCTATCAGTAACTAAGCTGGATACTCTATACTGCGGCTACCAAGCCCTACTAACAATTAGGCCTGAAGCCCTACACCAGATGCTGCTACTTAGCCCTAGAAACAATTTAACCTAGGCACATAGAGGCTAAGGGTGAGAAGTGGTGCTGCTGCTGACCCCTATCAACAATGCAAGCCGGGAGACCCTATAGGAAATGGTCTTGCTTACTGAGCTTTATCACCAACTCAGTCCTGGAGACCTATAACCAGTAGCCCTACCCAGCCCTGCAAATAACCCGGCTGAAGCACCCTAATACTAATAATTTAGACGTAGCAGCTCTACTAAGCCTCAGGCCGGGAACCTTTACCAATCCCCTACTACTACAACACGTATCCACACTTACTTCGATAGCTCAACGAATCATTGAAATTTCTTACCCAGTAGCTCTTCGAATACAATATTACCCTTACACAAGGTCACCACTACTATATCGGCTGTCCAAGCTGATACTACGTGCATACGTATCTAACGCATTCTCTCATTCTACTCCGCTCTATATTTCTCGATTCAAGCTCCGTCATCATTTGCAATCACCAATTCCTGCACGAAACTCAACATATCGTCTCTTCCAATCGGCACCTCAGAAGAACTCTGGCATTGGTGAAAAATGAAAGATCTCCATACCCAATTGTAAGCGCAGGCGGGATTTTGAAACAAGGAATGAGAAGATAGTAAGACCCCAAGGTGTTTGAATGAGCATCTACTAAGCAGCTTGTTCCTTCGGATTCCTTAATAAAAACTTAAGTCATCTGTGAGGCACCTTTCTTTAGAAGTGCGATACAATCCGTCACACCAAAAACTCCAATTCTCCAACATGACCAATGACATGGCGATAGATATCCATAACGCCGTTATCCGGGCTGCAATTTCAGATTTTCCCCCGAGCGAGTCCGATTCGTCAAATGGCTTTGTTTAGGAGAACTCGTGGAAGACCTGCAGAGGAACTTATCCTCAACCTTCTTTAACTTAGAAGCGGTCTACAACCACGTTGAGATGAGACAAATCATTCAATCCATGCTGAAGCAACCATCCATATCTTTATCTTCAGTCACATCAACCTCTCCGCAATCTCAATCTAGGGGCGAAGCCAAGTATGCGGATAGAGATTATCACACAACCGAGGACGCTGCCCGCTCTTCTACCGCGTCTTCTGTCAGAGATTCCATCGAATTTCCAGCCAGCCCTCCAACTCCATTGCCAAAGAGAGTACTGACTAGCAGCCCCGAACCTAACGCCAACAATGATTCCTAACTGCTGGCGAATAGTGCACTGTCGCCACCACTGCTCAGATACGCACCTAAGCGCAGAAAGTTAGATGTTAGCTTGAATATTGTCCTCGGTAAGCAAAACGGAACCCTTGGAAAAAGCTGTACCCTTTGAGTTTTCAGACATTCATCCTTATAACCGATTCAGATATTCCCGGTCTGGGAAGGGCTTGGGGAGTTCTCGCGGGCAATATCAGAGATAAGTCAAAATCTTGAAAGCCGCAACCCAACCAAATTGACGGATTAAGCCATAGTATTTGGCATCTCAGAAGTCACCGCAACTGCCAAGCTCCATTTTATAGAGGCGTGTCGCTTTGAAAGTGCTAGGGGAGCATAAGTAAAGTGCTGAGAGGGAGCCGCGCACCTATTTAGCACCATAAAATCTTAGTTTCAGATAATACACGAACCTACGGTCATATTCTGATATCTTACATATTCTACTACCACAGTAAGCATTCTATTTCACAATCTCTCGCCACGGGAGTAGCTGGCAAGAACTGAACCAATGTCATGACAGACATGGACACAGCAGGGAGTTAAGTTTTGGCATGAGCAGGAACTCGTACAGATGGAGGAAAGAGCACCTTGGAACCCATGTATATAGATTCTCCTTCCGACTTTGACAGACACTCCAGCATCAGACTGCAGTTAGATTCGTCCAACTAGTTATTCTCCGGAGTGAAAGGAGGCCGTGGAGTAGGACAGATGACCAAAACGGTACCCTAGTTCAGAGCTGAAGTGAACTTGAAGTCATTTAGTGATCCTAAGAATATCCACGATGATACCCCTACCACTCCTAGCTGAGAGTGAAGGCCACCGGGTCAACCTCTGAGGTATATGGTCATCTCAATTGTGCCCTCATAAGTGGCCTCAGATGCTGAAAAAGAATACTCAGTTCCTCTATACGCTCAGTCCTGAAGTGCCTCGAATGCCTGTCCAAAATCCAGGTGGAGTAGCATGCACTGAAGGAGTGGTCCCTCGAATCTATAATTTTAACAGTAGTGCGCTGCATAAGACTTGTCTGAGATGCATATAATTTCGACTACAGTAATTGTGCGGGAATAGAGTTGCTGTGTCGAGAGTAGAAATAAGGCATCTTGACAGTGAAGACATAGAAAGCTTTGCTTGATGTTCAAGAGATAGTAGTATCATTAATTTCTATTTGAGATACGACACATTCTAGTAAGACACAAAGAACGCCTGAAGCGGAGTTCATCCTTTAACACCCCTGAGATCACGGGCCTGATCGTTTACCTGGTAGAATTCCGTCATTCATTTCATCCCTGAACCTCACCGTTAGTCCCGACGATTCAGAGGCCCCTAATCTGACATTGCATAGACCCGCGCGCATATACTGGGCCGTGCCACGCAAACCATGCCGACGCAGATTCCAGGAATTAGGCGTCCACGGGTCTACGGGGCTACACGGAGCTACGGGACCGCATCTGCTAATTTCAAGCCGATCGTGGTCGTCATCTTACTCGGCCAGACGAGTATATCTTTTCTTCCTTATCATCTTGAGTATCTTTTCGTATCACTAAGAAAACTTCGTGGAATTTCCCCAAGCGCTGGTCACCCCGATGAAATTACCCGGAATCGTATCCGTGAATTCGGCCGAACCGCTGGCTAGATTTAACCTTCGGTTGAACTTGAACGAATAGCGAAAGTGTAGCGAATAGCGGTAGAATTAACCGATGTTGGTTAATTGACATGGTATGAGGATAACAGAGTCGTGTACCATAATATCAGTTCAGTCTCTTTATGCCCTCTTAAATTGACCGTCTAAAAACGCAAGGTGGCTCTGTCTGTGCTAAAGAGACAGTCCTTCACGAAAACAAGAGCCCAGCCATAGCTTTGGTGGCTCCAAAAACGCCTCTATCTTTGACCAGTATGTCGAAAATTGCAGGAACCTTCTTCAGGGAATTTCGTCCATCAACTTCATGCCCTGATTCAAAATAGTGCTATTAGTCATCATATTTAATAAAGGAAAAAATAAAAAACTTCACAAAAAAGCACTTACAAGCTCTCGGAAATGCAGCAGTAGCTTTTATTTCCGACCCCGCTTCCCCAGTCCAGTCAAACCTAACTCGCCAGCCAATCTGTAGTAAAACCTCAGAGCTTTTACAAACCAGTAGTTCGCGCCCAAGATGTCTCCGCAATTGCTGTCTAGACAGTTTCGGTGCTTTGCGCTTGATAGTAGCCAAGCCCTCTCTCTGCCTATCTTGATCTAAGCCGACGTCAATACCGGAGACCTCTTCCGTCTCTGTCTCCTCTTCCTGCTCGCTATCTTGCTCTTCGATATTCCTTCTGGCTTGGGCTCTTTTACGCTTTCCAATTTGAGCAGTTTCCTTGTTCTGAGCTGCATCTTGATCGCCGTCCTGCAGTAGATCATCGAAAGCTCGCTCGCATTTTGTCCAGCACTCTGCACGGTGAACTGAAACCTCCCAATAGGAATGGAGAGCCCAGCATACTGCACCAATATCTTTTTCAAGTGCCTTCTTGCGGATCCAGGTGCCAAGTTCATGTTCTGCCCAAGATGGAATATGGGGGATTGTAAGATCGACTACCCGCTGTGTGGATGTGTTTATTGTCATGATAATAGTGGTAGCTAGCAGTTTTTGTGGTGCAGCAATATTAATAGTGTGCATTTGGTATACTTGCGAGGGCGTAGAACTAGAACTAGGATCTGGTATGCTAACGTGGGATGTATATTTCAAACGCGTAAATAAACGGAGGTACGGTAGGAGATCATCGAGGTCAAGAGGTGTATGGGATGGAATCGGCTTTTCTGGAGAGTTTGAAGGGGCTTGGGTTTGTAGAGGCGGTTTTGAGAACGGCAGAAATGAGGAGAGAAGTGATGATACGGGGAGAGGCTTTTGTTGCACGGAGGCTGCTGTGCTTGAAGGATCGGCATTGTTGACGAGCGTTCTTGAGATACATTAGTCTTACATTCTGGTTGAGAAATTGACAATGGCTTACATCAATTCTTCTAGATCAACATCATCAAGGAGATCATCCGAAGCTGGGCTTAAGCTCTTTTCCAGTGTACGCTCGTAGAGCTGGACCTCGTCCTGTAACCTCTTCAGTTGGAGCAAAAGCCTCTCTTTCTCTTGTCTCTTCCCCTCCTCTTTTAGATCATGTGGTGGTGCAACTTGAGATTGCTCCTCTTTCTCGTCTCGTTCTGTGGTTTGTGGCCTCTCCTCGGAAGCCCCATCGTCTGCCAACGATGTGTCGGTATTGCTTGCAACTAAGAGTTGTTTAGGTTTTAATGGAGACGGTTTTGCAGAAGTCTTGTTACGCTGGGGTCGTTTGCTAGGTGATGAATAGAGTATTCCACGCCGTGGTGTATCTTCCGGCTCTTGAAGGCCTTGCTCTTTGGGGGTCAAAGGTAAGTCTGCTTCTTCCTCTGGTGCTCCGTGATTAACCAACGATTCTTGTCGCTTTTGGGGTGTTGTTACACCATTTTCAGATGCAGTCTGCTTATTTGGTGCCTCTCGCTCAACCTCAGCTCCTGGTAGGGCCTGTAGTGCGTCCTCTCGTGGCTCTCGTTGCTCTGCTTGAACGTTTGGCACCGGTTGAGCTTTCTCTGGATCACCCAATATGTATGCACGAGCTTCTTGCCCACGGGCAATCGCTTCTCCTCTGTTGTTTGGCCGTGAATATCTAGAGCCAGCAGAAGTTGGGCGAGGGAGTAATCCTGGATTGAAGCGTGCGAGGCTTGCTTTCGTTGGCGAAAGAAAAGATGCACGTGTGAGCGTTTTCCCCACAGGGCTCAGATTGCCAGGAACTGACCCAGTCGGTGAAGTCTTGCGTCTCTTGGGGGATGGTGATGCCATGGGGTAGGAATTCTTAAGTACGCATTGAGTTTTGAGAATAATTGGTGCGGAGGTAGACGTGTCGGGGTGGGATTTTTTGCATTAGAGAAAATCGTAAAAAGTGACAGCCAAAAACCTACGGTTACAGAGTCGTGAATGTATGAAGAACGCGTCGTGGGTTTCGCGTTGATCATTTGGCGGGCGGTCTGGAGCTCGGGACGGACGGAGCTCGGTGCAAAATGACGTTCCTAGTCATTCCTAAGAATTACTTGTTCATCAGCGCCACCACCATTGGCCTTTATTTGGCCTCCTGTCCTTCTACAGCCATGTACTTACTTCATCTAAGGGTCTGGAAGCTTAGATAGGATTCTAGGGTATCTTAAAATACCCCGCGGATCGACCGTGAATCTCTTTTCCTCATAATGGTCTCTTTCATTCTCAGAACCACTCTTGCGCGGGCGTTGCGAAGATCTCTCTGCGCATCTTGTCTGCAGACATTATACAGGACTAGAGCCCGTCTTGCTTCACATAGCATAGGACTCCAGAATAGTGACCGGGTACAAATCCGGTCTCGGGGACACATTGCCGCTGCGGGCGATCAAGCCAAGCCCATCGAGGGTTTCTATGCAGGTTTGTCTGAATCCCTCAAATTCGCCAATCCTGGCTAGAATTTGACTAATACGTGGTTAGAGCTCCTATCTCAACCTCTCTCAAAAACCCAGCCCGCAACACCACCGCCACCAGAATCCCTCCCTAAAACGCAAAAGGAGGAGACTCTTGAGAAGGCCCGCATAGTATTTGGCTCCCGGTTAGCGGGCCCTGCCGAACGGCAAGCTGGGATTCAGGCAGCCTCCAGGAATATCGCAGGCGTAATGGTCCCTCCGCGGCCGAGTGAACCAGATAATTGCTGTATGTCCGGCTGTGTAAATTGCGTCTGGGACATTTATCGCGACGAGCTGGAAGATTGGGCGGCGAAAAGCGCAGAGGCGCGGGCGGCGCTTCAGACACAGAGAGTTAGTGGGCAAGGGACTGGAAGTATGGTTGTAAAGGAGGGCACTCCGCAGCATGTGGCTACTAGTATGGATGATAATGGTGGTGGAAGTGAGACAAACTGGAGCTCAGCGATAGGGACAGGGAAGGAGGATTTATTCGGAGACATACCTGTAGGAATAAGGGAGTTCATGCGGACAGAGAAAATGTTGAAGTTAAAGCATATGCAGGATGGTAGTGCTGGAGGATAGAGCACTCCTCATTTGGTGGTGTAAATATGCGTACAAGGCCCATCAACGCTTTTAGCAATCTATTTAGGATGACACCAAACTAGCCACCTGGATGAAATGGCGGGCCAATGCGACAATGAATAGGGTATGGAAATATAGTGGACGAACGCGAATAGTGTATTCTTTCGGATGTATCACATTTACACATAATTACTTCCTTTCTTATGCATTATTCTCCTGGTGCCCCAACAAACCCCTCCGAAGGCTGATATATAATCACCATGGTCATTTTACTCCACAAACCTTTGAACTCCAAGCTGAGCTTCATAACATACAGCTACCATGCAAATAACAACTTTAATCGGTCCCTACATCAACGCCCTTAGCCTTCAGCTCTGTCCTCGCTTGTCGAATCTGCGCCATCAACTCCCTATGTGCTTCTGGAACATCGTTGAAAGTGAAGACACCGTATCCAAGCTTGAATAGGAGGTATGCGCCGAAAGTTACAAGGGCCCAGAAAGGGATCTGAATTAAATAATCTTTCATTAGTAACAATTGGATAATGCGAAAGGAGCAATGAGTGCTCGAGGCAGTCGCGCACCACTGGGACTATTTCGTCCTGGATCTTTGGGGAGAAAGGAACTATGCCTAGAAAGCATGCAAGGTAAAGCTACATGAAACGACGATCAGTTAACGCAACATTTCAAGGGTGGGAGAAAGCTGCCGTACGGAGGAGAGAAGAAGGGCAATAGAGATCGTTTGTTGAGCGCGAGTCATTTTGCAGGTAGATTGATTTCAGGACAGAGGCGAGTTGCCGAAGATGTAAAGCTCAAAGATTTTGTAAAGAGTGTCTTGGGTTGAGCGAATATTCTGTATGAAGTGGAAGAGGCAACTGTTTTAGCTCTATGAATCGAGTCGCCAAATGTCCCTAAAAATTCTGGCTTACGTAAATAGGTACGTCTGACCAATTCATGGAGCAGATCACATCTTTTCGAAGCTACAGGCAAAACTCCTTAATACGATACCGGGTATATAACAATGCATTTTATATTACGATCTACACGCCCTGATCAAGCCTTTTTGGTGTAACTAACGGTAATCTGACTTTTGACGATATCGTTAAGCTCTACGACCAACATTGGTATAACTAGTGGGTATATCTGGCCCATAAGGAGGGAAATCTATACCCTTTAGGCTTTAAGATCCACTTTTTATTGAAGCTTTACTGATTATTCACCCTACACGTGACTCTTGTATAACAATACCATTGGTATTACGATACATTTGGCGTCAAAACCCATATCGTACTAAGGAATTTTGCCTGTACTTCCATCCCTGTGTCCTGGGAGGCACTACCTCGTAGTTCTGCGTGGCCAGAATGTGTTAAACGTGTTCACAAATACCTCATTTTCCCTCGTACTCATTGGCCCATAAAATAGAGTAACGCGTGATCACTAGGCACAAAGCTTCCTTAAGTATAACCTTGAGATTTTGGCCGCCATTAGACGATGACCTGAGAACCTCTCAACCCTTCATTCCAATATATCGAAATATCAGGATGTCGCGATTTGGAAGTAACTCAGACGAGTTTTTACCCCTTCTCAAACAATACTTGGCCGCGGATGCTAGCGAGGATTATCACGATCTTGAAGAAGTTCCGAGGAAGCTGACGGAATTCGAAACGTCGGGCCACCCCTATGCTTGCAGAGAGGCTGTCGAGTTGCTAGGCACAGCAGTCGGGAAAAACAGTAATTCATCATATGCTGAGATACTTACAAAGCAGCTAGCACTAATGGTCTTTAGAGAGTTGGCAAAGACCATTCGAGCAGACTGGTATCCTCAGATGTGTTCTCCAACAGCTTGACCCTTTGCAGACTCCTGTAGAGTTGGCAACCCAGTATTTACGAGTCATCGGTAATTGTGTTGCGGACAACGGTGAAGAAAATGCTATCAAGAGGTTGGATCGCATTTACTAATTCAAACTGCAGACGATAACCGAAATATTGTGCTCCCTTCATTCGAAAAGCTGATCGACTGTCTTGAAAGGAGGAGTCTCGCACCCATCGCTCTTGCGGTCATCCTCAATTTATGCAACGATTTTAGTAGGCTCAACAATCCCAATTCCTAACTCAATCTAATAAAAGGGTATAGAAGTCGCTCAAGACAGGGCAGCAAGACTAAGGTTTGACAGCACAATTTGTGAATACATGGTGAGCAACAAAATCCCTCCTGGTGGTGTGGACTACGCTGTGGACATTTTGACCTGGACGAGTACGGCTCTGTCGCCTTCCGAGATCCGTGATGCCTCGTCCTTAAAGACACTGAATCATATTCTGAATCTCGCACTCAGCCATGACGAGGAGCATTACCATGATTACGTTGCTGTTTGTTTGCATTATCTTCAAGACGCCGAGCTACAAACAAAGGCAACAAAACCGGAGGTTCTTGGGAGAGTCTTTGATTTGCTGCTGGATTATGAATGTAGACTCCAACCCGGGGAGCTCCAGGAGGCCTTCCGAGCCCTGAATAGCCACATTGATCCTTCTAGGTTGGATCCAGGCGGACACGACTTTGTGGTGACTCAACTCGTCAACTCTCTCACCGCAATATCTGCCACAGATGACTTCATCAAACTGTACAACCCCAGAACTCCTCTCATCGAGAAGGTGAAGTCAAGACTACTTTCATTAGCAGTGACACCTTCAACAGTCTGTGCCTGCGTCATACTTGGCAACATCGCCATTTCGAATGAAGTCTCTATCGACATGGTTGAAGATATGAGTTTACACGTCACCTTGATCGGAATCCTATCTGCAAGAAAAGAAGCTGCACTCCTCTATGCTGCTGCCGGCTTCATAAGGCACTTAGCGTTTCCGGAAGAAAACAGGAGAGTTCTTGGGGAAGCCGGGCTTATTGAGACTTGCTGTCATCTTCTCTTGAGTCAGGATCCTGCCGTTCGCGGCGAAGCAGCCGCAATTCTTTGCAAGCTGGCCACAGACAATTTTGAGAACATAGAGCAAATTGTCTACGAAAGTATGCCTAAGGACATTACACCCGCGGAGCTACCGGGTGCAGCCCTTCCCGTTCATCCAACAATTCTGTATCATATGATCACTCAGTCGCAGCTGCCCACCGCACCACTGCCGAGTAGCAGCATGAAGCCTGCGGCTATTGAGCTTGGCAGGGCGATTGTTGCTATTCTCCGCTATCTTCATCGCTCAGACACGCCGCATGATGTTGAGCCTATGCTACGCCACATGTACCAAACGCCCTTTGTCACTAAGCCGTTGACACAGCTTTTCCAGCAAAGGTTTTATGCGGAAGCCCGATCGGAGGGTCTACTAGGATTGGGATTGATAGTACAGTCCCAGGAAGGAGCAATGTGCATCGTAGACGCCTTGAAAGACGATGGAAGTCTTCTTGACTCGTTAAAAGAATTTTTGACGGATGAGAAGAAAGAAGCACAGTCGCAAAATGCTACTCATTTTACTCGCGATCAGCAAAACGCACTTATGTTTCTGCACGGGCTTTCTCAAAATGGGGTAAGTTTACAATCATCTACTACTTTCACAGTCTTATAATTTTTAGCTAACGATAGCATAGGCTCACCTAATGGACTCTCACATGTTAGAGAGGGTCGAAGCTATGCAGGTTAATCATTAAGAACTTTTCCCGCGTAGGTGACTATGCGCTCTTCGAATCTCGTGCGTCTACGTAAATTCCCGGAGGCTCGCCCAGTCATTCGTGAATCTTTCAAGCATCGTATTAGAATTTGCATATGGATAGGCATGGTAGATTAACGTACTGTATGACATTTAAAATTTTCGATACTATAACCAGACTAGTTGATGAGTGGGTGGAGTCTTGTTGGCCCAATCACATGTGGACGATGGCGTATCGCATCTTATTTAATCTGATGCTGATAATAAAGCAGCATCAGAATTTACCAAGAGGATATGGAACCAGTTCGAAGTGAAGAGTATCAAGCATTTACAAACAAATTTTCATTAGTTTATCCAAAGTAAATTCACAAATGGAGCACATGACACAGAGTAAAGTCTCGCCGCTGATTATTAAAATACATGACCTGATTGGCTAGTTATGCCCAGTGAACAGCCCACCCAAGAGCATAGTCTACTTAAATCCCCACCCTTACTACTTGAGTGAATACTCTTCTTTTCCTCAACATACTTGAAAATTATTTCAGCTAAGATCTTATTCCTCTCATCCAAGCCTTTGATACACCTATTCCAACTTCTTAAACCCATTATAAGCCCTCAAACTCCACCACGCCAAGATACCATCATGACTGAGCCAACTGCTACCATTCCAGCCACCTGCTGCGGCCGCTCTGGCGAAGGGTGTGCCTGCGCAAAAGAGGCTACCTGCTCTTGTGGCAAGCAACCAGCAATGCACTGCACTTGCGAAAAGGCGGCTACTGAAAACACTCTCACTGGTGCCCGATGCTCATGCAGTACGTCTCCTTCTCCCCTGCAGTAGATTTACGGAGGGAGCCCGTCTTTCCGGTAGTCATGTAAATACTCACTCTGTAAAATTAGATCAGCGTGCTCAAGGTCATTGCACCTGCGGCAGGGCGGACCAAGAGAACACTGTCAAGGGAGCCACTTGCGCTTGCGGAAAGCGCCCCAGTGGTATGTATAAATCCCATCAACATTATATGATGCAGGAGCTAATAGGACCCGCAGATTCCTGCACCTGTGGCGGTACAGAACAAGCGTCCGAGCTCGAGACTGACTTCACCACCAAGAAGTAAATGGACTGATCCTCGTTAGTTAGGGATAGGGCCCTCCACACTGGACAATCGACTCCGATGTTCTCGGTAGGGAGAGTGTTGGTGGAAGCATACAATGTGGTCTTTCTAGGCGTTGATGATATTGCTGGCTAGACAGGATCATGGCATGTATTATTATTAGTGGACAACATAGTGGGCAAGACTCACTGCTTATCGAATTGACTGATTCCCATGATATGTCTTGCTCGGTGCATTCTTCCGCAGTGTATTAGTCCTGACTACTGCGAAATAGCCTCGGTAAGTGCGCATTGCCTATGGCTGCGGGCGGAGGCGCCAGGTTTCCCTTGGCAACTCCACACGACGGGGAACAGCTTCAACGCTCATGGTGCATGCTTCCACCACGCACATCAATGAACCTTACTGCACCACGTTCGCATTGCAGTCTGTTACAGCCTTACTTATCCTGGACCTTTCCGAAGCCTTCTGATTAGATGACCGCCCTTCCGAACTTCGACCTTGCGAATTCATTTTCTCACCTTACCAACCACCTCCACAACACCTTTATCACATACTCTTCGTAACCCTCAGCCTTCTGCCAAACAATCTACACACAAAGGTTTCACTGCTTTGCCCGCTTAATTCCCCGGCGGTGGCCGCCCGCCTTCCACCTTCAGGAGGTCTGGGGAGACCGGCAAGATGGCGTCTGGAGCTGGCGCAGGCGGGCTCTTCAGCCGTAGCAACTCAAGCAATGTCCCAACAATGCGTGGTATGTGGAGGTTCAATACGGGGTAATTTGGAGCGTTGATACTAACGGAGGGATCTAAGGTCTGGTTTCCTTCATTGCCGACCTGAGAAATGCACGGGCCCGTGAATTGGAGGAGAAGAGGATCAACAAGGAATTGGCGAACATACGGTCAGTGCAAAATAGGACGATCGCATAGCACACGCTGCTGACGCAGAGAATCATAGACAAAAATTTAGAGGTATATGATCTAGAATCTTCTGCACGCGCGGCTCGCGGCTGACAGGAAACTTCAGATGGGAACCTTAACGGCTACTCCAAAAAGAAATACGTCTGCAAGGTAGCTTCACCTCTACGATCCTAATAGCACCAAAGCTGACCGAGAAGCTCTTGTACATTTATATTCTAGGGTGGAATGTTGATTTCGGGCACCTCGAGGCGGTCAACCTTATCTCCGCCACAAAATACTCCGAAAAGCAGATTGGATATCTTGCGGTCACATTGTTCTTACACGAACAGCATGAGCTGCTACATCTCGTTGTCAACAGCATAAGAAAGGACCTGCTAGACCACAATGAGCTCAATAACTGTCTGGCATTGCACGCAATTGCAAATGTAGGAGGAAAGGAGATGGGTGAGGCACTGAGCTCAGACGTTCATCGTTTGCTCATATCACCGTTAGTAGAGAGTTCTAAAAGTTCGCTAGAACATTTACTGATATTTAATAGGGCCTCCAAAGCTTTCGTGAAAAAGAAGGCTGCCCTAACCCTATTGCGCTTGTATCGGAAGTTTCCTACTATCGTACAGCTCGAATGGGCGGAACGTATTATATCGCTCATGGATGATCCAGATATGGGCGTTGCGCTTTCCGTAACTTCATTGGTCATGGCCCTGGTACAGGAGAACCCAGAACAGTACAAAGGCAGTTATGTGAAGGCTGCACGTCGGTTGAAAAAGATCGTCGTAGACAATGAGTGTGCAGAAGGGTATTTCTATTACAAAGTGCCCTGCCCGTGGATCCAGGTCAAGTTACTTAAACTTCTTCAATATTACCCCCCTCCAGGTATTTCAGTCCTTCCGATCAATATATGAATAAATCTGCTAATCTTCAGAAGAGGATACGCATATACGGAATCTAATCAGGGAGTCATTGCAACATATCATGGACTCTGCCTTGGAAATGCCGAAAAATGTACAACAAAACAATGCCCAGAATGCTGTTCTATTCGAAGCCATCAATCTCGTTATTCATCTAGACACTGAGCACGACCTAATGGTACAGATTTCTTCACGACTTGGAAAATTCATATCATCGCGCGAGACCAACGTTCGTTATTTGGGCTTGGAGGCAATGACTCACTTGGCTGCTCGATCGGAGACGTTGGATCCCATTAAAAAGCACCAGAGTATCATCATTGGTTCATTAAGGGACAGGGATATTAGCGTGCGGAGGCAGGGCCTCGATTTACTGTACAGCATGTGCGATCCAACAAATTCCCAGGCAATCGTTTCCGAACTTTTGAAATATCTTCAAACCGCCGACTATGCCATTAGAGAAGAGATGGTTCTCAAGATTGCTATCCTTACTGAGAAGTATGCGACAGATATTCAATGGTATGTTGATATATCACTACGGCTCATTGCAATGGCTGGCGATCATGTTAGCGATGAGGTGTGGCAGCGGGTAATTCAAATCGTGACAAACAACGATGAGCTCCAAGTTTACGCTGCTCAAAATATTTTACAATACGTCAAAGCGGACTGTCATGAAACGCTAGTAAAGATAGGAGGTTATCTACTCGGAGAGTTTGGTCATTTAATTGCAGACACCAAGGGCTGTAGTCCAATCGAGCAGTTCATGGCTCTACATGCGAAAATGCGTGGCTGCTCTGCGAGTACAAGAGCTATTCTACTTTCTTCTTTCATCAAGTTTGTCAACTTATTTCCGGAGATTAAGCCACAGTTGTTGCAGGCTTTCCGGGCTTACAGTCACTCACTGGACTCTGAGCTACAGCAGAGGGCTTGTGAATACCTTGCTCTGGCCACTCTACCGACTGACGACCTGTTACGAACGGTGTGTGACGAGATGCCTCCATTCCCGGAACGTGCTTCAGCACTCTTATCCCGGTTACACCAGAAGCATGCCAACACGAGCGACAAGAGAACCTGGGTAGTGGGAGGGAAAGACGCAAATGTGGATCCGAAGGAATTCAATCTAGTTCAGAACACAGGTCTGAAGCGGACTTTCACAAATGCCACCCCAGCTCCACGGAAAGACAGCACACCAGTTGTCTCAAATGGAACCAACGGTGCTCCATCGAATCTTTCGAGCGATCTGGCTGGATTGGATATGAACATTGACACCAATAAAGTCTTAAAGGCGCCAAATCTAGCTAGCGTGGCGCATCTGAGTCCAGACTGGGAAATTGGGTACAATCGCCTGCTTCTTCGAGCTGAAGGTGTGCTGTACGAAGATGCGCAAATCCAAGTCGGCCTACGAACGGAATATCGTGGTGAACTTGGCTGTGTAATTCTTTATTTCACAAACAAATCTTCTTTCCCAATAGGTTCCTTCACTACCACATTGGATAACCGTTCTTCCGAATTCCTCAAGACGGATATTAAGGGTCTCCCAGATACAGTCATTCAGCCGGAAGGCCAAACGCAACAAATGATCATGTTCGAGGCCAAGAACATTTTCATCGATCCTCCGACTATTAGAATATCATATCTTGCTGGTGCTCTGCAGGCGCTGACGTTACAACTTCCTGTCATACTACACAAATATATGGACGCTGCAGAATTAAGTGCAGAGGACTTCTTCAAACGGTGGAAACAGATTGGTGGAGCTCCTCGCGAAGCACAAAGTGTATTCGGACTTGTGGGCAAGGGTCGAACAATGAACATGGATTATACGAGGAAGGTGGTGCAAGGGTTCAAGTGGGGGATATTGGATGGAGTGGATCCGAATGCAAAGAATATCGTTGGCGCAACCGTGCTGCACACGACTGACGGAGGCAAATTTGGGTGCCTTTTGAGACTGGAGCCGAATTTTGATACGATGGTGAGTTCAGCATGTTTCTTTCCAGCTACGGATGGAAACATGTTCGAGTAAAGGGCTAACAGTATATTTTGCAGATGTATCGCATCACTATTCGCGCTACTGATGAATCAGTCCCACCTGTGCTCATAAAGCTGATGGAGGAGCGCCTTTCCCAGGGTATTGAGGGGTTAATCTAACTCACTCCTAGCTATTCTCTATTTTCCAAAATCTAGTCCGTAAAGCACAACCGTCAAAGAAATTTTTGCTGTATCCACTAGGGTTTGGAGAACGCACGGTGTAGGTTTATTCACATTTCCTGGGGATAAGGGAGAATATTATCAAGGGAAACCTTTATTCTATCGGCCAGCTGTACGGCGGCATTGTTTTGAGAATTACCAATTCTCTGCTTCCGAAGTCGTTGTGCCTGGGGGTTTTTGGGTGGATAAGTCTTTGACTTGAGGCAGGGATTGCAACACGATACCAATCGGGATCTGGAAATGTGACCCTTAGGGGAGGGCGTGTCTTTCATCAGCCTCAAGGACTTACACACATGCACAATACGCACTCGCTGCCTTGTGTTTTCATCTTTTTGAAATTAGTTAAGGATGTTTATCTACCCCTTCTCTACAACCACGGCGTCCTTTTTCGGAGGCCTCTCCCCAAAAATATCGCTTCCCACTCTCACCTCATCGCTACCCATTGCAATAGCGCCCTCGAAATCTGCGCTCATGCCCATACTCAGCTCCAGCTCACCCTCCACCATCCCCAGCTCCTTCACGATCTGATCCCGTGTATCCTTTAGCGTAACGAAGTCTTCATTCTCATTCCCAGGCGTCGTGGCCTGAGAGCGCGCTATAGCACCAATAGTCATCAGACCTGTGAGTTGCAGGTGCGGACACGAGGTGCGGATATGTTCACAGAGCGCTAGAGCATCTGAGGGCTCGACACCGGATTTCGACTCCTCGCCTGAGGTATTCACCTGCACCATTATGCGCAGTACCGCCTCTACTACTGCGTCTCTACTTTCTCCGCTATCAGCGCTCTTAACTGATTCCCCAATTGTATGCTCCGCAGCTAGTCTTGCGACGAAGGCAGCGCGCCCTTTTTCTAGTGCGTCGGCTTTCTTAACGCTGTCGACGCTGCTGACACACCAGAGGTTCGGGATCTGCTCGGCGAGCGTCTTGCACTTGTTGGACTGGAGAGCACCGATGAAATGCCAGCGGATGGAGCGGGGCAGGAGCGAGGCCTTCTGGAGGAGCTCTTGGACGTAGTTCTCGCCGAAATGGGCATGCTGGAGCGGCGGCTGGTGTAGGGCGAGGATGTCGGTAGCGGGCTTGAGCTTGGAGACGGCTATGAGGCGGATCTACAGTGGGTTGGTTGTAATTCTGGAGGGGGAGGTAGGGAGGGGAGAATGAATTGAGGTGGTGGGGCAGGGGAGCATGTGGATGCTTACGGGTTCGGAACGTTTGTTAGCGGATTGGATCCGTTGTGTTATGTGAGTTAGGTTTTCCACGAGCTGTTTGGCTCGTTGAGGGTTTATCTGCATCTCTTCGGCCATGGTTCCATGAATTTTTTAGGTGGGAGATCGGTACGAAAAGAGGTTATGATCTTTTGAAGTGCAACGAGGCATGTCATTGTCGGGAGCACTTCGGGAGCAGATGTGGAATGTCGTCGGTCAGGCTTGGCAGTCAAGGGTCCAGAGTACAGAATGGTTGACTTCATTGTCGAGTTGGATGCGTTCTTTAGCATCAATTGGTGGAATTCAGGGCATTCAATTAATCTGTCGATTGACTAATTCCCCTCAGTAGGACTTTTTCCACCATTTTGAACATACATGATACATCTGGATATGGAAAGCAGACCCTCTTGTGAGAGATGGACTTGTACTATCGTAACACCTAGAAAAAGCAGATGGAATCATTCACGAATATTCATATTTGAGTAGCAGAAAGCTTTTCAACAATGGCCATCAAAAGCCGTTAACCACACAGCGTCAATCCAGCTACAACACACCAACCCCAGTTCCATCTTGCAGCACTAATAAGATCATCCACATTCAGCATACCGACGCCGTTCTCCACCAATGTATCCCAGATTCTATCTCTAAATGAGATGAGCCAAGCTGGAGTATCTCAGTACCTTGATTCCAGGCCCTTCGCATCAGCTTTCTCGATCTGTGTCTTGATGGTGTTGATTTGACCGCCGCTCAGCTTGTTGAACCGTATCCTCCCGATAGCTAGTTTTAGCGTAGTACTAGCGTAGTGCGAGTTTTAGACTGTATAAATGCTGTTTGAAACGTTTAGAAGCGGCGTATCGAAGAGGATGTAACGGTGGCTAGAGTCGGCTACTACAAGATCGAAGGGGGCATTGCTAGTACCAACTACAGTGACAGGGCCAGGAACAATATCGGTGCCATTGAAGTATGTAAACCAGCCTCTTCGGCGCAGCGGCTCGAGCTGTGAGAGGACTACAGGCCAGAGATCATGGCCATCTGTTTTGAAATCAAGCATTAAAATAATTGCAGCGTTGGGGTCGGTTTCGAAGACACCGGCTTCTTTGGAAGTCTCAAACACAGATGATACGTTTCGATTGCTAAGGATATTGATGAGAGGGTCGATATAAAGAGTTCGGAGGGTCCGAGTGCTCTTAAGGACTTTCTTTACATGTCCGACAGGAAGATCATTGTCTTCCAGCTAAACATCCTTCAATACTGACGCAGCCTGCTACGAGCGCCTCATATAATGGTACCGTTCTCCAATAGTCACTGTGTGAATGGCATCCTTTAGGGACAATGTCGCGACTGAAATAGTCCGGCCACGGGAATTGATATGCACCATTTCCATCGGGCTCTTTCCAGTTTCTAGCAATGTCCTGAAGGCCATTTTGAGGTGTCATTGGAGATAGACGGCTTATTAGGGCTGCTACGAGAAAGGTGTAGATACTACTCAAAGTTAGCCAAGAGCTTCAACGTAACAGTTCCCTCAACTGCCAATGCCATCGCACGTGTATTCCACATTTGAAGAGCCTCATAGCTCATCAGAGGCCGTTCAGAACCGCCCAAACAGAGCGACTTCAAGCTCTCCAGCACACTCTTCATAGTGGTCTCTACGTGGAGGGTAGACCCGCTGAAGCATTCAAACAAACTTCAACGCCGGTGTGCTTCCGCACAGTATCGACTGCTTAAAGCAAACCTTGATTTAAGGATAATGGCTTGCGTTCCAACTATTAGGCCCATGCAACAAAGCACCCCGAAAATTATTAGAAATCGTCTCCAACTTGGTATTACTCTCGCCATCGGAAACCTCTTGATTAGATTGATAAAGTGGGGCCTCCATCGATGAAACTTAAGGAGAAGTGTTAAAGAATTGGAACGGGTATTACGGTAGGAAACCTGCGGCGTTCCATCGTCAGAAGCCGTTGAGTTCTTGGCATTGCTTTCAAAATCGGAAGAATCAAGGCTAAGTCTTCTGGGATGAGGATCGGATACGTTCATGCCGAGAGCTTAAGGTAAAGAAGAGATTGGAAAATGAGAAGCTCCGAAGTACGCCTCACCGCTTGATATCGATTTTCGGTAAAGTTATCAGATGGCTAAGAATGAATACTAAATGCTAGATACTTAGACTGAAAACGAGTGATGCCACATAGGAGTGAGTCCTAGGTATATCGCTCGATCCTTATTTTCTACGGCACAGGGGTGCGAGGCTCAGGCAACAGAATATGCATCTTGTCACTCATCCTGATGGAGGATGCCAGTCTAGTAGCATGCCGAGAACGAAACGAAGGCGTAACGAATGTCTTAGATTCGTTTTCTTGCAGCTCAGAGGCACTTTTGAAACACGAGAGAATTGCCAACCACGCCGCAGAGAGCGGTAATTGAAACCAATATCGAGGTACATGCTTTTTCAAGCTTATTGCACCAAAATCTGGGAAGAGCAGGATCTCGCTTTCTCACCTTTACGGTTTTAACCAATACATCTCAGCAAACAGCTTAGACGGCACAGGCAATAATTGAATCGAAATTAGACAGGAAAATTACGACGAGAGTAAAAAGAAAAGCTGAAGCCTTAGAAAGGCTAGACCAGATCCTTCCTTCCCTGGGTTAGGACGCAAGTAGCATCCAAATGATTGGCTACGACAGTGAAAGCTGCCTAAATGTGGCTATGGCATATGCGCATCGCGAGAATGCCGTTGAGGAAGACGGCACATGGATTGGCTGGATGGAAGCAACTGCATTGGAGCCGGAAAGGGACACGGTTGTGGTAGAAGATCACCCGAAAATAGCTCTACTTCAAGTATCCATATGTGGCATAGCCTCAATCCTTAATCCGTCCCTCAAGCCACCGAAACTCCGATGCTCTTACCACTGCTCCGCCCTCCTAAGCACCGAGAATACGTGTAATGTTTCCGAAGTATACGAGGTGGGCTTTTCGCATTTTCGAAGTGATTACTACCCCGCAAGCGTGCCTTGCCAGATGTTCCTTGCGTCTTGTTCTCCATGCTAAAGGGGCGGGACAAGTTACAGTTAATTTCACTGTAATAATTCCGAGAGGCCACCTTGCCCACTCCACACCAATCATGAAGATGCTAGCTTGTCTATCTCATAGTCTGGTATTAAGAGTTCAATGTGTCCACGATCACCCTGAAGAAGTTTCTTTCTTGTAGGTTGGCTCATCCGCTTATTTCGAAATTAGCTCCCCTCTATTTCACTCTCGTTTCCAACACGATGAAGCAGACGTCTATCCGAATGCTGCTTACATTTTTGTGTTGTCCAAGCGGCCTGTTGGGTTCTGGCCCTACCCGAATTATTCACTCCTCCGACCAAGGGTGGACGACCAGTTCATCGCTGCGCTATCAGCCTGGGGTTCCTGGACAAATAAAATCCGTAGGCTGATGGTCCTATAAACTTCATCGGTCGTCTCATAGCCACAAGTCTGTGCTATGTTGTCTAGTAATGATACCGAGGTCCACCTTCGCCGCACGGAGGTCCGCAAGGATCGGCATGCCGCATACTTAACCTATCGCCTTTAAAGTTTCTAGGTTTCAATTCCCCCATGAGATGTGGTCTAAGCCAGAAATTTTCATGTGGGATTGTTACGCAGTCCCAAAGTTTTACTGGTTGTCAAGTGTGAAGTAATATCGCGACCTTTTCTATTCACCCAGCAGTCTCTTCCCAAACTGATGCAGTGGATCCGAAATCTGCTTAGTGGGACCCCCTAATAGAAAAGGATTTACCTAGAAGTCCTGATATAACAGGGACTGAGTAATCACTCCCTGAGCTGCCTCATCTGCCGCGCTAAATGACACTGGGTCCTTTTCTCATATGACAAACATCGGCTTATCTCTCTAAGCAAGCCGTAGATCGGATACAAGAAAGGGCTAGTGTTATTTCGTTGCTCAACAGAGATATCGAGTCCGACCCATGAATCCGGTTAACAACATGGAGTTGTATTGCACTGCTAGAACCGCACTTCCGTGCGGCATTTTAATTGGTCTTTATGAAAGGTAAGCTGAGATCATAACCCCGTTTCGGTAGCTCTCTAATAGGTAATTGGTCTAGCAGTGGATCTCTGCAGTTGGCGATCTTTGCAGAAGCCTTGGACCGGACCAAAGAGTGAAACATCAACAATCAATTATGGCCCAAGATGAGAGCCCAGCAAGATATTTCTCTCATCAACCTCGGGGATATTCTAGATGATCTCTACCAGGGGTTCATGCGTCTGCGAGAACTCAGGGGGTACGACATTGCTAGAAGATACGGCGCCTTATGGAGTAATTCGGCAAAGAAATTCAGACTTTAATCCGGCCATGGCGATTCCAGAAATCCTTCACTCGATATAGCCATAGAGTAATGTTGGCGGTGATCCTGTTCGTGCACTATACGTTTTTACGAATCCTTCCCGAAAATGCCAAACCGGTTCAGCAGGGCTCTCTTGGCCAATTATCGATCCTCCAGATGGTTGATAAAGCTGATTTAGAGCCGCTCAGATGTATGTGTCATACCAAGGCATCACATGCTGCCAGAGTATTTTCTCGATTCTAGGCTGACGTGTGGTCAGGTATCTTGCGTGGCCAACAGAACTTTGCTAGGCAATAAAGAAGCTCCGGAGAGCAAGAAGACTTAATACTGCTACTATGAGATTTTTCTTTCTTTTGCAAGACTTTGCATGTAAGATGCGATTACTATTCGTTCTCCTAGATGACCTGTCTGATGCGTATATTAGAGGATAGTTTGTCGCAAGGAGGTCTTGATGTCTGAAAATTGGTTAGAAGCTACTCCAAAAAGAAAGAAGGGCATCGAAGGGTGTGTAGAGAAATAGATATGTGATGAAGCTACGTAGCAGGAAAGGTCAATGAAGTTTATCATTATTCATTCCACATTTTCGCGCCTGCGATTAAGCTGAAATGTACAGGAATGGGGAGGGGGGGTTTCAACTCGCTGGCCAGTCTCCGGAAGGCAAGAATATATATTCTCTTGTATTTTTAGGATAATTTCGTTCTCTAACACGAGGCGCCATTGAATGAAGTCTCTATTATACGTTTGACGTGACGTAGACGCCCTAAAAATGGCTTGCATTATACTGTAACATTTTACATAGACGGGCCCAGCGCCCACTCTAAAATCGACAACACACCTGCCGGCCACCTCGCCCTTTCTCAACTTCTCTACTGCCTCTGGCATCTTATCAATCGGATAAATCTCACATATTTGACGTAATAGCCCTCTCTTCGCAAAGTCTAGCGCGATGTCTGTACCCCTCATGCTGCCTACTAGCGTCTCCTTGACGGTCAAGTTCTTGAAGCAAAACGAACTCGGATCTGCCCCAATAGTCGTAGTCCCAGTCGAGGGGAAGCCAATGCACATAACGATCGCACCGACCCTTCTGCCTGTGTAGCTGATAGCATTGGAATATGCGGCTGGTGCTGTGACAAAGACGCCATGTGCTCCTTTGCCGTTGGCGATCTTGATCACCTCTGCCGTTGCATTCGGGATTTCTTGAAGTCAACGAAGGCTTCAGCTCCTATTTCGAGGGTGAGGTCGCGCCTTGCCGCCCCAGTGTCAACTACAATAGGCCTGAAACCTAAGGCCTTTGCGAGCTGCACGCCCTGGATGCCAACGCCGCCACCACCGCCAGGGAAGACCGCCCAATTGCCTGCTTTAAGGCCCGACTCCACAAGGGAACGGTAGACGGTGCTAGCAGAGCACATTATAGGGCCTGATATGTAGTTGGATACGCCTTCGGGGATCGGGGAGGTTATTTGGCTGGTGAGACAACGTACTGTTGGTACGTGCCTATGAAAATTAGCCGTCAATATCACGGAATGTTTCACTTCCGGTTTCAAGAATATGTTTACCTGTTTGTGTGAGTCCTGTAACAACAGCACTTGGGCAATAGCACTCCTTATCATCCCAACACAGCTCGCACGACCCGCATGCGTCCCATATGGGTTTCACGCCCGCTCTATCGCCCACTTTCCAGCCTTTAACATTCTCTCATAATTTAACGACCACCCCGGCTCCTTCATGGCCTGCTGACCTTACATTGGAGGCTGACATTCTCCTGCGGCCCAGGTCGTTCAACATATAGTGAATGTCGGAGTAGCATATTCCAGTAGCATTAATCTTTATCAAGAGTTGATCCGGGCCTGATATTTTGGGAATACCATCAATAAAATGCAATCCGATAAGAAGAAAGTTACTGACCGGGCTCAGGAACCGGCACCATTTCCACCTTCAGCTCGAAATGAGGGCCTTCGTTGACTACAGTCTTGTGCACGCTCCAAAATTTTAAATTCGGTACGCGCATCCAATCTCGCCTGGTTGCCACTAACTGTACATAGTAATTGTAGCGAAGCCGTATGCTTGGCTGCAAGAACCTTGCTTCTGCAGTGTCGTGATCTTCGTTAATATCGTGAGGTTTCCACCCCTACAATATTGCCAAATTTCATCGGCAATTGCAGAGACAGCGTTGTATTCGCGTTTGGCGGAGGCATAGGCAAAAGAGAGAAAGAGGAAGCGCATGTTGAGGAAGGACAGTTCCCCTAGCCAACCAGAATAATTCTCCATGGCAACCAAAATGGTCCTTGCGTGTAGCCACAACCGTTCGCTACAGTTACTCGCGAGATTGGATGCGCGTACCGAATTTAAAATTTTGGAGCACTCGCTAAAGGGGGGGTGGAAGCTGGTCGTGCACAAGACTGTACTATGCCGGCTTTGCATTCTTTTGGAATCACAAAATCCGGAGCTAAACCATCCGTGCTACTGAAGGCCATAGTTCGTTTGTGCGCCGAGAGAAGAATTTCTTTGGAAAAACAAACTAAAGGTCTTAGTTGGTGTCCAAAACATTCGTAGACACGATTCTTCTTTGGAATGCAGTAGTCGTCGAATCACACAGCTTTGTGCATGACTAGCTTCACCCCCTCCATCTAATTTCGCTTAATCGCCACCCACTGTAGTAATTATGGTAAACGTCCCTTTTTAGCGTGTGGCCCGCGCGAGCCCCACCAAAATCGTCGCTGTCGTCATCAAATGAAGCTGGAAATATTTTGAACGGAGCGTATATAAGGTCAATTCTCAGTGTTAATTCGTGCTATATAAGTCCTCCAGAAGTCTCCTTCCTTGTAGAGCGGAATTCGACACAGTCGACAGCCAAACGTACTTCATGGCGCCCTCTATTTCCTCTTCCAGCTATTCTACGTACATGAATCTCACACTAAGGATGTTGATGTTCCTGACAGAATACCGACCGCCTTTAAACTACGCTCTCTAGTTGGCTAAGCTCGGGCCGCCACATTGAGGCACAGGACAGCGGTGCAAGGGATACTATCCCAAGGTTTGCGATTTATCAGAAGTACGATTGGTAGGCATAGTTGATTGTTTTGGTGTTTTGCGCACGGTCCAATTTTCGTAGGGCACCAGCAGGGAAGGGAAAACTGTTGGTAGCGATCAAGCGAAATTGGATATGTGCCGAATTTAAACCTCGCCAAAGAGGACCACAAAGCTGTGACAAGGTATTTCTTGTTTCGCTTACCCTAGAGCTTTCGCTTGACTTCTGGCTATGTACTGCTCTGTAGCCGAAGTGTTTGGAGAAAATTACTCCATAGGCTAAATCTCAAGTTGTTGATATGGGGAACAGTATTGGCGTGCAGTTGTGGATAGCGAAGATAGTCTTAAAAGGCTAAGAAATACGTGACAGGAAATGGTCAGTTATTGGTAGCGAAAGTCATACCACTCGGTCGTAACCTTCAAGATCTCTGTAGAGCTTCAGTCTCAGATTTAGTTGTACAGCAAAAGGAGGTGTGGCGGGACAATGACTCACATCTGAAACAAAGTACGAAAGTAAATGCAGCCACAATCAAAAGCAAATATAGCCACAGCCGCAAGCACGCCAAGAAACGAGCTTCAGAACTTTCGTGAACTAAGCAAACTACCATCAATTGAGATAGATGGCACTGGCGAGAAGGTTTAGTAAATGTTGAGAGGTTCATATGGTATCTGTGGATTATCTTCAATAAACACAAGAATAACGCCAACCATTTATTGCAGAGAAACATCATTCCAACTTTAGAGTTTCGCCAACAGTTTCAAGATTATCGCCTTTGCCGCCATACACTACCGGGATTCCAGGTCCAAGCTCATTAGCCAATTGCTCGCCATAACTCAGTACTGTGAATTTCTTGACGGTTTCCTTGGCTACGAATAGCTTCATAGCACTAAACAACCATCCCATTACTACAGGAACATTGACAAAGAACTTTCGACTAAGAGTCTCCGGGTAGTATTTCTGGAACGCCTCGATGGTCTTCTTCGAAGCTGCTTTCGCGTCGGGGTCCATACGGAGAAAGCTTACGTTAAGGTAATCGTGAATTTGAATGCCTTGGTATGGATCAGGACCCTCGCCAAAGTTAGGAATAGGCTGGGTGGCTTTATCGAGTCCGAGCTTTTCAACACCAAGCTCCATCAGCCCGACACGCCAGCGAATAAAGCTGCGGAAATTTAGAGTTAGTCTTCATCTCCTGTGGAAAGTGTACCGATTGCACTATTCAGAACATAAAATAATTTCTGATGGAAATTGGTTCGGGGCTTGGAGCGACTCTGAGTATCCATAATAGTGAAGCAATGGTAATTGGCGTGATTGGAGATAGGAAATGTGTTCCTGAAGCTCAATTCTTCAGTACGTAATAACTGATGAAAGTAAACGTACCCATCAAGATCTCCAAACGCCGCTTTATTATCCTTCACCGCTCCATAAATATTGAATGTTGCTACATCCATCTTGTTTGTACTCGCTGGCACGGATTCTAGCTCTATCACGTAACCTAACCCAGCGAACCGTTCCTTCTCGAATGATTCTTCTTTTGCCTTAAGAGGTTGGAATTCCTTTCTCCATTTCAGTGTTGCTAGAAGCTGCTCTTTTGCCTTTCCCAAGTCATTTGAATTGGCCCGGAGGAACTTTTGTAGAATGAGTTTTGTGTGGAAGGGCTTCGCGGGACCAAGTTCGATTCCATAGATCTCGTTGTAGTCTGCATCCTTCGTGATTTGAGGAAGCTCTGCGAGGAGTTTGGATAGTGGATGATCATCTTTGAGCTCAGGCCATGATGGCTCTGAAGAGGTGGATGTTTCCGTTTTTGCTGGTGCTGGTACTTCTGCTGGTGCTTCTGCTGTAGGTTTGACATCGGTGGTTGGTTCACCGATGGGTTCGGGAGCGGGTGTTGAAGTTGTAGCTGTGGTTTCGGAAGCTTCAGGGTTCTGGGAAGCAGCGGTAGGTTCAACTGGAGCTTTCTCTTCTGTTGCTGACATAGTAGGAGTTGATAGACTGGATAAATGAATTCTAATTAGTTCTTGGAGATTGTTCGGAAGTGGTTTGCGTGAGTCTCCCGTTATCAGATGAAACCCAACTTTGACATCTCCGATATCGCCGAGCATTAAAATGTCCCTGACGCCTGGCCCATGCGTTCTACGCGAATCACGCTCTCGAGATTTCTATCTACAATAACATACACATCTGTCACACGGGGACGCAGGTGTATGGTGGTGTGTGGAAACTCCATAAGGTGGAGTCGTCACGAAGAACGAATCTATACTAGCGAGCCATCACGTGATCGTAGGAGGCTCCTGTGGATGTCCACCTATACACATTCTAATCTATTCTACTTGCCATCATAACTGTTTTACAATATCTACAGTGAACGACTGGGAAGATTTCATCTGCTCATTATCGTAAGGGGTCTCGTTAAGTCTTTGTCCAAATCATATCCAATTACACCCAATCCCGCCCTGATACATTCATTCTCAAAAGAGAAGTTCGTCTAGCGAGTGTTGTGAATATTCTAGCATCCAATCTCCATAAGAAGTAATCTAATCCCTATTTCAGCCAGTCAGGGGAGCCACTCTTGCGCCCATCCGCAGGAACGGCATGTCTTCATTCTCCACTCCTTGGAGATTCCACGTCGCATTATCAGGTATGCGGGAAGCCATGCGATCGGGGACAAGTTCTGGAGTAACGGAACGGGTAATTTCAGGCTTTGGAGCTTCAAGCTTTGGGGTGTCAAGCTTGAACCCGTTGGTTTGCTTCTCCTTCGGACTATGAAGTTCCTCGATGATCGCTGAGCGTTTTGCTCCAGTAGTTGCCGCGGAGGGAAGCGTCTGTAGAAAACCGAGCTCATTGGCTACCACCTCGATACTCTTGAAGTACTGCGTGGCGTTAGCTTCCGGCTTGGCAAGTTACACGGCAGACACTACCTTGACCGTCTTGACCTGCAGCTCTAAAGTGGCATCTTCGTCGACAACGATCAGCGGGTGCGGGTGAAGTTGGAGGCTTGAGAGCGTCCACATGTGGTTGACCCCGCTTTCAATGCACTTCTGTAGCGCAAGCGCTTTGTGTGCTCCAGTAATGATTATTACCACTTCTCTAGCCTGAGAACCGGTAAGTGGCTTTCTTTCAGAGTCGCAGTGCAAATCTTACATCTAATACGGTCTGTACTCCAACAGTTAATGCCATTCTTGGTACCTGAGACAAATCATTGCCAAAGAATCTTGAATTGGCAAGAATGGTGTCGTAAGCGAGCGTCTTTACTCTTGTTCTAGATTTAAGACTCGACCCAGGCTCGTTGAATGCAATGTGTCCGTCGGGACCAACGCCACCAAGGAATAATTCTATGCCTCCAACTTTCTTTATCTTTTCCTCATACGCAATGCATTCTGCTTCCAGATCTGGCGCGTTGCCATTAAGAATATTGATGTTGGCTGGATCTACATCGACATGGGAGAATAAATGCTTGTACATGAAGCTATGGTAGCTTTCGGGATGTTCTCTTGGTATGCCGACATACTCGTCCTCGGGGTTTGTCAGCTAAACCATTCTTGCTATGCTGTTCTCCGCTGCTGCTTCCCGTCTGCACGGCTGACATGTTTGCCACGCAGGGTGTGAGACGCTGTGCAACCCCTTACCATATTGAAGGTAACGACATTGCGAAAAGAAATATCGCCAGCTTTGTGCTTCTCGACTAAATATCTGTAAATGAGCTCAGGGCTACTGCCTGTTGGGAGACCCAGAACAAAGGGTTTCTCAGGAGTTGGCTCGAAGGCTTTTATGCGCTCTATCTTGCAGTTAGCTAGTTTGATGATATGCTTATGAACCGGGGTGGCTACCGATTATATAGTCAGTAATGTATCGGGAGGCAGTTGGTGGATCGTCTCTGATGATCAGTCTCCTGTGCCGCATTAGCACTTGCAACAGGTTTTGCTGGCATCGCCGCATACATTTTGGGTGGTTCTGTAAGTAGGCTATCTGCAGGATTCCGGTTTTTCGTGGAGGAGGTTTGCAGAGTGAAGCCATCGGACACCTGCACATGTATTTACGGCAGGCAGACAGGCTTCACGTCACACTGCGGGGACAGAAATTTCGATCTGTCAGTTCTGTTTAGGTGAAGGAGTGTGCGACAACTGTTGGTATCATCGCTGTGTTACCTGACCACGTCGCCGCGGAGAGAGCTCATGTTGTGGTCACCACACGCCTCTGGGATAGCAAGTCCTGACGACGTGCAACTACGCGACTATCTGAATGGTCAAGCGCACCTACTGTGACACGACTCTCTCGATTCTTTGACGACGTACTGCTACATGGCTGTCTCGATGGCTATACGAGGTCCTGGGAGTCTTCTGCGACGCCTGACACGCCGCTACCGGCGGGTGAAGGCACCAGAAGAGCGTTTGGGGGTTGACTGATGCTGCATTGGTCAACCTCTACATCACGATAAATGCAGCGGCGAATAATGAAAGGGTTACATTGCGGGCGCCTTGCAGAGCCGACCGTTGCAGATAGCGGGAGAGGGGCAAGCCGGACCTTTTTCTCTTTCGGCAAGATTGCCTATTCTAAGCAAGCCCGCACACCCACTCAGCTCTCCGGCCTCAAAGCCCGAGCTCACTATCAGCCAGCCAGTCACAGCGTCGTGGCGGGGCTCCATGAGCTCGTTCGATAAGCCGCCTGGCCTTGGCGAACCGTGGCGCTGCAATCTTTTTGTTGCAAGGCTTGGTGCCGAGCGGAATTTGGCTTTACGGGCTTTTCATGGGATAGGGAGGCCAGAGGGGAGGGATTGAGACCTGCTGGCGTCGCGTGCAGCCATTAGGCCACAGCCCCGAAGCCGTGAAGTTGGACCCCTAGCTGAAAAAGTGCTATATTAGATTACCCTGCCGCGCGACGGCACCGGTTCTCCTCGACAATACCATTCCCGACATTTCGGGTGCACCTTCTTGCCAACCCTGCCCGTCGGCCAACATCATCAAGAAATTAAAGACCCTCATCGAGGCCACCGTGATAATGGCGACCTCAGGAGACAACGAGAACAGTGAGAAAACGGCCGCCGTGCCCGGCATCTCCACTCCCACCGAGCACTCGCAGACATATTCTGCTGAGGAGGCTGGGGCAATCCGCAAACCTACTGGCTGGAAATACAAGCAATTGAGGATTGGGAACTTCAGATTCCCGTGGTATGCGTCGCCGCCAATTCAGCTTTTGATCGTTTCACTCGTGTGCTTCTTGTGCCCGGGCATGTTTAACGCGTTGAACGGTATGGGTGGTGGTGGGCAGGTTGACAAGTCTGCGGGTGACAAGTCAAACGTTGCACTCTACTCGACCTTTGCCGTGGTCGGCTTCTTCGCTGGGACTTTCACCAACAAGCTTGGTATCAGGACCGCGCTGTCCTTTGGTGGCATCGGGTATTCGGTGTACATTGGATCGTTCCTGTCCTTCAGCCATGAGCACAACTACGGCTTCTCCATTTTTGCGGGCGCACTCCTCGGTGTTTGTGCCGGCATTTTGTGGTGCGCGCAAGGCGCCATCATGATGTCTTACCCACCCGAGGCCTCTAAAGGCCGTTACATTTCTTGGTTTTGGATGATCTTCAATCTTGGCGCAGTTATTGGGAGTTTGGTAAAATCTTATTCGTCCCTTCAGTATCTAGCGTTACTAACATTGCGGCACAGATACCTCTCGGCGAGAACATCCATGTTAGGACAAACAGCACCGTTTCAGATGGCACCTACATCGGCTTCCTTGTCCTCACTATCATCGGCGCCTTGTTGGCCTGGACACTCGTCGACGCAAAGGACGTTGTGCGTGATGATGGTTCCAGGATCATCGTCATGAAGCATCCCTCGTGGAAGTCTGAGATACTCGGTCTGTGGGAGACATTCGGCACCGATCCTTACATCGTCTTTCTATTCCCTATGTTTTTCGCATCCAACTGGTTCTACACCTACCATTTCAACGACGTCAACGGCGCGTACTTCAACACTCGGACTCGCGCCTTGAACAACACCCTTTACTATATCATGCAGATTGTTGGAGCCTTCGTCTTTGGATATGCTTTGGATCGGCCCCAATTCCGCCGTACTACGCGTGCGAAGGGTGCCTGGGTTTCACTATTCATCATTATTATGGTCATCTGGGGCGGTGGTTATGATTTTCAAAAGGGCTACACTCGTGCTCAGGTCTCAGACAAGGGGCACCCGTTCGTAACGAAGGATTGGACCGATTCTGGCTACATTGGACCAATGTTCCTCTACATGTTTTACGGTTTCTCTGATGCCGCATGGCAAACTTGTGTTTACTGGTAAGGTTGCTCCTTGTTCTATTCCCTTTTTCATGGTTGCTAATATCCTTGAAGGTTCATGGGGGCATTGACCAATAACTCAAGGAAGCTCGCGAACTTCGCAGGCTTCTACAAGGGTATCCAATCCGCAGGCGCCGCAATCACATGGCGACTAGATGACCTCGGCGTGCCCTATATGAATATGTTTGCTTCTAACTGGGGATTGCTGGCTGGAAGCTTGCTAGTTGCCCTCCCGGTCATTCTCCTGAAGGTCGAAGATACCGTTTCTCTTGAGAAGGATCTTCAATTCACCGACGGGACGCTTGAGGATGTGGTTCCCACAGCCCAACTTAAGGGGAGTGTGCATCTAGACGAAAATGCCTAGTCCGTTTTCACACAGTTTTCACTTGCTAATTTCTTGTTTTCTTGTGTCTATCGTCACTAACTGGGTTCAAGTTTATTTAGCGAGGGGAATAATAGGTGAAAATGAATGTGAGGAGTGGGAACCTATTTATTGACTAAGATTTGGTTTCTTTTGTTCGAAATGATCATGAGCGTGCAAGGAATGCATATCCATCTCCGGGAGTCTACTGTCTGCTTTGGATTTAATACATGCTAATACCTGTCCTCAAGTTGATTGAGAGACTAGACTACATGCTTATTATTACAAAGTAGAATTCTAATGTGTTGTACTACTCCTTCACCTCACGTAATGTCTTCAATTGTAATGTTTGAAATTAGCAAATAAAAAAAGTTTAAGGCTCACAAAACGATGTTGGGATTAGCCTGAAGGCGCCGGCATGCTGCTTTGATCACTAGAATCCTAGCGTTTCTCGATCAAACTGACCTGTCTCAGGCTGTACCCGGCAAAATTATTTGCTGCTACAGTGGCACGCAGCTGCATTCGTATTGAGGTGGTTTGCTGCCCACGAGACTGTCAAGAAGTGCATTCCAACCAGTCAAAAGTGGTATGAAATGTTACTCTCCCCGCTGCACCACTGGGCGCTAGCAACGTGACGATCAGCCGGCCCCTCGCTTGGCCTGGCTTGAAATCCGATGATACCTCCGGTGCGGCCTAAGTGATATTGATAGATCGTCTCAGGCGAGGATGGTCGCAAGTGCTATAAGTAGCATATTAATAAGGGCGCCTCTCATGTACAGTCCGCTGCAACGCGCACCTGCCCCAGCGTCTTGAACCCGAGTGAAGGATACCGGGTTAGACAAGACACCAAGCTTCCCAAGGGCTTACTCCAAGCTCCCACTCGGCTATTAGCTGCAGTTGCACCGGAACGATTCAACGAATGGTCTTGTTGAACGGGCTCGTTTTGAAACGATATCAAGCGGAGCTCGTGTGGTCTGCCTTCGTGCTCTGGCAGACGGGTGTTGGGAAGATGCCCCTCCTGGGGAAACTGTGGCCGATTTCGCCATGCGAGGGTGACGCAGCTTGAGCAAGGCAGCCAATGCGTGCCATATGGCCGTTTCGAACCCGGCCTGCGAGCGAGATTGAGGATGCCTTATAATCTTGGCCATTGTCACACTCCATCTTGGGGCGACCACTCACCGGCGGTTTTACGTGGGGTGCATCGCATGTCGTCAACATCCTTGCGTATCGGGTGTTTCGTCTCAGCGTCTACGAGGTGTGTCGTGATGGGGACGGGAAGGGATGGGACGTTGCGACGGGCCAGCACAGTGTCCAGAGCGTTGAGATCGACGGCGATTTTGGGGTGAAGATCGGCCGGTCGAGGTACGTGGGGAGAGATGGGCAGGATAGGCTTGCCAAGGGCGGGCACGTGTGGGGCAATCCCGCCCAAATATGGGGAGAGCAGGGCCTCAGTCAACGGGGCGGAAGGCTGTCGAGCACGCTCCTTGGCCGCAAAGGCTGCCCACAATAGACATCCCTCTCTCTTCCCAACGGCCGCTCGGCAATTAAACGCCTTATCACTATCGATACCCTGGTACCAGGAAGCCGAGAGCCTACTCTGCCGGGCGACTGGCTCCCGAGAAGTGGCCAGCGTTACCGGCTGGCGTCTCATGGACCGCGCATCTGCGGTGGGTGCTTGGGTGGTGGGTGATGGCTGATGGGGTTGGTGGAGACGTGAGGGAAGAGGCGGCGGCGGCCTTTTGGGATTAGCCTCGTTTGATGGAGGTAACCCTAGGAATGTAACTTTACGTCTCTTAGATGTTTGAGGGTTAACTATGTCCCATCACGTCCCATCATGTCCCATCCTTCCCTCAATCCTCGATATCCCTCATCGCCTCACGTCCACTCACACACGCTGCTTGACCCTCGGCCGCTGCTGCAACCCCTGCTTTGCGTTCACGCTCGCTCGCTGTGCATTCTTAGCATCAGCACTCGCGGTAATCTCTCCAGAAACCCTCCCCCTACCCAGCTGGCCAGTTCCACTTCCCGCCCCCGATGACACCTATTTTTGCCGTACAACATGCATAAGAGTCATTTGCGACATCGGTCGAATTACACCAGCCAACCTCAAATTTCTTTGCATTACGCTTGTGGACAGTCTGTAAGGACTGCCTATCCACTGCCTTGTCCACTCTCTGTCCACTGCTCCACCCCGCCGCGGCCACATATCCGCCGTTCCCTCTTGGATCTTCTTGAATTTCACTGCATAACTATTCCCGCCCTCCTCTCCCTCCAAACTCTGTTTGCTGGACCTCGTCATACACCTATGTTTGACTTTTGGCAGAGCCTTACTACGGCTCTAGAACGTGTCGTTATGTTGCCCTCGCTTATACAGACTGTATTTCCTTCACTACCGGCTCCCAAACGGGTACGAGATGTAGTCCGTTCCTGCGATCGAACCATGGACGATTTTCTGCGGGAGGTCCAGAGGTTGTTTGAGGCTCCGCTTAAGTCGACCAGTTTACTAGCGATGTCCGGAAAGCTGCAAGAGCAATTCGAGCAAAAGCTTCAAACGAGCAACATCTGCATGCTGCCTTCCTACAATCATACGCTCCCTACCGGCCACGAACAGGGGACTTATCTTGCTCTTGATGTCGGCGGATCTACTTTCCGGATTGCCCTAGTTGAATTGAATGGGAAAAATTCCGCGGGAAAAAGCATGCGAATTGCCAATATGCGAAGTTACAGAATAGACAATTCTGTCAGAGCATTGAAGGGTCATTCTTTTTTCGACTGGATGGCCGAGAAGATTGAGGAGGCAATTGCAGATCCCGAAGTAAAAAAGATCAACAGAACATCCACGCTGCCGATGGGACTCGCCTGGTCATTTCCTGTCGAGTTCGTTCAAAGTATCCCCTCATCAATTGAACATTTGATTAATCAATTTTTAGACAAACCTCAATACGTAGCGGTATGCTCCTAGAAATGGGTAAAGGCTTCCGTGCTACGGAAGGTACCCTTGGACAGGACCTTAGTGAATTGATAATGCGACCTTGCCGAAGCCGGGTAAGCATCACCTCTACTCTCTTTAAATCGCTTGGCACTCATTTAGATTTTACAGGGCCTCAACGTCCGCATGGATTCAATCGTTAATGATGCTTCGGCTACCCTGTTGTCCCGAGCGTATGAAAATGGCTCTACACGGCTTGCCCTGATCCTTGGAACAGGAACCAATGCTGCCATTCACCTTCCCGTATCTGCTTTGGCTCACTCCAAATTCGGAGACAGACCGCAAAGCTGGCACGATAAGGCTGATCATGTTCTCGTCAATACAGAGCTAAGCATGTTTGGCAAGAACATTCTTCCAACAACAAGATGGGATGACTATCTTAACATCACTCACACTCGGCCGGATTTTCAACCCTTTGAGCATCTCATCAGTGGCCGATATCTGGGGGAGATTATTCGATTGATCCTTCTTGAAGCAATTGGGACTGCAGGTCTCTTCAACGGAGAAATTCCCGACAAATTCTCAGAGCCTTACTCATTGGACACTGGAATCATTGCAGTAATTGAGTCGTAAGTGACATAACGCTCAGCACATTACCAGCATCTACTTAACACCTTTTAGAGATGAAACCGCTACACTATCAAAATCATGTGCCATCTTCCAAACGAACCATCCGCTCACCAAACCGCCAACCTGCTCAGATCTCCTTTTCATCCGCCAAGTCTCCCAACTCGTCTCCCACCGCGCTGCTGCCTACCTCGCATCTGGCATCCATGCACTTTGGTCGCTGCGAGCCTCTACCGAGGGATTATCCCCAGCATCGGCAGGTCGCGTGACGATTGGCTGCAATGGATCTGTCATTGAGAAGTATCCTTACTTCAAAGATCTCTGCCAGTCCTACCTGGACGAACTCACCGACCTCTCTGGCGCTGAGCCTCACTCTGTCGTGCTGGAAACCGCGATTGAGTCAGCAATTTTCGGCGCTGCTGTGGGCGTATCCTGTCTCCAAGACGATACCGAGTGAGCACTATCTATGAATACCATCTACGAGCACAACCTATGAGCATCATCTGCGACCTTTTAGCCTATTATATACCGTTGCATTGCTAGGCGTTCTTTTCCGGCGGCCAATGGACAGCATAATATGGCTATTCATACATGAGTCACGTTTTCCTGCGCAAGACTACTTCATAAATTTGTCCGTGTTCTCGATTGTATGTTTGAACGGCCATTTCCAGAATTCCCAAAATCTTCCAACCTCCTTCATCCATGCATTTACAGATCAATCGGCGTTTTTCTATCTGTTGGGCTTGGTGTTACACGTTTCAGTTCATCAGGGGTTTGTGGTCCCCGGGAAACCATGATATTTTGCATTATCGGGCAACTTAAGCACAGCTGCCGCAATTGGTATTTGGCGTTGGATATACCAGGGTATTTACTTAGAGGAGATGAGAAGAGAGCAGCCCCAAAAAAGGAGTTATGAGCATTTTCTGGCATGTGAAAATTTCTATTTCTTAAATTTCTTCGCGAATTCCACAACGTCGTTTGACGGACTACCTTCTTGTCACACCTGCTTTCGCCACGCTGTTTTCTTGGGAGAAATGCCGTCCTGCTGTGCTCAGAACCCGGAAAAAAGTGCGCGTTGCAGAGGAAGGGAGGGCAAGGCACAGGCAGACACGAAACGCAGAAGCCCGTTTTCCTTGCCTAGAGTAACCTCCTCGGACGACGTAGGACTAAGGCAAACAAACTCAGCCTGATATGTGTGTGGCATCCTCTGCTGTTGCATGCCAGCTAGTTACCACGCTGTACAACTCTCCCCCCAGCTCGGGAATCGGGCGAGGGAATACGATGGCGTGGCTAGATGTACTGGCGGCGCGTGGAAAGCCAAGCCTCGCCTCCAATCAAGGCATAAGGGTAGGATAGCACAGGGCGAGTACGAGGGAAAGCGAGGTGAGGTGAGGTGTGTGTGGCGCAACCCACAACCGCAACCCAGAGGCGAGGTTGCATCGCGGCAGTGCATCCCCGCATTCCTGCCTGGTACCTATACCTCCAACATTTTCTTTTCCTGCTTCGAGCATGCTAGTCGAGAAACCAACCACGCTACCACTACCACCGTCCTGCGCCGGGGTATCCCGCACGTCTTTCGGCTTATTTGTTTTAAATCTTGCATACGGATGGACGCGGAGATCGTGGTAGCGTAGCGTTAGTTTCTGTAACTGTAAATAATGCTTATACATCTACCAATATCTGCATTCCTGGCCCGCCGTCCCAAACCACAAACTTGCATTTGCATTCTTCAGACAGTCAGCGGCTAAACCACCCAGAAAGTAACCCCCCCTAAAAAAAAAACTAAGTTCGAACGAGTGCCTCACCTGAGCTCCTCTTCGCTTCCCCCAGACTGCCCACCCTGCAAATCTAGGCTCCGCCGCCGCCACCGCCGTACGTCCCGTCGTCCTGCACGCGCCTCAACAGCAACGTTTGCCGCACGCCGTCGAATGAGCCGCCGCAGACACCTCGCGCCGCAACCTTGGCCCCACATAGCCTCTGGGGGAAGGGGGGGTGGTCGAAGCAAGCAAATGCTTGGTCCCCCCCAGCCGTCCTCTCCAACCTCACAAACAGTCACAGCACCTCACAGCAGCTACAGTGCACCAGGTATTGGCCGAGGGTGCGGCCTAGCTCTTTCTTAGCCACTCTCCTATGCCTGGATTATTTTGGCTCAGACTAGAGCGTGGGCTGGGTGAGGAAGCCGTGTGCGGACTGATCCATGTGCTATACAGTTGACGGGATACGAGGGAAGTCGTGTTTCGAGACGCAGAGAGAGGATGATCCGAAAAACGACGGTGTTTTCCTTCCGGCTCGGACTTTAGCCAGGCCAGGCCGAGCGTGCCTGGCTCTCTCTAAAAAACCTCCAGCCACACATCCTGCCTGCGCCATGCGCTGGGAAAGCTGCAGAGTCAGGTTACCATTCACCCTGCAGGGCACGAGACTCCGTGGGAGGGATTTGATGGCCGGTGCGGTGGGTGCGGTGATACTGGCGACGGATGTTTCTATGAACGGGAACGTCAAAGAAGGTGAGGTAGGTTTGTGGAGTCCATACCACTCTGTTCATCCTTTAACAACCCTCACCACAACCCTCCCCTATCTTGTGAAATCGCATCACACCCTCACGAACCAACACTGCCGAAGCCAGTAAGTAGTAATATCAATATATTAGTTCTCTTTACTCGTAAAAAACCCACTGTACTACTGCACTACACATTTATGTCTCCCCTCCTCCGTCCTCCATTCTTTCATTCTTGACCATATCGATTCTAACGCCCTTGTCCCTTTCCTTTCCCCAGAAAAAAAAAAAAACCCCCTCGGGTGTAGCATGCTCTCCAAAAACAAGCGCCCTTGAACAAGGTGTGAGGAGGTATCCAGGATTATGTATTGTCCCTCGCATTCCTCTGGTATTTCGCGTTCCCGTCTTCCAAACCGGGAAAGAAGCAAAAAACAAAAGTAAAGGAACGTATGTGCCGACAAAGACATTGCAAAGGAAAAACGCCGCTATCTGACCTTAGAAAGAGGAGAAACTGTTCGGCAAATGGAACAAGACAGTCGCTATCATGTGTCGCTCGTTATGCCTGGGAGAATAATCCAATTAAGGCGGCTATTGATCCTTTATAGGGTGGGGGAAGAAATTGGCAATAAATGTAGGTGTGAGTATAGTGAGAAATTAGGAGTAGAGAGATGCTAGAGGAGAAGCGCAGTTTAAAAGTGTTGCTAGTTTCGTCTTCGAAGAGTAGGTCATATGTCCCAAAAGGCAGAGGAAGAGGAGAGAAAGGCAATCTAATCCAGCCCCGGCCATCCATTCCACAAGTTCATGATCTAGAGTTTCTGTATCACGGACTCGGATGAAATGTACCGGCACATGGTATAGAAGGACCGTTCACGAGAAGCTCTTCCTACCGGCTCGATCACGACCTGGGGTAGTCTCCTGATCGAGTCCCTAGAGTATATGTTTTTCCGAATCGGGACCGACCGGTTGTTGGACAAGTCGCTGGAGCTGGAGGGCTGGACTCGTCGTCGGCCGTCATACACGCAACCGGGAGATCACATGGTGGCACCCCGGAGTCCGCCGCAGAGAAGCACTTTTGTCGAATGAATGACGTTTGCGGAATGGGTTTTTTTTATTTTTGAGTTGGCCGGAAACCACACACTCTTTCTTAGCCGAGCTGGCCTGCTAGTAGAGTCAAGGAGATAAGAGTTGTTGATCACCACCGCTCGGAAAAGTATCGTTTCGAGCGATTCTTGACGGCAATGGCTTTAGGGTCTTGCGGAAGGTTTGTGTGGTGTACAACGTGTGGGCGATAGACAGCATCAACGGGTGGCATCCAATCATCCAGGCCAAGTGGGAAGTACTCGTACAACAGATCAGCGCTCTCGTCTGGGCTGCTGATCAGGTTGAGTGAGAATGACGGTGGGCGGCCCGGAGTCAGCCTCGCTTGTTTCTTAGCCCCATCGGAAGGCGATGCCGACTTCTTTGGCTCCTCATCGGTGAGTGAGAGGTTGATTGGCGCTGCTGGAGGCCGAAGTGTTTGAGGATACCTAGAGGTTTCTGGACTCGACTGCGCATATGCAGGCGGTGCTGGCATTGCGAAGGACGTAGGATCTGGTGGAATTGCGGTCATAGCACCAGCCTGGCCAGTAGGGATCTTCCATTCAAACATGTCTGGAGAAACGGGTAAATCGCTTGGATCGAACGGGAACGGCAGTTGGAGCACATCCAATTGTTTATTATTATTGTTGTTGTTGTTGTTGGTCTGGTTGGGTTGCACTGCGTTGTGGCTTGCTGAATCTCCTGTCGATGTTCTCGAAGGCTGCGGTGGTAGATGGGAGGTCTTTCGAGCAGTGCTCCCACCACCACTGATTGGGAAATCCTTTCGCGATTGGAAGTTTCTTGGACTACGTCCACGTACTATAATGGCGCCTGAATGTACTTCACAAATAGGTATTCTTGCCCCTGTCGATAGGGTAGCCATCACTTTCAGCCGCACCACAAAGTGTTGTTGTAGCTCTTTCCGTCGCCCATTGTTTGCTGTTGCTATCCGGAATTGAAGTCTTTTCCATGCGATTGGGAAGTTGACGTATTCAGAGTCCATATCTTGGCCATTTGATAGGTCTAACGGGTATGAAGGAGGCTCTTTCTCGGTTTTGTCTTCCACCACAGTTGTACTGTTCGCAGGTGTCTTCCAGGGCACTGATATAATTTTCACCGGATTCCCTTCTAGAGACTCCGTAGCAGAGATTGTAAGTTCTTGAGCAAGGATTGGTATTTGCTCTCCTTGCTCTGTCAGAATGTATTGGAGACTTCGTGGTAACGTGATTGTTCCCGTTATCTGAAAGAGGTTCCTCCTATAGCAGGTCAACTCGGTAGGCGGCGTAGAAACGTCGCCTGCAGTAGCCCACGGCGACTCGGCAAGGAAGAACATGCCGTGAAGCTGTGCGGAGATGGATACCGAAGTCCTCCGACAGGCATAGTCGAGGAGGTTGTATGCGTAGGTTGGTAATGAGAAGCTGAGCAGCTTGTTGTCACGCTCGATGGACGGGCTCTCGGCACCATTCTGGTCTGGCTGAGTAGGATGTTCGTATGCGCTGAGTGCATCTGAGAAGGGGTCGTCGTATGTACTCGAGAAGCGCTTCAAGGGAGGAGGAGGTTGTATGGAATGCTGTCCGAATGTAGCATCATCGCTTCTGCGTAGTGTCAGCATTGTCGACGAAGCTATCATCAGACCAGTGTGCATGTATGCCTACCCCGCGAATGTCTCTGCGTCGTAATTAGAGTGATGATCGAGGGTATCCAGCGGCAGCAACGGAACCGACAGTTGCTGGTCTGCCGCCGTTACGTTTTGAAGTGACATTGGGGTGGCCGCCAAGTAGGACATGGTGATCGTATCGAAGCCCTCCATTGCTGGATGACGGGCAGCGCCGGATAAGGATGGATTCGTGGCTTGTCTGGATGCATGCACTCATAAACAGTTGGGTTCGCTGACAACGATTCGCTCTCTGATGGATGTGGAGAGGTCGGCGAAGTTCCCCTGGCGGGCGCGGTGTGCGGATTTGGAGGTTGCTTGGGAACGAGAGGGTCGCTAATAATAAACGAAGCAATACTTCTGTATTGCTACAGACTCGCTGTCAAGGCTGTGCGACTTATGCACTGATCTGGCATCGCCCGAAAACGATCACATGCAGCGGTGAGTCCAGCAGAGGGGTGGATGGGCCAAGGCCCACTCTCGGAGGATGGTGCGCGAGGACCCTGGAGGATAGGACGGGCATCGGGTAGGTCCACCACGAACTGCAGCACGAGACGCAGAGGGTAGAGACGACAGAAACGCCAGAAACACCAAAGGCAGAGCGGGACTATACACACGGCACAGCAGGACTATACACACGGCACGGTACACGACCAAACAGCGAATGGAGCAGCAGGTCTGCTTCCGGAAAACTTCGAGACTGTTCGCCGTTAGAGGATCTACACCCCCCTTCCGGAGGCTGGTGAGATATGGGGTCGACGGGGGTGAATGGGGGGTCTTTTGGGTGCGTTTCGACCATTTCTACCGGATCAGAAGACCCTGCATGCCCTTCACATAAACCACAGCACTCGCAGCCCGACAGGCCTCTGATAGGTCTGAATATATACACCTGATCGGATGTTAAACTTAAAAAAAAATATGCTCAAGACGTTTCAGGCACTTCTGCCAAAATACAGATGCGGCGGCAATACTCCTTCGGGCAAGCACTGGCCCCGTGTGTTTCGGGAGGGGTGACCAAGTCCCATTTCGGGCAGACAACCGGACAGTCAACGGCGCCATCAACGGCGTTAATCTCAACTACACTGCAAAAGGAATCTCGATAGCAATAAGCATAACAAACTTCAAAATGCGCCGAGCTATTCCATTTCTCCGACAAACCATAACAGCCCTGCCAAGCCAGATCCAATATCCCAAAAAGAACGTCTGGCCATTCGCCGGGTATTCCAAAACGCCAGACCAGACCATCCTTGCGCTTCTTCAGCACGCGATTCTCCTTCCGACTCGAATCTCCGACGGCTGTTTGGAACGCTGAAAGGCTTTGAATTTTGGTCGCTGTTTTTATGACGGTGGAATCATCGTCCATGTCGCAGCATCGCAGCTAACCTCCTCGAAGTTATGCAGCACATCGAATCCCATTGCCGAGAATCCGTCAAAGCTGCCATCACCGTCCATCTATTGTCAACGTCAGCCAATATCAAATGGAGCCGTTCACCAGATACTTACATAGTCTAGAATGCAGGCATTGCAGCCTTGCGCCTTGATCTGCCGCATGCCCAACAATATAAGCCCTTGCAGAAGCGTGGAGTATTCGCCTACTGCAGGTGATATGACAGGTGACGAGATGCCGCCTGCCATCTCATTGAGATCCTTCATCGGAGGAACGTATTCGGCGAGCCGTGAGTGCATGTTGTAGAGAACCACTGTGCCCACCAACGCACCATCTTCCGGCCGTTTCGCACGAATGATGCCGCAAGCTGACGGGTCAGCAAGTGCTAGCTTGTACACCTCAGCTAGGCCTTGTCGATTGCTTGTCTTGATGTGGTCCAAGATGGGACCTGCATATTCCCAACCATACACTAAATCAAATTCGGCTCCCGCGCCGGCTAAGCTTTTCGCCATTCCCTCTGGCGGTACCCATGTCAGTAGATTGCGAGCAACCATGCTGCATATAGGCCGAGAAAGAGCCGCGTTCCATCCCAGGTTAGCAAACCAAGATCGGAGTCGTTTTCTCTCTGCGCCGTGACCGGTGGGTATACCCAAGAATATGCTTGGTAGTCTCGAGCCCAACTGAAATCTCTTTATTCCGTCTCTCTGTAACAGCGTTCGAATAGCTCTGTTGTGCAAAGAATGACCGATGGATAATTTTCTCCGCGCCGGGTCCACAAATAGAGCGCCGATAACCCCAGTGCCGGTTGTTTTGAAGAAATACGTCGAACAGAAGCCGTACAGAGCTTGCGTGCTGCTGTTTCGAACAACAAAGTGAGCTTCCACTACCTCAGGATGATGTAGGATGAATGAATTCGACGTTGCGCTAGACAGTTCCGATCGTTGATTTGGCGGTGTCCCTTCCATAACTGCTACAATGAGGCTATCCAGTGCGTTAGCATCACGCTCTTCATTGAAAGTCTCGACGAGCCAATGCTGCCTCGAATGATGCAGCTTTTGGCTTTTACTAATTGTTCCCGGTAATGTTCCAGAAGGTGACAGTTCACCGTAGAGAACCTTGACCAAAGAGTTCAGAGCGGTCTCGGTGAAATCGTATGTGCAGATATAAGTTCCTATGGAAGTATCCATGGCGAAATCGTAGGGCGAGCTGACTGCGACAACAATGAGCGGCTTCTCCCTTTTCTCTCCTCCTGTAGTATATTGCATATTGCAGATCATCGAAACATGCTTGGTGAAGCCGTGCTGGTAGAGATTCCGATTCGCATCAGCGGTCAGTACGATAATAGCGCTTGCTCTATTTATGAGGTTTTCATGAACAGGTCGAACTCCGTTAGCAGTGTAGGATGTATGCAAGACACGTCCACTTCGTTGTCTTGCCAATGATCTTCCCAGTTCCCGGAAAACACGTTCACCACTCATGACAGACGCACTACGTTCCCAGGCTGCCGGTTCCGGTGAGGCTGTAGTGGCCGTTTCTGAAAGTGCCCGTGAAGCTGCGGAGGCAGCTAGTGGTTTGACGAGAGGAGTTAATAATAGGAGCTCTTCCTCCCCATCGATGACGTTGGTGAGTGGGAGTAGCCGGTTTTTGTCTCGTACAACCGTAATGGATGTGTTATATGCCTTTGTTGAAAGTGCTGTATGCGAAGGCTGTAACGTCTCGAGGAAGTTGACACCGGGAGGGTTCAGCGCCTTTTCCCAGGTCGTGCACTTCGACTTCATTGTCAGAACCCGCCGAAGGGAGTTGTAAATCCTATCTTTGGAGATCATCGAATTCTCTATTCCGGTCTTAAGACCTTTAATGGCTTCCTGCTGGACAGAGAATGAACGACAGAGAAGTACAACATCGCAACCAGCATTGACTGCCATGACTGTGCCTCCACCAACTCCGATATTGTGGCTTAGGGCTTCCATCTCTAAGCATTCCGACACGACAACGCCATCAAACTTGAGCTCTGAGCGAAGTAGCCCATCTACCACCTGCTCAGAGAGACAGGCATGCATTGCATTAAGACCTGCAGAAGACATGGCACAACCGCCAACCATCATCGAGTCTAGTCCTTGTCTGATCGCATTGCGGAAAGGGATGAGAGCGCTCAAACTCAATTGTTCCAATGATTCCGTGATAATAGGGACGTCTAGAGTGGAACCTAGAAACTCGAGGTTACCATATGAAGGGAAATGCTTTCCCAAAGTCGCAAGACCAGCCTCTTTGTAGCCTTTCATGAAGGCCACACCGTACGCAGATACTTCCTGTGGATCATCTCCAGCGGTTCTTACGCCGAGAGGCTGGTTGCGAGCGTTGGTTAGGACGTCAAGGCAAGGACCGAAAATCCAATTGATACCACAGGCGGATATCTCCTGAGCTGTGGCTTTGGCTACCTCGAATGCCAGATCGGTTGAGCCTGTGGCGGCAATGCCCATGTTGCTCGGGTACTGCCGGATGTAAATTTCGTCAAAAAGGCTGTTAACTCCTCCATTTTCCTGGTCCACTCCGATAGCCAATGGTACCGGATGGCCTGCATCATGGGCAACTTTTTGTAGCTCATAACACAATTTTGTAGTTTCCTCAGCGGCTTCGGAAGATCAGTACATAGGTTATATATGCATTCAAATGTGGGTGGCCTCACATTTCAGATTCTTTGCAGTTAGTAGGATACAACCCAGGTGGTGCTTTTCAATGAGAGTTCGTATTTGTGGGGTCACGGTAGTTCCATCAAAGCCCATCATAAACAGTTGACCCTGAGGATGTCAGCATGATGAAAGCGAAAAAAATTTCCGGCAAAGTAAGCGCACCATAGTCCTGCATGGAACGTCAGCTTGCAGTCACACGAATGGAGATTTTGATCGTAAAGGAGACGGTACCTATCCAAATCGTCCCATACGGGATCCAGCTTCAGTTTGCTCACCATTTTGCAACTAGACCGAGCATGCAGCGGAGACAGGCCGAGTTAGCGGGGGCTAGAAAGTCAGTTCTGCACGACGTTCAAGCGTAAACCATTCGATGAAAGCGATGCGATGTGGTATCAAGCATGTTTGCAACCTCTAGGGCAGAAAGAGGGTAGCTAGGAATGGCCGCTTGTTGGATGCAGGTCACGAACGTGGGGTTACACCGCTGGCGGCGCTCAGTAGTTGGTCTCTTGGGGAATAGTGAGGGAGTGCAGAGTAGTGGACAGTGGACGGAGGTGAGGTTGCATCCCTCGGGGAGGTCGACGGTTCGCCGCTGGGCCGCGGATTTCGCTTGGCAATGTGACCGTACTGGCCACTGGGACATTTCCCCAGACAAAGTACTATAGTACCTGTACTTTGACGTTACCAGCAGACCTACTCACCCAAAGCCACTCACTCTAATCCACCTGTCAAAAACGCTCATCGACCACCTCTCCAATTCCGGATACTTATTCGCCACTCCCATTATGTCACAATGCTACATGTCAACCCGGAGGCACCAGGCCACTCAGAGCCCTCACGATAAGCACGCTCAAGACGGGCGTCATAGAAGAGTCTGACAATTTCTCCGTTCATGATGACGAATAGCTACCCCAGGTATCATAAAACTATCCCATCATGCAAATTATTCTCAGTGTTGAGATTTTTCTCAACCACAATTTCCTACTCTACGCGCTTCGCTCTCTAAGCTGCAAGAATAGTTATTACATCTTTTTCTTTTAGATATTATCATCATTCTTTTACTTTAATAGTCGTACTTCTTCCTTACCTAAGGACTCCCTCACGAGTCCGCCTCTGGCAACATGCCCTCAGCGGTCTTAGACCACCAAACCCACTCCGGAAGTGGCATCACCAAGTTCACCAACTGCACGCTAATCAAAGGCAATGACCTCGTAGAAGAAGACCTCTGGATCAGCTCTGTCACGGGGAAAATCATACACAGCCAAGAAGTTTTCTACGAGCAGCGGATGATCCCCGACCGCATCATCGATCTCGGTGGACGTATCGTCTCACCGGGCTTCATCGACGTCCAGTTCAACGGCGCATATGGTTTCGACTTCTCCGTGCTACCCGAAGACGGCATATCGGCCTACGGCAAGGGAGTGCTGCGGGTCAACAAGAACCTCATCAAGACGGGCGTGACGTCGTACCTCCCGACCATCACAAGCCAGAGGTCCGAAGTGTATCACAAGGTGTGCCAAGTCTCAGCCCTCACAGCACCAGCAAGCACCCAAACACACACACAGAGAGAGAGAGACCAGATCCTAACCAGCGCACATCAGGCCCTCCCCTTCCTCGCGCCCTCAGGCGCACGACGCGACCCATCCACGGGCTCCGAATCGCTCGGCGCGCACTGCGAAGGCCCGTTCATCAACCCGACCAAAAACGGCATCCACAACATCTCCGTCCTACGCACCGCCCCCAATGGCCTCGCCGACCTCGCGGCCTGCTACGGCGAGCGCAACCTCACATCCCCCTCGCCCATCAAGCTTCTAACCCTCGCGCCCGAGCTGCCGGGAGCGCTGTCCTGCATCTCCGCGCTGACATCGCTGGACATCACAGCCGCAATCGGGCACTCGGAAGCAACGTACGAAGAAGCGCGCGCGGGTATCGCCGCCGGCGCGACCACGATCACGCACCTGTTCAACGCAATGCGCCCGCTGCACCACCGCAACCCGGGCATCTTCGGGCTGCTCGGCACGGCCTCGCCCTCGCCCTCCAGCACGCCGACGGGCACCCGCGCCGCGCAGAAGCCGTTCTTCGGCCTCATCGCCGACGGCATCCACTTGCACCCGACGTCCGTCAAGATCGCGTGGAACGCGCACCCGGACGGCTGCGTCCTGGTCACCGACGCCATGTCGCTGGTCGGCTTGCCCGACGGGACCTACGACTGGACCAACGGGTCGCGGATCGTGAAGGCGGGCCCGCTGCTCACGCTCGAGGGCTCCGACGGCAAGATTGCGGGCTCCTGCATCGAGCTCGTCGAGTGCGTGACTAATTTCCTCAACTGGAGCGGCGCGAGCGTGCCGGAGGCTGTGAGGGCCGTCACGGCGACGCCGGCGCGCATGCTGGGGTTGGAGCGCGTCAAGGGGACGCTAGAGGCGGGCGCGGATGCCGATATCGTGGTGTTGGAGCTGGAGAGCGACGAGAATGGCGGGCGGAGGTTGGAGGTCGACCAGGTGTGGAAGTTTGGGGAGATGGTGTTTGAGAAGGGGGTGGAGGGGGAGGAGTGCACGAATGGTGTGGGTAATGATGTTGGGAATGGTGGGGAGAACTGAAGAGTATTGAAGGGCTGACAGGGTTGTGGGGTTTGCTTTGACGAAGTTCATGACTCAGAATGATATCTTGCGAGCTGCGATTAGAATATTGAAAGATTCATGTAGATGCATTTTCCGGGGTTATTGGGACATCTAATGTATATATCACAAGAGGCCCACTACAGTAGAAACAATAGGTAGCGTGCAGCCGCGTAGAATTTGTAGATAATATATCCGTAATGACTGTAATCAACACTACTAGAGGCTAATATAGGCTCTAGATGTTGCGGATGTCCGACTCCCTGTTGTAGACATCTAGCTCGTTGTGTTAATACACCCTGAGCATGTGCTGCATGTCCCGCTTGATGTTGTATACGTCTCGTTGCTGATATGTCCCCATGTCGCGAACAAAAAGGAAAGCTTGTAACACACTTCCGTAAATATTACTAGAAGTGTAGGAAGAAACCGAAGGATCAATACGCATGGAATACAAAAGCCCTCCGGCTTTCCTATTTCGCAAGTAATTAGCTATCCTGCATGGAATACATTGAAATCTGCTTCGTCGTGCAGGGGCAACCCTCTGTTCCTCAGAACTGGGTTGAGCCATTTCCGCCTAACGCACTTTGCTCCGCAACTTCAGGATAAAAGAATGCGGCAACGCTAGAGGTCATATCAGTATATTTCGATGTTATTCGTGATTTAGGCTAAACTTACGCAATAATCACATAGGCGGCAATGAGGAGAGATCCCTCGAGGTAATTGCTTCTCCCATCCAGCACTAAGAAGTTGACGACAAATGCCGTGACGAAGAGAGAAATCGTCTCGAACAGGTTAAAATAAAGAGACATATCCTTATTCAGACACCAGCCAATAATGACGACGAGGGGAGTGACAAATAAGGCTATTTCGTTTCAGTTGGTGATTTTTAGAACCAGAGGAGTCCACTTACCAATTTGAATGCTACTCCCTACGGCAACGCCAATAGCCAAATCCATTTTGTTCTTGGTAGCAACAGTAACAGCGGTGACATGTTCTGCGGCATTACTAACGATTGGTAGAATGATCAGGCCGATGAACGCTTGGCTAACTGACGAATTACTAATCATAGGAGGAATGCTGTTCACCAAGAATTCGGCACACAGTGCGACAAGGCCAGTTGTCACAAGTAGAAGGACTACGGCAGCAGTACGAGACATATTCGGTGCGTCTTCAGCATTTTTGATGTCGTGCGCGTGCTCAGACGGGGCATTGCTCTGCGGGAAAGGATATATCGCAGGCCTTGATATCGTGTTTTGCGTTGACTGAGTCCGGTTTAAACGATCTGGTAATGAGCTGGTCCGGCGAAGTCCAGGAGTAGCAGGACCAGTGGGCTGTTGTTGCGTTGAAAATACAGTGTTGGACAGTAAACCGGGAAGAGCCGGGCGCCGACGCGATGAAAATTGCCGGAGGGCAAAAGGATGCTTGCCTTCGTTGTTTGTTCCTGGGGCGATTGTGATTTCGTCGACGAAGCCAAGTGGAGGTCCAGTATCATCTTGAACAGTCACCTGCTCGGCAGGATTTGCGTTCTCTTTCTCTGAAAACCCCCCCCGGCGACCTTCCCGTTTTGAGCGCTTTGAATGCTTTTTCTTCTTTTTCTTGTCTTTTCTTTCCGGAGAATTGGCAGACCGTATCGTTCCTTGTTCAAAATCCCGAATTCGAGGCTGGCAATCTCTCCGCTCCCGCTCACCATCAGTGTCTGCTTCATCACCACTCATAATTGCCCCTAGTACAGATCCATGTCTCGACCTAGTATCATGATGGCTGCTATTGTGGTTGGTAGCAGGGTTGGCGTTCTCAATGAATGAACAATGGCCTTCACCTGAAGGTGAACTCATGGCAGAGGGGATGGACGGTGCATCTTTGGAGCTAGCACTTGACTTGCGGCGTTTCCGGTGCCTGAAAGCCCTTTTAATCCGCTTGGCAGTTGTATGGGATCCAGACGATGTGTCCGTATCGCCGCTGCTTGAATCATCCGAGGAACTTGAAGAGCTCGACGATGCCAGCATTTCGGTAAGAATACCAGGATGAGATTCTTCGTCAATAATATGCTGGGGCGTGCTCTCGTAAAGGTATGCATGAGACTTGAGCTGGAAGAGCAAGTATAAAATGTATACGAGAAGTAAAACCTATAGAATTATCAGCAAGTATGGGAGACGACGGACAATGAACTTACCACACTCGTGCCACGACTAATTTTAAGGGTGGAATGATCACCTTTAACGTTATCGGAGAAAGAGGCATAGAATGCCGTCTATATAGGTACACAATAATATTAGTACACAGCAGAAGTCAAGTTATTTAATTGGCATACCGGCAATAGAAGACTCATGACGCTGAGGCTGAGTAGACAGGCGCTCATTTGCGTGATTGTGTTGTTGTAGACCTAATCCCGTATGTTAGTTGGTGGATCTACATAAATGACGTTAGGCGCTCAATCTACTTACCTGTTCTTGGAAACGCAAGCCCCCGAAAAGGAATGCCATTCCGAGAATCAAGAGCAAATTTGCTAAGATTGAACCGATAAGAGAAGCTTGGACAATACGAATTTCGTTCTGTAAAGTACATTTAGAACATGTCTGATTGACAAAATGTCGAAATGACTTACTTTCACCAATGCAATGCTACATTATTAGCAAAGAGGAAAAGTTAACAAATAGTCTTCAACTTAAAAGGTTTCAAAAGGGAAGGGCAGCGTGGCACAGGAACATCAGATTTGAGCGCATCTTTGGGACTGCTTTTATCCTGAGCGTGCCGAGCTTGACATACATGCTACAGTTAACAGTCAGCGGATTGCCTTTGATGTCCTAGGAGACTTTGGTACTCACAAAATAATTAACTCCACCGCATTTCCAAAAGTGACATTTAGCAAAGCTCCAATAGTGTCTCCCAACCGACTTGCAACGCTCTCAGTTGCATGGCTTAACAACCCAGCCAAAGGAATGATAGCAACGGCATTCATAGCAAAGATGATCTCGGCATTGAGATGGGCGAAGTTGGCAGCAATACCAATGGGCACAAAAATCAAAAGCACGTTAATGGGGCTGTATAAAAGAGCATCTTTAGTGTGCAGGCCAAAGCGTAAAAGGCGCCCCTTGATGCCTGAGGGCGAGCCAGGCTCATTCCGCCCTAAGGAGGAAGATGGCGTTCCATCAGTTTGAGTATGGGTCGGAGGCGGGGCAGGTGGTGGAGTCGTGGATGTATTGTCTTCAACATTGTTCCCTGTGCTGTTGTTACTGCCGGGCCTGTTGCACTCCTGGCGATTGTGGGCGCTGGCGGCTGTGGATCGAGGTGATAGTTTGTTGAGAACATGGCTTGGGATATCGTTGGTCACTGGAAGAACAGACCGTGGAGCGTCTCCGGTGGCGTTGCGGTTCGAGGCATGCGCTTTCGCCCAGGAATGAATACGGTCTAACAAAGGCGGCTCGTCAGAAACTCCCATCGATGTTTGCAAGCGCAGAGGTGAAGTGTGGAAAGAAAGCGGGTGAGGCGGACGTGGAGTTCTTGTACCCCGAGCCGACCGGGGGAGCTGGAATCAGATAGTGTGACACTAGTGACCAAGTGATGTAAGAACACGAGTTCGCTGCCTGCACTGGCGCTTTAGGGATGGGGCATGGTTGGAATGGGTTACTTACGCATGTCAAGGATTGAGGATCCTGTGGCTATGGATGGGCGGGAGAAAAATCCGTTTGGTAGGAGGTGGAAAAGAGGGGGCGTGGCATTTGTACTTAGATTCCAGGTCGCGTCATTCACAATTCAGGGTGCTTCCACTCTTTTTGTGGCCTGACCCGGAATGAAGTCTTACCTAACTAGCCTTACCAGAAGCTTTCCTGGGCTCTGGCTTTCCGATGCCTTTTTTTTAATGCCTTAGCTGTTGTGCACGTAACAGGTCATTTAGCGTATCACGATAGTCCATTTGGCCTACACGACTTTGCAACTCGCTCCGCTCGTGCCTAATCTGATTGACCTCCCATCTAGTTCTTCACAGTCTTGCTTCTGACGTTTCCCTGTGCCTCCGCCTATTAGATTGGCTATTCATTTCACAGAAGATCTCCATCGGCAAGGATCTTCAGCAGCCAATTTACTAATTTAATGGCTGGACACATTCACATGCTATCGCATGCAATGGTAGCGTCCTACCATCAAGTGATCCGTGCACTGGCAAAATAACAATTAGGCATCTCAACTTAATCCGATTGGTTCTATTAGGCTGGATCTTATCGATAACCGTAGGACGAATTGTGTTCTTCAAAACATATCAGGAATTCGCCATAGGGCATCAAACCCATTCGCGAACCTAACTTTAGAGGATGCTCCTCGCCTTAACCTTTACCACCCTTACAACCCAAGGAGCATTATCATCGTATAGATAGGCTGTCGAGGTACTTAGGGTACGATAGCGTTATGTTGACCTAGTGCCGATCACTACTATACTAGGGTTAGATCAGGGGTGCCTGTGGCTTATCTACCGTGTATACAGTCTCTTTCTCTTCGTAGATAGGCCGTTGAGGTACTTAGGGTTACGATAGCGTTGTCTAGGTAAGGGCGCAGGTCGGTAGCAAGGTTTTCTGGTCGGATAGGTAGGGTAACGGATGTAGTGGTGCAATCGTATATCTTTTGGTGCAGGTTCTTTAAGGTGGTATAGGACGGTTCAAATAGGAGGGCAGATGGAGCCATGCTGTCGATGGTATATACTGCTGTTTCTATTGCATTTATATACACGCAAATATCCCAATATAAACGCAATAGAAGCAGCACCGACAGTATGGCTCCATCTGCTCTCCTATTTGAACCGTCCTATACCGTCTTAAAGAATCTACACCAAAAGATACACGGTTGCACCACCACCTCAGTTACCCTACCTATCCGACCAGAAAACTTTGCTACCGACCCGCGCCCCTACCAGAGAATTCGGCACGAGAAGAGACTCGAGAAACGGTTCTCTGGGAGACTCCTAGATAACGCCATCGTAACCCTAAGTACCTCAACGGCCTATCTATATGACATGACTGATTGGCCGTCTCCACTTGCGCTTACTATTAGGTTAAAGAAGAGTCACATCGCGTGGATGAATGCGTAGCTGACCGCTCAGGATATGCTTCATTCTTCCCATCGCTGAAAAGTGTAGTGATAATCACTTCTCCCTGCAGGAGACTAACAAAACACCGTAAACTCCATGACTCATTACACTGTAACGTCCCAAATAGCAGAATCAGTTCCTCAACGCCCTAAGCCTCTCATTCAGACCTTCCTCTTCCTGCTCTGTAGGGCCAACCTTCGTCTTAGCGGGTGTTGCAGCCTCCAAGTCTTGATGTAGTTCCACTCCCGCTTTATCAGCAGCCTGGCTCATCAGACGGTCAACATCCTCCTGCGGCGTTCCAACCGCTGTGGCAGATGATGTGGCATTTTCGTAGTATCCCGTTGCTACGTCGAGGTCCTCGAACTGCGTTTCAAACTTGTCCATTACCGCGGATATCTAGAGAGAAGTCAGCAATACGAACAGTATTAGAGGCTTCCGCAGACTCTTGAGTGTGCAGGTCAATATATCAAACTTTTTCTAGGTCCATAGCTTTCATAGCTGAATCCATACCCCTCACAACGTTAGCCATGCTCCCAGTGACCTGTCGCATGGTCACGGCAGTCTGAACCCGGCTGCTGACGGCATCAATACGGGAGGCAAGCCTCAGGAGGTTGAGCTTCTCATTCTGCTTTCGTATAGCGTTCTGCGCATATATCCGGGCGATATCGTGGTGGCCCTGCTTCACAGCCTGAATCGACATCAATCAGTCCACGAAAACAATACACAGAGCGTCATAAGAGCATACCTTCTCTAGCTTTGCCTTCTCTGCAGTCTCATCCTTTCCGGCCTTTGCTGCTTGCCGATTCAGTTGCTTCGTGGTGAACTGCGAAGTGGTTAATCGCGGGTTCTATGGAGGGGCGGGACATCTCCGAGCTACCTTTAGGTTGAAGAGTGCCTTCTCGAGACCGGACATGGAGGGCAGCGATAGGTATAGTGCAAACGTAGAGAAATGAGAGGATTATACAGGTGCCTTGCGTGCGAGAAGAACGGAGGTTGAGATATGTGAGAAGCGGTTCTAAGCCGCGCACAAAAGCCAAAAGGCAACGCGAGCCCCGCCTATGACTCGCCGCAAGCCAACGTCATCCATCCCAGCTTTCCATATTTGACCAAGCAGTATCAGAGTTCGATAGCAATATAAATTCACATATAGAAATTATGTAGCCTTATCCTCCAATATCCAAATTCATTTGCCCTGTCTAGTTGTGGCTCGGTACTTCTTTTACGATCAATCATCCCTCAATGCAAGGTCGCGTTCACTCCCAGTGCACCAAAGCGCCCCAAAGCGGCCGCTATTCCGTAGTACCGCCCAAACGCCGTCCCATAAAGTATCGTAAATCAAAATCAGAAGCTACTAGATTCTATCGCATTCACTATTGGGGGCCGGAGTTGAATTTATCGGTAGCAGACCTGAATAGTTCCTGCTGCTGTCGTATCAGTTCCTCCTCCGTCATCCCACTCTGCTCAATCTTAGTCTGCTTTTTCTCACGGTTCTGTCCAGCACATTAGATTTCGGTTTCCACTCTATCTATCCAAGCGACTTACGGCCTGTTGCTTCTTATAATCAGCAGCCACCTCTAGAATAGCGGGTACATAGTCGCCAAAGTCTAACTCCTCCAACGCTGCCTTAACATGTTCGCAGGCTATTGTTTTCTTTGCTTCCTTCTCTGCGATTTCATTGGCTTCGGAAGAAATCAGGGTGATGAACTCGACACAGCATTCAATTAGGAGATCGCGCGTGTCTTTCGCAAAGGTTACACCAGGGTCGGAGTGCAAAATTTCTGTAATGATCTTCTGTACAGTAGCTGTCGCGTGGATTAGCGGCTTTGTCTCGAAGTCGCGATCGCCTTAAAATATACTTACCCTTCGGGAGAGACAGATCATCGTTGCCTGCACAATAAGGTTAGTATTCGTGAATCTTAATAGCACATTCCATTGCAATTTTGTGTAGGCTTACCTCCGAACTCTCGGTCAGACATCCTGATTATGCTGCAGGTTTGTATCAAGGAGCGAGGCTTAAGAGTGAGAGTATATGCCAAATAGCTGGAGTGTTGTGGTGCTGAGCGAGCATTTCGAATAATAGCGGCGACGAGGGCGATATACTTAATTACCGCTTGGGAAGCTGAGATCGCTTTTTTGCCTAGCTACTGCACGGACCAAGCGCAACGTTAGCCAAAACCTCACCTGTTAATTTCTTTCCCACGAGCTTCTTGCAATACTTTCATCCTCTCCCAGTCTTGATCACATATCACATAATGCAATCACTGTGTCTGCAGGCTACCGCACCTCACACAAAGACTTGTCAGAAGCCTATGATTACAGTTCTCATTCATACGCTAAACCTGCAGCCCGCGATATTCTGAAAACCCAACGGTGTGCACAAATGTATGGCTGGTAAGCTTCCTTCTCCTCTTAAGTATCTCCTATCCTTCGTTGCTATGATGATCATTCGTGTCGCCCCTATCATACCATCGAGTTTTACTCCCGTGGTGATTGACCCTCCAAGCCAAATGGAAATTTCTGAGAAATATTTTTCTGCGCTACCCTTTGCACTGCTCAGATATCGTAACACTTACTAACCACGATAATAGCGAGTATTATTTAAGACTGTCCAAATGACCTTCCCCTGATGGCAAGCATAACCGCAACCGACAATCTTATAAATCCCTAGCTCCTCCGTGTCTACAGTGTGCCTGGATGCTCTACAACTGCAACAATGCTTCTGGTTATAGTGAAGCCTAAGGACCAAGACAACTCTTCCATCTTCCGAGAAGTTACTACGGAGTACCTCTAGCCCTCGCGACCGTCGTACAGTCACGCATGGTGACCTAGTACTTATCCACGCTAGCCATTCAGCATCATGAAGTGACTCTTCAAAGCTTGCCATTCTCGTATGCTCCATGGTGAAGGTTCATGATTATTCATTTATACTGTGGCGTATTTGTACAAAGGGCCATTGAGGAAAGAGGGATGCATCTCATCACCTCACATACCGGGGTTTCATTGGGAAGAGTTGAACGTGAGTTATTTCAAATGTTCTCCTTTACATTACACAACATGATGAGCAAAACTATGTACTATCAAATACGGATTCTTAGTGACGAATAACAAAAGTTCGATTATCTGACATTTTCTTATATCAGTATTATCTTAAAGAACAGTTTTTTGTTTGTATAATTACTAACTTTCTACAAGCGCAGAGAGTTATACACCTTCGTTTCTCAGCTGGATATTCGCCCAGGTACGTTTACCATCTTATGTAGACTTATACCCATCCTGCTATGATGACAAAATCATATTCCATGCTAAAACTGAAGGCTTCACAGCCTGATGGTGTTAACATTTGAGCCTTTTCATCTTTCGACTGAAGCTTCCACTCCATATCATCTGATTCTATTGCATTTTAGTGTGGCCACCAGCTAATTCTACCTAACTAGGGTCTCGCCTCTATTCCCGTATTATCTTTCACGGATCTCCAGGGAATTTCAAGGCTCCTGAAAGTTCGCAAGATCTTTATCATTCCAGCTAGAAGACAATTAATGGAGATACTGAAATTATTGCGGCTGGCTACTCACTTCAGGAAGCGGCCGCTCAACTCCTTTGGTGCATCTAAGGCCAGACGAGCCATAACATGACCCGGTTGCTCAGGCTTCAATAGTCTACCACTTACTTTCAAGCCTGCAAACTTCTCTGCGTCCTTTGTATCCATGGCCTTGTGGTGGACTTCTCTAAGCTCACGCTGCATTTCGGTATCGACTGTTCCCGGTCGGATAGAGACGGTTGTCACATCCGGCTCTTCAACTGACAGAGTAAGAGCCAGATGATTCAACACGGCTTTTGAAGCTCCATAAGCACCCCAGGTAGAGTACGCATTCACAGCAGCGCCGGAAGACGTGAAGATGATTCGGCCTTGTGAGGAGCGTAAAGCCGGAAGAGCTGCTTTAACCTACCTCATCATTAGCTTCTATAGTAATCCAACAAGGTTGATCCTTACGAGTGCTACTGCCGAGAAGACATTGATATCGAATGACGTTCTCCATTCTTCCACCTGACAATCACTGACCCTCTTAACGGGGTCGAGAATGCCATGATTGATAATGAGCCCATCCAAGCGACGCCATGTAGATGTCGCAAGATCCACAGCATTCTCTCCAAGTGAAAAATCAGCAAGGTCGCCGGCAACCACTTTGACTTGGTCAGGGTATTCGGCACGAATCTTGTCCAGAGCGTCTTTGCTGCGTGCCATGAGGACTAGCTTGCATTGTCGCTTGAGCAAAAACTGGGCGATTGCGAGGCCAATGCCTGTGCTGTATTAGTATACGCAATAACAGAAAGTATATTTATAAATGGGTGTCAATGATCTGTTGTGGTACCTCGAGAGGCGCCTGTCAAAATTATCACCCTGGAAGCCATAATGTTGCGTTGCCGTGTCGCGTTATATGCCAGATATTCCTAGGCCCTGCTCTCGAAAACACAACCAAAGCGCCTACCTCAGCTATATACGGCCAAATTCTGTCACAGTGCTTCAACTGCCCAGGTGGCTGCAGGCAGTTGGAATAATTTTCGAAGCGGCGCCCTCCGCGGGTGATCGCCACTGTCAAGCGAACGTCATAATGGGAAAAATATCGTATGACTTCTCGGTTTAGCAACGACCATACCATATGATGCCAGGCCACTTCAGCCGCCCCTCCTATAAGATGACCACACATCTTCCCATGAAGGGACGCTACTCGACTCCAAGTTCTTCTGCAAACCCCGTCCAAAATGTCCAACACTGTCATTTTAGGCGCCGGCATTGTTGGATGCTCCACCGCATACTACCTTTCCGAGTCTCCACGTACCCAGGCTCAGAGCATACACCTGGTCGAGCCCTCACCTGAGCTCTTCCATTGTGCTTCGGGGCTTGCGGGGGGATTTTTAGCCGCTGACTGTAAGCACTCTATCCGAACTCTCTGCTATTCTGCTAATCACTCGTTAGGGTTTGCGCCTACTGTTGCTCCCCTAGGTGCCCTTTCCTTCAAACTACACAAAGAGTTGGCCGAGAAATATGACGGCAAGCGGAAATGGGGTTACAGTCCCAGCACGGGAACATCGCTCAGTCTAGACAGTGATGTAGTGGGTGGAAGCGGAGAAGATTTCCTACGAAATGGCACCAGCCGTGCTCAAGCCGCCGGGGCCCGTCCGGTTAGGGATATCAATGGGCCTGCGTGGCTGGCAATGGCTGAGGATGCTAGCCTGGAAATTATAAGCCGGGAGAACAGCACAGCGCAAATGTACGGTCTAGCGATTTCCAACCCAAAATTACCTTTTACTCACCTTTCAACAGTGATCCTCTACGATTCTCTCGTTTCCTACTGGATGAATGCCTTTCACGAGGTGTACAGCTGCACCACCCTGCCAGAGCAATTTCAGTGTCCAAAGATGTTAAAGATACTCTCGCCAGCGTACGGATATGCGCTGAAGATGGTACCGAATCTGACTGTAAGTCATCTTCTCCACGGAAAAGTGGCCTTCTAAATATAATCAGTGCCATGTACTCGCATCGTGATCACCGCCGGAGCCTGGTCTCCAAAGGTACTCTCAACTCTCTTCCCCTCTGCAAACACTCGCATTCCAACCGCCCCCCTTGCTGGTCACTCTCTCCTTCTCAAAAACCCTCACTATAATCCCGAAGCTGAAGAGAACGGATGTCATGCGGTATTTGCCACCGATACCCTCGGCTTTTCTCCTGAGCTGTTTAGCAGAGTTGGCGGTGAGATCTACATCGCAGGCTTAAACAGCACCCAAATATCTCTTCCAGACGTAGCAACCGATATCAAGCCTGACGACAGGGCCATCAAACAGTTAAAAGGCTGTGCCGCTGCTATGGTTGGCTTGCCAGAGGGAGGAGAGGGCATGCATGTTTTGCGGGAATCACTTGTACGACTATTATACCCTTTATTGTTGCCTTTGGAAGGCTTTTGCTCATTATCAACAGTGCTTCCGACCAGTGACATCGAGCGGCCGTCCAATCATTTCGAGAATTCCTGACGAGAAGCTCGGCGTCGGTATGTCCACCCGCGGGGACAGCGAAGGCGGCGTTTTCGTAGCCGCAGGTCACGGTGCTTGGGGTAAGCCCATCTTTTCGTACCGCATTTTTTTTTACTGGATCTGACGCTCTTTAGGGATTTCTCAAGCCCCCGGAACCGGCCTATGCATGGCAGAGCTGATTGAGGGGCAGCCTACATCAGCCAATATCCAAGCCCTTTCATTACGGTAGTGTCTCTTACGAAACCTGCGCTAGGAGCTCATTTTGATGGAGTTAAGTGAAGAGACCATGTATGCATTGCGGGAGTAATTTTCATCGCCACGATTCTCATTATGTTATCTTCATTACATTCGGCCATTTTAATCGAGCGTCCTTACCGTCAAGGCCCTTCTCTTTCTGGAATGGCAATCATATCAACCAAACATATACTCCTTTAGTCCACTTTTGTTGCGAAAGTTAAGAGAAATTCTGGAAAGCGCCGATGATCATGATATGCTGTCATTATTCTTGCAAGATTTTCCCATGATAATCGACGGGTATCGAAAAATAAAATAAAATAAAATAAACTATCGATGAATTCATTTTGAGTGTTTGACTAGGCAAGGGAACCAAAGTGGACGGTGGACAAAATGAGATCTTCTTTGAAAAAAGTACATCTTACTTAACAAGGGCCTCGATTCTGTGCTCCTTGATATACTATGTCATTGACAGGGTGGGCGATCAATCAACGAGTTTCAACCGTTGAATGAGTTGAGTTGAGACTTGGCAACCAACTCAAAGCCTGTAGATCTTAGTAATCAACCAATTTGGAAGGCCTAGTTGAGTTGAATTGATTGAACTTCGTTGAAGCTTTTCATATTTTTAGTGAGTATGGTGGTGTTAACATGCAGCGATGCTTGCAAACCTTATTTTCTTAGGCAGCCCCATACTATTTTATTTACTCAAGCACCACCCGCTGTTATCGCCGCTAAAGTCTTAACAGATAATCATTGGTTTGACGCGATTTTGCATATTTGATATAGACGTCTTTACTACTCAGTCTCATCGCTATGGCCTCCGCACCTCCAAAAGACATCAACGCCGACGCGTTATCTAATATACCACATACTACCTCAACCTGCCGTACTGGCGATGCCTGGAAACACGGATACAAGAGGTGAAAAGGCGGCAAATAAACAGGCAGAGCAGTAGGTAGGGCTGAAAGATGAGCAGGAAGGTAGGTAGAACGGTTAGAGCACCATGCCCAGACTGGTGATAGTTGCTGATAAAGCCGGTAGGAAGGGCAGTAGGCAACTGATTTTGGAGCCGCCAGAGCCCTCCTCAGCGGTCAACACCATGCCGAGATTGGCGATAGTCTTATATAAGCCTGTTGAATCTCGTTGAATCAACTCAATCAACTAGAGGCCTCCGGTTGATTGAGTTGATTGATCGCCCACCCTGTGTGCCAATCACGAGGCTCAAACCCACGACCAAATCCAACATCATTATCATGCTCTCCTAAGGTCTTCTTGTCGGTTGACAATCTATATATACCCTGGATATGAAGGGCCATCAGCTATTGTGTATTGATTGTTCAGAGGCGATTCGGTTCTGGAGTAGGGGTGGCTTTCTGTGGATATGAAAGTGTCGAACTGAATCGAAGTTCCTTACTACCATCTTAATACTGGCTTCAAGTCTAGAACCCTATGTCTTATTACCCCGCTACTTACCTCGTATGTCTCATCGAATGTCTTATTGAATGTCTAAATACTTGTTTCCATTACAGAATGACGACGTAGTCGTTATTCTATTTGCAACCTATTTGTCACCTATCTGGTGTATATATAGAGGCTCTAGAGCCCTCTTTAATAGACAGAGTTCTTATACCTAATTGTTAGTTTGATAGTTATAAGCCTAGGCCAATTACTGCATCATCTTTAATTCCAAAGCCTTTATTCCAATTAATTATTATCTTAATTATAAACAACTACGACAATAAACTCTTAACAAGAAACTAGACCCGTTATTATATTATCCGTTATCCTTATAAGCCCAAATAATTGGGATGAATGGATTAAGGTTATTAAGTTAAAAGCAAATAATAATTGTCTCTGGGAGTATGTCGACCCATTAACACCTAAGACCGATTTACTAAAGCTTAAAGTACCTGTTTGCGCCTTACCTAAGGATGCTAATAGCCGGGGGAAGACGAAGCTCGCAGAGCTAGATAAGAAGGAGAAGGAGGAACTCCGTACGCTTAAAGCCGACTATAGGGACAATATAAAGCTATATAGAAAACAGCTATTAGCTCTTAATACGTTGCGCAGCTATATCCTAAGCTCTATCTTACGTACCTACCTCATCTATACGTTTAAATGCACAACTACCTATAACGTCTTGGTGTCTCTTAAGAAGAGAATTGCTCTAACTAATAATATAAGAAAGCTTTAAGTAGCTACCTAGTATATATAGCTTAAGAAAGCGCCTTAGAACTAGAACTTTAAGGTCTAGTTAAAGGAGTAGGAGAAGGTGTATACTAAGTGCAAGGAGCTAGATCTACCTAAGGTAAATGGTAACTATTTAGTGAGAGACTTTATATACGTAGTTAATTTAATTACTCTAAGCTAGTCTAAATATTAGAAAAACCAGCTTAAAAGGATAGAGTAGAAGAAGGAGAAGCTTTCTAGCTTCTTTAAATTGGTTAAAATATACCGAAATCACTGTTGTACGGAACTTGCCCAGATAGGTAAGAGTTTATAAGAAGGATCCTTTACAGTCTCCTCTAAGAATAAGTTGAGCGAGTCACCTAAATTAAAGCCTAAATCGTTAGCGGATAAGTAAAAGAAGGAAAGATAACCGCTGCTAGAGTACCTATACGGAAAGCGTCACTACTTTAACAAATACTGGTATATTGTAAAGTTAATTCCTTACCTATTATAGTTTAAACTAAGTAATGAAATCTAGAAGAAGGTAGATAAGAAAATTGCTAATATAACGCCTAAAATTAAGGCTTATATTAAGCAAATTAAAAAGGACAATTAAGCTAATAAGAACAATTAAGTTAATAAATAGCCAAAGAATAGCAACGAGTAGAGCTTTTAAGACCCTAAAGGAACCTTCGCGGTTTATTAAAAAGGAACCTATAATCTAGCTTCTAACTATAAGCTTTATAATAGTATTCTTCTTAACTTAGGAACCACTATATATATTATTAACAATTAAGCCAGATTTATTAGTAATATTAAACCTATGTTAGAGCAAATCTATATAAGCTCGCATATAGAAGAAATTGTAGGCTATAGCACAGCCACAGTCACAATTAACCACCTAAAAGGGAAGAGATAGATATAGCTCTTAGGAGCAGCCTTTATACTAAGCTTTTATACTAACCTAGTATGCCTCTAAAAGCTTAATAATAAGGGAGTCTACTAGAGCAATAAAGAGAACACTCTTTACTACGGCAATAATAAGACGTACGCCTATTGTGACTACCACTATGGTCAGATTACTATTAAATATAATAAGCTAAAGATAAGCGCTTTATAAGAAGCCTTATTTACGACTTAACCATTAAACTAATTATTAAAGCTATTAAAGCAATTATTAAAACAATTGTTAAAGCCTCTACCAAATTAAAAGGTAGAAGGACGGCTATGGCGCAGTTAACTTAGACACGCAGAAATAAATACAATTAGGCAATTACCTAAGGAATTAACTAGGGCAGTTATAAAAGGCCCTATAATAGTTAAAAATAAGTCTTATATAGTCGACAAAGCTTATTGTCGGGAATGAGGCAAGCGGTCGTTATGTGTCGCCGCGGCACTAGCGTGGCGAGGAGTCTTAAGCTCCTCGCCCTTCCTTATTCAAATAAAGAACATAAGCATACTAACCAACATCACTGTAACCTACTTAAGTAGTTGTTATTAGTAAGTCACCCTGTGTAACCAACACTAATCAGTAGTTAAATACATAGTTAACTATAGAGCAGCTAGGTTTTTAAACAGAAGAGATAGTCTTGTGTAGGGGTGCTATATATGCTTATATGGAATGGATCCCGGCGATACTGTGCTACCTTAGACTTGTGGAAAACTAGTAATAGAAGTGTTACTAAGTACTAGGAAATACTAAGTTGCGTCTATTATATAGAACAACCACGTTTATAAAGATTTGGTTAAGTACTTTAGGTTAGAAGTGTTACTAAACCTAGGGTCCTAAGTTAACGTCTAAAATGCGTTAAAATAACTATCTTAATACTTTTGGTGTACCTTTGCAGACTATAGGATTATAATTACTGCCTAACTATATATTAAACAACCTTTATTTTCCTTAATCTTTTTATTAAAACGCGTTAAATAACCCTTAATAATAGCCATTATAGCGTTAACCTACCTAAAGAAGTATAAGGACAATATTAACCTAGAGATATGGAAAACCGATATAATTAACCTTAAAGATGTTAATTAACAAGATTTAAACAGATTCTTACTATACCGCATAGCATACTATAAAGATAGTGAATACAACAACACTATGCTATAGTACTGTATAAGGGAGGACTTTATTAGATGGATAGAGGGAACATAGACTTCTATAAAGAAGGATATTATATAAGACTTCCGTAACTTCTTGTAGGAGTATAGAGTGTTTATACCTATAGATAGGGGTACTATTAGAGATAATATTTAGGAGTAGGTTATTAATATAATAATAATTCATTGCTTAACGTCCGATTTGGATCCCTATTGGGCCTACGCGGACTACTCCTTATTTATATATGGGGAGAAAACTCTATTTAAGAAAATAAGAAAACCCCGTGATCTATCTCCCCACCTTTTGGGACTTGCCAGCGAGGCGCCTGTGAGTTACCTATGGTGCTCTACTACCTTACTTTTTGACCTCTTTGGGAACTACTGCTGCTATAGTAAGCCTATGGACGCGCTAGTATCGCAAACTTAACTCTACTACTATAGAGTTATTAGGGGGCGCCTAATACTCGCCCCCTTACCTTTTATTACTATTTTCTTTGTAACCCGGAACTGGTCTAGTACACTTTGGTTAATAAGCCACTGGGTAACCACCTTAAGACCTTTTTATATTAAAAGCAGTGTATTATAGTTCTCTATGCCAGCTACTAAGAGCATTGCTTCTCGGTTGGTGTGTAAGGGGTATAATAGTATTATATATTTTGGTGTCTGTCTTAGCTAACTATATTCGCATCTTAGGCTACCTACTAGGATACCTACCTAGTAGAGCCAGTCTTTTAGTCCTATTATTCCTGTTCTTAAGAGTGTTGCTATTATATTTTCTGCCTTTATTAGGCCTTCTTAGAGCCCTTAAGTGTTTACCCCCTATAGTGTTAACTATGCTATAGCTTGGGTTCCTCTTGCCTAAGATAGCCTCTGTACCTTTAACTCCTATATACCTTTCTAGCGTTGGTCTAACCAGTATTGTATTATGGTAGATGGTTTCCCGGCGTTCTTTTATGCTTTACTTTGGCTCCTTTCTCTCTTTTACTGTTGTTTTTGTTGACCTCTTACGCGTCTCCCTTTCTCCTCTATATGGGCCTGGGCCCTAAAGTAGTATTATTCTTCTTCTGCTTTCTTTACCTGTTTCTCCAATATATCTTCCCTACTTTGGGGTTGTTGGTTTGTTCTTCTATAGGGGGCCCTAGGGTCCCTCTATAGTTTATTTAGGCGTGTCTTGATATACTTTATAACATTAAAGTTGCGTTTATTTTGCGCCCTTTATATTATAGCGGCTTTAATATGTAGTTATAGGGGGGGAATATTGGCTTCCTTCTTAAGTAGTGCTGTGGCCGTTCGCTTATACCCTTCTGTTATACTCCGGAGGCAGGCTGTTTGGACCTTTTAGAGTAGTTTAAGGAGTAATTTAGGGGGGCCTTTCTTAGTTTCTCTAATGGCCCAAATACTGGACCTATATGTTATGGTTAGCCGGATAACTGCTGTATATAGTAGGCGTGACCTCTAGAAGCATGGTCCCTATATAGAATTAACGATCCTGGATAATGCAATGTACTGTACTTAGCCCTTACGGGCCGCTTGCGCCGTATGTGCGCTCTATTAGAGCTTGCTGTTTACCTATACTCCTAATACCTTTAGGCCCTAAACTAGTTGACCCCTAAAGCCTTAGATATAAATTAAATGCTAGAGATCTACAGATTGGTTGTGTTTTCTTATAAAATGGATTAGCTAGTATTTCTCTGGTAAGAATTAAACTCTATGTCGTCTTGCCTATTCTATATAGGTGTTATAGGCTTTTTCTAGTGTTCTGCAATTCTCTGCGGCTATTAGCCTATATGTAATTAGGTTTATGTTGTTAATAAAGCCTATCCCCTAAGTTGCCCCTTCCTTAAAGGAGTCAAGTAGGTTGCTTATAAAGAAAAGGAAGAGTATAGGTAAGAGGGGTGATTCTTATAGTATTCCTATTGTAACTGTAATAGGGGGGCTCTAGTATCCGCTAAAGACTAGTAATATTTCTTTCTGGCCTATAAACCCTTAAATAAATTATATAATCTATTCTAGGAAGCCCTTTGCCCTAAGGATGTATAGGAGGCGCTTATGGGGTATGTTATTATAGGCACTACTAATATCTAAGCTAAGCATTGATATTACAAAGTCCCTTTATATCGCCTATATAGATTTAATGGTGGTAGCGAGTAGTATAAGTGCTAATAGTGTTGAGCGGTTCTTTCTTGCCCCTATTTAACTTTGTGGTAGTAGGGCGTGTTTTTTAGCCGTGTCTACTATGCGCTCCGCTATTACCCTTTTTAAGATCTTACTAAGGGTATTTTCTAAGGTAATAGGGCGGTAGCTTTCTGGGGTTAAGTAATCTGCTTTACTTTCTTTTTATAGGATAACTGTCGTTATGGATCTTTTAAGTTGTGGGTAGTAGCCTATAGTAAAGTATGCTCTGGCTATATCTATAAGCTAGGGTGCTATAAGTGGTCTATAGGTCTTTAAGGCCTTATTTAGAATTCTATCTAGTCCTAGTACTATGTTGTTTAAAAGGCGGCTAATAGTTCTGGCTATTTCCTCTATTGTTATATCGCTGTTGACCCGCAGGTAAGTTACCAGTGTTTTACTTATAATATTACTAAGGTCTACTAGAGCTGGTTAGGGGAAGAACCTTTTTATAAGGATCTTTACCTTCTTATTATTATTATTGGGGTGGTAGGTATAGGTCTTCTGCTAAACGCCCTACCTTTTTCTTTGCCTATTTTGCTATAGTCTAAAGGCCCTTATTATAGGGGAGGCTTGGGTTAGAAGTGTACTTATTTATAAACCATCTCTAGTTGTTCCTTGCTTTTTTTTTTAGGGTATTCTTTAACTAGTTTCTTGTATCTTTGTATTGTCTCTTATCTTTAGGGTTATAGCTACTTATATATTTCCTTCTTGCTTGTTATTGGCTGGCAATAAGAACCGCGTATTGTGCGGACTATACGTATTGCGTATAGGGGCCTAGTTTTAAGACTAGGTAGTGCTCTTCTAGCCTATTTTTAATTGCTACCTAGATCCTTTTTAGTCTTTAGTTAATTTTCTTAGGGGTGGCTAATAAGCCTTACTTATTTAGTACTGGGTGGATTTCTTCTAGGTCTTAAAGTTGTTGTTTAACTATATTAAGGAAACTGTCTATCTTAAGCTTTTTTATTGCGTATTTTTTACTGTTTGGTTGCGCCTTGATATCTAGATTTAGCTATATCTGGATAGGGATATAGTCTAGGGTAAGTACCTATTCTTCTTTAGGGTTGCACCTTTTAAGTCTCTAGTATAGGCCTTTGTCTATAAATATAAGGTTAATTATACTTCTAGTAGTGCCTTATTGCCATATAATTGCTCCTGGGGGGGTGGCTAGCTTAAGGCCCTAGATATTTATAGCTCTTAATAGGCACTCTACCTATTATTTAGTAGCAATATAGATACCCCCCTACTATAGGTAGTAGAGGTTTATGTCTCCTAATAGGATAGACTCTGTGCCTTTAATTTCCAGTAAGCTTATTACCAATATAATGTTCTCTGTTTATAGGACCCCTTCGACTCTCGGGTTATATATATTAATAATTTATACCGGTCCCCTATATATCTGGATTATTATAACTGTAATATCTAGGTTAACTGCCTACTATAACTATAAGGATAGGCTAATAGCCTTACTAATCATGAAACACATGCGTATAGCTACTTTTGGTTTATATAGGAGCTAGAATCCTCGGGGGTAGTATATTAATTGTGTATAGGTATTGTAATACGGCTCTTATATAGCAAGGATATAGTGTTTCTCTGGGTCTAGACTGTCTAGTAGGGGCCTTATAAGGCGGTAGTTTGTATTACCGCAGTTATACTATATAATGGATAGGTGGTGGACCCCTAGTAGGGGTCCTTTGTCTCTTCTTTATTCCTTGCTTTTTCTGTTTTTACTTTCTCTAGGATATTTAGAACTTTTGTCTTTTATATCTACACCCTAGTTGCTATTTATTTTATATGGAGCTTTCTATTCCTGTATCTTGTGTTCCTACTAGCGCTTTTAAGTCTAAATCTGTTATTAACTCCAGTTCTTCCCCTGATCTTACTGGTTGGCTATATGCCCTTTATAGGTTGGCTGTAAATGTTATATTTGCCACATTAAGTCTAATTCTTAATTATCCTGGTCTTGAGCTTACTATAGCTGTCTATAAGGGTCTTCCTATAGGGCGTTCTCTTCCTTATGTCCCCTATAACCCTTAAGTCCCTAATTGGTCTAGTAATATCGCGCGGCGTTACTTCTAGCCTGTTAAGGCTTGGGATGGCTGGCCTAGCCCCCTAATATTAAAGGTAGGAAACGCTAGGAAGGTACCTATGTCCCCCTAGCTTATTGCCTGTTGTTTCTATTTATATAACCTAGTATGCAGTTGTTCCTATAGCTGTTAAGCCCTTGCCTTCTGTCTCCTATATTTAATGCAGTCTTTTCTCTTCTACGCCTTATATGTGCTTTAGTGGCAGTTTGCGCATTTTGTTTGGTCTTGATTTAAGTAGTGTCTTATATTATAGGGGCCTGTATAGTAGCCGTAGCACACCTGTGCTGCGTATGTGGTTTGGGTGTGTCCCTATTGTGTATAGCGATAGTATCGTTCTAGGTATAATCTGTGGTTATAGAGCCTTGTATTGTATATAAGGCTATTTATAATTATTCCTTTTTGGATAAGGAGTTTTTGCATTCCTAGCGTGTATGTGCTAACGATAAGGGAGCTATACGTTCGGCTAGTGTCTCCTTAGTAAGTCTCTAGCGACCCTTATATCCTTTTATTGTTCTCGTTATATGCTTGGTTTGTATTTTCCTATTAAAGCTATTAGATTTAGGTAATCTTAAGATTTAGTATAAGGCATTCCGTTTATTTTACTATCTTATATATAGTTGCTGTGTTGTCTGTCTAGCGTCCCCTTTCTACCCTAAGGCTTATGGGAACCGCTAGGACTTTAACTAGGTAATCTTTATAGAGTACTTTTATGCTAATATATTCTCCTAGCCTGTTCCCTGCCCTTACGGCTCGCTCTTTTGTCTATTAGTCCTTTAGGGTGACTCTAATGTCTCCGCTCCTAAGGTATTAGACTGTAACAGCGTTGTGGACCTCTTTATAGATCTTTATAAGAACTTCTATTTCTAATTATCCCCTAAGCCCCTCTGCTTTTTCTGTATTTAGTTATATTATAATTGTATACCTAGTTGTTGTCTTAAGGGGGGTAGGTTCCCTATACTATAGAAGCGCAGCTACGGCGGCCCAGGTACGGTTCGCCGGTAAGGAGGGGTTTTGTTTATTTTTAATTTTACTTAGCCATTGGAGGATTTGGTTAAGGGTTTACTAAAGGGGCACCTAAGGTTTACTAAACTGGCGGAGCTATTCTGCTAGCTGTATTAGTTCGTTATAGCTAATAGTTGCACCCCTATAATTGCGGATACTAGACGCATCTAATAGGCTTTATATTTTATCAGATACCTTCTTAATAGAGGTATTTCTGCTTTATAGTATGGTATTCGCCCGTTCTTATTATGGAGGGCTATTGCTAGGCGTGGTTCTGGCGGTTACGCGCGAGTGCGAACCACCGTTGTTTAATATATGCCTCCCCTGCGATGCATGCATCTTAGGGGGATTCTCTGGGTGTTTTTCGGGGTTCTTTTTGGTTGGTTTTGGTCTTTTTGGGCCAGGTGTAGTAAGAGCTCTAGTTAGCAGCACTTTAATAGGCTAATCTAGGTTATTAATATAAAAGAAGAGTATAAATGGACTCTATAAGAGATTAAGCACTAACTATATACTATAAGGAAGCTTAACTTATAATAGAATCCAAGTAATACACCTTTAAAGACGAATCTACCTCTGCCTTTAACTCCTCTATATCCAATTTAACCTATAACTTTAGCTTTAAATACTATACCTTAATGAGAGTAGGCACAGGATCCTATTGCTTTATAATTTAACAACCTTTAGACTCTACCAACTAGACCTATATCCCTACTATAGCCTATAATGTAACTCCTACCTCCCCTATCTTAATCTTAAATTAGAGGTAGTTTAAAATTACTTATAGAGCTTACAAAGCTCTATTTAGATTAGGAGAAGAAGTTTGGTAGGGAATTATATAATATTCTTAATTTAAAACTATGTATCTTCTATAACTATTGCTAGAAGGTAGAAATAGAATCTAATTAATACCACAACGCCTATTCCGTTATACTTAAGGGCCAAGCTAGTACCTTCTATTATAATTGTTTAGTAGGAAAAGGATATAATTTTAACCGCATAATATATAAGTTAAGATGCTACTTTAAAACAGAAGAGAATAAGTAGCAGTATATATTAAAATAGAGAGAGACTACCTTCTTAAGGATTATTGTTACAAACCTAGGTATCCCTTAGCTTAATTGTCTTTAAAAGCTCTTTAATTAACTTTAGATAATTTAGCATGGTTTATCTAAATTATATTAAGAGAATTTTAGCCTATATAATTAAGTTATTAGCATATACTAAGGCGTTAAAGAATATAACCTTACTTTCTTTAATCCTGCAAATACTTATAAAGGAGTGTGTGCTTAATTAAGATCTTCTATTAGCACCGCTCTATGCTCTTAAAAAGTATAGCAATTTAATACCTAACTCTAACCTACTTTAATTAACCTGCCTAACTAATATAATTATAACTAGACTAATTAAATATATAGTAACCGTGGTAGGCAATACGGCAGAGGGTACAATCAACAACTATAAGGTAAAGGTGGAGGTCCTTATAGAGGTTTATTCCAAAGTAATTATTAGAAAAAGTGCTATATTTATAAGAAACTAAATTGCTAGTTAACTAGGTATTCTTTTAATAAGCGAAAGGAGGTATATAATAAGTTTTACTAGAGTGTAAAAAATATTAGAAATTATAAGGTTACTACGGCCTACTTCTAAAGCTTTCTAGTTTAATATAAAGGCGTAGAAGATCTTAAGGGTAAGGTTAATAAGGCCAAACAGCTCCTTATGGATATAGAAATTAAGGACTACTCTTCTAACTAATACTTTACTAAGTATGGTAAGGTAGATGGCACATAAACTGTTACTATTCTTAATAACTAATTTACGCTCTATACTATTACAAAGTCAGATATCTTTAATAAGCTAAAGGAGAGTTCTGTATTCTCCTTTAACAATAGATACTCAGCGAACGTCTTCTATAGTATTATACCAGATACTAGAGCCGCAGAAGTATCTATAGTAGGAGAACCTTAAGTTTAAGCTCTTTAGCAGCTTAATAGCTCTGTTTAAATTAACTAATTAATAGTAGGCCAATACACGATTCGTTTTAGCAAGGGTACTATAATCTCTCTTGGCATAATTAGGGTCTAAACCCCCTTAGGGTATATTACTTTCTATATTGTTCCCATAAACACCCTATTTCTATTTTGCATTAAAGATATAGATAAATTAGGCGTTAAGCTTAATAACCTTAAGAATATACTTATTTAGGAAGATAATTGGGTGCCTATTATACGTAAGTAGGGTTACCCCTGGTTACTTCTTTATTAACTAGAAAAGAGTATTGCTTAAAGCCACTTAACTAAGTTAGAGTTACGCCAACTATACCGTTATTTTGGCCACCTATCCGTTTATTAATTACTTAGGGTTCTTTAGCAAGTAGGCTATAAAGTTAAGGTTAAGGCAATTAAGTATCTTATAAAGTACTACTATTACTATTAAATAAACCAGAAGTCCCTTAGCTGATTTAAGTTCACCCTTAAAGATAACTATAACTTTAACTTCTGTATTATTATTAATGTTATATATCTTAGCGGCAAGCTAGTACTCTAAGTTATTAACTTCTTAACCTCCTTCTAAGCCGCACGTTTCTTAAAGGATATATTAGCTAGGAACGCATAGGATACTCTTTAATTATACTAGATTAATATCTACCTAGAACCCCCTAATTAAATTATTTATAATATAGGAAAGAACTTCTTATCTATAGAGTTTTAATAATAGATAAAGGCAATGGCAATTAAGGTTAAGGAAGTCCCTATTAAGGCATATAATAGTATTAGAAAAGTGGAGCGATATTACACGCCATTACGCTACATATATAAGATTATCTCTTTAGAACTAGAGGATGCTAGCAAAGAACTTACCTTATAAATAGCTGTTAAAGCCATTAACAATTCCGCTGGCCTAAATAGACTTATACCTATATTACTAGTCTTTAGCGCAATACGATCACAACTAGACTGATCGAACATATAGTAGCCGTGGTAAGCAATACGGCAAAGGGTACAATCAACAACTATAAGGTAAAGGTAGAGGTCCTTATGGAGGTTTATTCCAAAGTAATCGCCAAAAGAAGTACTATATTTATAAAAAACCAAATTGCTAGTTAACTAGGCATTCTCTTAATAAGCAAAAGGAGGTATATAATAAGTTTCGCCAAAGTGCAAGAAACATTGGAAATTATAAGGTCACTATGGCCTACTTCTAAAGCTTCCTAGTTCAATATAAAGGCGTAAAGGATCTTAAGGGTAAGGCTAATAAGGCCAAACAGCTTCTTATAGATATGGAAATTAAGGACTACTCTCCCAACCAATACTTCACTAAGTATGGTAAGGTAGATAGCATATAAACCATTGCTATTCTTAATAACCAATCTACGCTCTATACTATCACGAAGTCAGACATCTTTAATAAGCCAAAGAAAAGTTCCACATTCTCCTTTAACAACAGATACTCAGCGAACGTCTTCTATAGTATTATACCAGATACTAGAGCCGTAGGAGTATCTATAGTAGGAGAACCTCAAGTTTAAGCTCTTCAGCAGCTTAATAGCTCTGTTCAGATCAACCAATTAACGGCAGGCCAATATACAATTTGTTTTAGCAAGGGTACTACAATCTCTCTTAGCACAATTAAGGTTAAAACCCCCTTAGGGTACATCACTTTCCATATTATTCCCACGAACACCCCGTTTCTATTTTGCATCAGAGATATGGATAAATTAGGCGTTAAACTTAATAACCTTAAGAATATGCTTGTTTAGGGAGATAATTGGGTGCCTGTTATACGCAAATAGGGTTACCCCTAGTTGCTCCTTTATTAACTAGAAAAGAGCATTGCTTAAAGCCACTTAACTAAGTCAGAGCTACGTTAACTACACCATTATTTTAGCCACCTATCCGTTTACTGATTGCTTAGGGTTCTTCAGCAAATAGGCTATAAAGTTAAGGTCAAGGTAATTAAGTATCTTATAAAGTACTACTATCACTGCTAAATGAACCAGAAGTCCCCTAGCCAATTTAAGTTCACCCTTAAAGATAACTATAACTTTAATTTCTATATTATTGTTAACGTTATGTATTTTAGCGGTAAGCTAGTACTCTAAGTTATTAACCTCTTAATCTCCTTCTAAGCCATATGTTTCCTGAAGAATATATTAGCTAGGAACGTATAGGATACTCTTTAATTATACTAGATTAATATCTACCTAGGACCCCCTAATTAAGTCATTTATAATATAGGAAGGAACTTCTTATCTATAGAGTTTTGGTAATAGGTAAAGGCAATAGAAATTAAGGTTAAGGAAGTCCCTATTAAGGCACACAATAGTGTCAGAAAAGTAGAACGATATTACACGCCATTACAACAAGTATATAAGATTATTTCTTTAGAACTAGAGGGCGCTAGTAAAGAGCTTATCTTATAAATAGCTATTAAGGCTGTTAATAATTCCGCTGGCCTAGATAGGCTTATACCTATATTGCTAGTCTTTGGCGCCTACCCTTAAATAACTAATAATTCTCTACTATCCCCATCCATTACGCAATAAGCGGAGGCTATTCGCAAAGTAATAAAAGAGGTGTAATATCTCTACGCTACGCGCCAGGTCAACAATGTACTAGGAATAAGAAATGGCCTAAATACCTTAACTACGCTTAATCTGCCACTCCAATCTAAGGTACGCGTATAGCGTAAAAAGGGAGGATAGTTAGGCCTATATAAACTCATTATAATTAATAGTTAGACTTGCACTTTTTAGATACCCTATAAACCCACTTAATTCCGCTTAACCATTATTAAGCCCTATTATAGAAACGACAGTTCTGAGCCTTTATAGGATGCCCTAGAGAATACCCTAAAGGAGAACTATAATTAACGTACTTTAGAAGGCGACTATAATCCTAATATAATTGTAGCAGATGTGCCGCAACTATGACATAGTAGAGGTCGCCTAAAGGGATTATAAAATTGCTAACACCTTATTAATTTTAAAGAGCAATTTGTTACTACTATTAAGAGTAAAGACGAGTTATTAATGGCCTTTATAATAGCTAAAGAGAAGGCTGACTTTAAGCTCGCAAAATAGCTCTAAAAGAAAGGCTGTATTATAACTCTAGGAGCTCCTTTCCAAGCATCTAATAAGTAGGAGATCGACGGTCTTATTATAAGAGGAGTTTTTAAATTTAAAAAGTATAACCCTACTAAGTTTAATAGAGTTCGCATCTTTAAGTTAAGAATAGTTAATAAGATTAAGGGCAAAGCCATTAACGCCCTATTTAAGAAATTAAGGCTTATTATCTAAGGTTATAACAATAATAGCAAGGAGGTAATTCTTATATAATCTCCCACAATTCAACAAGCTAGTTAGTGGGTTATTCTTGTACTAGCTCCCTCCTTAATAAAAAATAAAATGGCGGTTTATTTGCGAGATATTACTTAGGCCTATACCCAATTAGAGATGCACCTTTAGTGCTTAATATTAGCATACCTTCTAGAGCAAATTCGCCACTAATATCCCGAAGATACGATTATGGTTGTGCTTAAGCCATTATATAGAATTGCAGAGGTAGGAACTTATTGGTGGGCTACCTATAGTAAGCACCACAAAGAGAAGCTTTTAATAACTACTTCTATATTTAACCTATGCTTCCTTATCACAACCACGGGAACTCCATTTGGAATTATTGGTATATAAACCAATAATACAATTATCTTAGGAGACGACCAATTCTTAGCTCTTAAAGAAGATAAGCTAATAAAGGCAAATCTTATAGTAAAGCCAAAGGAAAAGCTTAATTTAATAATACTATTACTTTTTAATAGATGCATCCTCTCCCTAAACAAGGATTCTATTACTTTACGCCAGAAAGATCAAGGCAAGAAGATCGACGTTATTAACGTTAATTCTCTAAAGTAAGGATATGTAGAGCAACGCGCTTGCGGAGCTTATATTGCTTCTATTTATCAACCTAAGGCTTTATTTAATCTCTCTGTTGCCGCTTAACACCAGGAACTAACTAAGGATAACATCCTTGCCCTAAATAAGCGTCTTTCCTAGCAAATAAACCATCTTAATTAGGGACTACTTTACATGCCTATTAATCTTCCTACCGCTAAGCTCTTTGTATTTATTAATAGATTATTTATAAATAATAAAGATTTTAGCTCCTAGCTAGGATATAAGATTATTATCGCGAACAAATCTACTAGAGAGAATAACTTTACAATCTATAGCAATCTTATCTATTGGAGCTTAACTAAGAGTAAGCGCGTTACCCAAAGCGTTCTAGCATTAGAGATATATGGAATAGTTAGTGGAGTTAATATGGTAATTATAATTGGAACTACCCTAAAGATAATTATAGATTAACTTAAACTCCCTATTATCCCTACAATCATGTGCACTAACTTATATTCCCTCTATAAGTGTTTAGTTAAGCTTAGTACCACAAAGGAGAAGCGCCTTATGATTGATATTATAGCACTTTGGCAATCCTATAAACGGCAAAAACTCTTTAAGATCTAATAGATTAATAGCTAAGATAACCCAGTAGATGTAATGACAAAGGCAAACCTAAACAAGGCTCTAGAAACGTTTATTAACACAAACACTCTACATATACGGGTTAAAGGTTAGGTTAAAAGGGAGTAGGAGCACAATAATCTGCAGACCCTAATTCTAACCAGCCAATTAGGATTTTCTATCCCCGGGATAGAAAATCGCTATTGGCTCGCTTATAACTAGCGCCTTGGCGGCCCTAACACGATATATACCTACGACTCTAAGCAAGAAAAGCACCACGTGCTAAGATACAAATTTTAGGACAGCGAGACTTATATTATAATAGCAATAGTAAGTAAGGAGGATTAATATTTGTTACGCTAGCCAAGCAGTATTTGTATATAGATGGCAACCACAAAAGAAGAGTTGCTAGTGTTGGGAATAAGGCAAGCGGTCGTCACGTAACGCCGCAGCACTAGCGTGGCGAGGAGTCTTAAGCTCCTTACCCTTCTTCATTCTAAACATATCAAGCTTTTAACCAACATCACTGTAACCTACTCGAGTAGCCGTTATTAGTAAGTCACCCTATGTGACCAACAGTAAGAAAGTAATTCTTATATAATCCCCTATAATTTAACAAGCTAGTTAGCAAGTTATTATTACGCTAGCTCCCTCCTTAATAAAGAATAGAATAGCGGTTTATTTATAAGATATTACTTAGGCCTATACCCAATTAGAGACGCGCCTTTAGCGCTTAATACTAGCATACCTTCTAGAGTAAATTCGCCACTAATATCCCAAAGATATAATTATGGTTATACTTAAGCCATTATATAGAATCGTAGAGGTAGGAACTTACTAGTGGGCTACCTATAGCAAGCACTATAAAGAGAAGCTTTTAATAACTACTTCTATATTTAATCCCTGCTTCCTTATTATAACTACAGGAACTCTATTTAGAATTATTAGTATATAAACTAATAATACAATTATCTTAGGAGATGACCAATTTTTAGCTCTTAAAGAAAATAAGCTAGTAAAGGCGAATCTTATAGCAAAGCTAAAGGAAAAGCTTAATTTAACAACACTATTACTTTTTAATAGATGCATCCTTTTTAGGAACGAGGATTCTATTACATTACACTAAAAGGGCTAAGGTAAGAAGATTAACGTTATTAACATTAATTCTCTAAAGTAAGGATATATAGAGTAACGCGCTTACGGAGTGTATGTTGCTTCTATTTATTAACCTAAGGCTTCCTTTAATCTCTCTGTTGCCGCCTAACACTAGGAACCAACTAAGGACGACGTTTTTGCCCTAAATAAGCGTCTTTCCTAGCAAATGAACCATCTTAATTGGGGACTACTCTATATGCCTATTAATCTTCCTACTACTAAGCTCTTTATATTTATTAATAGATTGTTTATAAATAATAAAGATTTTAGCTCCTAGTTAGGATATAAAATTATTATTACAAATAAATCTACTAGAGAGAATAACTTTATAATCCATAGTAATTTTATCTATTAGAGCTTAACTAAGAGCAAGTGTGTTACTTAAAGTGTTCTAGCATTAAAGATATATAGAATAGTTAGCGGAGTTAATATAGCAGTTATAATTGGAACTACCCTAAAAATAATTATAGATTAACTCGAACTTCCTACTATCCCTATAATCGTATATACCGACTTATACTCCCTTTATAAGTGTTTAGTCAAGCTTAGTACTACAAAGAAAAAGCGCCTTATAATTAATATTATAGCACTTTAGCAATCCTATAAACAGCAAAAACTTTTTAAGATTTAATAGATTAATGGCTAAGATAACCTAGTAGATATAATAATAAAGGTAAACCTAAATAAGGCTCTAGAAATATTTATTAATATAAACACTTTATATATATGAGTTAAAGGTTGGGTTAAAAGGGAGTAGGAGTATAATAATCTATAGACCCTAATTCCAACTAGCTAATTAGGATTTTCCATCCCTAGGATAGAAAATCGCTATTAGCTCACTTATAACTAGCGCCTTAGCGGCACTAACACGACCTCCAACTATAACTCCTAAGCAAGAAAGCGCCATATATTAAGAGGCAAATTTTGGGACAACGAGACTTATATTGCAATGGCAATAGTAAGTAAGGAGGATTAATATTTGGTACGCTAGTTAAGCAGCATTTGTATATAGATGGCAACTATAAAAGAAGAGTTGCTAGTGTCAGGAATGAGGCAAGCGGTCATTACGTGTCGCCGCGGCACTAGCGTGGCGAGGAGTCTTAAGCTCCTCGCCCTTCCTTATTTAAATAAAGAACATAAGCATACTAACCAACATCACTGTAACCTACTCGAGTAGTCGTTATTGGTAAGTCACCCTATATAACCAACACTTATAAGGAAATATTAAAAAGGATACCTATAAGCAAAATTACTAATTAAGACATTGTGGTAAAGTCTTTAGCTCTAAATACCCTAGAGCAAAATAGTTCTGCGGAACGTTCTAGGGGGGTAAGTATATTAGAGGACAAGGACGAGACTTAAGTAGATATTAGTGGAAGTTAACAGGTAGATTCTAGTGGAAATTAAAATCAAGCAACTAATTAAGAGAAGCATAATCCTTAAGATAATAACGTAATAGGCCTATAAGCCTTAAAGGACGATCTTCCTACCCCAATTTTAACGCCAAAACCTTAATTAAATACTATAATTACTAAGTCCTTAAGTCCCTCAACTAATTAAAAACCACAATTTAAATACATTCCAGATGTAGGAGAGGAGGCGATTAAGCACCTTTTATAGTTAGTAACGGGACCAATTTTAAAAGGACCAATAATGGTTAAATCTATAACTTGTAGAGTTAGCAAGGCTTATAAGATTGCATTAAAAAAGCCACCAAACAGACGCCTTAGATAGCAGACATCTTGCAAGAAAAAGCTTAAGGCCCTTAAGGGAGAGCTAAAGAAGTTCAAGAAAGGAAGAATTAAGGTTAAATAGGCCCCTACTGCGGATATAACAGAAGACGGCTTAACAAAGGCTCTGCCTCGTTAAAAGCATAAGACGTTCATTTAGTAATTAAACCTCGTTAACATTAAGGATCTAATTTAATTTAATTTGGATAATATTCGGGTAAGGTAACTCTATAGGGGATTTCTTAAAACTTAACACTAAATTAACATTATAACTTTTTATAGCAGCCTAGAAGGCTCTGTGTAGCTAGGGGGGTATATTGAACTGAATTAAAGTTCCTTACTACCATCTTAATACTAGCTTCAAGTCTAGAACCCTATGTCTCATTACCCCGCTACTTACCTTGTATATCTTATTAAATGTCTCATTAAATGTCTAAATACTTGTTTCCATTACAGAATGACGACGTAGTCGTTATTCTATTTGCAACCTATTTGTCACCTATCTGGTGTATATATAGAGGCTCTAGAGCCCTCTTTAATAGACAGAGTTCTTATACCTAATTGTCAGTTCGACAGAAAGACTAGCTAACTGTAGCGCAGCTCTCAGCACTCCACCTATTCAGCTCCCTGCCTATCTCTTTAGAATGCGTTTATCACTTATCTTACGCTAGACAGCCGACCAAACCTCCTTGGAGGAGCCCTAGTTCATTCCGTTTCAGTTGTCGTAGCAGCCATTTCCAGTGGACCTCTTGCCAGCATCAAGTACTTGTTCTTAAATAATCCAAGGCCTCCTCCCTAAGTAAGCTGAAAGTCCGTGCAAAATTCAATGACACAAACATCCACTATAAGGAGAGTCTATATACACTCAAGATCAACGGCCAAGACACCCCTGATCTATACTCAATATAGGAAAGCCAAATCGACATAGGTAGCCACGATCGTTCGGCAATTCACCGCCCGAGAGCGAAAATAAACTCTGCTCGGCGCGCCACGAAACGTTTTTCCGACTACACAACTACCAAGCCGATCCATTCAACCAAATATCTCTCAAACTCTTGGAAGATGTTTCGATTCGGCTGTCTTTAGCTGTCCGCTATGTGCTCTCTTAATCTCGAAAATACGATCCTTTCTACGCAAGACCAATTGTATTCTCGATGGTGGGGAGAACCTCGAGCGCCGGCTGCATTGCAGTCTCCCCGAACTCCAGAACATAAGCTCAAACATCTTCACTTTGAATCCAAAGGCCCACTACAAAATTCTTTCTACATTTACCTTCACCCTAAGTCAAGTGAGTCTGCATCTGTCAAAACAAATATGAACGAGCAATTAACCTAAGAATATACAGAAAATATCAGCCTAGCCTCATGTCACTTGATACCATAGTCAGAATACGTCATATGCAGACCCACAAGCTCGATGACAGGCTTATGATCATTGTGAGCATTGCTAAGGAATCCCAAGCTTCTCCGAACGACGATTATCTTGTGAACCTATCCCTTAACTCGTCAGAGTCCTACACAAAGGTCGCTTAAGTTTGCGATTGGATTTCATTGGGTGTCTTTCGCTAATCCAGATGCTTTAATTGGCTGATAATCGTTGGACGAATTTTAACGGGTTAAGGGATAGAGAAAGGAAATGTCGTTTCCTCTGCTGTGGTATATACTAGGGCAAACAAGGCTGCGGGGCTGGTCACGAAACCTAACACATACAGAGGTAAGCCCGACAACCTTTCAAGTTCTCATATTTTAATAATTTCTGCGCCCTCCCCGATCATAGGTTTTCTTGGCTTTATGTCAAACGGACTCGTGTGTGGATTGATCTATGAAGAAAATGAGACTATAAGTATATGGTGTAGGTGCAGGCAGCAGAAACAGGTGTGAGTCATAAGGTGGTAGGCAACTGAAACAGGGTAAGCGAAGCCGATCTTGGTCGACACATTGAGATAGTAGGTATTGAGTTCGCTCGCCGAGGTCATATAAATGGTGAACATATGCAAGTGGCCATGGTTGAGGCACAAGCCATATCAGCTACTAACAACATTTACAACTCTCTAACTGAAAGTTGTGTTCAGTTTAAAGACCAAGTTGGCTAAATATCATCCCTCTGTGCTCTAAAGGATCTAATTAGAGAGCATACAACCCAGACGAAAACGCCGTTTGAATGATATTGTTGAACGGTAGAACTCGTGTGCAGATTGATCTATGAAAAAAATGAGACTATATATACATGAAGTGCTAGTAGACTAACCGAGTCGGTGACCGAGTCAAGGGGTAGGTAACTGAGACAGGGTAAACATAGCCGATCTTGGTCAACAAGTATCTTCATAGGCCTTGATGGGTAACAAGGGGATAAAGCTATTTACCACTTCCCCACACTAAGAGGTGCATTAATACAGTTTCGGTCATAGTGGGTACCATTTCCGCTAGAACAGACAAGTCAGGAGCTAGTTGAATTTATACGGATTGCGATACGGCGGGTAGAATGCCATTATGCCATATAGAAGTGGAGCTTGACCCTCAGCTACAATGGATTCTCGTCTTCTCCCAATCAGAACCCCGGTACAGAAATGACATAACTATTACAACAATCTACTAATTTTAGTTTTGATAGTCAACGTACCATTTTGCATTGGCTAGCATAGGCTTATACTCATGAATAAGTTGATCAGTATCATAGAGCTAAGATCCCTAGGAGACATTACTCGAAGCTCTTCTGATGCAAAGCATCTTTATAAAAGTGGCTTCCTAGCTTGACTTAGTACATTAGGAAGATATCAATTCTTTGTTTCTCGTTATACATCACCCCATGCGCTGCCGAGAAAGGCGTCCACATAAGAGACCATTTGTTGGTTTCCAGTCACGCCCCACAATCTGTGGATAAGCATCTAGTTCACTTCAGAATTTGAATATACCGGAGATATTGATATTTCTCTTAAATAGCTGAGGCTATTCACGTAGGTATAGCTGGGATACCACGTAGACCCCCCAAAAGCGCTTTGGATATGATTATTTGAGTGGGCCGGAGAGGACTCAGCATATGGACTGCTCAGGTTAATTGCAGGCTTTGAGGTAGTTTAAAAACACATTGAATCTTTTTATATCATTGAAAACTAATTTCATCTAACCCACAAGACTAGGTGCACACTTCAATGAGGAAAGAGAACGTGGCGTCGGGCGACGGAGGGTCAAAGCTCGGTATCGTGGCCATTCATGTTTCATCATGTCTTTCGTCACGTTCCCTCGTACAACGGTGGCGTGGCCTTCGCCCCCCGCAGCTTTACCAGGATCAAAAACCTAGCAATTTTCTAACATAGAATTGCCGAAGTCTAGGCACTAATACTCAATGCATATACAAGATGGCTCCCGTGGAGATCACGGACGATTATTACGACATTCTGAGGGTTTCGAAAACTGCCACTATTGAGGTTATAACGAGCAGTTACAGGAGATTGGCGCTTGATCGACATCCAGACAAAAACCCTAATAACCCTGGTGCTACAGCCGCATTCCAGCTTGTAGGTCAACTCCCTTCACCTTTCGCTAATATAATTAGGAACACCATTAACTCTGATTTAATAGTTATCAAATGCATACCAAATTATCAAAGACCCCGAAAAGCGACGTGCTTATGATATACAATGGGCGAGTATCAAACGTACTCAAGCAGCACAGAAAGAAGCCAAGAGACGCCAGGACGAATTTGCAGAGGCTGAGCGGAAGAAGGCAGCCGAAGAGAATGCCAGAAATCAGAAAGAAAAGAGTGCAAGGCAAGAACGTCTTCAACATTTGGAACGTCTCAAGTCCAAATATGATGGGGATATCTTTGAGCTTAGTCGGATAGTCAGAAAACTTGTAGCAGACTTGAAGCGCCTTCAGGACCAAGATGATGAGGAGCTGAGAAAAGAAAGAGAGAGGAAAAGCTGGTGGACGTACGTTACCTCACCCTTTTCTGCCCCACCGAAGGAGACAGAGGAAGAGAAGCAGACACGTGAGGTTGAAAGGCTCCAAAGGCTTGCCAGCAAGAGAATCAAAGAACAGGATCTAGCTGAGAAAGAAGCTAAGCTTAAAAGGTGGAAGGATGCGTTGGAAGATGCGAACAATAAGATTGCTGCAGAAAAGGCAAAGGAGGAAGAGGAGGCAAGGTCACGGGCGGCAAAATTTCAAGAGCGGTTAAGGAGAGAGCAAGAAGCGAGGAGACGAGCAGAACAGCAGGCAGCAGAAGAGGAGACGAGGAAGCGGTGGGAGGATATTCAGGCCAGAATGCGGCAGGAACAGGCTGCTCGTGCAGCCCGGGAGGCTCGTGAAGCCCGCGAAGCCCAAGAGGCATGGGAGGCACAACAGCGGGCATGGAAGGCAGCCGAGGAGCGACGTAAGGTTGAGGAGAACCGGAGGGCTGAACAGAGGCGTCAAGCAGAAGAGAAACGAAAGGTGGAACAGAAACAAAGGGCAGAAGCAGAAAAGCGAGCACGGGCTAGCCGGGCAGAGACCGTTCGTAAGGCGCAACAGGGCCGAAACGATTGGTTCGAGCCGGAAGTGCCCTCTTACAGCTTTTCTCGCGCGTCCGCGCCTAAGAAAACGTCAAGTGCATGTCGGCATGAAATGTTTTGGCCGAAGTTAAATGGAAGTCGCGCCTGCCAGAACTGCCATGGTATTCAGAGACACTTTGCTTTCCAATGCCCTGGCTGCAGTATGATAGCATGTGCCAGTTGCCGTCAGACTCTAAGAGGTGAGAAGAGGAGAAGAGATCTATGAATAGGGCTAAGTGCCCGATATTGATAGTGATGAGGAGAATGATTACATCAAAGGTTCCTAGACAGCTACACCTCGTAACCTTTAAATATTGGGGTTAATACAAAATTCACCTTGATTTGTTCGTTTATTTCAACATCCACCTCTTATAAACAGAATCCACCTTAATACTAATAACTATAATGGTTTAGGTAATTAATCCAAGGGGTATATACAAAATCCACCTCCAAAGTTTCGTTTCTTTCAATATCCACCTCCTCCCAATTGAGGCTTAATTGCTTTACCCTATGTAATAGTAAAATGATAAAGTGCAAGGTTTCCCTGATTATAATAAGCTTAATTTAAAGTAAGGCGGACTCCGCCGTTTAGCAATAAACTTATAATCTGCGTTGTGATCCTTGGCATAGTGTTGCACGTAAAAATATAGGTTAGCCAAGCGTAAGCAGCCAGTTAAGCGTTAAGTATTTGCAACTCTTTAGTATAAAGACGTTAGAACTCAGCTAAAGCATAATATTATTTATTATAAAGGGACTAAAGTTCGTTATAGGCAGCTAAGAGTTAGTCTTTTAACTTTTTAGCGGCGGATTAAATCCAAGACCCTATAATATATTAGATAAGGCACTAAACGCCTATAAAGAATAACAAGACGCGTATACTTAGCGTTAGAGACAGATTAAATATCGTAGGATAACCGTATGTTTAATTTTATACACTTAGCGTAAAAAGAAGGTTGGTAACCGGACGGAGCCGTGATTATAACGTATACTAACTTCTTCTCTATATAACAAGAACAGGACGGTATAACTTTACTAAATAATAGTATGGTAGTTGCTAGCCGGTTATAACAGTTAGACAAAGAGAATCTAATAAGAGGTATTAGGAATAATAAAGGTCACTAAATTAAAGACGGAAACGCCATACCTCTAGTAGACAACTTAGAGATACGAGATATCTTTAAGGGCGAAGATAAAGAGGAGGGGGATAGTATTATGAATCTTATATTAGCAATAGTATGATTACTTAGGAAAGACGTAAATAAACTAGTGGTATTAATAAGGGAGGTGTTAAAACTAGTTAAATTATAGAATAAGGGGTAACTGAGTTATATAATGGGTTACGTTACTAGTTTAGTACGTAGGAATGTAGGAATATAGGAACGTAAGGGACGTACTAACGTACTAACATCCTAACGTACTTAGTATATTTTTTAGAGGCAGTATTATATATTTAAAGGACTATAGTCCCTACCTAGATAGTTCTTCTCTTTATAGAAAATCTTGGAATATAACTAGAGTTAATCTGTTAGGCAACTACTCCACTAGTTATATTTATATTATTAACTTCTTGTTTATCTATATACCTAGCCCAATAATAAGTCTATCGTAGTATTTTCTTATAAGGCTTTATTATACAAGGCCTATTAACCAGTAAGCTGCTTTATTATTATAAAATACTTAAGGGCTTTATAATTAGTATAGACCTTAATCTAAAAGTTCGTGCTTTTAATCTCCGTATACTACTAGGATAACAATTATATAATAGCTAGTATTTCCTTATTATATACTTTATAGTTATACTTAGCTAAGACTATTATCTTTAAGAAAAATATAATAGAGTACTACTTGCCATCTAGGTATAGCTATAAGAGAACTCCCGCTACTACTCTATTAGAGGCATCCGTTTCTAGCATTAATTTAAGGTCTAGGTTATAGTAATAGAGAATTAGGGAGGAGATAAGTCGGTCTTTTAACTCCTTAAAAGCTTTTATATAATTATTATTAAAAATAAAGCGCGTATTATTCTTAGTTATATAGGAGGCTTAGCTATAACCCTATAGTTATGGATAAACTAATAATAGAAGTTATAGAAGCTAAGAAAGAACTAGATCCCTTTTATAGTATAAGGGGGTTTCTAGTTATACATTACCTTAACCTTTTTAGGGTTAAATTTAATTAAAAAGAACTTTATTTATATACTGTTAGGAATAACACGAGTGGCCGTCACGTATCGTTACATGTCGCCGCGGCACTAGCGTGGCGAGGTACCTTAAGCTCCTCGCCTTCCCTTATTCTAGAATATAAGCATATTAACTAACATTACTATAACCTACTTAAGTAGTCGTTATTGGTAGGTCACCCTGTGTAACTAATACTAATTAGTGGTTGAATACACAGTCAACTATAGAGCAGCTAGGTTTTTAAATAGAAGAGACAGTCTTGTGCAGGGGTGCTATATGCGCTTATATGGAATGGATCCTAGCGATACTATACTACCTTAGACTTATGGAAAACTAGTAATAGAAGTATTACTAAGTACTAGGAGATACCAAGTTGCGTCTATTATATAGAACAACCGCGTTTATAAAGATTTGGTTAAGTACTTTAGGTTAGAAGTGTTACTAAACCTAGGGTCCTAAGTTAATGTCTAAAACGCGTTAAACAACTACCTTAATACCTTTGGTATACCTTTATAGACTATAGGATTATAATTACTACCTAACTACACGTTAAATAACCTTTATTTTCCTTTATTTTTTTTAAAACGCGTTAAATAACCTTTAATAACAGCTATTATGGCGTTAACTTACCTAAAGAAGTATAAGGATAACATTAACCTAGAGATATAGAACACCAATATAACTAACCTTAAAGATGTTAATTAACAAGACTTAAATGGATTCTTATTATACCATATAGCATACCATAAAGACAGTAAATATAATAACACTATGCTATAGTACTGCATAAAGGAGGACTTTATTAGATGGATAAAGGAAACATAGGCTCCCATAAAGAAGGATATTATATAAGACTTCTGTAACTTCTTATAGAAGTATAGAGTGTTTATACCTATAGATGGGGGTACTATTAGAGATAATATTTAGGAGCAGGTTATTAACGTAAAAGAAGAGCATAAATAGACTCTATAAGAGATTAAGCACTAACTACGCACTATAAGGAAGCTTAACTTATAATAGAATCCAAGTAATATACCTCTAAAGACAAATCTACCTCCACCTTTAACTTCTCTATATCCAATTTAACCCATAACTTTAATATTAGATATTATACCCTAATAAGAGCAGGCACAGGATCCCATTGCTTTATAATTTAATAACCTTTGGACTCTACCAACTAGACCTATATCCTTACTGCAGCCTATAATATAACTCTTACCTCCTCTATCTTAATCTTAAATTAGAGGTAGTTTAAAATTACTTATAGAGCTTATAAAGCTCTATTTAGATTAGAAGAAGTTTAGTAGGGAATTATATAATATTCTTAATTTAAAACTATATATCTTCTATAACTGTTGCTAGAAGGTAGAAATAGAGTCTAATTAATACTATAACGCCTATTCTATTATGCTTAAGGGCCAAGCTAGTTCCTTCTATTATAATTATTTGGTAGGAAAAGGATATAATTTTAACCGCATAATATATAAGTTAAGATACCACTTTAAAATAGAAGAGAATAAGTAGCAGTATATATTAGAATAAAGAGAGACTACCTTTCTAAGGATTATTGCTATAAACCTAGGTGTCCCTTAGCTTAATTATCTTTAAAAGCTCTTTAATTAACTTTAGATAATTTAGCGTAGTTTATCTAAATTATATTAAGAGGATTTCAGCCTATATAATTAAGTTATTAGCGCATACTAAGGTATTAAAGAATATAACCTTGCTTTCTTTAATCCTGCAAATACTTATAAAGGAGTATATACTTAATTAAGATCTTCTATTGGTATTACTCTATACTCTTAAGAAGTATAGTAATTTAACACCTAGCTTTAACCTACTTTAATTAACCTACCTAACTAACATAATTATAACTGGACTGATTAAATATATAGTAGCTATAGTAGGTAATACGGTAGAGGGTATAATTAATAACTATAAGGCAAAGGTAGAGGTCCTTATAGAGGTTTATTTTAAAGTAATTACTAGAAGAAGTGCTACGTTTATAAAAAACCAAATTACTAGTTAACTAGGCATTCTCTTAATAAGTAAAAGGAGGTATATAATAAGTTTCGCTAGAGTATAAGAAATGTTAGAAATTATAAGGTTACTATAGCCTACTTCTAAAGCTTCCTAGTTTAATATAAAGGCGTAGAAGATCTTAAGGGTAAGGTTAATAAGGCTAAACAGCTCCTTATGGATATAGAAATTAAAAACTACTTACCTAACTAATACTTTACTAAGTATGGTGAGGTAGATGGTATATAAACCATTACTATCCTTAATAACCAATCTACGCTCTATTCTGTTATAAAGTTAGATATCTTTAATAAGCTAAAGAAAAGTTCCACATTCTCCTTTAATAATAGATACTTGGCAAATATCTTTTATAGTATTATACCAGATACTAAAGCCGCAGAAGTATCTATAGTAGGAGAACCTTAAGTTTAAGCTCTTTAGCAGCTTAATAGCTCTATTTAGATTAACTAATTAACAGCAGGCCAATATATAATTTGCTTTAGTAAGGGTACTACAATCTCTTTTAGTATAATTAAGGTCCAAACCCTATTAGGATATATTACTTTTTATATTATTCCCGCGAACATCCTGTTTCTATTCTGCATCTAAGATATAAATAAGTTAGGCGTTAAGCTTAATAACTTTAAGAATATGCTCGTTTAGGGAGATAATTGGGTGCCCGTTATACGTAAATAGGGTTACCCTTAGTTGCTCCTTTAATAGCCAGAAAGGAGCGTTACTTAGAGCCATTTAACTAAGTTAAAGTTATATTAACTATACCATCACTTTAGTTACCTATTAGTTTATAGATTACTTAGGGTTCTTTAGTAAGTAGGTTATAAAGTTAAGGCTAAGATGATTAAGTATTTTATAAAGTACTACTATTACTACCAAATAAACCAGAAGTCCCTTAGCTAATTTAAGTTCACCCTTAAAAATAACTATAACTTTAACTTCTGTATTATTATTAACATTATGTATCTTAGCGGCAAGCTAGTACTCTAAGTTATTAACCTCTTAACCTCCTTTTAAGCTATATATTTCCTAAAAGATATATTAGCTAGGAACGCATAGGATACTCTTTAATTATACTAGATTAATATCTACCTAGGACCCCCTAATTAAGTTATTTATAATATAGAAAGGAACTTCTTATCTATAGAGTTTCGGTAATAGGTAAAGGCAATAGAAATTAAGGTTAAGGAAGTCCCTATTAAGGCATATAATAGTATTAAAAAAGTAGAACAATATTATATACTATTACGCTAAGTATATAAGATTATTTCTTTAGAACTAGAGGGTGCTAGTAAAGAGCTTATCTTATAGATGGCTATTAAGGCTGTTAACAATTCCGCTAGCCTAGATAGGCTTATACCTATATTACTAGTCTTTGGCGCCTACCCTTAAATAACTAATAATTCTCTACTATCTCTATCTATTATGTAATAAGCTAAGGCTATCCATAAGGCAATAAAGGAGGTGCGCTATATCTATGCTATATACTAGGTTAATAACGCACTAAGAATAAGAAACGGTCTAAATACCTTAATTATAATAGATCTACCACTCTAATCTAAAGTATAGGTATAGTGTAAGAAAGGGGGCTAGTTAGGCCTATATATACTTATCGCTATTAAGGGTTAAACTTACACTCTTTAGATGCCCTATAGACCCACTTAATTCCGCTTAACTGTTATTAAGCCCTACTATAGGGATAATAGTTTTAAGCCTTTATAGGACGCTATAGAGAATACCCTAAAGGAGAACTATAATTAACGTGCTCTAGAAGGTAACTATAATTCTAATACAATTATAGTAGATATACCGTAACTATAATACGGTAGAGGTTGCCTAAAAGGATTATAAAATCACTAACATCTTGTTAATTTTAAAGGGTAATTTATTGCCGCCATTAAGAGTAGAGTTAAGTTGTTAATGGCCTTTATAATAGCTAAAGAAAAGGCGGATTTTAAGCTTACAAAACAACTCTAAAAGGAAGGCCGTATTATAACTCTAGGAGCCCCTTTTTAAGCATCTAATAAGTAGAAGATTAACAGTCTTATTATAAGAGGAGTCTTTAAATTTAAGAAATATAACCCTACTAAGTTTAATAGAGTGTATATATTTAAGTTAAGAATAGTTAATAAGATTAAAGGCAAAGCTACTAATACCCCATTTAAGAAGTTAAGGCTAGTTATTTAAGGCTATAATAATAATAGTAAGGAAGTAATCCTTATGCAATCCTTTATAATTTAATAAACTAGTTAGCAAGTTATTATTACGCTAGCTCCCTCCTTAATAAAGAATAAAATAGCGGTTTATTTATAAGATATTACTTAGGCCTATACCCAATTAGAGATATACCTTTAGTGCTTAATACTAGCATACCTTCTAGAGTAAATTCGCCACTAATATCCCAAAGATATAATTATGGTTATACTTAAGCCATTATATAGAATTACAGAGGTAGGAACTTACTAGTGGGCTACCTACAGTAAGCACTATAAAGAGAAGCTTTTAATAACTACTTCTATATTCAACCCCTACTTCCTTATTACAACTATAGGAACTCTATTTAGAATTATTAGTATATAAACTAATAATATAATTATCTTAGGAGACGGCCAATTCTTAGCTCTTAAAGAAGATAAGCTAGTAAAGGCAAATCTTATAGCAAATCTAAAGGAAAGACTTAACTTAATAACACTACTGCTCTTTAATAGATGCATCCTCTCCCTAAACAAGGATTCTATTACTTTATGCCAGAAAGGTTAAGGTAAGAAGATTAACATTATTAATATTAATTCTCTAAAGCAAGGATATATAGAGTAACGCGCTTATAGAGCTTATATTGCTTCTATCTATTAACCTAAGGCTTCCTTTAATCTCTCTATTGCCGCTTAACACTAAACACTAACTAAGAAGGATGTTCTTACCCTAAATAAGCGCCTTTCCTGGTAAATAAACCATCTTAATTAGGGACTACTCTATATGCCTATTAACCTTCCTACCACTAAGCTCTTTATATTTGTTAATAGATCATTTATAAATAACAAAGATTTTAGCTCCTAGCTAGGATATAAGATTATTATTACAAATAAATCTACTAGAGAGAATAAATTTATAATCCACAGTAATCTTATTTATTAGAGCTTAACCAAGAGCAAACATATTACTTAAAGTGTTTTAGCATTAGAGATATATGGAATGGTTAGCGGAGTTAATATAGTAATTACAATTAGAACTACCCTAAAGATAATTATAGATTAACTTAAACTTTCTATTATCCCTATAATTGTATATACCGACTTATATTCCCTTTATAGATATTTAGTTAAGCTTAGTACTATAAAGGAGAAGCGCCTTATAATTAATATTATAGTACTTTAGCAATCCTACAAACGGCAAAAACTTTTTAAGATTTAATAGATTAATGGCCAAGATAACCTAGTAGATATAATAATAAAGGTAAACCCAAATAAGACTCTAGAAATGTTTGTTAATATAAATACTCTATATATATAAGTTAAAGGTTAGGTTAAAAGGGAGTAGGAGTATAATATTCTATAGACCCTAACTCCAACTAGCTAATTAGGATTTTCCATCCCTAGGATAGAAAATTGCTATTGGCTCGCTTATAACTAGCGCCTTAGCGGCCCTAATATAATATCTAACTATAACTCCTAAGTAAGAAAGCACCATATGCTAAGAGACAAATTTTAGAATAGCGAGACTTATATTGCAATGGCAATAGTAAGTAAGGAGAATTAATATTTGTTCCGCTAGCCAAGCGGTATCTATATATAGGTGGTAACTATAAAAGAAGAGTTGCTAGTGTTGGGAATGACATAAGTAGCCGTTACGTATCGTCACGTGTCGCCGCAGTACTAGTGTAGCGAGGTACCTTAAGCTTCTCACCCTCCCTTATTCTAGAATATAAGCATATTAACTAACATCACTATAACCTACTTAAGTAGTCGTTATTGGTGAGTCACCCTATGTGACCAACATATACTATTAGTACATAGCTAGCCTATTTATTAGTCTAAAGGGAAGGACTTTATATTTATAAGAACTGTAATAGGTATAGAATATTATTAGGTCCTCTAATATAGGGTCTATTCTAATTTAGTAAAAAGCTTAGCGGACATTAAGCTTAGTAAAGATTTTAACCCGGCTTAGATATATTATTATTATTATTATTTATTGCTTAACGTCCGATTTGGATCCCTGTTAGGCCCACGCGGACTACTCCTTATATACATATAGGGAGAAAACTCTATTTGAGAAAACCCCGTAATCCGTCTCCCCGCCTTTTGGGGCTCGCTTATAAGTTGCCTACAAGTCACCAGTGGTGCTCTACTACCTTACTTTTTGACCTCCTTGGGAACCACTACTGCTATAATAAACCTACGGACGCGCTAGTATTACACACTATACTCTACTCCTATAGAGTTATTAGGGGGCGCCTATTACTCACCCCTTTGCCTTTTATTGCTATTTCCTTTGCAACCCAGAACTGGTCTAGCATATTTTGGCTAATAAGCCACCAGGTAGCCGCCTTAAGGCCTTTCTATATTAAGAGCAGTGTATTATAGTTTTCTATGCCAGCTACTAAGAGCATTACTTCTTGGCCGGTGCGTAAGGGGCATAACAGTATTACATATTTTGGTGTCTGTCTTGGCCAGCTATATTTGCACCTTAGGCTACCCACTAGGATACCTACCTAGTGAAGCCAATCTTTTAGTCCTATTATTCCTGTTCTTAAGAGTGTTGCCATTATATTTTCTGCCTTTATTAGGCCCTCTTAGAGCCCTTAGGTATTTACCCCCCATAGTATTACCTATACTACGGCTTGGGTTCCCCTTGCCTAAGTCTACCTCTGTACCTTTAACTCCTATTTATCTCTCCAGCGTCGGTCTAACTAGTATTATATTGCGGTAGATGGTTTTCCAGTACTCTTTTATACTCTACTTTGGCTTCTTTCTCTCCCTTACTATTATCTTTACTGGCCTCTTATATATCTCCCTTCCTCCTCTATATAGGCCTGGGCCTTAGCGCTACACTATTCTTCTTCTGCTTTCTCCACCTGTTTTCCTAATATATCTTCCCTACTTTAGGGTTGTTGGTTTCTTCTCCTATAGGGCACCCTAGGGTCCCTCCATAGTTTGTTTAGGCGTGTCTTGATATACTTTATAACATTAGAGTTACGTTCCTTTTACACCCTTTACATTGCATTGGCTTTAATATATAGTTATAGGGGGGGAATATTGGCTTCCTTCTTAAGCAGTGCTGTAGCCGTTCGCTTATACCCGCCTGTTATACTCCTAAGGTAGGCTGTTTAGACCTTTTGGAGTAGTTTAAGAAGTGATTTAGGGGGGCCTTTTTTAGTTTCTCTAGTAGCCCAAATACTAGATCTATATATCATGGTTAGCCAGACAACTACTATATATAGTAGGCGTGACCTCTGGAAGCATGGACCCTATGTAGAATTAACAATCCTGGACATGGCGATATACTATACTTAGCCCTTACGGGCCGCTTGCGCCGTATGTGTGCTCCACTAGAGCTTACTGTCTACCTATACTCCTAATACCCTTAGGCCTTAAACTGGTTAACCCCCAAAGCCTTAGATATGGATTATATACTAAAGATTTGTAGATTAGTTATATTTTCTTATAAAATAGATTAGCTGGTATTTCTCTAGTAAGAATTGGACTCTATGTCGTCTTGCCCATTCTATATAGGTATTATAGGCTTTCTCTAGTGTCCTATAGTTCTCTACGGCTATTAGCCCATATATAATTAGGTTTATGTTATTGATAAAGCCTATCCCCTAGGTCGCCCCTTCCTTAAAGGTATTAAGCAGGTTACTTATAAAGAAGAGGAAGAGTATAGGCGATAGAGGTGATCCTTGTGGTATTCCTATTATAACTGTAATAGGGGGGCTCTGGTATCTGCTAAAGACTAATAATATTTCTTTCTGGCCTGTAAATCCTTAAATAAATTAAATAATTTATTCTGGGAAGCCCTTTGCCCTAAGGATGTATAGGAGACGCTTATAGGGTATATTATTATAGGCGCCGCTAATATCTAGGCTAAGTATTAATACTACGAAGTCCTTTTGCATAGCCCATGCAGTTTTAATGGTAGTAGTGAGTAGTGTAAGTGCTAATAGCGTTAAGCGATTCTTTCTTGCCCCCATTTGGCTTTATGGTAGTAGGGCGTGTTTCTCTACCGTGTCTGCTATATAGTCCGCTATAACCTTTTCTAAAATCTTGCTTAGGGTGTTTTTTAAGGCAATAGGGCGGTAGCTTCCTGGGATTAAGTAGTCTACTTTACCTTCTTTTTATAAGATGACCGTCGTTATAAATCTTCTAAGTCGCGGGTAGTAGCCTATTGCAAAGCATGCTTTGGCTACGTCTGTAAGCTAAGGTGCTATAAGTGGTCTATAGGTCCTTAGGGCTTTATTTAGGATCCTATCTAGTCCTGGTGCTATATTGTTTAAAAGGCGGCTAATAGTTCTGGCCATTTCTTTAGTTGTTATATCGCTGTTAACCCTTAGGCGAGTTACCGGTGTTTTACTAGTAATATTGCTAAGGTCTACTAGAGCTGGTTAAGGGAAAAATCTTTCTATAAGGATCTTTGCCTTCTTGTTATTATTGCTTGTAGCCTATAGTTCGCCTGCTCTTTATAGGGGTGGTAGGTGTAGATCTTCTATTAGGCGTCCCGCCTTTTTCTTTATCTATTTTGCTATGGTCTAAAGGCCCTTGTTATAGGGGAGACTTAGGTTAGTAGTATATTTGTTTATAAACCGTCTCTAGTTATTCCTTGCTTCTTTTCTTAGGGTATTCTTTAGCTGGTTTCTTGTGTTTTTATATTATCTCTCGTTCTTAGAATTGTGGCTGCTTATATATTTCCTCCTTGCTTATTGTTGGCCGGCTATAAGGGCCGCGCACTGTGCGGACCATATATATCGCGTATAGGGGCCTAGTTTTGAAATTAGGTAGTGCTCTTTTAGCCCACTTTTAATTACTGCCTGGATCCTTTTTAGTCTTTAATTAATTTCCTTAGGGGTAGCTAATAAGCCTTGCTTGTTTAGTATTAGGTGGATTTCTTCTAAGTCTTAAAGTTATTGTTTAATTGTATTAAGGAAGCTATTTATATTAAGCTTCCTTATTACGTATCTTTTGCCATTTGGTTGCGCCTTAATGTCTAGATCTAGTTATATCTGGATAGGGATATAGTTTAAGGTAAGTGCCTATTTTTCTTTAGGGGAGTACCTTTTAAGTCTCTGGTATAGGTTTTCGTCCATAATTGTAAGGTTAATTGTACTTTTGGCGGTGCCCTATTGCCATATAATTGCATCTGGGGGGGTAGCTAGCTTAAGGCCCCTATTATCTATAGCTTTTAGTAGGCACTCTGCCTATTAATTAGCAGCAACATAGATGCCCCCCTACTATAGGTGGTGGAGGTTTATATCTTCTAGTAGGATAAACTCTGTGTGTTTAGTTTCTAGCAAGCTTATTATAGATATAATATTCTCTGTCTATGCTACCCCTTTGACCCTAGGGTTATAGACATTAATAATTTGTACTGGTCCCCTATATGTCTGGATGGTTATAACTGCAATATCTGGGTTAACTGCCTGCTATAACTATAAGGCAAGGCTGATATTTTTGCTAATTATAAAGCATACGCGTGTGGCTGCTTTTGGTTTATATAGGAACTAGAATCCTTAGGGGCAGTATATTAATTATATATAGGTATTGTAATACGGCTCTTATATAGTAAGAATATGGTGTTTCTCTAGGTCTAGACTGTCTAGTAGGGGCCTTGCTAGACGGTGGTTTATATTGCCGCAGTTATACTGTATAATGGTTAAGTGGCGGACCCCTAGTAGGGGTCCTTCGCCTTTTCTTTACTTCTTACTTCTTCTATTTCTACTTTCTCTAAAATATTTAGAACTTCTGTCTTCTATATTTGCTCCCTGGCCACTACTTATTTTATATAGAGCTTTCTATTTTTGTGTCTTATGTTCCTACTAGCCTTTCTAAATCTGAGTTTGTTATTGCCTTTGGTTCTTCCCCCGTTTTTGCCGGTTGGCTATATGCCCCTTATAAGCCAGCTATATATATTGTGTTTACCGCGTTAAATTTAATTCTTAATTGTCCCGGCCTTGAACTTGCTGTAGCTGTCTATAGGGGTCTTCCTACTGGGTGTTCTCTCCCTTGTGTCCTATATATCCCTTATGTCCCTGTTTAGTCTAGTAATATCGCGTAGCGTCGCTTTTGGCCTGTTAAGGCTTAGGATAGCTGGCTTAGCCCCCTAGTATTAAAGGTAGGAAATGCTAGGAAGATACCTATGTCCCCCTAGCTTATTGCCTATTGTTTCTATTTGTATAACCTAGCGTGTAGTTGTTCCCGTAGCTATTAAGCCCTTTCCTTCCGTCTCCTGTATTTAATGCAGTCTTCTCTCTCCTACGCCTTATGTGTGCTTTGGTAACAGTTTACGCATTTTATTTGGTCTTAATTTATACATTATCTTATATTATAGGGGCCTATATAGTAGCTATAGCACACCTGTGCTGCGTATATGGATTAGGTGTGTCCCTATTATATATAGCGATAATATTATTCTAGGCGTAGTCTGTGGTTATAGAGCCTTGTGTTGTATATAAGGCCATTTATAATTATTTCTTTTTAGATAAGGAGTTTTTGCATTCCTAGTGTATATACGCTAATAATAAGGGAGCTATGCGTTTGTTTATTATTTCCCTAGCAAGTCTCTGGCGCCCCTTATATCCTCTTATTGTTCTTATTATATGCTTAGTTTATATTTTCCTATTAAAGCTATTAGATCTGGGTAATTATAAGTCCTAATATAAGGCGTTCCGTTTGTTTTACTATCTCCTATATAGTTGCTGTATTATCCGCCTGGCGTCCCCTTTCTACCCTAAGGCTTATGGGAACTAATAGGACTTTAACTAGGTAATCTTCACAAAGCACTTTTATGCTAATATACTCTCCTAGCCTATCCCCTGCCCTTATGGCCCGTTCCTTTGCCTATTAGTCCTTTAGGGTGACTCTAATATCTCCACTCCTAAGGTGTTAGACTGCGACGGCGTTATAGACCTCCTTATGAATCTTTATAAGAACTTCTGTTTTTGATTATCCCCTAAGTTCCTCTACCTTTTCTATATTTGGTTGTATTGTGATTATATACCCGGTTGTTGTCTTTAGGGGGGTAGGTTCCCTATACTATAGGAGCGCAGCTATGGCGGCCCAGGTGCGGTTTACCTGTGGGGGGGGGGTTTTATTTATCTTCAATTTTGTTTAGCTATTGGAGGATTTAATTAAGGGTTTGCTAGAGGGGCGCTTAAGGTTTACTAGACTGGAGCTATTCTGCTAGCTGTATTAGTTTGTAATAGCTAATAGATGCTCCCCTACAGTTCTGGATACTAGACGCGTCTAATAGGCTTTGTATTTTGTTAGATGCCTTCTTAATTAGGGTATTTCTGCTTTTTGGTGTGGTATTCGCCCGTCCTTGTTGTTGTTGTGGGGGGCTATTATTGGGTATAGGTCTGGCGGTCGCGCGCGACTGCGTACCACCGTCGTTCCACCTGTGCCTCCCCTGTGATGCATGCATCTTAGGGGATTATTAGGGTGTTTTTCAGGGTTCTTTTGGTTGGTTTGGTCTTTTTGGGCCGGGTGCAGCAAGAGCTCTAAAAGTTGATTAAGAAAGGATCCGGCTTAGATATATAAGGGTCTCGTTAATTAGGGGGAGAGGGTAATAATCTTGTTAGGTAATAGCGTTTAGTTTTTAATAGTTAATATAAAATAGAGGCCTTTATTAGGTTTCTTTTATAAATAAAATAAGGGAAGTAAAAGGGGCCTAACTTAGTTTAATAAACCCTTTATAAAGGTTATTAATTAAGTACTACTTTATAGCTTTTAGTTTCTTTATAGTTTACTAGTAAAGGGGGCTGTAGCCTAGAGAGTTATCGGCCTCTAATTAAATCTTATAATTGTAGGTTTAGTGGGGGGGGGGGGGGGGGGGGCAATAAAAAAAAAACCCATTTTAAAAAAAAGAATTAATATTAAAATAG